>SCPN01001533.1_pt1 | contig 356508 bp, 374 predicted proteins | sample 6106831 | NCBI WGS metagenome assembly SCPN01 (sample SAMN10720447, study PRJNA508395) | human gut metagenome | isolation source: Participant 1, 0 month
TCCAACCAGGTTGGATGACATTCCTTCAGAATGCCGGGTTGTCCCATTCGGAAATCTTCGGATCAAAGGTCATTTGCACCTACCCGAAGCTTATCGCAGCTTATCACGTCCTTCATCGCCTCCGAGAGCCAAGGCATCCGCCATGCGCCCTTATTTACTTTCTTTTATCGTTGGGATTCATTCCTTTCTTAAAAAGGAGATGAACCAAATGGTTCGATATATACTTTTAGCTCTTACTAAATTTACTTTTTTCTGTACATCATGTCAAAGATCGTTTGATTACACGCAAGCCTGTTAGGTTGCGGTATCGGAGTGGAGAATAACGGATTCGAACCGTTGACCCTCTGCGTGCAAGGCAGATGCTCTAGCCAGCTGAGCTAATCCCCCAATCATACAAGATAAAATATCTATCTGTTGGTAGTCCCAGGCAGAGTTGAACTGCCGACCTCTACATTATCAGTGTAGCGCTCTAACCAACTGAGCTATAGGACTAGTTCAACCGTGTCCTGTTTTAGACTCGGCTTCTGTTTTTCTCTTGTTTATCTCTATCTATATTGCTATAGATGGTTGATCTATATTCTATAAATAAACAAGTACCAGTAGTACAATTTTAGAACCAATGAACGTCGTTTTCAACATCACTCCAGAAAGGAGGTTCCAGCCGCACCTTCCGGTACGGCTACCTTGTTACGACTTAGCCCCAGTCACCAGTTTTACCCTAGGACGATCCTTGCGGTTACGTACTTCAGGTACCCCCGGCTCCCATGGCTTGACGGGCGGTGTGTACAAGGCCCGGGAACGTATTCACCGCGCCGTGGCTGATGCGCGATTACTAGCGAATCCAGCTTCACGAAGTCGGGTTGCAGACTTCGATCCGAACTGAGAGAGGCTTTTGGGATTAGCATACGGTCACCCGCTAGCTGCCTTCTGTACCCCCCATTGTAACACGTGTGTAGCCCGGACGTGGGGCCGCGCTGATTTGACGTCATCCCCACCTTCCTCACATCTTACGACGGCAGTCTCTCCAGAGTCCTCAGCATGACCTGTTAGTAACTAAAGATAAGGGTTGCGCTCGTTATGGCACTTAAGCCGACACCTCACGGCACGAGCTGACGACAACCATGCAGCACCTTCACAGCGGTGATTGCTCACTGACATGTTTCCACATCATTCCACTGCAATTTAAGCCCGGGTAAGGTTCCTCGCGTATCATCGAATTAAACCACATGTTCCTCCGCTTGTGCGGGCCCCCGTCAATTCCTTTGAGTTTCACCGTTGCCGGCGTACTCCCAGGTGGAATACTTAATGCTTTCGCTTGGTCAGCTGTATATCGCAAACAGCGAGTATTCATCGTTTACTGTGGACTACCAGGGTATCTAATCCTGTTTGATACCCACACTTTCGAGCATCAGTGTCAGTTGCAGTCCAGTGAGCTGCCTTCGCAATCGGAGTTCTTCGTGATATCTAAGCATTTCACCGCTACACCACGAATTCCGCCCACCTCTACTGTACTCAAGACTGACAGTATCAACTGCAATTTTACGGTTGAGCCGAACTTTCACAACTGACTTACCAGTCCACCTACGCCCCTTTAAACCCAATAAATCCGATAACGCTGGATCCTCCGTATTATCAAGTACTGCTGGCACGGAGTTAGCCGATCCTTATTCATATAATACATACAAAACAGTATACATACTGCACTTTATTCTTATATAAAAGAAGTTTACGACCCATAGAGCCTTCATCCTTCACGCTACTTGGCTGGTTCAGGCTAACGCCCATTGACCAATATTCCTCACTGCTGCCTCCCGTAGGAGTTTGGACCGTGTCTCAGTTCCAATGTGGGGGACCTTCCTCTCAGAACCCCTATCCATCGAAGGCTTGGTGAGCCGTTACCTCACCAACAACCTAATGGAACGCATCCCCATCCTTTACCGGAATCCTTTAATAATGAAACCATGCGGAATCACTATGCCATCGGGTATTAATCTTTCTTTCGAAAGGCTATCCCCGAGTAAAGGGCAGGTTGGATACGTGTTACTCACCCGTGCGCCGGTCGCCAGCAAAGAAAGCAAGCTTTCTTCCTGATGCCCCTCGACTTGCATGTGTTAAGCCTGTATAGCGTTCATCCTGAGCCAGGATCAAACTCTTCATTGTAAAAGTATTGTTATATATCCCATAAGGGATGATATTAGCTCTGTTCAGGATGTCGAAAATTTATTGACGGTCATTTTTACATACCTATATAATAAGTATTGACGGTTCTAAATTTGACTTGTACTACTTGTATTGTTTATCAATTTTTCAAAGAACTCTTCTTTTTTAAATTCTGCTTCGTTTCAAAAGCGGGTGCAAAGGTATAATATTTTAAACTGCCAAATGTTTTGGGAAGTTTTTTTCAATGCCCGTCTTTATTTCCAAGCTCTCTGTGCGAAAGGGAAAGAAGTGTCGGACAAAGACCCTCGCTCTGCAAATCGGACTGCAAAGATAACAACTTTTATAATAATGATCCAAATAAAAAGAAAATTATTTTTGTTATTCTTTAAGGCAAATCCTACGCCGTTGCAACATGTCAAAATTAAATGCTGTCCGTCTCTTGGAAAGCGGATAAAGTAAGGCATTAGGAGATAAGAGACAAATATAAAAGGATTTTGAAAAATATTTTGAATAAAAACGTAAAGGGCTGAGGGAGAGGACGGTTCTGATAATCGATTATGGAAAAGGAAAAGGTCGGGGAAGGAAAGGGACACATTATATTATAGAAATTTATCGGGAGAGGGAAAGGGGATTTGCCGAGAAAGGGGGGAAAGGGACATTTCGGGAGGAAAAGGATGTTTCGAGGAAGAAAATCGCGGAAGGAATTGGGATTTGAGGGAGATAAACTGAAAACAGGTGGGGAATTGACGGGAGTTGGACGGAAATCAAACGAGGGCTGAACGGGAATTGAATGAAATTGAGCAGGATCAGAACAGGAATCAAACCAAATCAAACGCAAATCAAACAAGAATGGAACGGAACCCTGCGTTAACATTGTTAATGCGGTGGGAAAGACTTTATTTCAGGGATGGAGAACAAAGCTTTTGCTTCCAAAAGACTTGTTATTTACAAAAGGCTTGATTTAACAGAGAGTTAAATCAAGTTATAGGAAGAGGAAAAACAAAAGGGGAAAAAGGATTGAAAATGAAGAGAATAGAGAAAAAAGGGAGTATCTGCCCAAAAAGGATAAGTGCCGGACCGAAAGAGATAGTTGCGATTAGGGTGTATAGCAACTGGGAGAACGCATTTGCGGTCCGGGAAGCTGTTACCAATATTTATCAGCGAAGTTCGGGGCGGAACGGAAGGCCTTCAAACCAAAGACATGTTGGTTTGAAACCAAGAGGGCGTTGATTTAAAAGGTAAAGGGCCTTGGTTTGAAACTAAAGGAAACAGCCGGAGCTACGCACCAATTCGCTCCCCGAAACCGGCTCCTAAAGCAAATGTCTTCCTGTTAAAATCACCCTTTCAGAAAACAAAATCTCCTACCCCATGTTACATAACCAACTTAATTTTATAACCTAAAACCAAAAGAATTATGGCTAAAGAAAGTGTAAAATCCTACAAGCTCCATGTAAAGTTTGATTGATCAGCTGAATGCTGCATTATCTGAAGAATGGTTGGCATACTATCAATATTGGGTAGGTGCATTGGTAGTGGAAGGTGCTATGCGCGTTGATGTACAAGGGGAATTCGAAGAACATGTTGAAGAGGAGCGTCACGCACAATTGATTGCTGACCGAATCATAGAATTGGAAGGGTTCCGGTACTCGATCCGAAAAATGGTTTGAACTACCGTAAATACGATTCTCCAACAGCATTTGATTCTGTCAGCCTGTTAAATCAGAACGTTCTTCCGAACGTTGCGCCATTCTCCGTTATCAGGAGATTGCTAACTTTACAAACGGTAAAGACTATACTACATGCGACATCGCAAAGCATATTTTAGCTGAAGAAGAAGAGCATGAACAAGACCTACAGGATTTTCATCTGACTGACATTGCCAGAATGAAAGAATCGTTTCTTAAGAAATAAATATTAGTTTCTTCAGAAATAGAAAGAGGAAATCCACCTGAGGCTGTTTCCTCTTTTTATTGTTTATCTCCATACAATAACTTCTCCTTTACTCCCCGGTTATACTCAAATATTCACATTTTATATGTCGCAACCGTGACAAAACAAAACTATGCGACTTATGGGATGAATTTCAACTCAATTATTTATCTTTGTTAGCTTTAAAAGAGCTGGCATAAAACAATATGTACAATGAAAGATTTCTTTAAATTTACGCTTGCTACAGTGACCGGCATCGTTATCGGGCATTGTTTTATTCATTATCGAGTCGTGCTTGTCGGAATCATTTCGTCATCGGATACAGAAACTGTGGTAAAGAAGAATTCTGTGATGATGCTCGACTTGAAAGGTACACTGGTTGAGCGCACTCAGAGAGTTTAGAAGGTTTACTGGGTAAATTTCGGTGAAACAGCCGATACATACGGACTGGACGATATACTGGCTTCAATCAAGAAAGCTAAAGAAGATGATAACATAAAGGCATTATATACAAGCCTCATGGTTGATGCTTTGTACGCTTCGCTACAGGCGATACGTAAAGCATTGATGACTTTAAGGAGAGTGGCAATTTGTCGTAGCATATAGCGACAATTATACGCAAGGACTTTATTATCTTCGAGTGTTGCCGACAAGGTGATGCTCAACCCCAAAGGTATGATCGAATGGCGCGGACTCGTTTGCACCTATTTTCTATAAAGATCTATTACAGAAACTGGGAATTGAGATGCAGGTATTCAAGGTAGGTACTTACAAGTCGGCAGTAGAGCCTTTCACCGCCACCGAGATGTTCCAGCCAACCGGGAGCAGGTTACGCTTCATCGGTTCTATCTGGAATCAAATATTATGTGTTTCCGCTTCACGTAAAATAGGAAAAGATTCACTGAATACGTATGCTGACCGCATGCTGATGTTCTATCCGTCAGACGAAAGCGTAAAATGCGGACTGGCCGATACGCTGATTTATCAAAATGACGTACGCGACTATTTAAAACATGGTGAAAATCGACGAGGACGATCGCCTGCCCATCTTAGGACTCGAAGAGATGGTTAACATTAAAAAGAATGTTCCTAAAGACAAGAGCGGGAATATTCTGGCTGTTTATTATGCTCCGGTGAGATAACCGATTATGCCGGATCAGCAGCGTCTGATGAAGGTATTATAGGCAGCAAAATGTGACCTGCGTAAACTGAAAGAAGATGACGATGTAAAGCTGTTGTATTACGCGTAAACTCTCCGGGAGAAGCGCTTTTGCGTCCGAACAGATCTGGTATGCCGTCAAAGAGCTGAAGGCTAAGAAACCGGTCATCGTCTCCGATGGGCTATGCAGCATCCGGTGGATATTATATCTCTTGTGCTGAGACAGTATCATAGCCGAGCCAACCACACTGACGGGTTCTATTGGAATCTTCGGCATGATTCCGAACGTTAAAGGACTAACTGAAAAATCGGATTGACATATGACGTAGTAAAACCAATCAATTACTCAGACTTCGGCAATCTGATGCGCCCGGTAAACAGCGATGAAAAGAGCTTTGATACAGATGATGATCGGCAAGGATATGATTTATTTGTAAGTCGCTGCTGAAGGACGCCATATGTCAAAGATAAAATTGATAAAATAGCCCAAGGACGTGTATGGACCGGAGAGATGGCCAAAAATCGGATTGGTAGACGAATTGGGAATAGGTAAGGCACTGGAAATAGCTGCACAAAAGCCGATTTAAAAGGATACACCATTATATCCTATCCCGCCAAAAGGATATTCTGTCTACGTTGTTTGATGTCCAACCCGGTAATTATGTAGAAGCACGGTGCTGAAAGTCAACTGAGAGACTATTATAAAGATTTCAGCCCGCTGAAAATATAAAAGAACGCGCCATGATTCAAGCACGCGTTCCGTTTGAACTGAATGTGAAATAGCAAACTGATGGAAGAAAACTCTATCAAGATATATAAATGGCTATATCCCCTTCATGGTTATATGGAGCAGGAGTAGCTTACGAAATAAACTCTTTGACTGGGGAAACTTCGGTCAAAGAGTTTTAATGTTCCTATTATTTGTATCGGGAACATCGCAGTGGGCGGAACGGCAAAACGCCACACAGAGTATCTGATAAAGTTGCTTCATGATGAATTCCAAGTAGCTGTATTCAGCCGGGGATACAAGCGCCATACCAGAGGATCTGTACTATCAACAGCAGAAAGTGACGCCCGCAAATTGGTGACGAGCCTTATCAAATAAAATCGAAATTCCCATATCCGGGTAGCAGTTGACGAAGACCGCTGCCATGGCATCGAAAGGTTAACACTGGAAAGAGCCTCCGGTCGAAGTTATCATCCTGGACGATGCGTTCCAACATCGATATGTGAAAGCAGGACTAAATATTCTTCTGACAGATTATCACCGTCTGTTCTGCGATGATGCCTTGCTGCCTGCGGACGCTGCGGGAGTTCAAAGGTAAAATCGGGCACAGATAGGTCATCGTTACCAAATGTCCGCCGGATATCAACCTACGATAGACTTCAACATCATTACTAAAGGTTGAATCTGTTCCATACCAGCAGTTATATTTCTCCTTCCGATATGGAAACCGTTGGCAGCTCTTTCCCGATTGTGCCACTGTACAAGAGAGAAAATTATCCTCCTTACAGACAGAGGAACAGATACTGCTGCTAATTACCGGCATTGCATCTCCCGATACGATCATCCGTGAATTGGAAATACATACACGGAACATCGACTTACTGGCATTTTAGTGATCATCATAATTTCAGCCAGCGAGACTTGGCGCAAATAAAAGAGAGATCCTGCAATTAAGAAAAGGGCAACGCCTGATTGTCACAACCGAAAGATGCGACACGCCTGATATGTCATCAGGAGCTGGATGAAGGGCTGAAACCATTTATTTATGCCATACCCATTGAAGTAGAAATATTACAAAATCAACAAGATAATTGTAACCAACACATTATTGGCTATGTTAGAGAAAATACAAGAAACGGCAGCCTTCCTGAAAGGAAAGATGCACACAAGTCCTGAAACAGCAATCATTCTGGGAACCGGACTTGGCAGTCTGGCAAACGAAATTACCGAAAAGTATGAAATAAAGTACGAAGATATCCCCAACTTCCTGTCTCTACCGTAGAAGGGCACAGCGGAAAACTTATCTTCGGTAAATTGGGTAAAGAGATTATGGCGATGCAGGACGCTTCCATTACTACGAAGGTTATTCATGAAAGAAGTGACCTTCCCGGTACGCGTAATGCGCGAACTGGGTATCAAAACATTGTTTGTGTCCAATGCCAGTGGCACTCAATCCGAATTGAAATCGGTGATTTGATGATTATCACCGACCATATCAACTACTTCCCCGAACATCCATTACGTGGGCAAAACATCCTTACGGCCCCGCTTCCCGGATATGAGCGAAGCATACGATAAGAACTGATCCGCAAGGCAGACGCCATTGCAGCAGAAAAGGCATTAAAGTTCAGCACGGATATACATCGGTACACAGGGACCCACATTCGAAACACCTGCAGAATACAAATGTTCCATATCTTAGTGCTGATGCGGTAGGAATGTCCACTGTCCCGAAGTGATTGTAGCCAACCATTGCGGAATCAAAGTTCGGCATTTCCGTCGTAACAGATCTTGGGGTAGAAGGTAAAATCGTAGAAGTATCTCACGAAGAAGTCAGAAAGCTGCCGATGCTGCCCAACCGAAGATGACCACCATCATGCGCGAACTGATAAACCGTGCATAAATACTTCCTTATCATAAAATAAGATATATGAGAACAGAGATAGCACTCCGGTGAATTCGGACTGATCAAGCATCTCACCGAAGGAATTAAATTAGAAAACGAATCGAGCAAATATGGTGTAGGCGACGATGCCGCCGTCCCTCCTATCCGGCCGACAAGGAAGTGTTGGTTACTACCGACCCTTGATGGAAGGCGTCCATTTCGACCTAACCTACACGCCTCAAGCATTTGGGATACAAATCTGCTGTAGTTAACTTCTCCGATATCTATGCGATGAACGGAACGCCGAAACAGATTACAGTTTCCTTTTGCCTATCCAAACGTTTCAGTGTAGAAGATATGGAGGAACTTTATGCCGGATCCGTCTGGCATGCCAAGAATATAATGTTGATATTGTAGGTGGTGACACTCCGCTTCCTTGACAGGGTTTACCATCAGCATCACCTGTATAGGCGAAGGGGAGAAAGAAAAGTGGTCTACCGCAATGGCGCCAAAGAAACCGACCTGATTTGCGTCAGCGGCGACTTAGGTGCCCTATATGGGACTGCAACTGTTGGAACGCGAAAAGCAGTGCTAAAGGAGGTGACAAGATGCTCAACCGGATTTCTCCGGAAAAGAGTATTTGTTGAACGTCAACTGAAACCGGAAGCCCGCAAAGACATTATTGAGAAACTGGCAGAAGAAACATCGTTCCGACCTCCATGATGGATATATCGGACGGACTTCGGAATTACTGCATATCTGTACCCAAAGCAAAGTGGGTTGCCGAGTTTACGAAGAACATATCCCTATCGACTATCAGACGGCTGTATGGCAGAAGAATTCAATATGAACCTGAGCACTTGTGCATGAACGGAGGCGAGGATTATGAACTTTTTCACCGTCCCCATTGCCGACCATGAAAAGGTTCCGAAATGGAAGGCGTCCGCTGATTGGCCATATCACAAACCGGAATTAGGCTGCGCACTAATTACCCGTGACGGAGAATTGAACTCAAAGCACAAGGATGGAATCCACTACAGGAAAATAAATAAAATTCGAAGAAAAACACTGATACGCAGAATAGCTTTACCGTGCGTTTTATTACCCTAAGGTTTGCAAAATCAAAAAGTTTCACTACCTTTGCAACCGCAAAGAAGAAACATGGTGCCATAGCTCAGTTGGTAGAGCAAAGGACTGAAAATCCTTGTGTCCCGGTTCGATTCCTGGTGGCACCACTTTTAAAAAAACGATGTAAATCCCTGAATTTCAAAGAAGTTCGGGGATTTTTCTTTCCAAGAATAGGCAAAATTAGTGGGATTGAAGCAAACCATACGTCCTTATTCAAGGGACTGTTTTCAAAAGCCCGGAATGTTCCACGAGGTGTTTACTTCATTCTTTTACAGCACGTTGCACTATTTACATAACAGGGTTCTCGGTCTCGATTTCCTAACTTTGTATCATTAAAAATTGAGCCGTATGGAAAGAAAAAGATTCAGCGTGTTGTTCTTCATCAAGCGTAGAAAACTGTTAAAAACGGGGAAGTGCGTGCGTGTCACTTATGACCGCCTATACGTGGAACTTCAACTAAAACGGAGCGTAAAAGTCCCAGACTTGGAACTGGAGGGAAAGATTATCTCCGCACGTGCCATAGTGAACCGCTATCAGGAAAGGACGAAACTTTCAAGACATTATACAATGTGTTCAAGGAGCATAACGACAACTGACGGAAGCTAATCGGGACGGACTATGCCGACATCACCGTAAGACGTTATGACAATTGCCTTAAATACCTCATAGAACTGGTTAAACGTGACAAGGTAGATGATATGCTGTTGCGTGAGGTAAACGGGGAACTGGTACGCAAATTCGATTTATACCTAAAGACGGAGAAGCATTGCGCACAGAATACCGTTATCCGGTACATGAAATGTTTTAAGAAAGTGATAAACCTTGCCATTGCCAACGAATGGCTGACAAAGAACCCGTTTGCCGGAATCAAGTTTCACGAGGTGGAAGTAAACAAACAGTTCCTAAGCCAAGCCGAAATAAACCGGATATGGCAGAAAGAGTTCAGGATTGAACGGCTGGAACTGGTACGGGATGTTTTTATTTTCTGCGTATATACCGGGCTGGCATTCATAGACGTGTATAACTTGCGCCCCGAACACGTTTCAGAGGACGGCAACGGCAATCTGTGGATAGTGAAACCCCGTGAAAAGACAAACAATATCTGCAACATCCCGCTTTTGAGCATTCCCAAACAGATACTTGAAAAATATAAGGATAACCCCTACTGTATGGATAAAGGAACTTTATTGCCCGTTCCATGCAATCAGAAAATGAACAGCTACCTGAAAGAGATTGCTGACCTGTGCGGAATCAAAAAGAACCTGACCACGCACACAGCCCGGCACAGTTTCGCATCGGTTATCGCACTGGCTAACAACGTATCACTGCCGAACGTGGCTAAAATGCTGGGGCATTCATCCACCCGAATGACCCAACATTACGCAAAAGTATTAGACCAAACGATATTAAGGGATATGCAAATCGTCGAGAAACAACTTAGCAAATAGAGAAGGCAAATTCTATTTACTTATCACAAAATTTTGTTTTTAGACAATTTATTATTAGATTTATATTTTAATATAGACAGTAATATCAATCAAATAAAATTGAACTAGATACCCAAAGTTTCAATGTTACTCATGACAATGAAGAGCATAAAGAGTGCTTTCAAACTTTCTACAACATTACATTCTTGGAGGAGATATAATCTTAGATAGATGAAAAATAAACCATTATCGATTTATCGCATTTATTTAACAATAATTTCTAAATCAAAGAGGAATCTTATTAAATTTCAAAAAATATGTAACAAAAGCCACGAGGCTAAAGGTGGAGTTGAATTATGAAAACAGATACTATCAGCAGATTACATTCAAGACCAAAATTCAAATTGGTTATCCCACTTATTAGAAACAATGATACAACTAAAAAAGTTCCTATATTCTTAGGTGGAAGACAATATATTGATTTCAATGATTCTAATCTATATGAATCAAAATATGAAGAAGTATTAAGAGATATTTTGATGAACCAGTATTACCTATTCCTCCTATTGGAAAAAAAATTTATTTAAGAATATAAAAGATTTTGCAAAACAAAGATTTATACCCTCGGGCCGAGAAATACGTTCTCTCCGGCGGTAAAAGGATTCCGTAAAATCGATTATTCAAATAACAATGGACGATATTGTATTGGTCAAAATGAATTAATGTTTGAATTATGCTTTTCTAAAGCAAGCAAGTTAGAAGTATTCACATATACAACGATTCCAGCAAGTGTATCAACAGTTTCCTTTTAGTTAAAGATTTCCATCGGAGAGAACTGAAAATAGATGGATGCTGCAAAGAAGATAGATTCATAAAGAATTACAACTCCAATTAACCAAAATTGTCAATTACAAAATATAAATGGACTTGTTATTGCTGCAATAACATTTTCTTATTCCATTAAAAGAAGAGAAGCGAAGAAATTGTTATATACGATAGAAAACAGTTTAGAACATGATAATACAAACAAATGGTTCTTCAAGAATTTAACAATAATAAGAAGAAACAAATGATTAAATAAAATCAAAAATATAGCAATAACGGCAACTATTTGAAACTGTTGATTGCTGGCTTTCAACCAAACAATATAGAAAAAACAAGAAGCTATATTTCAATCTTTCAATCTTCAAGACATCAATAAAACAAGATTCCGTTTTCAAGATTTCATTCTGATAGAACCTTTCCAGCAGGTCTAAAATCTCGCTTTCCCGGTAGATGATTTTTCCCGGAAGCTGCACGTAGCCCAGCAGCCCCGTGTCCCTGTAATCCTGCAACGTCCGTTTGCTGATGCAAAGCCGCCTGCACCTCATCGCCCGTCAGGTAGTGTTCACCGTTCAATACCGGTCGATAGTTCATTACCACATACTCCACGTTTTCCAGTACCCTGTCAAGGGAAGAAAACAGTACCAGCGTGGTTTCGGAATCTTTCGTTATCAAATCCATACGCCTACTTTTTAGAATTGTCCCTTACTTGGTCGAGCAGAAAGGCTTCCACGTCCGAAGCCTTGTAATAAATCTTGCCGTTTATCTGCGAGTAAGGCAGTTTTCCCGTGTCACGGTAGGTCTGCATCGTCCGGGCTGAAACGTTCAGCAGGCGGCAGGTCTCGCAGTTATCCAGCCATTTGTCACGCTTCCTGCGTAAAGGCACGCAGAGCGCATCCACACGCCCCACAAAATTTTCAAACCTCTGTTTCCAAAGTTCAAACGTTTTCTTTTCAATTGTCACTATTTCCATAACCGATATATTTATTCTTGTCAATACTCCGTTTTTCTTCACTGATGCAAATATATAATGCTGAATAATAGGTTGTTTTCCTCTGTCCATAAATGACCTTGCGTGTCCGAAAATGTCCAAAAAAAAAACAAAAACAACACGAAAGAAACGAACCGATAACAAAAAAACTGTTTTTTCTCCACTCACTAAATAAGTAAGGTAGTGAACACAAAGCCGTTTTCTATTTGCCGACATTAATTTGGTGCAGAGCGAAGCAAAGCGATTCCAAACGGCTGACGCTTTGTTTTTTTACCGATTTTTCTTATTTTATTTGTGGTGCTAATTCAAAAAACAAGCACCTATGAACAATCCTTTCGAAGAAATTTTCAAGCGGCTGGAGAACATCGAAAAGATGATTGCCCCGGTCACGGGCTCACAGCCCGAAGAACGGCAGGACGGAAAAGAGCCTGTGTTAGTCAAAATATCCGTTGCCAGCGGCATAACCGGGTATTCGGTCAATTACCTGTACCCATTTAGCCAGCAAGGGATGATACCGTGTCAAGCGTGGGCGTACCCTGCGTTTTGACATGGAGGAACTCAAAAGTGGATGCAGCAGCAGTGTCCCGGCTTCTAACAGACTTCCTGATGAAAAGAAAAGAAGTGATGATGCACGGCATATCGAGGGCTGGCAGTCGAAGAACGAGCGCATCGAAAGCCTGTTGAACGTCCTGTACGATTTCCGGTTCAATACCGTAAAGAGCCGGACGGAATACCGGGCTGCAGTTCTTCGGGCTTGTACCAGCCCGTTACGAAATTCGTCCTGAACTCGTTCAGGCGCAGGCTAGACGCAACCGCTGGTATCGTCACCTCTGCCGAGAACATCCGTACCATACTGGAAAGTGATTTCGCAAGAAAGGTACATCCCATACGGGAATACTTCAACACCCTGCCCTTACTGAATCCTGCCGAACACGGGCATATCGGCGGCTTCTGAACACAGTACAGGTAGCCAACCCCGGCAAATGGGAGGAATATTTCACGAAATGGCTTATCGGTGTGGTAGCCAACGCCATGAACGACACGGGATGTCAGAACCATACCTGCTTGGTATTGACCGGGGACAAACAGGGCAGTTCAAATCGTGGTGGCTGGACAACCTTTGCCCGACACCGCTTAAGAACTACCTGTTCACCGGGAAGATAGACCCGCAGGGCAAAGACATCCTGACACTGATAGCCGAATACCTGTTCATCAACATTGACGACCAGCTAAAGGAACTCAACAAGCAGAACGAGAACGCATTGAAGAACCTTATCACCACCCCGGCGGTGAAGTACCGCAGACCGTATGATGTTTACATAGAGGAATCCCCCCACCTCGCCAGCTTCATGGCTTCGGTGAACGGCAACGAGTTCCTGACCGACCCGACAGGCAGCAGGCGTTTTTTGCCGTTCGAGGTGCTGCGCATAGACAAGCCCACGGCAGAAAGCATCCGCATGGATAACGTCTATTCCGAAATCATGTACCTGTACCGTCAGGGCGTACGCTACTGGTTCAATGATGCGGAGATTGGGGAACTACACCTGACAAATACGGAATTTGAGGTGCAGACGGTCGAGTTCGAGATGCTGACACAATACTTTGAGAAGCCGACAGAGGGAGGAAGAACCCTTGTTTTCTTTATGACAACGGCACAAATACTGGCACGTTTACGGGATATATGCGCCATGCAGCTATCTGAAAAACGGCTGGGGGAAGCGTTGCGCAAAGCCGGGTTCAAACGAGTGCAGAAACGCATCAACAAACAGACTTATTCGGTATATGGGTATAGGAAAGCCTGTTCCAACATCCTGTACAAACAGCGATTACGGTTAGCACGGTCATTACGAGTATTACTGCAACGCAGTTGCCATAAGATATATTTTTAATATCCTGTATATCAATATTTAACAATAGTGCAGTAAGCAGTAAGATAAAACCGCAATCTTTGGAAAAGTTTAGAAAAAGAAAAAACGCAGGAATTATCAGGGGTATTTCTATTTCCTTTTGAAGAAATAACTTACTTATCTTACTGCATAAGAGATAATCAGCTGAAAGAAAAAGAATTATGCGCAGAAACATAGCAACTTTTCTTCTTACTGACTTCTTACTGTGCTACTGCAATTTATCAACATCAAAAAAATAAAGATTATGACCTACAAGGAAGCCAACAATATCAGTATCAAGGATTACCTGAACTCTTTGGGAATCCAGCCCGTCACGGAAAAGGAAAGCTACGGGATGTACCGCAGCCCCTTACGGGAGGACAACACGCCGAGTTTCAAGGTGGATTATAACGCCAATCTATGGTGTGACTACAGAACTGGCGAGGGAGGGACGCTCATCGACCTTGTGATGAAGCAGAACGGGTGCAACGCCTACGGTGCTATCTGCCGACTGGAGCAGGGCGACATTACCTCTTTTTCCTTTCACGGGAAAGACCTGCCCGAAAGGGACACGAAAAGGCAGGCAACCAGCCCGATAGAGATACGCAGAATACAGCCGTTACAGAATCCGGCACTCCTGCGCTATTTGCAGGAAAGGGGGATTTCCGCCCGGAACGGCAGCCCCATACGTGCAGGAAATGTATTACCGCATCGGTGGCAAGCCTTATTTTGCGCTGGCGTTCAAAAATGATTCAGGAGGTTATGAGCTTCGCAATCCCCGTTTCAAGGGCAGCACATCGAAAGACATCACCCACATAAGGCAAGAAGGGAGAGCCGAGAGATACCTGTTTCGTGTTCGAGGGCTTTATGGATTTCCTCTCATTCCTCACTATCCGGCAACAGAAAAGCCCGGGTATGCCCTGTACCGACTGGCAGGATTACGTTATCCTGAACTCCACCGCCAACGTAGATAAAGCCTTATATCCGTTGGCTGGTTACGGGCATATACACTGTATGCTTGACAATGACGAGGCAGGCAGGAAAGCGGTTGAAGCCATAAGGCAGGAATACAAATGGCGTGTACGTGACGCATCACACCTGTACAGCGGTCACAATGACCTGAACGACTATCTGCGTAGCCTTAAAGTGAAGCAATCCCAAGATTTGACAGTTACCGACAAGCCCCAGCCGGAGCATGATAACAGACAAAATCCGGGTGAAAAAAAAGAGGGCTAAGGATGTGAGCGGCAAAACTGGCGGCATGAACAGACGGCGGGCTGTGTGATTAGGGAGAGCAAGGTTATGTTTGTAAACCGAAACACCTTGCTTTGCCTGATACAGCAAGAAAATTCTCCCGTTGGTCGCAATTTTTAAGATACCACCTAAAAGCAAAAACACATGACAGGAATAAGGAACAAACCGGGAGGTCGCCCGGCAAAAAGCCGGATAGACAAGCAGAACAGGGTAGTCAGCACGAAACTGACCGAGTTACAGTTCTACGCAATCAGGAAGCGAGCCGGGGAAGCCGGGCTGCGTGTCAGCGAGTACGTCCGGCAGGCGGTCGTTTCGGCAGAGGTAACGCCCCGGCTGAACAGGCAGGATGCGGACACTATCCGCAGGCTGGCGGGCGAAGCCAACAACATCAACCAGTTAGCGCACCGGGCGAATGCCGGAGGGTTCGCACTGGTGGCGGTGGAACTGGTGAAACTCAAGAACAGGATTGTCGAAATCATAAACCGGTTGTCGGATGATTGGAAAAATAAGAAAGGGAAACGGATTTAAAGGCTGCGTGAACTATGTGCTGGGCAAGGAACAGGCGGCTTTGCTCCATGCGGAGGGAGTGTTAGCGGAAAGCAACCGGGACATCATACGCAGTTTCATTCTGCAAGCCGGGATGAACCCCGACCTGAAAAAGCCAGCCGGACATATTGCGCTAAGCTATTCCCCGGTGGACGCACCCAAGCTGACAGACGGGAAAATGGTACAGCTTTGCAGGAGTACATGCGTGAAATGAAAATCACCGATACGCAGTACATCATCGTGCGCCACCAAGACCGGGAACATCCGCACGTGCATATCGTGTTCAACCGCATAGACAACAACGGCAAGACCATTTCGGACAGGAACGACATGTACCGCAACGAGCTGGTATGCAAGAAGCTGAAAGCCAAACACGGGCTTTATTTCGCTAAAGGCAAGGAGCATGTAAAGCAGCACCGTTTGAGAGAGCCGGACAAATCCAAATACGAGATTTACAATGCCGTAAAGAATGAAATAGGGAAATCAAGGAACTGGCGGCAGTTACAAACCCGGCTGGCAGAAAAGGGTATTGATTCATTTCAAGTACAAGGGGCAGACAAACGAAGTGCAGGGTATCCTTTCCAAAGGCGAATACACGTTCAAAGGCTCGGAGATAGACCGCAGTTTCAGTTTCTCCAAGCTGGATAAATGTTTGGGGATGAGGTTGAACACTACCGAAAGCAACCGACAGACGGTTTCCGCACCTGTTCAGGAGCCAGCACAGACACCGGGCAAAACCGACAGTCCGTTACTGGCAGCTTTGGCGGTCTGTTCTCCGCTCATCCTTCCGGCTGATGAAACGCCCGACAATCCCGGTGAAAGAAAAAAGAAGAAAAAGAAACAACACTTAAAATTATAGGACATGGAAGAAAATTTAATTTTGGAGGGGCTTCTCTCTATGGTTACGGAACTGAAAGAACGGCAGGAGAAGCAGGTAACACCAGCCAGCCGGGAGGAAACGATTAACAGGCTGGACGTTATCGAACAGCGCATTTCGGATATGCAGGGCAAATCCGGCATTCCTGAAAACACAATGCAGGAGATTCTAAACCAAATCGGCAGTATCAGAAAAGGGCAGTCCGAGAGCCAAAAACAAGACCTTGAAGATATAAAGGGGCTTATCGTGACCTCGCACCGATATTTCAAGGAGCGGTTAAAAATGTTGTTCCCGGTTGATGATACACCAGCCGGAGAAATAACGCCCGTTTCATGGTACGGCAAACTGACATACCGGGTAACTCCCTGTCTGAAGCCCAAGTTCTTTCTTCTTTCAGCAGGAATAATCATTTCTCTTGTGTCGCTTGTGTTGAATGTACGTTTTGTACAAAAAATGCAGCAGTTACAGGACAATGATATGAAATACCGCTATATCCTGATGAAAGGAAAGGTAGACGGTAGCAGTCTTGATTTGCTGGAAACAAAATTCAGCCAGGAACGGGATAACGCTTTCATCCGAAGCCTGACCGATTCGGTGAAAGGCTTTGAATACCGTAGCAGGAAACAGGCGGAAGCGTTGGAACGGGCAAGGCTGTTAAACAAGCAAGCCGAGCGGCTAAAGGAGGAAGCCAACAAGTTGGGCAAGCCATAAACCAAAGCAAAGCCGGAGCAGAATCGCCCCGGCTTTTTTAATTCACTTCTTTTTCTTCGTACAGTGTTCTTTCTCGAACTGGCGTAAGGTGGTAACACTAAACCGCTCCTTGATGAACTCCCGGACATCGGAAGCCTTGTAATACACTTTTCCGCTGATTGTGAAGTATGGCAGCGCACCGATAGCCCGGTAGCGTTGCAGGGTCTTGATACTCACTTTGAACAACAGGCACAAGTCCTGATTATCCAGCAGGTTGTCATCTTCGGGCAGTACCCTGTCGGCATTGCGCAGTACCCGTACATCCTTGCAGAGTTCTTCCAGTTTGGCGTACAGCTTCTGCATCCATACGCTGAAATCGTCATTGTCTATATACATGATTGCTTCATTTTTCTGATTATACATTATGGTTTGTCAATCGATTGATGAAGCAAAGTTCAGAAAACGAGAGCAAAGAAAATAAGGAATAGTACATCCACTCCCCTATAAATCATCCACATCTAATTGATTATCAAATAAAAATATTTAAAAATAATCGTATCCATTATCTTTACTCTTTTTGATAATAGCAGATTTCAGCCTATCTAAAAAGTCTGTAATTTTAGTAGGTTTTCGTTTAATAACTGCAATTTCCTTTTTGTATATATCACCAAAATTTATATTAAACATTTTCTCAAAAATACGTGATATATCACTTAGAAAAATATCCTTGTTATCAATGCGAATAATACCATCTTTGATATAGAAAATGCCACAAACTAATTCCATTATATCTATAATTTTAATTACCTCACTGTTTAAATAAAAAGGAGATTTCCAATCTGATTCAATGTTAATGAAAAATTTGGGGTATTCCATTGCCGATAGATTACCATATTTATTAAAGATAACAGTTTGTCAAGATATATAATTTTCAACTTACTATTTCCCGTAGGTGAAGTTTCTTCTAAAGCCTTAATTGTTCCAAAATCTATATAACTCATATTTAATTGCCTAATACGTGTTTTGTTATCATTTTCTTTATTAAGGTAATCGAATAATTCTTCTACAAATTCAAGATATGCAGCAGTAATAGCTTCTATCTCAGATTTTTCCTTTTGGCAAGGGTGTTTTAATAACTTATATATCTGTTTTTCTGCTAAATTCCAGTTTGCCATAATTAACTTAAGTAGCTATCGTGAGCATTTTATAAGTTCTTTGCAATTTTCTGCCATTTCTTTTGTCTGTGTTTATAAAATTTAAGAGTCCACCAAGCAACAAGTGGTGTTAGATAACCACATACAATTCAACACTATCGGTATATCTTGTAACATTTTCGGTAATCTTTTCCATTTGAATATAATGATTCCATATAGTTACTCTTTTATTATACTCATTTGAAACTATTTCTCTTGCTTCTTTATCTATCTTAATTATGTTTATTGTATGTTTTCCAATAGGAATAAATCGATGAAGAAACATCTTAAAATAAAATGTTTCCCCCTCTTTCCAAACAGGAGGAATATTGCCATAAGATATAAAACTTGCTTTGGGTTTACAAATCTCCCTTAGCGTTTCAATATCTTGAATCTTGCGCCAAATATTTTCAATGTCAGTTTCAAATACTGACGTCACTACAACTTGAGCACATAACTGTTTAATCATGTCACTAAACAAATCTTTTTTATCATACAGGAATAATTAAAACATTAAACATCTATTTATCTTACACTTATGCTCTTTTTATTAACTTTGTGCAAAGTTAGATGTAAGATACTCTAAAGACAATAGTCATTTATAATGAGATGTAACCTAACTATTTAACAATAACCGTTATAGCAGCATGATAATTAGTGAAATAGAAAAGAAAGTCATAAATATACTGCCAACATCAAGCATAGAGTTTGATGAAATTGATTATTCCATTCTTGAAAAGAGGAAAAATGACTGGATTAAACTTTCAGAAGTTACACATAGTATCGTATTGGTATTTGATTGCTACACTAATAAATTCATTTTTGTTTCTGATAATATTCCCAAACTATATGGACTTGACTCCCGTAGGTTGTTTATTCACGGACACCAGCCTGTTATTGAGGTTATACATCCGGAGGATATAGATTATGGGTTACTTGTAAGGAATAAAATCTATTCGACATTGCATTCATTCTCCAATGAAGAAAAGAAGAACTACAAAGCCATTCATGAAATGAGGATAAGAAATATACGGGGTGAATACATACGCATAATAGAACAAGAACAAGTTCTTGAGTTAGATAAATCAGGAAATATTTGGCTTATGCTATCGGTTATTGATGTTGATGCAAGCCATGAATCGGAAATAACCAAAAGCCACCTATATAACTTTAAAACTGGAGAGCAGATATTTATAGATTTATCTGATACACTGGATGAACCTTTGACAAACCGGGAATTAGAAGTTTTACGATTTATGAAGAAAGGCTTATTGAGTAAAGAGATAGCAGAAACATTGAAAGTTAGTATCAATACAGTGAATAGTCATAGACAGAATATATTACAAAAATTAAAAGCTAACAATATTGAAGCTGTCAACTTCGCTCAAAGACTGGGTTTGCTCAATAAATACAGTATTGATAAAGGGAAAAAGGAATGGCTAAATAAAATGAAATAACAATTAATCTAACATAATAACTAATTTTGTATCATTGTCATAAAAACTTATGCTGAATACAGAAAACATACAATCACTCATTGATAGTGGAGAAGGCTACAATGTGGAATTTAAGGTTCGTGTTCCTTCAAAGGTTCGTGAACTGACAGAAGAAATATGTGCTTTTGCCAATGCAGACGGAGGATATTTGCTTATTGGAGTAGATGATAACGGACAAGTGGTAGATACTAACTTAGAAAACGATAAGCGTTCTGCCATTCAAGGTTCTATCAGCGAAATATCTCCTGCACTCCACTGTGAATTGTATTCCATAAATATTGGAGATAAAACTGTTTGGGTGATTGATGTTCCGTCCGGCAAGGATAAACCTTATATATTTTCCGGTTCTATCTATGTGCGTGAGGGGAAACTCACAGAAACTGCACAGCCGAAGAAATGCGCAGCTTCTTTCAGGAGTGTAACAAAATCTTTTTTGACCATATACCCTGCCATTGGTTCAATATTTACACGGATGCAGACGAACAGATGATTAAGGATTTCCGAACAGAAGCCAAACTTAGTCCATCCATCCCCGACAAACAAATATTTGAGAACTTGGAATTGTTTGCCGAGAATGGAACGGCAAAGAATGGCGCAGCGATGTTCTTCGGCAAACAACCTGAACGAAAGTTTCCACATGCTACCACAAGGTGTGTTCTTTCAAGGAACGAATAAAGTCTATATTATAGATGATAAAACTTTCGGAGGTTCATTGTACCAACAGTATTTACAGGCAATGTCTTGGCTGGAAAGCAAACTGCAAGTAGCTTATAAAATAGAGGGAGCAGGACCAAGAGAAGAAATTTGGGAAATACCTCTGACTGTATTTAAAGAAGCCATTATAAACGCCCTGTCGCACCGTGATTACTACGAACAAGGCGCAAGCATTATGATAGAAATGTTTGATGACCGGGTAGAGATTTCCAACCCCGGAGGACTTTTACCCGTCGTAGCTAAAGACTTTGGGCATAAAAGTATGACACGTAATCCGCTAATCTTCGGTTTATTTACCCGTATGCACTTAGTTGAAAGGGTTGCATCCGGTATTCCTCGTATGCAGGAAGCCATGAGAGAAGCAAATCTGCCCGAACCGGAATTTCATACGGAGGGGATGTTTACAGCGGTGTTCAAAAGAGGTATCAGCATCAAAAATGATACCGTAAATGATACCGTAAATGATACCGTAAAATCAAAGGAGCAGGAAGTCCTAAACATTATCAAACAGTATCCAGGACTTAACTCATCTAAGATAGCAAAATTAATAGAAAGAAGTTGCTCTTACGAATATCAACGCTATTTAAATTCTTTTAGACAAAAGGTTTGATAGAATTTAAAGGCGCCCAAAAACTGGAGGATATTATATAATTTAATAGATATTTATGGAACAAAATTTTAGAATCAAATTTTTACAAACATTTAATGAAATAAGGACGTAAAAATTATCTAATAATAAAAAGAAATCTACATTGCAGCAACTATATTGAAGGTAAAACAACAGTATTGAAGAAAAATATTGAAACATTGAAAGTCTAAAATTTGAAGAATTGGTAAATATTAATTTTTAAGAAATAAGAGAATAGTTGGTTAATGAAAAATCACATGTTTTTAATAAAAAACTGATTTACAAGGATATGTAAATCGAAATAGAGAAAGAAATAGAAAAAGTGGGATATATAATCATATATCCAAGATTCAATAAATACTAATAACATTTTATTTTAAAAAATTAATGGCAATCAGACAGCATTTGACAAAAATAGAGAAAATTAAATCCAATCTTTAGAAAATACAAAACTTTATTAATGCTCCATCCTCATATATATATGATGTAATTATAGATATTATTACGCAACGTACAGAAAACAAATCAATACCTTTGTTTGTAGAAGATATACGGAAAATTGATAGCAGAATTTTATATTTCCCAACTTATAGAAGAGTTGAAAAAGATCTTCAAAATTTAATTAATGCCATTAAAAAAGAAAGAGAAGACGATGATGATATGTGGCATATATCAATGCATGAAGATGAAGATAGTATAATTTCAATGTCTAAATTAATACATTTTGGTATGACAGATGTTCAAAAAAGAATAAGAATTATACTAAATCAAATCACAAAAATATCGAGAGAAAAATTAGATGCATTATCAACTGATTTATTAAAGAAAGAAATTAAGGGATTTCCAGATAATATTAAAATAAAAACAGAAGATATTTCAACCATCAAAACAATTCTAAGTAGGGAACAAGTCGGTTTAGACCCTGAAGATAAAAATTTTGTTTTAGACTTAATCGAAAGTAAAAAAATATATAATAGAGATAATAAGCAATTGCTATATTTATTATCTCAACTGCTGAATATTTATGATTCATACTCCATTTACGATAGAGGCATAAAAAATTTTGTTAGTGTATGCAACAATTATTTGCATGAAAAGGAATTTATTTATAACGAAGTCGATTTGAAATTGGAACTTCGACAAATTAATGATAGTAATAATAAGGATATAGATCTTAATGTATTGAGTTCAGGAGAGAAACAAATAGTTTCACTTTTTTCTATAATTTTTTTAGAACCACAAAGAGATTTTATTTTTTTGATTGATGAACCTGAATTATCTCTATCAATATTTTGGCAAAGGAATTTAATTCCAGATATAATAAAGTCAAATAAATGTGATTTTCTATTAGCTGTCACCCATTCTCCTTTCATATTTGAAAATGAATTCGAAGAAAATACTATTGGGTTAAGTGAATTTATGTCAAGTAGTAAATTAGGCAATGAACGAAAAAAAATAAATATATTGAAGCTAGAGATAATTCTATTGCAAAGCTTTATCTGAATTTGATTTATGCAAAAACAATAATCCTAATGTTTTTGCTTTTTGAAGGCAAAGATGCTCCTTATTATTCTATGCGTATAGAGAGAACTCCATAAAGAAGTTGAACCAATAAAATGCAAAGGTAAGTCTAACGTGAAAGGTATATATAAATATCTTTCAAAATGAATATAATAAATATTCTACAGGTTTTTATAGATAAAGACTATGATAATAATGAAATGGAGTACATAAACAATAATTTCTATGTAACTCCATGTTATGCAATTGAGAATTTTATTGTGGTGATAAGTGCCTTGAACGGATTTTGAAATGTGAATTTGGATATAATTCATCAGACGAAGATTTTCAAAAATCAAAGAAGATTATTTAAAATTTCAGAATTCATATAATGCTAGTATTTTACTTTTAACTCATGGTATTTTGCGGTTAAAAGAAAAAGCCATGAATTGAAATTATCATTAGATAAAGAATTACCCAAAGGTTATCTGCAATATAATTTTGAAGATAGAAGTGTAACGCAATTATATTGCATAGATTCTATTTTTAACGACTATAAAGACAAAGCACCTATACCAAATGAAGATGAGTTAAATCACGCAAAGAACAAATATCTAGCGATCTTGTACAGAATCTACGTGGAAAATATGAAATGCATTGTTTAGTTGTTTTTACAAAGAATCATTGAAGAACTGAAAGGAGGAAAAACCTCTTGCTTGAAGAAAAGAAAGTGAATTTAAATATTGAGATAATAATGCTATATCTATATTAGCTCAATATGCAGAGGAACAGATTCTTTACAAGAATATGTCATCAAAGAATAAAATAATTATCTTTGCATTCAGAAATCGTACCCAAGACACAAACTGATGTCGAACGGTGCAAAGCTGTGAAAACCTTATTCAAGGGACTAACATCGTGAGAAAGATATAACTTATTGAGAAATAGTGCTATACAAACCGATTTTCGGTTGCTGGTGGCACCACTTTAAAATAAAAAACGTTGCGAATCATCTTTCGCAACGTTTTTATTTATCTCCACAAACTATATTAGTAACCTTTTATGGTTCAAACTAGTACTTCAACAAAGTAGAAAATCCCGTAATAACCGAACTGAACTAAAGACATAACCTGAATTATATTTTTCTAACTGCTCACAGTCTGTCGATGCAGCCCATGCCAGCTGACAAACACTGTATCTTTACGGAATTGCATGCCTCGATATCAGAAACCGCATCTCCTACATATCATTTCATCTTCGACTCAAAGCCATAATATAATGATATGTCCTTCATTGCTTCTGATTTTCTGTTCTTTTCAGAAGAGCCGGTTTCTATTCGGTCAAAACACCCATCCATACCAAATTGTTTCAATGTAATATCACAACTTCTTATACCTTTTCCCGTAATAAGAACTACTATTACATTTCTTTCATGTAATTGCCCGATCAATGTTTTCATCCCTTCAAATGGCTTGGGACATAAAATGGCATGCATTTCTTCATAAATTACATAGAAATCATTTAATGCCTTCTCCCGACTATCACCGGAAACCACTTGATTGATCATACCTTCTTCATTTAATCCGAAGGTCCGCGCTATCTCGTCATCTGATAGTTCATGATCTACATAAGGAGTAGTCGCCTCTCTGAATGCTGCTAAACATAGCGGAATAGTATCTCCTATCGTACCATCCAGATCAAAAGCTACCAGCCGGATCATAATTTTCAGATTTATTGATTTGACGAATCACCCTACATGGGTTTCCAACAGCCAGACTGTTTGCAGGAACATTTGTGGTAACAACACTTCCGGCACCAATAACACTTCCCTTACCAATAGTAACCCCGGGCAATATAATAACTCCACCACCGATCCAGCAACCATCTTCAACAGTGACCGGAAGGGCAAATGTATGACGGATATATCGAACTCCCTCCGGTGCCTCAACAGGTGTTAACCGTTCATTCAAATCAATGGGATGCGTTGCCGTATAAATCTGGACATTAGGAGCAATCAGTACATTATTACCAACTGTAATCTTATTGCAATCGACAAACACACAGCCCATATTTACCGTAACATTATCACCAATATGAATATTACATCCATAATCGCAGAGAAAAGAATGTCCTACGGAAACCTCTGTTCCGATACTACCGAACATTTCTTTCAGAATCGCATATTTTTCTTCTTTTTGTTCATAAGACAGTGAATTGTATCTCATCAACAAACGGTGAGTTTTTCCTTTTAGTTCTAGAAAAACCGGAGCATGGCAATCATACCATTCACCGGCCAAGCATTTCTCCATCTCTGTTTTCATTCGTTCCCTCCCATGCGGATTTATAAGAAAGTAACAATTTCATCCTTGTCCTTTCGGGTAGTAAAATGATCAGGTTGCTCTTGGATATATCCCAATGATACAATAGCTACCGGATATCTTTCGGACGACAGCCTGAAATTAGCTTTAAACAATTCCGGATCAAAGTTGCACACCCAACAACTTCCCAGCCCTATTTCGGCTGCGTGCTAAACAGATATGCTCTGTAGCAATAGCAGCATCGATATCCGCATGATTTTGTTATCGGATTTACGTACCCATGCTATCGATTTATCGGCACAAACAACAATGTATACCGGTGCCCGTGCGAACCATTCTCTATTATAACATTGCCGTAAATTCTGTTTTGTTCTTCACTGACCACCACCATGAAATGCCAAGGCTGATAATTAACTGCAGAAGGAGCTAAACGGGCACATTCAATGATATAGTCGATTTTATCCTGTTCGACCCTGTCTGACTTATAATTTCTCACCGAGAAACGTTTTTCGTAAGTTCTAAAAGTTCATATCCTATCAATTTTTATATTTAAAGCAAAGTTATACCATTTCCAGATCTATTATTATGTATTACTTTTCGTTATATCGGTAAAATTACGTTTTAGACTATATTTGTCTTATGAAAAGAAAACTTACATCAACCGTTTGAGATTAGTTTCAGTGAGTTTGACGAGTCAATGCTAAAGAACACGACCATACTTTTTTGAGTTGGTCTACATCTTATCGGGTACAGGTATCCAATGGATTAACAATAATAAATTTTCTTATCACGACGGACACCTATTTATGATAACTCCCGGAGACTCGCATTCATTTGAAATACATTCCACTACTAAGTTTATCAATATTAAGTTCAATGATATCTACATTCATTCCGCTGTTTTCGGTACAGAAAACATAAAACGATTAGAATTTATCTTACAGCATGCCAACCACCAACCTGGCTGTATTTTACGAAATCGAACAGACAAACTACTCGTAAAACCTATGATTGAAGCCATCATCAGGGAATACGTCAATAGAAACTTATATAGCAAAGAAATCATAACGCAACTGATAAACACCATAATAATAGTCGTTGCACGCAATATCGCCATGTTTCTGCCTGAACAAGTCAATGAATGCTCCGAAGAGAAATCACTCGGTATACTGCAATATATCCAGACCTACATTTATCAATCCGAGAAAATCAAAACGAAAGCTATCAGTCAACATTTCGGCATTTCAGAGAATTATTTGGGACGTTACTTTAAAAAACACACAAACGAAACAATGCAACAGTACATACTGAATTATAAACTGAAACTGGTAGAAAACAGATTATTGCATAGTGAAATGAGAATCAGTGAGATTGTAGCAGAATTAGGCTTCACCGATGAAAGCCATTTAAATAAACTATTTAAAAATACAGAGGTTGCAGCCCCACAAATTTCAGAAGAATAATGCAGTATAGCCCCAATAATAAGTTATACAAGTTTCAGACGCCCTATTCGTCTGATATGCCCGATATCTTCTCCTTCTTTACATTTTCCTTTGTTGCTCTCTATACTGTCGCGGAGGCATGCCATACCTTTTCGAGAACAGTTTATAGAATGTTCCGCGGTTGTTGAATCCGGTCTGGTCCATAATCTCTTCAATAGTAAGATTCTTGGCTATTAACAGTCGTTCTGCCATTGTTAGACGGTATTCCTAATGATATCAGCAGGAGACTGTTCGGTTATCGGTTTTAGTTTCCGGTAGAACTGGCGGGTACTATACCCCATCTCACTACTTAGCAATTCCACTTGTAAATCGGGATTTGCAATATTCTTCTCTATAATCTCGAGCATTTTATCCAGGAACTCCTGATCTTCTTTATGTATACAATTGCCATGTTCCATAGTGAAGGAACTGAAAATAGAGCTATAATATTCTTTCAAGTCTGCCTCCCGTTTGATGAGACGATAAACGATTTTCTCCAGATACTTCACGTTAAAAGGTTTGGTAACATAGGCTTCTGCTCCTGACTCGATGCCCTTTACCTGATCTTCTTCGTGATGTAGGGCGGAAAGGAGGATCAGTGGAATGTGACTCCATAATTTGTGTTGCTTTATCTTCTGAGCAAACGACAGTCCATCGATACCGGGCATCATGACGTCTGAAATAATTAAGTCGGGTTGCTTCTGCTCCAGACTGCTCAATGCATCTTTTGCATTATCAAAGAGCACACATTGTATTTGTCTGCAAAAAGTTCTGAAACGAACCATAACATGGAATTATCATCATCAATAACCATGATGGTCCGTTTACCCGTATCAAACTCTATGGCAGTCTTTTCTAAAACAATAGGTTCCTCCGTAGCCGTATGTAATAGTCCGGTTTCATAAGTAGTTTGTGTAGTTTCCCGTTCAGTTATGGGAAGATTGGGCAAGGTAACGGTGAATGTTGTCATTTCATAGAGAACACTATTTACGCTGATTTCCCCATTCAACTGCGTAATCATGCTCTTACAAATAGCTAATCCAAGTCCTGTACGAGAATTCTTACCGTTCATCTCAACAGAATCCAATATTTTATAACGATCGAATATTTTGGATAAATTTTCTTTGGCTATCCCTTTCCAGAATTGGATATACAAAAATTAACGACTGGTTTTCCACTTTCAACTCTATTGTGATAATTCCTTTGTCGGGCGTGTACTTAAAAGCGTTGGATATTAAATTGCTGACAATCTTATTAAAGCAACTGATATCCGTATTCCATTCAATGCCCGGAGAAATATGTAACTGATAATTCATTTCTTTATTTTCAGCCAGTTCTTCAGAAAGATTCCGCTATGCTTCTAACCTTTTCCGACACGGATAACTGCTGAATAGAAAGTACTTTATTGCCGGTTTCAATCTGCGAAATTCAAGTAACTCTAAAATCAGATTATTCAGTTTTTCAGTATTTTGTTGTATCATCTTTGCATACTTCTGAGTGTATGCGTCAATCTCCGGATTGGCAAGTATCTTCTCACAAGGACCATAAATCAGAGTCAGTGGCGTACAGAATTCATGAGTGATATTAGTGAAAAAACGCAATTTTGATTCGTAGATTTCTTCTTTCTTCTCCCGGTTCATCTTGTCCAACATACGGTGTTGTTTGCGACGGTATATATAAATGAGCCTATATATCCCTGCAGTGCACAACAGTGCAAATAGAATGAAATATACCATATAGGCCAGCGGACTGAGATACCACGGCGGAGTGATACGGATAATGACGGACTGTGTTTGGCTTTCTTGCCCGTTTATATTGTTTTTGTATTTTACTAATAAAGAATATTCACCCGGAGCAAGATTAGAGAAAATAGCGCTGGTGGATGTTCCGTTTTCTATCCATTGGTTGCTCATTTCTTCAAGCTTATAATAAAAAGAATAGTTGTTGCCATTGATGTAATCAATAGCCATAAAATTTAGCTGAAAGAAGTTTTGACTGTAATCCAATTGAAGGATTGTTTTACCCTCCTTTTCATAAAGAAACTTATGAATATTGTGTTCTTTGCCAAAGATAGACAGTCCTTTCAGGGTGATTTGCGGCATATACTCTTCGGTGATACAGTCATTTGTCTGAATGGAAATAAAACCATTTGTACCTCCAAAAAACAGTGTTTCCGAAACGACATCTTTATAGAAAGCACCATCACTGAACTCGGTGATTTCCAATCCATTTCCACTGTTATAGGTTTGCCCTGTACGAGTCTCGGGGTTGAAACGTATCAATCCCTGGTTGGTACTCAACCAAAGATCGCCTTGGTGGTCCTCTAAAACTCCGTGTACAGTGTTATTTAAAAATAAGTCCGCTTTCGTATATAAGGAATCATCTTGTTCAAGATACAACAACCCCGAGCTAGTTCCTAACCAATAACCTTTTGCGTTTTTGTAAATAACAAAAATGTCGTTAGCTGTCTGACTGCTTACAATACTGTCAAAACGATGCGGAATCATTTCCCCTGTCTCTACATTCATGCGGTATGCACCGCAACCACGATTGCCAAACCAAAGTATGGAGTCGTTTTCCTGGTAAGAAGTAAAGAAATAGTTCGAAGCCATACGCCCGTTATCAATAACAGTACGGGAAGCAGATTTTACAGTAGGAGTAGCAGTAGAAGCATCAAAGATAACTTTTACAATGCCTTCACCTACCGTAGATACCCATAAGGTCGTATCATTCGGTTGTTTTATAGAATGCACATACTTCACTTTTTCTCCATTGGCAATGATAGGCAGTTCTTTTAATTGCCTGCTTAAGTACGAATAATAATTAATTCCATTTTCGGTTCCGATCCACAATTTATCTTTGTATCCGGGAGCAAAACAATAGACGGAATTATCTGCCAGCGCACTATTATATGGTGTAATCCGATCAGACGACATAGGCATACTGTTATCCGGAGTATACTTTTTAATGCGGAGTATCCCACTTCCTTTGGTTCCTATCCAAAGCGTTTGCTCCTGATCGTAGTAAAGAGCCCTAACCGGATTACTTATTTGATATACAGGAGTGTCTAAAAGAGTATTGGTAATAGAAAAGGTGTCATTATAATACATGTATACACCTTGTCCGTCTGTTCCTATCCATACAATATCTTGAAATTTATCTTTCATCAGACAGAAAATACCGGAATGTATTTCTGTTTTCTGTATCTGATATTTCATCTTTTGAGAGGACATATATTTTAGAACAATGAGACCACTGTTTTTGAAACCGATGTAGTAATCGTTTTTTTGCTTGATGATGGAAGATACTTCCCCATGCACTTCAATCTGACCTCTTAGGTCAGCTATATAGTATGCTTGCCGGTTATTAAAATCATATTCGTAAAGAGCGTAGGTTTCGTCAATAAAGTAAGCCATATCTTTCTCGGCAAAGGCATGGTATAATTTACACGAATGCGTAAAAAGATTCTTACGGGTTAATGTCAGCCCCTGTTTTGTATTCTCAATACGATAACTTTGAGTCTCTTCATTGGAGGTAAATATCCATAAAATATCGTTTGAATCTACAGTCATAGAGAGTACATGGCTAAATTCAAGATTGGGAATTTCCAATCTATTGAAAGATTGTGCTTCTCGCTGATAATAATAAAGATAGCCATCATCTTTCAGAATAAAAAGCATGTCATCCTTATTGTTAGCCATAAAGTATTGCCCTTTGAATTCAGTGAAACTCTGACTGGTCTGTTGCTTGGTATCTAAGCGATTCAATCCATAATTAGTCTGCACCCATAATATATCCTTCTCCGATTCGATGATTTGATTTATCAAGTTTCCGGAAAGTAAGGTTTTGGAAGAGTTTATTGGGGTATACAAATGTATGTCGGTTCCATCAAAGATATTCATGCCATCGCAAGAGCCGATCCAAATGATGCCCCGATCATCCTGATAAAGAGAGAGAATAGCACTATTTGAAAGACCATCTCTATTGGAAAATTGTCTCAAACTGTATGCATGAACCTTCAAAGGCAGGCAAAATAGTAAGCAAAGAAAATACAGTAGTGACAAGTATGTTCGATAAATGTATTTCATGTTAGATATAATGCATTAGTGGGTTCACAAAGATAATACATGCCGGACAAATAATTCTCAAGTGCATGATAAATGTTTTCTCCCGAAGAGATTGCCATTTCTATCAAAATAGTATCCGAATCCGGACTTGCTCCACAACTTCTCCTGCAAAGCAATATAAAAGGAGAAAATGATGCAACCAGTCCGGATTGGATAAAGATCGAGATAGGATTATCACTCAATGACAGAGGCAAATCCTCCGTTACGTGCCAGACGCACTATTATTTTATCTCCTTTTAAGAGTATATTCTTTTTCTGTAATCCATAGCTTGTCGGTTAGCATTAACCCCATCCTCAAAAGAAGTCATCCGATAAGATTGTCCTTCTTTCAGGAAGTCAAAATCCAATTCAAAGGTTCTCTCTTGCTGTCGGTTGTTAGTCATGCCACCGATATACCACTTATCTCCTTTACGTTTTGCCACAATCACATATTCCCCAGCCTTAGCTTTCAAAGCAATGGTTTCATCCCATGTCTGCGGGACTTGAGTAATATATCGGGTACATTCGTCATTGCGATAGTAAAGTGTAGGATTGTCCGCCATCATCTGCAACCCACTTTCGAAAATAACAAATAAAGCCATTTGGTAAGCTCGTGTACCTATACTGGCTGAATTAGGACGTTCGGAACAATAAATTTCCGGTTGCATACTAAGCATGGCACCCGGCGTATAGTCCATTGCACCAACCGCATTTCTCATAAAAGGCAGATATATGCTGTTGTCCGGTCGACATCCACCCATTTGTTCCATTCCTCTTACGCCCTCATAAGACAATACATTCGGATACTTATATTCCAATCCGGCAGGCTTAAATGCCCCATGAAAATCGACAAACAGATGGTGCTTGGCAGCCTCTCGGGCTACTCTTTCATAATAATTCACCATCCACTGGTCACTTCTGTCCATGAAGTCGATTTTGACTCCCTTCACACCCCATTTCTCGAAAGTCTCAAACAGCCCGAAATTGTTTTCTACAGTGAGCCATGTCAACCAAAGCACAATGCCTACATTTTTTTCTTTGCCATAACGAATGAGTTCATGCACATCTACCGCAGGATTTGGTGTATAGGGATCACAGGTACTCATAGCCCAGCCCTCGTCCATAATAATATATGGTATACCATAATTAGCAGCAAAATCAATAAAATATTTGTAAGTATCGAGATTGCATCCTGCTACAAAATTAACATCCGGTCCGTAGGGAGTAGCACCGTTCCACCATTCCCAGCTTGCCAATCCGGGCTTAATCCAGGAAGTATCTTCCAATATGTTCTTTTCGGCCAATCTATAAGACATCGTATTCTCAATGAGTTGGCTATCTTCTGTACTAATGACAAAATAGCGCCAAGGGAAATTACGCTTTCCACTGGTTTGTGCTATATAGTCGGCTTCTTTCAGTATTTTGACACTCCGATCACCGTCTTCTCCAAATTCAAGAGGTACTCTGGGAAATACAGAAACCATACCATTGCTGCCATTACTTTTCAGAAAAACAGCCGGATAATCGGTTAGTGATGTTTCACTGATTAATATCTTACTTCCTTTTTGAGTATCAATCAGAATTGGCAATAAAGCCATTGAGGCAGATGATTTCCATTCTTTGCTATACAAATGGGTATATTCTTCTTCATAAGCCGTTTTAAAACTTCCGGACTGTTGCATGTGTAGCAAATAATTATCAGGGAAGTTCACTTGGAGGGTCTCATTCTTCACATTGATCATTCCTTTCTTATTGGTTATAAAACGGTAGGCAATTCCGTCATTGAAGGCACGAAACTCTACGGAATAACCTCCTTTGAAGTCTAGAAGAAGTTGGTTGTACCGATTACTTACAGACGAAAATTTCAATGGAATAACAGGCTTTAAAGACTCGTCTATATTCTTATGGCTTACTTTAGTCATTTTAGGATTCGTTCCCAATTCCTGGTCACCGATTTCCATTGCAAGGTGACACTGCTTTAACAATGTCTCATTCCGGCAAATGACATCGTAGTAGATTTTATCTGAGAGATTCACTGAAATCTGAATATTCCCATCCGGCGAAGCCAGCTTGTGTATGTTCTGTCCCTGAATATACAAAGAAATACTAAAAATTAATAGCAGCAGTAATTGTTTTTTCATACTAAATGATGTGTTTTAAAGTTTTATTATTTGCAAAATTAGCACATAAATAGAACATTCTGTTCTGCATTTGTGACATATATGTATCCATTTATGTCATTATGGGTTCTATATACTTTAATGTCATGTATTTGGGTGCGTTTTTAAGTATAGATTTCTATCTTTGTACAAATGAATAAAACTAAAATAATGTGTATATCAAAGTAAAAACTAAAGGGTATGAAAAACAAATGTATGCTAGTTGTAATTTTACTGATCTTGTCAGGTACAGCATTTGCAAAAATTGTGCTGCCACCTATTTTCTCTGATAATATGGTGTTGCAGCAACAAACCAATGCTCCCATTTGGGGTGAAGCGCAGCCTATGAAAACTGTAAAAGTAACCACCTCATGGGATGGGAAGACGTATGCGGTTCAGGCTAATAAAGCAGGAAAATGGAAAGTAACTGTTCACACGCCTGTTGCCGGAGGACCATACGAGATTGCCTTGACAGATGGTAAGAAAGTAAATTTAAAAAATGTGATGATTGGCGAAGTATGGATATGTTCGGGACAATCGAATATGGAAATGCCATTAGGGGGATGGGGAAAGATTACAAATTACCAGAAAGAAATTGCAGAAGCCGGACACTCTAATATACGACTTCTGCAAATAGAACAAATCAACAGTACCCAACCGGAAACGAATATAAAAGTCCGCAATGACAGTTGGCAGGTTTGTTCACCGATAACCATCCCTGAGTTTTCTGCTACGGCTTATTTCTTTGGCAGAGAAATCTCAGAGAAACAAAATGTTCCGGTTGGCTTGATACATACTTCTTGGGGAGGCACAAACGTTGAATCCTGGATAAGTGGAGAAGTCTTGAAGGAGATGCCGGAATTTGTGAAAACAGTGGAGTCCATTCAGAAGATGCCGAATGATAAGAAAATACTCAAAGCAGAATATTTAAAGGAGCTCACTGCCTGGAATAACCGTGTGGACGAAGGTTTTGCTGAAGGAAAACCGGTGAGAGCTGCTGCATCATTAGATGACAAAGATTGGGAAAGTATGAATTTCCCGGGTGAAGTGGGTCCACAATTGGCCGGCTTTGATGGAGTTATGTGGGTTAGAAAAGAAATCGAAATTCCCACTAGTTGGGCAGGTAAAGATGTACAACTATCCCTGGGGGCTATTGATGATAATGATATTACTTATTGGAATGGAATAGAAATAGGCCGTACAGATGGGCCGACTCTTCAACGCAAATACATCATTCCGGAAAAAATGGTAAAGGCTGGAAAAGCAATATTAGCCATTCGAGTCTTGGATACAGGTGGTAACTGTGGCATTTGGGGAGACCTTTATCTTCGCTCTACAAATGATGAACAGATTAGTCTGTCCGGTGATTGGAAATATCAGGTTGCTGCGGATACTCATAAGGTAGGGGCACTTCCGGTAGACAGATCCGTAGATCCCAATTTACCGACTTCCCTTTATAATGCAATGATTCATCCACTGATATCTTATGGTATTCGAGGAGCAATTTGGTATCAGGGTGAGAATAATTCTTCCAGAGCCTATCAGTATCGGGAACTTTTCCCATTGGTAATAGAGAATTGGCGTCGGGATTGGAAACAGGATTTTCCATTCTATTTTGTGCAACTGGCCAATTTTATGCATGAAGTTTCCCAACCGGCAGAATCAGAGTGGGCAGAGCTTCGTGAAGCACAAATGCGTGCATTGGCAGTAGGCAATACCGGTATGGCTGTAATAATAGACAGAGGTGACGCCAACGACATTCACCCTAAAGATAAACAAACCGTAGGACATCGACTGGCTTTGATTGCCCGTGCCAAAACATATGGGGAAAAACTGCCTTATTCCGGCCCGATCTATCGCTCCCATCAGATTGTAGGAAATAAGATAATTCTTTCTTTTGATCATACCGATGGTGGATTGAAAAGTAGCGATGGCAAGGAGTTGAAAGGCTTTGCTATAGCCGGGCGCAATCATGAATTCCATTGGGCCAAAGCTGAGATAGACGGAGACAAAATTATAGTCAGTGCACCTGAAGCGGTACCTTATCCGGTTGCTGTGCGATATGCTTGGGCCAATAATCCGGTCTGCAATTTGTATAATGGAGCAGGACTTCCGGCTTCACCTTTCCGAACAGATGACTGGAGAGGAATTACACAAAAGGATTAATTGTTCTCATAAAATACCCTCATCCTTTGTCACTGTTAAACGAAAGGTATGAGGGTATTTTGTAAATGCTGATATATGGTCTCCAAGGGTATCCTGAATGTTACATAAATAAATTACCGGATTACTACTTTCTGCACCCTTGTCGTATGAGATAAACATTTATCGTCCACGTAAACTATAAAACCTTTTCCCCTACCATATTTTTTCCCTTTCTTATCAAAAATAATGGTAATGGTTTTGCCTTGGCAATATACATTATCCAAACAAAAATAGTCCCAACATCCATCAGGAACAAGAGGGTTTATGATAATACTTCCATCTTCCTGCGGACGAACTCCCATTAATCCTGAAATAATCAAATTACAAAAAGAAGAGTGGTTATAATCTTTCCCTCTTTCTACACCACCTTTAGAATCATCCCAAGTTCCGTTTTTCCATGATTTCAGGCGAGTCCTCGATATCCAGTCTCCCGTATAGGGATTGATATTTTCATCAATCCAACAAATCGTATCGTTATTGACTGATAAAATACGATGACTATTACTGTATATGTTCAAAAGACTTAAATAATCTTTTTTAGTGATGATGGGAGAATCATAACTATTGAAATAGTTAGCCATTGCTGCCAGTGTCATGGAAGTCAAATAGGGCCAGCTGGGACCATTCCATTGACATTCGTGTCCTTCGTATGAAATCTTGAAATCAGGGCAACGCTGTTCTACAGTAGTTGGGCCATAGGCTGCTTCAAATCCCTTGGAATCAAATAGTTGTTTCCATGCTATGGAATAGTTATCCGGCGGTATATTATAGAACCAGGGAATGTATCCAAGAAGTTCACGTGCATAAGAGAATTCCATCTTGCCATTTAGAGGTATAACCTTATAGAAATCAGCCTGTTTATCCCATAGCCTCCGGTTTATTATTCCTTTTAACTTATCAGCCTTCTTCTGATAGGTCCGGGCTTCCATGTCACGATCTACTATTGAAGCTATTTTTGCCAACGCAACAGCCTCGCCGTACATATAGCTGTTAATGGTAGGGCGATAACCACGTCCACCTTCTGACAAATGTCCGGAAACAGACATCTCCATTCCATCCCTGTCGTCAACCTGCCAGAACATTCCAGTCGAATCCCGCTTTTCTTCTTCCCACTTTGCAAAGTTATCTTTTAGCTTGGGATACAAATCGGCCAGTAGCATTTTATCATTGTGAATTAAATAGTAATTGTAGATAGCGTCTGCAGCCCCAAAGCTGTATAGCCTCGGATTCCCGCTACCAGAAAACCAGAAAGAAGCATAATCAGATAAAATTTCAGTGTTTCTCAGCCACCGGCCCTCGTAGAAATGATGGTTAGCCGCACAACTGATGGTATTATACTTTCCGGCCCAAGGAACATCCGGCAAGAATTCAGTAATAACGAACCCGTCAGGAGTCTTCTTTATATGCTTTCTATAGGTCCACCATCGAAAATAATATGTTTTCTCCAACTCCTTATCCGGACACTCAAAAAATGGAATATTCTTTCTTAAAAAATCAGATGCACCACAGTTAGGGATATCTTGTTTATACAATTCATTATCTTCACGATTGAATTGATTGACGTAAGACTCGATTACTTCCGGAGCATCTTTAATGAGGAAGTTTTGCCCCTGCATGTGCAGGGGCAAAACTATACCTAAAGCTATAAATAACTTCTTTATTTGCATATAGCTTAGAAATTTAAGTCATGATTGTCATAAATAGCCAAACCAATCTGTTCCAAATGTTCATTCCGCCCATTGTACCAAAGCATCCAGCAGTCTTTCTCTTGAATGGCAAATGGCTTGTAAGTGGCACTGGCATCCCACCCACCTTCCGTAGGAGAAATGATCGGGTTTTCGGAGTATCTTTCCCAATCATTGATTCCGTCTTTGGAACGTGCCATTCCTATCTGCGCAAAATTAATGTCATAGAAACCGATATAAAACATTAAATAATCATTTTCGCGTTCTATCACCTGACATGCGGTAACCTTATGCTGTTCCCAACTTTGTGCAGGATCGGCTTTAAATATCGGATTTTTGTCCCATTTAGTCCAATGTAACCCGTCTTTACTCGTTGCATAACCGATAGCATCGGGTTCATATTGTTCTCCTCCGGAATACCACATTTTAAAAATATTCTCGTGTTTATCCCAAATTACATGAGGACACATGACCGCAACTTTCTCCCAAGGCTGTTCCGCTGACAAGACCGGTTCTTTGCTTTGCCGTTCAAAGTTATAGCCGTCTTTACTTATAGCATATCCAATCCATGACTTACCTTCATTTTGTCCCGTATACCACATGTGATACAGTCCGTCTTTGTAAACAACAACCGGACGATTCATGTCAGCCTCCCAACTACTGCCTTCAACAGGTGGCAAAACTATTTGCGGCGCACTCCAATTTTTTCCATCTTTACTTGTGGACAATGCAATACTTTTTTGGGGGCGCCAAGAACTGTACATCTTATAAGAGTCACTATCTTTCAGTACACAAATATCGAATACCGTACCTAAATCGCCACCACCCAAGACAGGATTATTTTCATATTTTACCCATTTTCCTGTGGCCTCCTCTTTTTGTATTGTTTTCTTTGGGGAGGTAGTGCAACTACAAATTCCGATGATGACGGTAAGGCTAATCAATGTCTGAATTACATTTTTCTTCATGTTCATTTTCTGTTTTTTACCTTTGCTTTTCCCCCTCCCTACAGACAGGGAAAAACAAAGGTATGGATATTACATTAAATTTTTAACTTTAACTATTACTATTTTTCCCAGCCGGGATTTTGTTTCAAGTCAGGATTCAACACCAATTGTTCAGTAGGAATCGGCTGAAGATACGCTTTTGTTGGGTCGAAATGAAAATGTCCGTCCGGAATGTGGCGTTGATAAGGTTCAAAATAACCTTCACTGTCCACCCAGTAGTTGTCCTGATTACGTTCGGGACTCCAATGCCCCACCTTTTCCATGAAATCTGCCTTATTGATTGCGGCGGGAATGTGGAAGTCGTTTTGGAAATACTTCACTAACCAATCCAGGTTTTCAAACTGAGCAGCGTTTGCCCCCTGTATTCTATCGTGATTCCATAAGTGGTGGGCACGCCAACGCTTTAAGTCATCGTGGCGGTAACCTTCACATGCTAATTCTATACGGCGTTCACGTCGAATCTCCTGTAGCAGATTGGAAACCGGTACCCCCTCATAACCTCTTGCTGCCGTAAAGTCTCCCTTCGGATCGGTATAACCTACGGAAAGTGTGAGATGTGGCATACCTACCCTATCACGCAGTTTATTAATGGTAATGTCTAAATCATTCTGTGTGATGTTACCCAGTTCAGCTCTTGCCTCTGCATAAATCAGCAGTGCTTCAGCATAGCGAAAAATGATACTTCCTTTGATACTTCCCGAAATGGTCTCCTGTTCGTTGGCATCGGGATCAGCACCTTTGGCCAGTTCATATCCTGTGGAACACTTCTCTACACCGGAAAGGGTAATATTCGGCTTTATGAACACAACCGTTGTATCCTTCCCGTTGATAGTTCTCGGACGTCCGGGAGTAAACATTGTTTGTGCCAAGCGTGGGTCACGGTTGGCAACCACATTCAATAAATTAGTATCCCCTGCATAATTTTCGGCCAGGCTTATCGGCAATGCCTGTGTACCGTCTTCACTGATGCAGAGATAGGAATCAACCAATGCCCTGGTCAATCCTACACCGGCACCATTACGTCCGGGATTACGGTTATCATTGTGCCAAAATCCCAGTGAGCGATCAAATTTCTTCCATAGCATAATCTCCTTGCTGCTTGAATAGTCCCAACGGTTGAACAGTGTGTGATAGCCGTCTTCCACGCCCATGTTGTCCAAGTCAAACAACTGGCTGTCAATGACCAACTTCGCCATTCTGGCCGCTTCTTCCATATAAGCCTGTACATTTCCCTCTCCGGCGAAAGGCGTACCGGCATGATACTTTTCCCAAGTGGCTTCGAACAGGGCAATTCGTGCTTTGTATAGCATAGCTGCCTCTTTTGAGACACGTCCGGTCTCCTGCTGACTATATGTCGGTAATCTGTCTATGGCATCATCCATGTCATTCAGAATCTTATCAGCTAACTCGTGCCGCTTCAGGCGAGGGCCGTACAATTCTCCTGATTCAAGATCCAGTGTTTTATCAATCCAGGGAGCACCGCCAAACTTCCGCAGAAACTGTTCATAGTAGAGCATAGCTCTGAAGAAGTAAGCTTCACCAATGTATTTGCGGGCTTTTTCCGGTTCGGGAGACTTGTCACAGTTATCCAACAAAAAGTTGACACTGCGTATTTTTCCCCATTCAGTAGTTCCCCAGCCTTCGCCACTGGAAGGAACCTGGTGCAAACCTTCAATCAAGTCTTTGTTATCTTGATAATTGTCACTAAGCAGGTTATCCGAACCTCGGTCAATATGATAAATATAGTTGTTAGGCGAGCCCCAAAATGAGGTATAAAACTGATTTACGTACAGTTTGCATTCATCTGCCGTATAGGTCAGATTCACATCCGCAATCTGATCCAGTGGGTCTCTTGCCAACCAGTCTTCACAAGAAGAGATTGCCATGCCGGTAAATAGGCAAAGTGTATAGATTAACTTTTTCATCTTTTTGTATTTTTAGAGTTTTAGAATGTAACGTTAACACCAAAGGAAATTGACTTGGAGATGGGATATGCACCGCCCCACGGAGCTTCGGGATCAAAGTTCTCGTTAATACCGGAGAAAGTCAGCAGGTTATCTCCACTGAAGTAAATGCGTACTTTTTCCAGCCCTACCTTATTAATAATAGCTCCCGGTAACGAATATCCCAACTGAATGTTCTTCAGGCGGCAATAAGCACCAGTGTCCATGTAACGGGTCTGTTTCTGCAAATTCTTACTGGTGCTCCACAAATAGAGTCTTGGTAACCATGGATCCGGATTACTTCCATCCTCACGCCAGCAGTCCAGTGTGTTTTTCCATACATTGGAACCCCATTGCCCACCTCCGAGTCCAAAGGCAACAGGACCTTCCAGCCATAAGTCACGTTTCATGGTTCCTTGTAAGAACATCGAAAAGTCGATACCGTTCCAGTCTGCATTGAAGCCAAAACCAAAATTATAGCGGGGAGTATCATTACCAATGATAGAGAGGTCTCCATGGTCTTCCAGCGTCTGATTTCCATCGTTAATGTTAGGATCATCATCCAGATTCACATACTTGATGTCACCTACAACCCAGTCACCACCAAACTTGTTCTGTACGCCAGAATCGTTAATGGCTTTCGCTTCAGCAGGATCGGTCATTATATGATCGGTGGTATATCCCCATATGGTCCCCATCTTCTTACCTACGTAGTAGTCATATATCAGCCCCTTGGGATTTGAATATTTCAAAACAGTTCCTTGGTAATCTGAAAGATTGAACGATACACTGTAGTTGAATGATTTAGATGCCAGCGAGAACTGGTCTCTCCATCCGAGTGTCAGTTCCCAACCCTCATTACGTATATCGGCATTGTTCGTATCAGGAGAGTTTACACCCAGCACGGCAGGCAAAGTGACACCCTTTGTAATAAGTCCGATAATATCTCTTCTGTACCAGTCGAACGACATAGTAAGCCGATTGTTCAGTGCGGCGATGTCAACACCAAAGTCCAAAGTACGATTCTTCTCCCATGTATTATAGGCAATCATATTAGGAGCACCAAAGGCACTGATTCGTTTGTCACCCATAATATAATCGGTCGTAGCGTTATAAGGTACGGTAGAGATATATTGGTAATTTTTTCCCCGCATATTGCCCAATTCTCCCCAAGATCCTCTTAAACGTAATTCGGAAAGTATTGAAGTATAAGGTTCGAAGAAAGCTTCCTTAGCCACATTCCAACCGGCGGAAAAAGCTGGGAAAGTTCCCCACTGGTGTCCTTTGGCATAACGGGAAGAACCGTCTCTGCGCAGGTCGAACTCAAAGAGATAGCGACTCTTGTAGTCATAGTTGAAACGACCGAAGAAACCAAGAGTAGCATAATGATCCAGAGAATCCCAGGCCTCTATCTTTCCTGTACTGGTAGAAATGGACGGTTGGCCCGGTAATACCATCCCCATTTTATTGGCATAAAGACCGAAGTTCTTCTTATATTCCGACTGCATACCGGCCATTATCTTGAAATTGTGTCCCTTGAACTCTTTTTCATACGTAGTATATGCATTCATTGATGTGAAGTCATCATTGTTAGATTCCTGCCATACACGCGTATCTTCAGTTCCAAATCCACCTTCAAGGTAAGGCTCGTTGCTCACCGAGTAGGAATAAATGAGACCTTTGGAGTAACTACGTTTGTTCATCCATTTGTTGTAGGTAAAGTCGGCATTGATAGTCCAACCTTTCAGTGGCTTGATGACTACGTTAGCAGTGCCCGAAGTTATCGGTGTATGAGGTCTGAGGATTGGCATCGGCAATGAATACCATACGTCCGGCCGGAGAGAAATGTCCATTGGGATCACGCACAGGAATAGTAGGCCACACTACTTGTGTCCAACCAATCATATCGTTGACACTGCCACCCGGATTCATGCCGTAAGCGGGAGATACACTCTTTTCGTGTGAATAACGTACATTCAAGCCCACGGTCAGCCACTTCGTCACGTCAGTCGTAATTTTGGCCAACGCATTGTAACGTTGATAATGATCATCGTAATATCTCAGTTTGCCTTCGTCTTTCAGATATCCCAGAGACATGACGTATGTAGTCTTGTCGCTACCACCCCGAATTGAAATGTTGTGTTGTTGGTTCAGCTGGTTATTCTTAAACATAGCTTTTTGCCAGTCTTCGTTGGCATTTGAACGTCCGTCTCCCCAATCAGCCCAACGGTCCGGATTATCTCGTTGCGGCACGTTGTTGGGAATACTGGTCGGATCATAGTAATATTTTTCAATACGCTCCATCGTCTCCAGGTCAATAATACCACTACCGCCTCCATTGATGTCAGCTTCTCTAAAAAGTCTGGAAAACTCCAATGAACCGGCAGTTTTGGGTAGTACGGTCGGACTGTTGAACGAAAAATTATTGTTATAATTGATGACAGTCTTTTCATTCTTCTTACCTGACTTAGTGGTAACCAATATCACACCGTAGGCAGCTTGTGCTCCATAGATAGCACTTGCAGCAGCATCTTTCAATACAGTCAACGTCTCAATGTCATTGGGATTCAAATCATCGAAATAACCGGTTACACCGTCTATGATAACCAATGGACTGTAGGTTGCGTCCAGTCCGGCATAACCTCGGATATTGAACGATGCCTTCTTACCCGGACCACCGTCTCCATTGGAGATATTCAAGTTGGCTACCTTACCCTGAAGTGCTGCGGCAGCATTAGTTACAGGACGGTCCTCAAGTTCCTTCGCCCCCACTGTGGCAATAGCACCCGTAAGGTTGGCTTTCTTTTGTACACCGTAGCCCACTACCACTACTTCGTCTAACAATTCCGTATTGTTCTCTAATGTAATATTTAGAAAATTACCAGTTACTTTTACTTCCTGAGATAAATAACCGATAAAAGATACCACAATAGTAGAACCTTTTACAGCGTCGATGGCAAAACTACCGTCTATGCTAGTAATCACTCCGGTCGTGGTCCCTTTTACAACTACATTAGCACCAATTACAGGTTCGCCAATATTGTCTACAACCTTACCTTTTACTTGTATAGCCTGCTCTATGGCGGCCATCGCGTCCATACTTCCAAAAAGTAGCAATACCATTAGAGGTATTAGAATGTGTTTTTTTATTTTCATAATACTAACTTTGATTAAAAAGACATTTATTTTTCAACATCTGATAGTTCCTTGTTTATGTAAACAGGAAGAATGAGCTAGGAAGAGTTTTCTTTTGTCATACCAATTCTTTTTTAATAAGTGTTTATATTTATTTAGTTACTGCTAACCGAGCATACATCTCTACCATAGCAGCTTGCGTTAACAGCCACTTGCGGTCATCATGGGTTCTTCCACTGAAATCGATATCAAAAAGCCCCTTCTCATCACGCACATGTTCCCATGCATAATCCATGTTTTGATTGAAAGAGTTGATATATGTTTTATTATGGTCAGTTTGGTAGAGTTCAATGAACCCTCTCAGCATAACGGCAGTAAACCATACATCCCCCTTTTTAAGGAGTTTGAAAGGTTCCCCTTCTTCAGGTATAAAATTTATAAAAAAATAGTTATAACACGCTTTTGCTATATTTTGAGCATCCTTCAAAAAATGGCTACGACCGGTAAGTTGATATAATAAAGTGGCAGCCTGCATCATTTGCCCACTATTGTAGGCATATTTAGACTTATCAATTTTCCCATCCAAAGAGATATTGTCAAAGTATAAATAATCGGTCGAATCTTGCAGTCTTTTTTTAGTCCACTCATATAGTTCCTGCCCTTTTATCAGGTAAGAACTATCTCGGATAGCTTTGAACATTTTTAATGCGAACACTGATGCCGGTGCGTTAGAACATGTATTTTTAGATACTTTCTTTTGCTCACACCAATAGATACCTCCACCTAATTTGTCATCTGCTCCACTCTCTATAAATTTCCAGATAAGCTGGGCTTTCTTCAGGTATTTTTCTTCTTTTGTATTTAGATAAGCATCTGTGAAGTCAATACCCAACCAGATATTATCATCGTAGAAGCGGTCGGATTGGGAAGCCGTGTTTATGTACGAGGCATAACCGACAGGGCTTCTGCTGATATCTAAATATTTTTCAAGTCCCCGCAATACCTTGTTATCGAGTAATGTCTTATAGCTCTCATCCCCGGTTGCTGCACATAGTGCATTTACAGCAGAAAATGTCCCGGAATAAGGCCATAAGTAAGAATATTGATTGGGGATTGCTTTTTGTTCTTCAGAAGCCAGATACGTGGCTGTGTAATTTCCTACATTAGAAGGATAATTCTCTCTTAACAAACAGGTTCCTGATACAGAATAATTTGCATATAAAGAATCAAGTGTTTGTGTAGCCCGTATCAGAGTTAAGCCACTATCTATAGTAGTTTGTTCTTGTGTATCGCATCCGGTCACAGTCAATGCACAAATGAAGATGATGAAAAGTACTTTTTTTGAGTTCATTGTCGCTCTGTTAGATTATTATTGTGTATCATTACTTTCTTTTAAAGAGGATATTTTTAAGATATCCTCTTTTCCTTTGTTTATAAAACCTCTTTCACCTAATCAATTTCTCTAATAACTACTGAAATCTGCCTGCAAAAGTATAAGATACACTGAAAGGTGCTTTATAAATCCATGACATAAAAGTATAGCTGTATCTTATGACATAAATTTGGATAATTATGTCCCGAAATCGTATAAGAAAAAGTGAGAAAAGAGAAAAAGATGATTTATGAAGAAGGAAAGAGAAAATTATATATTATCCATCAACAACCAAAGTACAATTCCGGTCAAACTTTGACGATTGGTAGAGCATCACTTTATCTCTTCCCCGGTAGTATAATTAAGATCCGAAAGCAATTCATGTTATTTTGATCGCATTTCTTCTTTGGTAACGGGGATTTATTACATCGATTCCTGTTTTTGCCTCAAATATGATTAAGCAGATAATAAAAAATGAATAAATATCACCCATTGGAAATAAAATGCCATATTTGCACAATATTATATTCATTTTACCTAAAACAAATTATCAAATCCCATGCATACCACCATTTTAGAAACCGAACGTCTCCTTCTTCGTCCTTTCCGGGAAACGGATCTGCAAGAGCTCTTTGAATGTTGCCAAAACCCAAACTTAGGAAATAACGCCGGCTGGGAACCACATAAAAGTATCGAAGATTCCAAAGAGGTTTTACATACTGTATTTATGGGAAATGAAGGAGTTTTTGCCATAATTCTCAAAGAAGATAATTCACTGGTGGGTTCTATCGGTATTATTACTGACCCCAAACGGAAAATACCCGGACACGTATGCTGGGATACTGGCTGAAAGAGTGCCATTGAAAAGGTATGGCCTCGGAAGCGACACGAACCATATTGAATTATGGATTTAACGTACTGGGATTGCATTTGATTTCAGCGAACTGTTATCCATAACACCCGTTCCCGACTTTTATTGAACGGAACGGATTTGTATACGAAGGTATACTCCATGAAGCAGAAATGACTTATGACGGACATGTATACGACCATTTATGCTTTATCAGAAAAAGGAAGAGTGCCCATGGACTAAAAAGATCTTACGATGATATCCGCAAATAGAGTACGGACTGAACAGCCAACAAAATCACAAAAGATATTCCGCTGTCAGATATACTGCCAGAGAGGCGGTATAATGACTTAGCAGATACAAATAGAACAAATAAATAACAATCGTTATCAACTGGAACCAAAAGGCAATACGGGTTTTACCCGTACCCGTCACCGCATTAATATACACATATCCAGGCAAAGCAAACACATAATTCAGCAACATCACTGCAAAAGGGATACTTGAAATATTAATAAGTTGAGAACTGTCCGTATAGAATCCAGTAATCTGCCGACGAAAGACCATAGCTAATACTACCAGGGGAAGCCCAATTGCATAGCCCAACTTTAAAATTTTCCTACAAAGCGGAAACAGGTATTGCCTCTCTCCTGCTCCGATCAAATTACTGACTAATGCTCCCGTAGTGGCAGCAAACGAATTGACAATCACAAAGAAGATTGTAGAGACACTTCGAATAATATTAGAAACAGCAAGCTGAGCTTCTCCCAGTCGTTCAATAACCACGAAAAAAAGAAACCACGGAGCAACACTGATAAAGGCATGGAGCATACTCCATACGGAGAGGTGCCATAGCTCCACTAACAAACATTTGTCAAATATAAATTTTAGTCCAAAGTCTGTTCTATCGATTTTCAGCCAAGTATAAACCACAATAATCAGAAGAGAAGCAGCTTCGGACAAAGAAGAAGCTATCGCCGCACCCGCTATTCCTCTATCAAGAACAAAAACAAACCAATAATTACAGGGAATATTTATTAGAACGGCTGCCAGTGCCGCCCATGACAAAGCATTGGTTCGGACAATACCAATATAAAAAGAACGAAATGCCAGAAAGGGAAAAGAAAAAAGCAAACCGAAACATCTCCAATCCAGATAATCAATCACGGCACAATATATCTCAGAAGAGTGCACAAAATATCTCAAAAGAAACGGAGAAAAAAAATAAGAAGAGAGGCTAAGCAAGATAGCAAGTACACATAGAAAGACTAACCCCTGAAAGAAAGTTCTGCCTGTTCCGGTATAATGTCCCTTTCCATTGTACTGTCCAACCATCACTTGTACTCCCAAGCTAAAACCAAATCCTAACATATAAATAGCAAGATAATAAATACTGCCAAGAGCGGAAGCACCAAGTTCCACCTCACCAACATGCCCTAGAAAAACAGCATCGGTTATATTGATTAATTGTTCCATCAGAATGCTCAACATCACAGGATAGTTGATAAGCCAAATTTGTCGATAAGTATAATTCATTTGCTCAACTTTATGAATACTGCACATTTATGACACAAGGAAGATATCCTACCCAACAGTATCAACATGTACATAACTGATAAATAAATAGATATGAAAACTCAGGGAGAGAAGCGGGGCATCTATCCTATAGCTGAATAATTTTATTTAGAAAAAATTATTCGTCGAGCTTAGCTATATACAAAGTTTCATGTAGGAGATTAATGACTTAATGATGAATACGGAACAAAAGTATAAAAGAAGCGGATAAACAATTTTCTCCTCAAACGTTTTATTCTCACATAGAATGAAAAACAAATAAGAATATGGAACAGTCATTCAAAGGGAATTGTACTCCATCTAGCCTCATTAGTAGAATATTCTGAAGGTGGAATTATCAGTAAGCAGTTAATCAAAAGCCCTGCCGGAAACATTACTTTATTCTCATTCGACAAAGGCAGAAGGACTTAGCTGAACACAGTGCTCCATTCGATGCTTTAGTACAGGTATTGGAAGGATCTGCGAATATTGTTGTAAATGGACAAGTTTTACGGTAAATGCAGGAGAAAGTATTGTATTTCCGGCTAATGCCGCATGCATTGACAGCTATTGAAAGATTTAAAATGTTACTGACAATGATTAAAGAGTAGAATCCTCTGATACAACATTCTGGATTGAGATAGAAGAATAATGTATCAGGTAAGTTTATTCCTGATTTTTAATATCTTTGTTGAAATCAAATCTTACCTCAATACGATGAATGTCAAAATAGAAAGTAGCTGGCAACAGCGCCTGCAAGAAGAGTTCGATAAACCCTATTTCGAAAAATTAGTGAACTTTGTCAAGAATGAATACGGGAAGGCACATATACTTCCACCCGGACATCAAATTTTTCATGTATTCAATTCATGTCCTTTTCAGAATGTAAAGGTAGTCATTTTAGGTCAAGATCCATATCCTAATCCGGGACAATATTATGGTATATGTTTTTCCGTACCGGACGGTGTCGCTATTCCAGGTTCACTTTCCAACATTTTTAAAGAGATACATCAGGATCTAGGCAAGCCGATTCCCAATTCGGGTAATCTGGATAGATGGGTCAAACAAGGAGTATTCCCCATGAATTCCGTACTTACCATACGAGCTCACGAAACAGGTTCACACCGTAATATAGGATGGGAAACTTTCACCGACGCAGTCATCAAAAAATTAAGTGAAGAACGTGAAAACCTGGTATTCATGTTATGGGGATCATATGCCAAAGAAAAAGCATCACTAATCGATACCGATAAACATTTAATATTAACCGCCGTACACCCTTCTCCCCGATCCGCCGATTATGGATTTTTCGGTTGCAAACATTTCAGTAAAGCCAATACCTTTTTACGAAGCAGAGGCATAGAAGAAATTGACTGGTAGCATTTTTATTTGCATTCAGCAACATCGGACAAGTGCTCTCTTTCTTTTCACCCTATCTTTGCAACATTGAAATACCAATTGAATCATGGAAGGAAAAAAGACAACGCAAGAAGAATATCAGAAGTGTGTAAATGCAGTAGTAGATTATATTAATCTCCACTTGGGTGAAGAAATTGACCTGAAATCATTGGCCAGGATTTCCCATTTCTCCCTTCTACTTCACCGCATTATGAAAGCGTTTTTGGGTGAACCCATCGGTACCTTTATTGTCCGGACACGAACTGAAGCAGCACGCCTATTACGTTATTCATCAACTTCCATATCCGATATTGCCTATCGGATCGGATATCTTCTCCATCGTCTTTTCCAAAATATTCAAACAAATGTATGGTATCTCTCCACAGAATATCGTAATAATAAAACTATGTAATTATGAAACCAGCAATTATTAAACCGGATCTGGAATTGAAAAGGAAATCAGAGAACTCCCAACGAAATGTAATTTATATCCGCCTCTTTGGTGATTATAAACTAAATGACTATGCAGGCACATGGATGCACCTCATTCAGTTTGTGAAAGAACAAAATCTTCCGATGGGAGACCCTTCTCCACTCTGTATCTACCATGATGACCCCAAAGTAACCCCAACCGATAAACTTCGTACTGACGTATGTATGTTGTTACCATCAAATGCAAGGCCGAAAGGAAATGTAGGATTCAAGCAATTGCCTGCCGGACGTTATGCAACCTTCCTATACAAGGGTTCATACGATCAGTTGCAAGCCGTGTATGACACAATTTACGGCAAATATCTACCTGAAATGGAGTGTACACTAAGCGATGAACCAAGTGCTGAAAGGTATCTTAATGATCCATCATGTACTCCTCCCGAAGAGTTATTAACCGAAATCTACATTCCAATCCGGTAAATCTTCAAAAGAATATAGGCAGGCAAGGCATTTTCTCCTCTTGCCGGCCTATTGGTACTACTGCAATAAATATATTCAATACAAATAATACATACTAATCTCTCCCCCAACTACCCTTTCTCTTATATAATAATGTAAGCATCGTATCCAATTAAACAATTATTATATAAATTCAAAATATTATCGTAATTCATAGTAATAATTATATTAATAACACTAGTTTTGTTATCACATAAACCAAACGACTAAAAAGACAAATAAATAACCCCAAAACTAAATCATGAAAAACAAGTCAATTGCATCTTTTATGATAAAAATCGTAATGATGCCTCTACTCTTTACAATCTCATGTGTAAATGAAATTTCAGAAGATCCTGTAGATATTCCCGGAGAGATACCCATCCGTCTTTCTACACAAATTTTATGTAACCACACACGTGCTATCAATAACGAATTTCAGGAAAAAGATGCCATCGGTCTGTATGTATTGACACAATTATCAACCATCAACCAGAAACGATACATTGACAATATGCGTTTCACATGTTCCCAAGCAACCGGTTTCGAACCAGAAGAAACAATCTATTATCCCAAGGGAGACGGTAAATGTGATTTTATAAGTTATTACCCTTTTCAAGAAACAGGTATTAACCAAGACCAAAGTATAATGCAAGTCCAAATACATACCGACCAAAGTTCTGTAAGCAAACACTCGCTCTCCGACTTTATGATCGCTACAAACAGTGATATTACCCCCAGTCAAAATATGGTATCTATGGAATATAAACATAAACTCTGCAAACTGAAAATCACTATAAAACCAGCTCCGGAGAGATATAGATGAACTTTTAAATGATAATCCATCTCTATCATTAAATGGATTCCATTCGGACGCATCATATGATTTTCTCACAGATCGATTCGAGCCATCGGGACAAACAATTAGTGTACACCTCATGGAGAATGGAAAATAGAGAATAACGCTCTGACAGGCAAAGTCATATTAATACCCGAAAAATAGAATCTGACAATCACTATATAAATATAGATATAAACGGTAAAAGCTATAGTTGTCCATTTCCTGATAATTTTCAATTAGCCAGTGAAAAAAATTGTTCTATAGCCATTATTTATAAATCATCCGAAGGTATCCAAATCAACAATTTCGATCATAGCATTACAGACTGGACAGAAGGGGATTCCGGTGAAACGACAGCCCAGGAAACATCAGGCGTAATTCATCTCTCAGCTCTAAAATTCAGTAAAAGTAACGTTTATAAGGCAATTAATGAAGGAACTCAGGTAGCTGAAATATGTAAAGAGTATCTTTTAGCTGATAACATCGACGCACAAGCCATTGTCGTCTATCCCGTCCTAAACGGAGCAACAGATCTGAATAACGGAACAGTAATTTGTTTACTTGACGAACCAGCATCCATTCATGGAGGTAAAGTCTCTTGGAACAAAGTTAATAACGCATTAGACTACACGCCTGGTGAACAAAATATTATCAATGATTTCTATATAACTGAAGATAAATCAATATCAATATCCAAACCGGAAAACCCTCTTCTAATACGATTACAAGAGGACGTATTGACTGATATCCGAAGTACGGAAACTAAAAGTTATCCAATCGTAAAGATAGGGACACAATATTGGATAGGGCGTAGTTTGGAAGCAACACGATATACCGATGGTAGTAGCATTAATGAAATTAAAGATTATCAAATGAACCTACCTGAATATTTCACTTATAACAACAAATATTTTTATACATACCCAGCTATAGAAACTGGATATTTATCTACTATAGGATGGAAAATTCCCAACCAGAAAGAGTGGGATTCGTTAAAAGATTATTTAAAAAATAGAGCTTCTAACCTTAAAAGTGGTTCATGGAAATTAATTGAAAAAGGGGATAATTACGATGCATTAAATAAAAGCTATTTCAATGGAATTCCTGAAGGATATTTTATAAACTATGAAAAAACAAAAGGATATGCAATGAAAGATGCAGGAGTAGGTTACTGGGTATCCCAAAACAAAAGTGACCCAGAAACTAAAGGAGGTGTTTATCTACTGAATACTAATGACGAGATCAGAGAAGGTACAACTGCAGACAGAGCAATTTCTGTTCGTTGCATACGCAAATAGATAGTAAAAGCTGCATAGTAATCTCAAAATTGGAATAATTACTATGCAGCTTTTGTCAGTTACCACGTTTATTAAAACTCCCTCATCATCCGAATAGGGAATCTTCTAATTTTTTCTGTCTTTATAATCAAGAAATCAATTATAAAACCAAAAACAGAAAACATATGCAGAAAGTACTCTTTATCACCACAATCCTACTTACATTATTCGCCCTTTCTATCCGTGCCGAACACAATCCTCGAAAAAGGCCCGATGTATCTGCCCAATTCCAAACCGTCTCCGGTCACAGCATCAGTTTAAATGGCATCGGACTAACCTATAGTTATGAATATGCTTTTGCCCCCAAAGGTACTATTATTTTTAGCGCAGGATCTTCTTATGCTTTTGGAAGAATACTACAGCTCAAAATGGAATCACTCCGCGAATTTCATATCGACACCAAAGACTATCATTTAGTAACCGGAGATTTAGCCATAGAACCACGCTTTTATTATAACCTGAAGAAAAGACATCGCAATGGCAAACGTACTTGGGGCAATTCCGGCGGGTATTTATCTGTTAATTTCGGATATTCTTTTCCAATAACCATTACCAGTGGAGTGAAAGCAGCCCACATATATGTTATCACCCCCTATTGGGGATTCCGTCGCGTATGGAAGCATTTTCTATTCGATCTATCGGGTGGAGTCGGCTATATCGGATCCTCAAATGGAACTTCTGCCGTTTATCCGGGTTTAAGAATAGGTTTAGGATACAGATTCTGATCCTCCTATTTTAATTGTAGAATAAGCAACCAAAGTGTCTTATACAAAAAATGGCTACTCATCCCGAGCAACCAATCTTTTGTTAACCTTAAATCTAATACTTATGAAAAAAACACAATACAAATATACCGAATTTCAATCAATTAGCAAATATCAGATCAAAAATATTCCGTATTATAACACCGTTTAATATTCACGCCTATTTTGTTAATACTTCGCATTAAAAACGTTAACAATTAACACATTCGTTCACAATTCTCCTGTAACTCTATAGCCTTTGGGAAAACAATATTGTTCTCCAAATGAATATGATGGTGCAAATTATCTTCAAACGTCCTCAACATCTCAAGTAGCAACCTATAACTACTACAAGCGTCACCAGGTACCAGATATCCATGAGTTAACCCGGAAATCCTGCGAAAACGTTCTCCTTCGGCATCATGTTCGCTCATCATTACCGAAATAGGGCTACTCACACTTCCACAATGGAAAGCCGGAATAGGACGATGTTGAGCCACCGCATCAAATAAATCATATATATAAGGAAACAAAACCATCTCCTCCTTAGTAAGATGATTGTTCAAATCTATCCAGGATTCCTGAAACAGTTCACGCACTTCATAAAGTTCCGGGTGCTTTCCGGCATGTGCTTCACAAACCCTATCAAGCAACTGGAGAATTTGCGGTCCCTGATAACGGATATTACGATGATGGAACTTCAAAATGTAATCTACTAATAAATCTATAGGCCAACTTTTAAAGTCAAGAGTTAAGGACTGTTCCGATTTTATTTGCTTCAATTCTTCAAGCAAACAATCTGCGTCTATCCCCATTTTCCCGCAAGCATCAGCCAGGGAAACATCTCCATTACAGCAAAAATCAATACCATACTTATTGAAGACCTTTGCATAATCAAAACAATCGGCTACAATTTGTCCAACCGCCATTAGTTTATAATCTTTCATAACTTTCATCTTTTATTATTCAGTGGGCAAAGGTCGGAAATGAGATACAAATAATTTGTAACCAATGTTACAGGATGGATTTTCTTTCGTTTTTTAAATAAATAGAGCGAGTACACCAAATGAGGATGTGTCAAAACCCGGATACGCCACAGATCAGCATCGTTAGTTATCAATAGATTAAGTTCACTTTGTGGAACCCTGTGTTACTCTGTAGTGAGTTATGACACACCTTCAGTACTACTCTCAATTAAAATAATACAAGAAGATAGCGATACCTTCAAGGGCTTTCTTTGGCTGATCTTTAATCTCAATCGCAAATTTAATCTCGGCTTTAGCCACACCACGCAGATTAGTCAAAGAATGGAGACTTGCTTTCAAACGTACACTTTGGCCTGACAATACAGCTTGTCCAAACTTCATCTTGTCCATACCATAATTGATCATCATTTTTAAATTATTGACCTCAATAATCTGATTCCATAAATGAGGAAGCAATGACAATGTCAAATATCCGTGAACAATAGTGCTATGATAAGGACTCTCCACTTTAGCACGTTCCGTATCCACATGAATCCATTGATGATCCAATGTTGCATCAGCAAAAAGATTGATACGTTCCTGAGAAACTTCCAGATAGTCAGAGACTCCAATCTGCTGACCTATCAACTTCTCAAAATCTTCATAAGAATTAATAATCACTTTATCCATATTTCTTTATTTAAAAATGTACATCTTTGCCACAAAGATATATTTTTTTTAGATAAGTTAAAATTAATCTGATCTTTTAGATTCTTCCGAAGAAAAACCAAACGGTTTTATACATGAATCTGCTTTCCCAAATATTCTATACCGATATTTCGAAACCAATAAATAAATCGCATCCCTCAGCTTAGCCGGAATAAGAATTAATGGATAAAGACACTGCCAGAATCCCCCCAAATCTTTTAAAATATAGAGTATAGCTGTAGATTTGGAATAACAACGATTATTCCGAAAATAATAAAGAGTTTTATTAGTACTTTCAACAGCATATCGTTTCAAGAGGGATTTCCCCGTTTCGGACTGTAATGAAACAAAACGAAACAAGCCTTTTCTATCCCTCTTTACAACAAATGTAACCGCACCATTGCAAAGGTTACATATACCATCGAAAAGTATAACATTCATTCTAATATTCTAAATGATGGAAGTCTCGAATGCACTGGTCAGCATATCATAATCAGCATCGCTGTATTCTCCTTTTTCCCTTACTTTCTTCACCTGTTTTATAAATGTTTCCACTTGTGAAAGGAAAGCCTGATAAGACTTCATTTCGCCTTCATGACCATTCACAACAGGAAGTTTTTTCGCCGCCGCATCCAGTTGTTTAGTTAGCTCGGCTACCTTCAGATCAATACGTGGACCGTCCATCCTATGTTTACGTGCATAAAGATTCAGAATACTCTGCATCGTGGAAGACATTTTTCGGACAGACATAATTTGTGCTTTTAACGGATTATCCACCAAAAGTACCAGCTCGGCCTGTTCGGTGAACGGACTCAGAATATCAAAAATATTCTGTTTATATTCGGACATCTGCGTGCTTAACTGATAATTCACATCCAACAATTTCTTCGCATTCGTTACATCTTTCTTTTTCAAATAAGAAAGATAAGTATCAAAGTTGGCATAAAATTCTGTCCTTGCCTGAAACAATCCGGTATAGTTCTGTTTCAGATTCTGGCGGGTCTCCTCGTTGAAACAGTTACCCGGATTCAACACTATTGCCGAGTCTTTTGAAACAACGGCCGGAGGAACAATGGCAGAAAGAGCCGGGGTTTTTCCTTTTTGTTCCATATAATCCAATACAGCATTTACATCTTTTTCCTTCACCATATCTTTCAACACCCCAAGCGAAGTATTATAATACTTGATTACTTCTGCCGCATTTTCAATATCTGCCGTACTGACAACAGGAGCTTTACTCTTATCCCCGCCTGAGCAAGAAGCTAACAAAAAAGCACTTACAAGTGCTCCAACTAACAATAGATTTTTTTTCATAATGTTTCCTTTAATAATTAATAAATAGAACAAGCTTATAGAACGTTGATATTGCACTAATAACAATATAAAAATCATTTTGCTTTCAAAATCATCTATAAATTATAAAGGAAACCAATCGGATGGAAGAATAAAGATTATCAAAGAGAAACCATATAACCATATAAAACAAAAAATGGCTACTCATCCCGAGCAACCAATCTTTTGTTAACCTTAAATCTAATACTTATGAAAAAACACAATACAAAAATACCGATTTCCAACTAATTAGCAAATTTACAAGCCATATCCAGTCATAATATAACATGGTTTAATGTTGTCGGCAACTTATTAACATTTCACATTTATATTGTTAACAATTAACAAGTTCTTTTTTTTACCTCAACAGATATAAAGAAGGCTAATCTATCCCAAACTATTTATTATATCCTCCCAACTCACCGAATATAAAACATCATCCAAAAGCATCGAGTAAAGAAGCACGTATAAATCTATAAAAAGCACGATTAATAATCAGATTTCAGCAATTGCAGAGATATGCAATCTGTTACTTCTAGAAGTAGAACAATGAAGTCAACACTGTATTTATAGTCTCTTCATATATGGGCATAAAAAAAGGCTATCTATCCCAGACAGCCAATCTTTTGTTAACCTTAAATCTAATACTATGAAAAACACATTGCAAAGATACGGACTTTTATCAACTTTGCAAATTTACCAAGCGAAACGGACCATCTTATAACATGGTTTAATAGAACGACCGACCTGTTAACATTTAGGCTTTCTTTCGTTAACATTTAACGGATTTATAAAGATTTGGCGGAACAAAAGATATACAGATGCAAAAGTCAGGGAAATGGTGCTAAAGAGGGTTTATTCGAATAACAAATTCTGAAACAGACTGTTTATGTAAGTATCAATCCTCAAAACCATCCTATTATGAACAGATTTGAAAATAAGATAATCATTATCACGGGAGCTGCCGGTGGAATCGGCGCATCAACCACACGCCGCATTGTATCTGAAGGCGGCAAAGTAATTATTGCTGACTATTCAAGAGAAAAAGCAGACCAATTTGCTGCCGAGCTGAGTAATTCGGGAGCAGATGTACGTCCAGTTTATTTTTCTGCTACAGAATTGAAAAGCTGCAAAGAACTAATCACCTTTACAATGAAGGAATACGGGCAGATCGATGTACTGGTAAACAATGTAGGAGGTACAAATCCCAGACGGGACACAAACATCGAAACTCTGGATATGGATTATTTTGACGAAGCCTTCCATCTGAATTTATCTTGTACCATGTATTTGTCCCAACTGGTTATCCCCATTATGAGCGCACAAGGTGGTGGAAATATTGTGAACGTAGCCTCAATAAGTGGAATCACGGCCGATTCTGAATGGTACTCTTTATGGAGCCAGCAAAGCAGGAGTCATCAATCTGACCAAATACATTGCCACCCAAACGGGAAAGAAAAACATTCGTTGCAATGCAGTAGCACCGGGATTGATCCTGACCCCGGCCGCACTGAATAATCTTAATGAAGAGGTACGCAAAATATTTCTCGGCAATGTGCGACACCCTATTTAGGTGAACCACAAGACGTTGCCGCGACCATCGCTTTTAGCCTCCGAAGATGCACGTTACATTACCGGACAGACCATAGTAGCAGATGGCGGATTGACGATACACAATCCGACAATAAACTTAGTATAAAAGAATCTTATCAAGTTACTGAAGTTATATCAAAATCGAGAATAGCTTATAAATCCCGATAATGCATCCGTCGCTTCCGACAAAGGTATTTTAATCACAAATCATACAGCGAATATTATTTTAACCAAATGTGCTCCTTCTCTAGAAGCGAGCACATCTGAATAAAACAAACAATCTTATTTATCTTCATGAGATAAAATACAACGATACTTTCCTATTCAACCGAACCAAAAGTATTCTAACTAAAAACATAAACTAAGCTCGTTTCAAAACGTGAATAGACAGTTTTTATACAAAAGCAAATCAAAGAAAACTAATTGACCACTTACTATATCTGTTATATTCCTGTTCTTTTGTAAAGACATCTACACAGTTCCCCAATATCTCCCGCTCAAAATTACCACAAATCATCCTCTTTAAACAAGCCATATTTCTTCACTAATAGAGATAATTCCGGATCTAGATTGGCTCGGAATCTCATTCGGTCATCCATCTGAGCAACAACGATACAGATTACCCAGACGAGCATTCAGAATAGCTTGCATATCGGCAGTCTGCGACGATTGTTCAAGTATTCGTAAGGCAGCCTTATCATATCCCAAAGACATATAGGCAATTGCAGTATTTACGTCCTCGTACGGACGCAGAATTTCCAAAGCTTGCTCATATTTACGTTTCTCCAGATAATCCACAGCTCGGGCATACATTGTATCCGGTTCATTGGTATAGAGTGTGTCCTGCCGCGATACCCCGACGGGAGACTGAAAAGGAAATCCACCCTGCGTACTGCCGGATAGAGTTTGTCAAGCATATAGGCATATTCTGTCTTATACTGACTTTAATCAGCCATTCGCGCCGATCGGGCTCCTGTTCACGATCAATAATTCTCAAGATTGCACCTTTATTGCCTTGAAAATTTTTATCATTTACAATCAGACGGCGCAGTTTCTCCCACCCCTCAGGTACGGTACGTATCTTTATCAACTCCGGCAAGTTCGGAATCCCGTCCTTCATCTCCTGCCGGATGATGTTGCCCGCCTCATCCATCTCGATAGCAGCACCGATAGCCAATGAATCATAAAGCTGTTTGAAGTCCTCCACCAAGATATTACGGATTGATTCCGCACGTTTTCGGGCTATTTCTCCATTAACGTGCCAGTTACCTTCGGGTGACGAGGTAGCCAAAAGCGTCAGACTGTCTATGATATATACCGGATCGGTCATTAATGCCAGAGTAAGGTTATGTACCTGCTTCACTCCCTGCCGGTTTATGTCAATAGTTTCATCCATACGAAAACTGTTTTTTGGAAAATAAAAGTTTACACTAGCATTTGCTTCCGCATCACGTGTAACTATTTTTCGAACAAAGCGTGGCGTCCTGTCAACAAACTTAGTCATCGAACTCACCAGGTAAGTCAGCGTATCCGAGTACGGAAGGGGAAACCTGCTTCCATTACTATTCAGCACATCACCAACTACATATACCTTCATACGTGCCGAATTTTCATCTGCCGGTACTTTCTGCGAGTAGAGGAAATGTACCTGATCAGTAGCATAAATCACCGTATCGAGTTGCGCTTCAGGATTGAACGGAAAACGAACGATATCACGGTATTTTGTATCTTTCATCGCCTTACGCGCCTCATTACGGGCAATTTTCTGTGTATTATAGAACATCTTTATCAGACTGGTCGAATCAAGAGAATTGATACGTGCCAGTCGCTCTTCATAGCTCGCCTGCCGGGCCGCATCCGCAGAGCAGGCGGATGTATGTTATACAATTTACGTATCAAATGGTATTGCGGATAAGTTGATCGCAGAAACTCGTAACGACCGATATAACGATTGACCGTAGTAGCTGAATCAAACCGGCTGAGTTCAAAATCCCGCCGTGTTTTACGTCCGGGACACGCAATACTATAGAATCGGGCAAATCACGATGATAGGTATATAGAGGCAGAAGACCACGAAAGGTCCTATCATTCCCCTATCAGATACCCCTTGTTGCTGCCGGACATAATATTCGTATATATCTTCTTTTGAAAGCTTCGACAGCAATGTATGCCGTGTCTGCATTGTATCTATCCGTGTCCTCGTCTCCCACAAAGGAGATAACGTATCCGGATCCGGACGGCGGAAATGAAACATCGGGAAGAAATTTTTCACCTTCTCGTAGCGACGAATATATTTCTCCGTTAATTGGTTGCGGTTCAGGTACGACAAAGTAGTATCACGTCCCACCATAAAAGCTCGCAGAAATCTTACTCCTTCCCTACTTTCAGCACGCGCGCCTTTGGTGCGATAATATCGGTAAAGGGTAGCATCCAGCCGTTCCATTTTATCATTAAAATAGCCAAAGCGAGAAGCATATATTCGTATCGCAGCATCCGGGTCCGCTTTATAGAGTGCACGCTTTGCCTGCCACATAGGGGTACTCAGTGCTTTGTCGCGAAAATAATTCTTGCGGGCTATCAGTCCATCGGATTGGAAAGCGGCATTATCGGCCCATTTATTGTTGAAGAAGCGGAAACGTTCCAGCAGATGCCTACTTTGAAACTGTAAGGTGTCATTCATCCGCTCCCATGCACGACCGTATCGCCACCACTGCCGGGTAATCATTCGTTGAGAGTTATCCAACATACGACTTTTCATCAGGCTGTCCCGCCTACCTACCTGACGGTTGAACATATCAAAACGCAACAGCAAAGGGTCCGGACGACGTTTCCTGGCATCCTGTATTGCCCAACGTTTCTCTAACCCGCGTTTATACCACTTCAAACGCTCCAGATAGCGCTCGAAAGAGTGATAGTTTACATAAGTCCGGTAAAAATTGACAGAATCCGGATGATTTTTCGACAAAACGGTCATAATGCCGATAATCCCGCTCTTGTGCCTCCCGAAAACGTTGGCCCGTGAAACGCAATTCTTTTAATGAATCGGGCGTATCCCCCCGCATTAATACCGGACGGATATTAAGCATCCAGTTATCCTTCTGCAGGGCTTGCGGCACCGTTACTACAAATTCTATGTTAACCATCCCGTTGCGCTCCGCCGTGTTACGGGTAGAACGGGCCGACACCACAACCTCATCCAGAGCCAGCGTAGTCAGGTTCTCTTTATGGATACTATCCCATTCTACAGACATACCCACAGGAATAGAATCTCCTTTAGAATTGACAAATGTAAAATTTGAAACCGGAGGCAAGCTAACAGAATCACGCTTTACCACATTCATCGGTCCCGTTTCCTGCCTGGCCGGCAATGCCAGTGTCACCCTGGGCTGATCTTTATGGAGAAGACCGAATGGCGTACATGCAGTAATAACCATTATCAGAAATATAATATAGAAACTTTTAGTATTCTTCATACACTCGTGGGTCGAATAAAAAATCAACCTCAGAATAAATAAACAAGATTAAATGCCAATTTAGGAGTCGGTAAAAAGTAAGTTCCCGATTTTACCTTATCTCCACAATGTTCGCAACGGTATTTTGTGTACGGAGCCACAAGCAATCCCAATCCTGCCTCCACTTCCATATTCCAGCGTTTACTCAGCAACCAGGAACGTCCGTAAGTCATTCCGGCACCATACCCCCATCCCTGATAACGGTAGTCACCACCCAACAGACCATCCCAAGCCACATTGTAACGGGCCCCCATGGCATACATACTGATAAAACTACCTGCATAGGTTTGCCAGAACCAGTACCGTGCACCGGGTTCTATCAGAAAGTGTTTTATCTTACGTGTATCGCTGAAGTTCCACGGATTATAAGAAAACCAAGATTCAACGTCCAATGGTACTCAAAAGCATACTGCCCTCGGCATTAAAAGTAGTGGTAGCCAATTTAAGCGTATTGGTCTGTACTGAATAAAACTGTGCCTGCAGATTACCTCGTAAGACTACCTGCAAACAATAGAAAAAGAATAATAAACAATATCGTATGATTCGTCTCATTGATGTTTCAATATATGAAGTTTATTTTGTCAACAAATAGTTTAGTGCACCATTTGTCATAGCCATTTCGATAGCTATAGACCGTAGGTGGAACGCTAACCTGTATATGGGTATCCGAGACCAGGTATTGTAATAATCTGAGAGGTTTAACAAACAGAGTTCGGTAACGGGAAGGAAAGGCAGACAGTCTCCATCACTCGTAAAAATGCCTCGGCAAAGTCATCCAACTCAGGATACATGATACTCAAGTAATACGCAGAACAGCCAAATGCACACCACCTATCATCAACATAAAAGATAGATGTGATACAGATTGTCAAGTTCCATCATTTTGCTAATACCGGAATTTCCATATTACATTTTATTATTGGTTAATAATCACTTACGCATCTCACATTGCTTGAAGTAGTTTTAAGCTGCCAGGAACACTGAGGCACCCCTGTTTGAAATCGAAATACCATGCATTGGCAGCATCTTCCTCTGTGGCAGCCCAATATATTTTGACGATACATTTTCCATCTGTGCTGCCGGATAGATAACTCCCACAGGCTCACGAAACAGCCACATCAATTGCAGCTCGCGCTGGGTAGGAACACGCCATTTACGGTTTGGGTCACCGGCTATTTTGTAACTACGGCAGCCCGTGGCAGCAGTTGATCTAAAATCTGCATTCAGATTTCCATTTCCATCGCCTGCACCTTCTGCCTGCATCCAGGTGACATTAGCTACATCGGTAGGAGCTATAATGAAACGCATCGGAATCCTGTCATTGACAATCGGATTCCCACCATTTCCACGGGATACCTGGTGACGGATGGTTGCGTCGTTTTTCATCATTTTGAACCGGAGACCCATTGGCGGACCCTGCCAATCCTTCCGCATAAATCACGGCATAAACCTGGCTGTTGACAGTCTCTTTTTTGATATACTGCCCGAAAGCATCTGAAGGGAAACAGAGGCATACCCAAACAATCGGCAGGAGGATATAATATTTAAAACTCATAATTTTCACTTTTCAATGGGTTATATTTTAATGAATGGTGTTAACTGCATCCGGATCCCGAAAGCCCCGTACATAGTGACGATCATCATTACTATTGACAGGTGCGGTTTTCACTTCTCCTTTATTCGTGATGATAAAAGCATTAGGACTACCAAGGGCGGTAGATGACCAGTAGCTGGCACTCAACTGACTTGCCGTACTTGCAGAAGAAATCCATGTTCCGATCAGTTCCGAGACGGAAGGAAGATACCATGAAAATGATGTATCACCTCCATTAACCAGCCCATTCAATCCTCCATAACAGGCCTGCGCCGCCGGATAATGCAGATAAAAAATATCATTTGCCTCCAGTTGTCGGGTATTGCCATAACCGTCTGTCAGGGAGGTGGCTCCACGATTATTATACGAACCTATAACCTGCCATCTCACATCCTGTCTGCCGTTTTCCTCACCCCCCGCCTGTTGTCCCGTATACTTGCTATCCTGAAAGAAAGCCTCCAGTCTTTTGGAATATTCCCATTTAACGGCAGACGGATCGGTTTTTGAAGCCAAGGCGTTGTCATTTGCATCATACGCTTTAAGTTCTCCGGAGAAATAGCCGGGAATAAACCTTATGACATTGGTGTCGTCGTCCGACCTTCCCTTCAGGGTGATATTATAGGTCAGGTTATTATTGGAGTACACACTGAAATCAGTAGTCAGGTTCTTTCCCAGATAAATCTGATAGAGAACGAAATCTTTTACTACGGGAAATGAACCCACTCCATCAGGAGACATCTCTCTACCCATAATTTGGAGATAAGTACCTCCGATTGGCGCGTTATCACGGCGAGTGCCCGAAGTGGAGATCGCTACTGACTGCTGAAGATTGACAGGGAGATAGGAAGACTTCCCATTCAGAGGAAGAGCCTCGCCTACTGTGGAGGTAAGTGGCTTGAACCAATAAGCCGAAAACTGGTTCAGGGGATCTACAGTGGGGAAAACGGCGAACCGCCCCAATGTGTTAAAGTAACTTTTATTGGGGATACTCATTAATATCAAGTCCCAATTTTTTAAGTTACTAAACGCCGGATTATCTGTCTTAACATTAAAAGTGACCTTCGCTACCGTCCGTTTCAAAGCTATGGATAGCTGTTTGGCTTCACCGGTATTTATGGTGGCATCAACCGAACCAGACATGATTATTGCATCTTTCTTCACTCCGTTTACTGTAACTTTATGCAAAGGGAAGTCTTGGTTTCCTGCTTGCGAAATATGCATATTCTGCAAATCCGAATATGTGGAAGTATTTTCCTGCAAAGTATTAAAATCTGTCCCATCAACGTTCGCTATAACCACGAACCGATGTTTAACGACAGTCCCGCCGGGCCCTGTTGTAGTTGCCTGAAGCTCTACATCCGCTGTTGTGATTACCCCATCCTTACAAGGATAGGTAGCTTTACCGAGTAAAGTGGCAGTTTCCGTTATTCCGGCGAACTGTAATACGGTATAGTTATAGACGGCGTTTTCTTTATCAATGGCTGCGACAGCATCTCTTGTAACGGGTGTTTTCACCAATTCGATGTCCATATCCTGATTGGAAACGGACAAAACAGTACTTTCTCCTCCCGAACGCGTGTCGCCCTGAAAGGGGGTATTAAAAGCCTCGGTGCTGAAATTCAACCTGACGGGAACGGTTTCCGAGGATAGAGGCATTTGGGATGAAGGCATCATGTCGTCGTCCGTACACCCCGCCAACAACGGGCATATCATGCATATTGAGAATATTAATTTTCTAATCATAAGAATATTATTCATTCATGAAATTATATGATGTCGTTATTGAAGTTGCCGGATACAACGTACAGAGAGTCTTGTGCTTTTATCTTGAGCGGATATGTTAGGGCCTCTACCAACAAGAGTGTTATCATCATAATAGAGCATAGCCCAAGCTTTGTCCTCACTTTCTTCGGTTCCTGTCCAGTAAAGTTTCTCCCGGTTTACATCATTCGTTAGTTTCAAATTTATAAATTGTTTAGTACCGGCACCATATATTGCATATACCAATAGTGCCCTGAGCTCGGATGCCCTTGGAAGCCTCCAGTCTTTAAAGCCCCCCCCGTTATATTTCCTGCAAAGTTCTTTTGCAACCAACTGTCCCATTTCATCTTCCCACGGCACCGGTTCAATGGAAACATCTTTTGTAGTCATCTGAAATAGCCTGCAAGCCGGTTCCTGGGTAGCAACATTAGCATCATCCTCTATGATTATACCTTTGGGAGGAGGCGGATCCGTCACCGGTTTGGCCGGCACATATTCTCCGTTGCCACCATACTTCACAGTAGTAAGGTAATTATAATACCGACGGTCACCAGCTGGCAAGTCTTTGTATTTTGGAGGAAATACTTTGCCATTAGCCGTCGTCCAACCACCATTATCCTCGGCATAGTAGAAACTCATCTCTTGATAATTTGTAGGATTAGTTACATTTTGACCAAAATCTCCATCAATACGTGTTGATGTCCAGTTTAAAAGCCGCATATTCAGAGACGAATTATTGAATTCAACGTTATAAGTATTGGCATAACCCTGCTTGAAACCATATGTGTCTCCGTCATTGTTCAGGTGCTCTCTTCCGAGAGAAAAGATTTCTTTCTTTCCGTCAATTATCAATGTGAAAACAAGGTCGTCGTCTTTAACATTTCTATCCATAAATGCAGGAACCAGAAAGTCGTATATTATAGGAGTTGCTGTATCTCCGGAGGGATCCAGTACCTCTGCAGTCCTCACTTCTCCTATCGGTCCCTGAATAGCTCCCTGCATTGCCATACCCGTTGCCGGATTGATCTTTCCTTTGTTTTTAATCCATCCTCCCGATAGGTTGTCTATGGATACGCCGCTCAGCTTGTGACTTCCTTTATCAACAGATTTCGTTACCTTGATACTTATCCAGGAGTAGGCATGCTGAAACTTCAGAGGAATAGTCACCTTGTCTGAGCCACCGGATGAAGGTATCGTATATGAAGTGTTGGTATTGTAGAGTATTTCCTTCTGTTGGGGGTTATTGGTCTGTGTAAAATCAAACGGAATTCCATCAGTGAAGTTCTCGGTTCCGGCAATGGCAGGATAATAAGCGATTACCCTTAGCGGCTTTCCTTCCGGTCCCCGGGGAGTTACCACTGTACCACTAGCGTTATTGCTGAATTCCCAGTTCCAAGGCGCATCGCCCGAAGGTCTACTCATGGTTGCTTTCAGATTACGGGATCCTTCAAAAATCTCACCCCGTGATGCATTATCTTTGGTGACAGACATGCCAAAAATATATTCGTTTTTGGCAAAACTTTCAATGGGAACAAAACTTCTTGTTTCAGTAGTGGTTGCATCAATCGTCGACGCATTGAAATTCAGGAGCACACCGTTTGCCTGAGTCTCTGTCTCGATCCGGTCACTATTATCACAGGCTCCTGCCAGTAATAAAAAGCACGATACAAGGATGATTGTCCCGGATAAATTATGTTTCTTTTGAGTATCCATATTTATTGTATATGATATTTTTTCATTTACTGCGTTTGTCGTACACACCGGATTTTAAATTTTTTCGTTGTTTTGTCATAGGGTGCCGCATTGCCCGGATTCGTAGCATCAAAGTTGATTCCCCAAGCCTGTTCGGAGTGTCTTTTATCTACCTTCGAATCACTTACCAGATATTCCGAACCGCTCCAGTAAGTTCCGCTTAGTGGAGCAAACCCTCTCATTGCCTCCAGGCTCCCTCTGTTTAAATAGAGCAAAGCCAGCTCGGAAAGCCGCGGAAGCCTCCAGTCGCCAAATCCGTCTCCTTCATAGTTGCGGCAAATGTCAAAAGCCGTAAGGGTTTTACCCGTTTTCCACGGATTGGTATCTCCACCCGTCACGTCAGTGACATCATCGGCCGATACCATAAGGGAGGGGTATACTCCCTCATAATCAAAAGCCACCTCTATGGTGTGATATAGCGATCCGTTTCGAGGTTCTATCGGATAGGTTATAGCATAAGCGTTATTTGTTTCGTCATAAAATCCGTTATAGTTAAAGTTCATTTTAGTCCCCTTCCAGGTATCTCTCTTTTTAGGAATAGTAAGTCCGGTTGCTGTATTCCACAACAACATGCCACCATTCGTGTTTTGGTACACCATACGGTAACCGATTATGGAAGGCACGGAAACCGCAGGAGGGAATGTCCATGGAGTAAGCTCGGCAGTAAAGCTTATATCTTTCGGTATACTTTTATAGGCCAGTTCAGCTGTATCATAACCGTCATCCGTTACCTTCGTTACGGTAAACCGATAAACATGGTTACGCAATATGTTCATCGTTTCAGAGGTCTGGTCGTTGGTTAAATCCACCCGGTAAAATGTCTCTTTCTGCGAACCGTTATATTTACCCCCCACGATGATTGCCAGACGGCTCGTATGCTTGGTATCATATACACTTCCCCATTGCAAATCAACTTCGGGAAGATAAATCTTCTCCGCACAGTAAGTGCCGCTTGTTATATATGTATTGTCATAGGCTTTAGTCGCCACAGCACCTACAGGAGAAGGAGCGGTTATGGTCAGTGCACCTCCGGCAGAGGAAAAGCTACCTTCCAAAGGCATGTATGCATACTGTTTTCCCGATTTCCAGATTTGAATCTGGGTCATATTAAATTTTACCCCGTTTTTGCTCCAGGTATTGGTATTGGCATCCTTTTTCCCGATACCGATATCCACACGCGCTACGGCACGCACCAAAGAGACACTCCCCAAATCCAGGGTCTCGTCGATAACTTCAGGAGTTCCGCCTTTAGGTATTCCGAACATCGGAAAACAATTATTTGTATCAAACCCGAGGTTTCCGGTAATCTCCTCGCTCAGGCATGCTTGTTGCACTGCAGCATAGCTTTTGCCTGTCATACCCTGGAAGACACCGTAGCCATTAGGAAAGTTGGCAAGCACAACAAATTTATATTTATCATTTGTATCTACGCTTTGAAGCAGTGTAGCACTGTATTTTCCACCACCTGCCACATTCTCCGTACCGATGCCCACATGCCGCAAGGTTCCGAAATCATTTCCGTTCGCATTAAACTGAAGAATACAAAGGGACTTGATAGCCGAAGCGGGATCATCGGAAACCAATGTCACATCGCTGTTGGAAGCAGAAACAGAAAGGTTTACGAGGGTAGAGCCCGAAGGAGTCCGGTTACTGTACGGCTCCTCCTGCTGGCAGGAAGACAAGGACAGCAACACCAACACCGCAGGAATAATCATTGCCAACCGGTTCAACTTCAATATAGGTTTATTCTTCATATTCTTTACTTTATCATCATTCTATAGTTTTACACTCTATGGAAATCAGTTGTATTCTTTCCAGATATACTCCTCTCCCCACCCGGTGAGTGCCAATTCCACATCCACATCGAGTCTGAAGTTCAACAAAACATTCAGCGTTTTACCCACAACTGGCAGGATGGGTTGATTCCCGCTATCAGTACTTATACTTCTGAGCAGGCTGCCGTTACGATAGATATCAATGGATATTCCGCTACCGGCCGTAGTAGGAAAAAGGTTGAAAGGAGGTATGATGTAATCTTTTCCGGCTTCAAAACGGGGTGAGAACGCATAAGAAGCAGGATCTCCTCCGTAACGGCCTTCAAAGTCTACACGACTGGCAGTTTCGTGCACCACAATGGAGTAAACGCCTTCATTGCTCTGGCTGAGAAGCTCCAGACCGCGTATGGTTATATTCATTGACGCCACCATACGGGAAACGGACATTTCCTTTTCCTCAATGCGGTTGGACGTCGAAGTATTGTCTACATTAAGCTCTCCATAGAATAAATCGGTGGGAGAGATGAAAATGCTCTTCTGTGCCCTTGTGACGGCAGAGGGTTTCAAAGAAATGAAACCGGCAGAGAGCGGATCGCCCGTTTTTAGGGGACTGACATACATTGTACCATCCTGTGTGTTGCCCCAAGCAATACAATGAAGGCTGGGTATGCCCGGATAGCTTAAAATGACAGGCTCTAAACTGCGTATTGGTAGTATGTCCAGCAAGCGGTCGCTACCATCAAATACATAGATGTTTATGTCTTGCATTGTTTCGGATAAAATACCTGCCGGTAATTTCACTTGAAGAGGAACACCTCTGAAACAATCGTCATTATTCTCAGCTATGCATCCCGACAACAGTAGCAGTACGAACATAAAGGATAATATCCCCGGTTGAAACCGGAATTTAATGTTGCCTATCATCATAATAGATATTCTTTCTTGTTACCGATTAAAAGCGGAAGTGCGCCCGAATGCAGATTTACAATCGGGCACATACCGATTTTATTGAATGTTCTTTCCCCATTTTAAAGGAAAAAGCTAGTTGTGAAGTTAGTTAAACTCTTTTGTAATTTCAGCAGTCGTTGTCCATTTTGCAGGATGTACCGTAACGGTAATATTTGCATCTACACTCGGCTTAGACGGATCGTCACTACCACCGCCACCATTACCGCCCGGTTTAAAATCACCGTTCAGATTTAAACTGATATCATAAGTTTTTCCAGGCTCAAGATACGGCTGATTAGCTGGAGATGATCCTGCTTTCTTTTCACCAAAATAGATTGTAAAATATTTGGTTAAAACATCAGCACTGTTGTACTCTGCATTGTCTTTAGATCTCCATACTACTTCAACTACAAGCCCAGTCGGTTTATCAGAAGAAGCAGGATTTTCAAACAAATACCAAGGATTATCAGCAATGACATTCGCCACTTGATTTCCGGCAGAACTAGCAGCCAGATCTGTCTTTACTAAGTAAGTATCTGTTTGAAGAGGAGTTGGTGTCGGAACTGGTACCCACGGAGTACTCCCCCACGACAAGCCCCCTGCAAACGCCAAACCCGTAGCTGGAGCAAACGCACCAGCCCATGTTACCGTCCCTGCCGGAACGATTACGGCATCTGCAGGTAAAAGATGTGAGTTTGTCTGAGACATCATTAAGTAGACTTGTTTGATGGCAAACCATTTAGACTTATCTGTTTTAAAAACAGACAGAGTTGAATAGTTCTGGTTTGTATTATCAGCTTTCCATGAAATAGCTACCTTATTAATTTTAGCCGATATGAAATGCAGATTTACTGTTGCAGTACCAGTCAGACCATCTGAACCTATTGTCACTTTCCCCATTCCACTCATATACAGACGATCCTTAGTTTGATTAATTGTATGTTTGGTTGTGGGATCTGTGGTAGTAGTAACAGAAGAAAATACTTTTGTTTTCAGCTGGTCAATACTGCTCACACCAGCTAATTTTTTACCTGTAGTTGTTTCGTCACCCCCTAGATTAGCTATTACAACCACTTGAGAAGCATCCGTAGTGGTCGTAATCGGTTTAGCAATATCCGCCGCGACACCTATGTATTTGGGAGTACCCACAATAAACCCTGTCGTATTAAAAAAGAATACAGTAATATCCTTAATTTTGGCACCTTCTTCAGTAGCTGACACATCGGCTCTTGTATCCACAGCGTCTCCCTCCAGCTTAAGGACAACCCTTGCTTCTTCACCGCCCGCCCCAGCAGGAACCACGTCATCATTCTGCGAACAACTTGCCAATGCCGCTATCGCACACATTGATAATAAGATTTTTTTAACTTTCATTCTGTGATTTTTTTAATGAATAAAATTGATAATGTTTATTTGTTTCAAGCTTAAATATTGTTTTTTACTGCATCTCTATTCTATAATAGAGATTGAAAGGAGAGTAAGCAAATCATAAAATTCTAGTTATCAATAAATTAGCATCACACAACCGACATAATACCTTATGAAAAGAACAATTAATATAATAAGCTAAGGTTTAATTCACAGTATTTTAGTACAATACGAAAAGCTATCAGAACAAGATGCTGAAATAATACTGAAGTAAAATGAATAAGCCACCAAACTCAATATGATATGAATAAGAAATCTTCACTTAACAATTTGCTCTATATACAAGAGCATCGTTCATGCAGAAATTACCTGGAAAAGGTAGAAAACGGATTCAAATATATTGAATTCTCACATGAAGAAGTTATTCTGGAAAAAGAAATTTCATGGAACTATCTTTTATTTGTTCTCGAAGGAGAATGTATCATCAATTGTAATCAGTTTAGAGAACGTTTGTTTCAGGCTAACTGTATGGTGCTACTCCCCAAAACGGCTATGGTTGAAATTAAAGTCATAGCCGGTACCCGGTTACTCTCCTTATCCTTTGATGTTCCCTTAAACGTATGTGATAAGTTCATATTACAATCGTTAACAGGACTATGCAGGAAACTGGATTATAATTTCCAGTCACTCGCTATCCGTTATCCCCTTCCTCCTTATTTGGAGATTGTTACGTATTGCCTGACCAATAAGATGGATTGCGGACATTTTCACACTTTGTTGCAACAGGAATTATTTTTACTCCGGGTTTTATCTGAAGAAGAATTAGCCTTATTGTTCCACCCGATCATCTCAGCAGAATTATCTTTCAAAGATTTTGTCATTGGCAATTATTTTAAAGTAAGCAATGTAAATGATCTCATCTCCCTCTCAATATGTGTAAAAGCAGCTTTTACTGTAAATTTAAAGAAGTATTCGGAATGACGGCCAAGCAATGGTTGCTGAAACAACGGAACACACATATATTAAATAAAGTGATGACCTCAGAGACTACAGTCGGAGAGTTGATGGAGGAGTTTAGATTTGAGTCACAAGCTCATTTCACCCACTATTGCAAGCAGCATTTTAATTGTACACCACGGGAGTTGATTATGAAATATCAGGTTGTAAATCAGTAGTTTTTAACTACTTTGTGAAGTTTTGTACGAAATATCAAAATTATTGTTCTTTTTGGCAATAATGGCAAACTGACAATGTCGTACTTTGTAGCGAAAGATAGATTGATGAAAATATGAAGTATTAATCTCTATTATAGAATAGAAATACAGAGGAACTCATTTTCTCTCCAGAAGATTATTTACCATCTTATTGATCCGGTGAAGAGGAGCCAAATCCAATTCCTTAAGATAGACAAGTGTCATTTCTTCTTTGGTATGCCCTAATCCCGCACTGATTGCCGAAACCGGGGCCCCGTATTCTCTGGCCAGTGTTGCCCATGTATGGCGCGCGGTGTACGTAGTCAACGGAGGATCAATCTTCAGTTTCGCAGAGATTATTTTTAAGTGCCTGTTGGTACGTCCTAAAGCTGTACGATACTGAGTATATTCATTTGCATTGTTTTTGATAACCGAGAATACATACTCTTCTGCATTGTTCGTATTATTCCCATGCTCGTCTATAATGGATTTGATCTGGGGTGTAATGACTATTTGTATCAATTGTTTTGATTTATGTCTTCTATAGATAATCCGATTACCACTTATATTTTTCCACTTCAGATATGCAATGTCAACAAAAGCCATTCCCTGGGCATAGAAACCAAAAAAAAGATCCAATGAACGTTTTAACTCTGCATCGGAATGCAATGACAGACAAGCCAATTTAACCATCTGTTCCCGATCTAATGCACGTTTTACTGTTTTACAGGGCTTGGTACATATTTCCTTGAACGGATAATCGCATGGAGGAACCAAGCCGTCCTTTACCGCGAGATTATACAATGCCCTGAAGTTCCTTAAATAGTATCCGATCGTATTTTCCGTAGCCCCATTTTTGGATAAAAAGTCTCTGTAGCAAGTTACAAAGCGGTGGTTCACTTGCGATATTTTCACCTCTTTCTTACCGATATATTTGGCAAGTGAAGCATAGGTACTTTGATAAGCAGCGGCGGTTCCGTTTTTCATTATTGACTTTTTCCATTCTATTTGTGTATCAATGTAAGGCAGTAATAAGAATTTCCCGGTCACTTTTGAAAACATGACAGTAGTGATATCATTTATTGTATATTCCTCACCACGGCTTTCCAGTCTGCGAACTCGTGCGGTCAGTTGCTTATAGATCCTCAACAATTCGCGACTGATTTTGCAACCGGTATGGCAACCCGAAACAACATTTCCGGCAATAATTATAAAGTCCTCTTCTTTCATACGGTATTTCGTATAAATTATTTTTTTGCGCTTTTGGTGGATTAGCTGGAATACCACCGGATAATTCCCATCTTTCAATGCACGGGTCTTGTTCAATTTTAATTTTACTGATGTCATAAGTTTTAATTTAATATAACAAAATTATCTTTTCGGGTTGCAAATAAAAGATTCCTCCAGCAATTGCGCAAAAGATCGATACCAAATCCTTTATTGAACTTTTGTATTCCGAAATAATTTTGTTAACGAGCCTCCTGTTTACATCAGGAGGCTACAGTATACCGGACGTCAAGTGACTTTCGCAGTTATTTTATTTGTGTGCTTTAAATTCATTTTTTTAAGAAGTTATACTGCATAATCCAGCGACAGAACTATGTGTGTGCTACTTGTCCTAATGCCTATCATATAAGATCTGCGTCTTTATTAATTCTCTTTTCTTCATTACCATAAATACTGAATATGAGTGCAGGTTATGTCTTCTTATTTCTTGAATACAAAATTATGCAATAAAAAGAAGAAGCTTATTACCAATTTGCGTATAAAATCTACCAATTAAGGCAAGGTACTCATATTATCATCCTTATTGCTGTTTCTTATTTGCATCGGAGCGGCACCCAAATGTTGCTTACAATAAAAATTAAAATGCGAAGAGGTTGCAAATTTAAATTCATACATGATCTGCTTCAATGAGATAGCGGGATTCATCAATCTTTGTTGTATCTGCAAAGCCTTCCGTTTCTGCATCCATTTATAAGGAGATTCATCAAAATTCTCTCTGAAAAGCTTTTCAAACGTCTTTATGCCATACCCTAAAAGACCGGCTAACTCTTTAACGGTTTTCACTTTTAAATAATTATCCAACACCTGTTCGTTAAAGAGCGGATTGCTGCCTAATATAAGATAAAATATCTGTATTATCTCCTCATACGTATAGAAGTGCTTGAACATGAGATACAGTTCTTTATGTTTCAAAATGTACATATGATGACAGTTTATTCCGGACTCAAGATAATGCTTCATTTGATTCACTACTACTTTGACTTCGTCCTTCATCACTACTCCACGGCAATCGAACTTCACGCCGGCCTTTATTTTATATAAAATTCTTGCCCTGACACTCGTACATGGGAAAATGGTGGCGTTGTATCCTGTAAGAATCAACACTGTTTGCGTAACAGCTTTCCATTTAAAACAGTTGTTTTTAGGCAGAAAAAACATTTCATTTTCCAACACGGACCGATTAGTGTACTGCTCAAAACTAATTGTAATTTCACCTGAAAGAATAAAAATAAAAAAACTGGTAGTTCTATTATTCAATTCCATGCACTCTCCCTCTTTCATTATAATATACTGAGGTATCACTTTAAATTCCGGAGAGAAATAAGGACAAATATCCGGTTGTTGGTTTAATTTTTGCATGATTGTTTGTATGCGATTAAGTTTTAAAACTAATAAAAAGATAGAAAAGCACCAACTTATAAGATCTTTTTTTGTTTTTAATATCAGCTATCATCATTGAAATGAACACCGTGTATAAAGAAAATACTTTATCTTCGGAATGATGATTTTGCCATATGAACCGATACGGAATGGATTACTATAGAATATTTTGTATCTTTGACGAGAATAACAGAGAAAAAAGAACCCAATGATCATTCGTACCATACTCGATACAGACCTTTATAAATTCACTACTTCGTATGCTTATATCAAACTATTCCCGTACGCAATAGGCACTTTCAGCTTCAAAGACAGGGACGGGACTGAATATAGCGACGAGTTTGTGGAAAGATTGAGAACGGAAATCAGTCAGCTATCACACGTGGCACTGACCGAAAAAGAACTGGAATATATGATAAAGAACTGCCGCTTCCTGCCCAGGGTCTATTGGGAGTGGCTCTCTTCTTTCCGTTTCCAACCCGAGAAAATAGAAATCCGTCTGGACGAGAATCGGCAGCTTCACATCGAAGTGAACGACTATCTTTACAAAGCAACGCTTTATGAAGTACCTCTACTCGCCATCGTTTCGGAGATAAAGAACCAATCGTCCGGCAATGTTGCCAACCTGGAAGACATCCTGTACAAACTGTCCGAAAAGACAGAACTGTCCAATAAGCATCAGCTACTTTTCTCTGAATTCGGAACCCGAAGGCGCTTTTCGTTCGATGTGCAGAATCAAGTCATCGGGCACCTGAAACAGACAGCCCATTACTGTATCGGCACTTCCAATTGCCATTTCGCCATGAAATACGGCATGAAGCCCATGGGTACGCATCCCCATGAATGGTTCATGTTTCACGGAGCGCAATTCGGCTATAAACATGCCAACTATATGGCCCTTGAAAATTGGGTAAATGTATACGATGGCGACCTTGGCATCGCCTTGTCCGACACTTATACATCTGCCATCTTTCTAAGCAATCTAAGCCGCAAACAGGCTAAGTTGTTTGATGGCGTGAGGTGTGATTCCGGTGATGAATTCCGGTTCATCGATCAGCTGACCGCACGTTATAAAGAGTTAGGCATCGACCCGACCACCAAGACAATCGTATTCAGCAACGCACTCGACTTCGGCAAAGCACTGGATATCCAGAAGTATTGCCGGGGAAAGATCCGTTGCTCTTTCGGCATCGGGACAAACCTGACCAACGATACGGGATTCAAGCCATCAAACATTGTCATGAAGCTATCGCAATGCAAGATGAACATGAACCAGGAGTGGCGCGAATGTGTGAAATTATCAGACGACATAGGGAAACATATCGGCAGCCCGGAAGAGGTGCGTGCCTGTCTATACGACTTGCGGTTGGAGTAACCTCCAACCGCAAATACATTTTATCATAACAGTGCTTTAATGGCATCTGTGATTTCTTCATCGGTCCGCCCCATTCGATACCCCGGATGACCTTTCTGATCACCCGATCCTGATCTAATATAAAGAATAAAGGTGCCGCCATAAGTCCGGTATGACTTGACAATACCTTCATCACCGCACAAAAAACTATAATTTATTTGATTCTTATCCGCATAAGTTCGCAGCGAATGGGGTTCACGTCCCCAGGTTTCTATAGAAACCACTTCAAATTCACCGGCATTGAACTTCCCTTTCAATCCGTTCAGAAAAGGAATGGATGCATGGCAAGCACCACAACCGATACCGGTGAGGTTCACCAATAACACTTTACTTTTAAATTCGGATAACGCCACCGGTTTCTCATACATATCTTTCAACATCCAGTCGGGAGCTTTCTGTCCTATAAGATCTGTCGCCGCAGGCTGAGTGTTCTTTTGCTCGCCATACTTGCGGATCTCATAGTCTTGGGGCACATAATCATATAAGTTTAAACCGGCTATCGACAATTGATTCAAGACTACATCCGAACAAGTAGTAGCAGAAATCTGATGCGACATTTCCCTGCGCATTTTATAAGGCAGACCGTCCGCTTTGCTAATCCACAATTCGTAAATCGAGGTCGGGTCTCCCAAATCAAAGGAGGCTTCGGTATGTAGTACGCTTTTCCAAAAATTCAACCTGCCTGTCTTCATGTATCACCAACTTGAAGTAATACGCTTCTCCTAAATCCTTCCATTCGGTGGTGATGCTATCTCCCGTACTCAAAGCATATCCGATGATATTCCGGGTATAACAAAAAAACGGAGGAGCCACCAACCTGAAAGGAAGGGATCTGGTCGTGAAATCATCGATCATAATCCCTTTATGCTCATGATAACTTATCATCCTCACGTTTCCATCATAACCAAATTCAAATCGCGTCGTATCCTTGGCGTCAAGACACACATAGCTCGCGCCGATGGTTGAATCAGAAGGATTGGTGTATTCTTTAATAAAACGATGAAAATTGGTAATGGCAACGGTATCGCCGGGTTGCCAGGACTGAGATTGCTCATGATAGGAAGCTGATTCTATCTTACCAAGATTACCGAGAACTTTTTTCAAATAAGTTCTCATATCCACATCATTCTTACCACAGACATTCATGACTAACAAGAATGAAATAACAGATAACAAAATGGACTTCATAGTATTTTATATTTTAGACACACGCAAATATAGCCAATGAAAACAGAAATCGACAAGCGGTATCCCAACTTTTATACTTAATAATAATATTATAATATCTACTAACTTTTCATAGAAAAGAGACACTTTAATGGCCCGAACACAAATAGACGAAGATATTCCTATTTTAAGATCAGAAAGAAACGATTTCTCTCTTTTTAATAACACACCGTCTATTCAAAACTTATGTAATAGAAAGATACAACGCATAGATATGACATTTACATACAGAAATCTACATTATATTGAGTAAATATACCATTTTACGTACCCAAAGACTTAACTCTTTCCGAAAAAGAAGTTAATGTTTTCCCGGTAAGAAGTTAGTCTTTTCTTCAGAAGAAGTTAGTCTTTTGTCCGGAAGAAATTAATAAAGCAAAGAAGAGGTAAAATGCATGCTTTCTGAAGTTATCAGAGACCTCAGAGGGAGCATTTACCAACTATCATTTTAGAGAACGGAATTGAGTTACATCAACAGAATGCTTCTATACCGGAAGATTATCAATTCATAATATCAGATAAAGAGCCCCAATCACATCATTTTAATTTTGACTAATGGCAAAACAACAGCTTTTTCGGGAGCAATCGCAAAGAAGCCCGGAAAGAAACGAATACAGCCCGTATTAAAAATACAGAATGACAGTTCGACGTGCTTCTGTCAAAATGAAAATTTTCATCTGAATCGTTTGTCTTTCCTCCTCTCTTTACTTACACATGCTTTTTCCGCATCAAGAGTTGTCTGATCTTCTCCCTGTCACCCACTATCCATACCAGATCTCCCAAACGGAAAACCGTACTTTGATTCATGGAAATCAACTCGTCTTCCCGCTCAATGGCAACGATAAGGCTGTCATACTGTTTTCCCAACCGTGACTGGGCAATACTTTTATTCAGGGCGGAGATTCTTCATCTACCGTGAAAGAGTGAAGCGTCACCTCTTGTCGCACATTCTTTTCGTCCGGAAAATCCTGCCGGATGTCGAGTTCCGAACGAAACTTCTGTAACTGGCCGTCTGTACCGACCACGATCAACTTATCCTGCGGATAAATGCACTCGTCACTTTGCGGAATGTATATCCTCCGTTCTCCCCTGACAATCCCACTACATTGACACCAAACTCACGCCTGAAAGGAAGTTCCTCCAGCGACTTCCTATATAAGATGAATAAGGAGATACCCAAACGGAGGTCAACTCGATATCTTTATCACTAAACTCACTGTTGAAACGGCTCTTCAGCGGATAGCGATTCCGGCTGCTTCCTCCCTTCCGTTCAGATTGGTCAGGAAGTGGTTCTCCAAATGCGAATATTGGGTGAGGTTCTCCTGAGAAGAAGTATCAGTCCCAACACGGCAACAGCTATGACAATACCTATCCCGTAATTAAGACTAAAATAACTGATGACAACTCCCGCTATGAAAAACAGCCACCGAAACACGGAACAGAATCAACGCTACCAGCCTCCCGTGATTGTAATTGTCGTCATTCCACAACTTCAGAAACACGTCCGGAGAATTGTACTTATCTGAAACAAGGGCCCACAAGAAAGGAATCATCAGCAAAGGGTGAGCAGGCACATCACTACACTCAGCCATCGTCCCGGGGAATCAAACATTCCGTTTATCGTCGGGTATACGGTCTGAACGGACAACAGCCAAATAGCAGTAAGGAGGACACTGTAAATAATCACTCTTCCGACAATCGTTTTCAGTAACCGTTTCCAGTCACTATCATGATTGACGGTCTTCTTGCCGGAAGCGTAACGGTCCAGGAATTCACGGGTCCGAGGGGAAAGTACTTTATAAAGCCATTCGGAAAACGGATTTGCCAACCGGATAAAATAGGGAGTGGTAAAGGTAGTGATAACGGATACCGCAACGATAATCGGGGAACAAACGGGTCCAGCACCTTGAGCGAGGCTCCCAATCCCGCGATAATAAAAGCAAACTCTCCTATCTGGGCCAGACTGAACCCGGACTTGACGGAAACCTTCAGTGGTTCGCCGGATAGCAAGACTCCCAATGAAGAGAAAATCGATTTACCCACAAGAGTCACCAATGTAATGATAACCACCGGCCAGGCATACTGAAGCAGGACAGACGGATTGACCAGCATACCGACGGATACAAAGAAAATAGCTCCGAAAAGATCTTTCACCGGCTGTATGATGTGTTCTATATGTTCGGCCTCAACCGTCTCAGCAAGAATAGATCCCATAATGAAAGCACCCAGCGCAGCCGAAAACCGGTACGGGTAGCCAGCACGACCATTGCCAGGCAAAGCCCGAGAGAGACAATCAACAGAGTTTCATTATTCATCAACCGCTTTGCTTTTTCAGGAAGAACGGAAGGATGAATATACCGACCAGAAACCACAAAATCAGGAAAAAGGCAACTTTCAGGACACTCATCAAGAGTTCCTCACCCACAAACTCTTTGCTCACCGCCATAGTAGAAAGGATGACCATCATCAGGATAGCGATCAGGTCTTCGACCACCAAGGTTCCGAACACAATGCCTGTAAACCGTTGGCTGCGCAAACCAAGATCATCAAAGGCTTTAATAATAATCGTGGTAGATGACATGGACAACATTCCACCCAGAAACACAGAATTCATCGTACTCCACCCCAACAGATGTCCCACCATAAAACCGATCAGTAACATACTGATCACTTCGGTTGTTGCCGTAATAAACGCTGCCGATCCGACATTCATCAATTTTTTAAAGCTAAACTCGAGTCCGAGAGCAAAAGTAAAAAGACAACTCCTATCTCAGCCCAGGTATTGATGTTCTCCATATCGCCAACAGTCGGGAAGATGCGGACATAAGGCCCGGCCAGCAATCCGGCAACGATATATCCCAGGACCAGGGTTGCTTCAGCCATTTAAATAAAGAGTAATGATACTTGCGGACATCAGTATTAAGGCAAGGTCAGCAATCAAGGTAGGTAAATGTGACATAGTATGGTATGTATATTTCGTTAGTACTTCATTCCGTTTTATGCTCGTTTATTGTACCCAAAGAACAATCGGTAGTCCGTTTGTGTTCCGTATATATGACATTTATTTTGAAAAAGCTGCGGGGCATTGCACAAAACTGAACTTTTCGTGCAAAAGTATCCATCCTATTCAATATTTCTCTATATTTGTCGCCGAATTGGTTCGGAATCCGTGGTCAACGGACGAAGATTAAAAGGGAATCGGGTGTAAATCCCGGACAGTCCCGCTGCTGTGAAACTCTGTATAGCATCTTATCAATCAGCCAATTTCGCACCACTGACAGAAAAAGCAAACTCTGTCGGGAAGGTCCCGGTAAGATGTAGAGTCAGTCAGAAGACCTGCCATTCGTGAATAAGAGCATTCTCTCCTCGTGGGTTAGGAAAGAAAGCATCGTTGTTAAGCCCCAAATCGTAGAAATACTGTGTTTTCATCGGGTGGACGTATGTCCGCAGGGTGGAAAAGCGCGAATATGTATATGCATTTAATTGAGAAATGAATATGATTAAAAGAATCTTAGTCGCCAACCGCGGTGAAATTGCCGTGAGGGTGATGCGCTCCTGTCGGGAGATGGAAATAACGAGCATTGCCGTTTTCTCGGAAGCGGACCGAACAGCGAAACATGTGCTTTACGCCGATGAAGCTTATTGCATCGGACCGGCAGCATCGAAAGAGAGTTATCTGAATATAGAAAAAATCATTGAAGTGGCAAAGTCATGCCACGCAGACGCCATTCACCCGGGATACGGGTTCTTATCGGAAAATGCAACCTTTGCCCGCCGTTGCCGGGAAGAAGGCATCACCTTTATCGGTCCTGACCCGGAAACAATGGAAGCCATGGGAGATAAAATCTCGGCACGCATCAAGATGATCGAAGCCGGGGTACCGGTAGTTCCGGGCACTCAAGACAACCTGAAAAGTGTTGAGGAAGCCGTAGAACTCTGCAACCAAATCGGCTATCCGGTAATGCTGAAAGCCTCGATGGGCGGTGGCGGAAAAGGAATGCGACTGATTCATCATGCAGACGAAGTGGCCGAAGCCTATACAACAGCCAAGAGCGAATCGCTTTCCTCGTTCGGAGACGACACGGTCTATCTGGAGAAGTTTGTGGAAGAACCCCATCACATAGAGTTCCAGATACTGGGCGACAAGCATGGCAACGTAATTCACTTGTGCGAACGTGAATGCTCGGTGCAGCGCCGCAACCAAAAGATCGTAGAAGAGAGCCCTTCAGTTTTTATCACACCGGAACTGCGCCGGGACATGGGCGAAAAGGCAGTAGCCGCTGCCAAGGCCGTGAACTACATCGGCGCGGGAACCATTGAATTCCTGGTGGACAAGCACCGCAATTATTACTTTCTGGAAATGAACACCCGCCTGCAAGTGGAACATCCCATCACAGAAGAAGTAGTCGGCGTAGATCTGGTAAAAGAACAAATTAAGGTAGCCGACGGACAGGTACTGCAACTGAGACAAGAGGACATCCAGCAACGGGGACACGCCATCGAATGCCGCATCTGTGCGGAAGATACGGAAATGAACTTCATGCCCAGCCCGGGTGTCATCAAGCAAATCACAGAACCCAACGGTATCGGAGTACGCATCGACAGCTATGTATACGAAGGATACGAGATTCCGATTTATTACGATCCGATGATCGGCAAACTGATCGTGTGGGCCACCACACGGGAATATGCCATCGAACGGATGCGCCGCGTGCTTCACGAATATAAGTTGACGGGCGTAAAGAACAACATCAGTTACCTGCGCGCCATCATGGATACACCCGACTTTGTGGAAGGACACTATGACACAGGCTTCATCGCCAAAAACGGTGAAGTGCTTCAGCAATGCATCACGCGCACCAGTGAGCGTGCGGAAAACATTGCGCTGATTGCCGCCTACATGGACTACCTGATGAACCTGGAAGAAAACAACAGCGGACTGGCAGCGGATAACCGCCCGATCAGCAAGTGGAAAGAATTTGGATTGCACAAAGGGGTATTAAGAATATAAAAGTATGGAAATACATATAGGAAATCGCGTGGCCGAAATAGAATTGGTCAGCAAGGAAGACAACAAAGTGGTTCTCACCATCGACGGAAAAACGTTCGAAGCGGACGTTGTCATGGCAGAGAACGGGAATTGCAACATCCTGATGGACGGACGCAGCTCCAACGCCCAACTGATTCGCAAAGAGAACGGAAAGAGCTACAAAGTGAATACACACTACAGCAGCTTCAATGTCGAGATTATAGACAGCCAGGCGAAATACCTGCGCATGCGCAAGAAAGGTGAAGAGGAGCAGAACGACCGTATCACTTCGCCCATGCCGGGCAAGGTGGTGAAAATCCCCGTCAGTGTGGGACAAGAGATGAAGGCCGGAGAAACGGTCATCGTCATCGAAGCCATGAAGATGCAGAGCAACTACAAGGTGACTTCGGACTGCCGGATTAAAGAGATTTTGGTGCAGGAGGGCGATAACATTGCCGGAGAGCAGACGCTGATAACGTTAGAATAAAATTAAAGCAAGAATAACAATGGAAGATATAAATAAAGCTTATGCCACGTTCGCCGAACGTGACCGCATCGCTTCTCTGGGTGGAGGCGCAGCCAAGATTGATATACAGCACGAAAGCGGAAAAATGACCGCCCGCGAACGCATCGACATGTTGCTGGATAAGGGTACATTTGTAGAGCTGGACAAGCTGATGGTGCACCGTTGCACCAACTACGGCATGGACCGGAACAAGATTCCGGGAGACGGCGTCGTGTCGGGTTACGGAAAGATCGACGGACGGCAAGTATTTGTCTATGCCTATGACTTCACCGTTTACGGCGGTTCGCTATCGGCATCGAATGCCAAGAAGATAGTCAAGGTGCAGCAACTGGCTTTAAAGAACGGTGCTCCGATCATTGCACTGAACGATTCGGGCGGTGCACGTATCCAGGAGGGAATCGAAAGCTTGTCGGGTTACGCTGACATCTTCTACCAGAATACGATGGCAAGCGGAGTGATTCCCCAGATCTCGGCCATTCTGGGTCCTTGTGCCGGAGGAGCCTGCTACTCTCCCGCACTGACGGATTTCATCTTTATGGTGAAAGAGAAAAGCCACATGTTCGTTACCGGGCCGGACGTCGTGAAAACGGTGATCCACGAAGAAGTCAGCAAAGAAGAGCTGGGCGGCGCCATGACACACAGCAGCAAGAGCGGTGTGACACACTTCATGGCCAACACCGAAGAAGAGCTGTTGATGTCGATCCGCGAGCTCCTCTCATTCCTCCCGCAAAACAACATGGACGAGGCACGCAAGCAGAATTGCACCGACGACGTCAACCGTGAAGACGCCTCACTGAACAGCATTGTCCCTGCCGACCCCAACGTACCGTATGACATGAAGGAGATCATCGAAAGAGTAGTCGATGGAGGCTATTTCTTTGAGGTGATGCAGAACTTTGCCAAGAACATTATTATCGGTTTTGCACGCATGGGCGGACGCTCGGTAGGCATCGTAGCTAACCAACCGGCTTATCTGGCCGGAGTGCTCGACATCGACGCCAGCGATAAAGCAAGCCGCTTCATCCGCTTCTGCGACTGCTTCAACATTCCGCTGATTACATTCGAAGACGTACCGGGTTTCCTGCCGGGTTACACCCAAGAGAACAACGGCATCATCCGCCACGGAGCCAAAATTGTGTATGCTTTTGCTGAAGCAACAGTACCCAAGTTGACCGTAATCACCCGGAAGGCTTACGGCGGTGCTTACATCGTAATGAACTCCAAACAGACGGGGGCAGACGTGAACTTTGCCTATCCGAGTGCAGAGATCGCTGTAATGGGTGCCGAAGGTGCGGTGAACATTCTGTTCCGCAAGGCGGACGCAGAGACGAAAGCCCAAGAGCTGAATGCCTACAAAGAGAAGTTTGCCACCCCCTATCAGGCTGCCGAACTGGGATTCATTGACGAAATCATCCTGCCGAAGCAGACCCGCAAACGCCTGATACAGGCATTGGAGATGACAGAGAACAAGATGCAGACCAATCCGCCCAAGAAGCACGGAAACATGCCGCTTTAAACAGTTGGCGGATGGGTAATCATAAGAGAGGTGAATACCAGTTTCAACACCTCCTCTCTCTCTTTACCTGACTACTTTAAAAACGCTTTCACTTATCGCTCCGCATCTCGTTTACAAATTCATCCGTTGTATACACCTTTTCGGCCAACAACGTGAAGTTGATAAACGCTGCCGTATCGGCATCCATCCCCGGAAGCTTGGCGAAGCCGTAGCATCAAACACCACCGCTGCCTCAAATCCCCGTTCCTGCAACTCGCGCAAATGGGATTCTGCACAGAGATTGCCAGACATGCCGCACCACTACTTTATTGACCCCGCGCTTACGGAGTTGCAGAATCAGATCATTGTTTTCCGGACCGTAAAGTTTGTGCGGAGCTGTAACGATGATGTTCGTGCCTTCGTTGATATAAGGCTTGTAGAGATCCAGCCAGTCGGCACCCGAACCTTCAAATCCCTCACCGGTCAGTTGTCCCCGGCGCTCAAACATACCCGTGTCATGCATCAGTTTCTCGATAGGCCCCTCAAAAGCCATTGGTGATCGTGTTTGTAATAATAGTGTGGGAGATGAATACCAGCATATCTTTCGCTGCCGCTCTACCTCAAAGATCGCGGCGGAGGTTCTCTACCGTACCGTTCTTCTGTATATTCTCTCCAAAGCTCCCCAACCTAAACCGTTCTCACTCAGGAAATCGTTTTGTGGATCTGTCATTACAATCGCTGTATGTTCGTCAATAACGAACGGGGTATTGATACCTTCCATAATCTTTTCTGTTTTTAGATGTTTATATTCTTTTCAACCCGGGTGCTGCCATATCGGGCAGCCTCCGTTTTTTCGACTTTGCAAAGGTCGGTATTCGGTACGGTACGGGAAATGGCCATTCAACCGGATAATTTGGCAATTCTTCCCGATTACACAAAAACATCTATTTTCATCCCGGAAAGGGACCGATATAGGAAGGAAGCCGAAGCAGGAACACCTATTTATATATAAAACACCTATGTTATAAACCATTAGACAGTAACTCCCGAGAGTTCTTTTTTGTATTCGGGAATAATTGCCTATTCAATATGTGATATCGCTATTTCCCGTGAACTAAAAGCCGCCTATCTTTGCAACATCAGATTGAGACAACTAAAAGAAGACCCAAAACGTTATGAAAAAGAATTTATTAATTTTAGTCGCACTGCTGACATCGGCAACGATATCGGCACAGAACGGAGGAACCATTATGAAGAAGTATGAGAACCAACTACCGCAAGCCGGCAGAGGAAACGTGCATGTTGCCTACCAAGGCAAAGCCATCGACCAAATGATTTACGATTTTATGGAAGAACAGGGAATACCGGGCATGACACTTGCCATCGTACAGGCACCTTATATTCCGCGTGTAGCAGGCTACGGAGTGACGGATCTTGAAAAAGGAAACCTTGCCGCTGCCAAGACTCTTTGGCCCATCGGTCCCATCTCACAAGGATATGCAGCCGTGGCAGTGATGCAGCTCTACGAAAAAGGAAAACTAGACCTGAACGACCCGATCGGCAAGTACCTGAAAGATATACCCGAAAACTGGAAACCGATCAGTATCCTTCAGTTGATGCAACACAGTTCGGGCATTGCGGACTATCGTAATGAAAAGGGATTCGATGTATCGGCCGATTATCGCCCGGAACAACTGATCGAAACGGTAGCCGCCATTCCGCTCGCCTTCGAACCGGGGACAGACGTGAAACAGAGCGCCACAAACTTTCTGCTACTGACTTCTATCATCGAAAAGACCGGCAAGATGCCGTATCACGACTTTGTGAAAAAGTATCAGATCGACTACCTAGGACTGAAACAGACATTCTTCGGCGAAGACCTGGCGAAAGTAAAACAGGAGGACGTGACCCTCACCAACAACGTGCATCAGACATTCAAAAAAGATAAAGACTACATCAATCCCTCGGAAACGACTACCGGATATGTGGAAAGAGGGTCGCCTTGTCTCCGCACCGGCTGTCAGCCCGACGGCACTGAAAGGATTCTCCGACATCTGGGCATCAGCCGAGAATGTGAGCCACTGGGACATCGGACTGGCGGGAAGTGCATTGATCGAAAAGCCCGAAAACCGTGACATGGTGTACAAGCCAACCCGGCTGGCCAACGGCAAGGTAGTACCTGCCATGGCAGGATGGCAGTTCTATAACCACAACGGCCTGATGGACATCAAAGGCAACGTATCGGGCCATTCGGCTTTCCTGAGTCGATTTACGGACGCCTCGGAGCTAGTGTGCGTTACCCTACTGGCCAATAAAGAGGGGGTAGACCTGACAAATCTGGGACGCCGTATCGCAGCCGCTTTCGACAGTGATAAGATGGGTACGGGAGCCAACGACAACCTGCTCTATACTTATGAAAGCCAGTTCAGCGTGCCCGAAACCATGACGCGCATCGAGCAGACCCTCCACACGATGGGCGTTCCCGTCTTTGCCAAGTTCGATCACGGGAAAAACGCCGAAGAAGTGGGATTACAACTCCGCCCCAACCAGGTCATCGTTTTCGGTTCACCGAAAGTTGGCACAAAACTGATGCAGGACAACCCGAGTATCTCGATCGAACTTCCGCTGAAGATCTCCGTTTGGGAGGACAAGAACGGAAGCGTATGGGCCACTTTCCCACAGATGAGGACGATGGCGGCCGAATACGGGCTGGAAGCCGAACCGGTAATCGGAAAGATGCAAGAACTACTGGAGAAAATCGTAATTAAAGGGGCAAGCGTATACTAACTTCCTACTGTAGGGATAAACGCTTTTCCTGCAGAAAATTATTTATAAAATATTTGGAAGAAACACACGGGAAAAGTCACAAGCGGCTATAGAACAACGCAGCATGACTTCTCCCGTATTTTTTTACTGTACTCAGGCATGCAAAACAGGTTTCATTCTTTTGAGTAGGTTTGTTTATCCGAAAAGATAATATTTTTGTCTTCCGGGAACAATCGTTGAGAAATAAAACAACCGACATTTTGCGTTCAGCGAACATCTGATACGGAACAGGCGGACTGAAACGGACCTCCGGAGGGTATGTACCCCACCTGGAATCCGCATCAGTCCGCCTGTTCTACATTTATCTGTATATCCGTATTCTTAACTCGCTATTGCGAGAAACGGAATGACCGTTATTATCCTTTTTCTTTCAGGATCACATCATGTGCACCACCCTCTACGATACTTGTGGATGAAACCAGCGTGATCTTGGCATTTTGTTGCAAATCGGGAATGGTAACAGCACCGCAACTGCACATCGTAGCCTTGATCTTACTCAGAGTGGCCGCCAGGTTGTCTTTCATCTTGCCGGCATAAGGCACGTAACTGTCTACACCTTCTTCAAACTTAAGCGATTCACTTCCACCCATATCGTAACGTTGCCAGTTCTGGGCACGATTTGAACCTTCGCCCCAATACTCTTTCACGTAGTTGTTCTTGATGCAGAGCTTCTTGGTAGGCGATTCGTCAAAACGTGCGAAATAACGACCCATCATCAGGAAATCGGCTCCCATGGCAAGGGCAAGCACCATGTGATAGTCGTGCACCAATCCGCCATCACTACAAATAGGTACATAAATACCCGTCCGTGCCTGATATTCATCGCGGGCACGAGCCACATCTTGCAGGGCAGTCGCCTGTCCGCGTCCGATACCTTTCTGCTCACGGGTGATACAGATAGATCCACCTCCGATACCCACCTTCACAAAGTCGGCACCAGCCTCTGCCAGATAGAGGAAACCTTCTTTATCTACCACATTGCCGGCACCTACCAGCACTTTATCTCCATATTGTTGCTTGATCCATTGCAGGGTCTCATACTGCCATTCCGAATAACCATCCGAAGAATCGATACAGAGCACATCTACTCCGGCTTCTACCAAGGCAGGGACACGCTCCTGATAGTCACGAGTATTGATACCGGCACCTACCAACAATTTCTTGTCGGGACTCGACACCTCGTTCGGATTCTCCTTGTGGCTGTCGTAGTCCTTGCGGAAAACAAAGTAAGCCAGACGTCCTTCTTTGTCGATAATAGGAAGTGTATTGAGTTTATGATCCCAGATAATCTGGTTGGCCTCGCTCAGTGTCAATCCCACTTCACCCACAATCAGCTTCTCAAAAGGAGTCATGAAGTCTTTGATCTTTTTATCCAGCGGGTCTCTGGAGATACGATAGTCACGGCTGGTTACCAATCCCAGAAGATGTCCGTTTGGCGAACCGTCATCCGTTATTCCGATAGTAGAGTGACCGGTCTGGCGCAACAGGCGGAGTACGTCTTCCAACGTATGTTCCGGAGTCAGATTCGAATCACTGGTCACAAAACCGGCTTTAAATTTCTTCACTTTCCGCACCATTTCCGCCTGACTGGCGATGGGTTGCGAACCGAAGATAAACGAGAGTCCTCCGTTACGCGCCAACTCGATGGCCAGTTCGGGACCGGAAACCGATTGCATGATTGCCGAAACGAAAGGGATGTTCAATTCGATTGCTGCTTGTGTGCCTGCCGCATGTTTCACCAGCGGGGTGCGCAAAGAGACATTGGAGGGTACACACTGTTTGGTGGTAAGACCGGGAATAAGTAGATATTCACCGAAAGTTCTTGAAACTTCTTCTACGTAAACTGCCATAAGATAAGTTATTTTTTGGCATGCAAAATTACATCTTTCTTTTTAATTATGTGACTGGGGAAGGGAGATTTTTTCAATAATCCTCTCAAAAGCTTGTTTTTAATCACATCGGGGCAATAAAGAGGAGACTCACTCCTGAAAGCACGCCATGTAAACCACCTTCTTACAATATCACATTCTCCTGATGTCTGTCCATTCAACTACGGATATTATTGAACACAATCTTCATATCAACCTATTTTTAAAAGTTCCTTGAATCCTTCTACCGACTTATTCGGTTCAAACTCTATCACCCGATAGTCTGCCACAGCATTAAAAGGGTCCTCACCGATTATCTTTTCTACTTCTGCACGGCTCTGAGCACGGCAAAGAATAACTCCCCCCGTCCGGGGCACCTGCGGCCCGGAAGCAAGAAAGATTCCGGCAGCATAATACTTATCCAGATAGCAACAGTGTGCTTCCAGCAATTCGATCACCTTTTCGATAGGTGCTTTATAAGTCAATATTAATACGAACATGGCCCGATTTATTTTAGTTCTCCCGCAAAGGTAACACAAATCGGCCTACGTTAGGCTTTTCTTATAAATTTAATCTGAATCCGGAATATTTCTTTTAAATTAACAGGAAACAACACTACTTGGCAAACACTTTCATACCTCCGGTGTTATACATCAACATACAAAAACAACCGCCTATGTCACAAGAAATGAAAGCATTCCCAGGAATGAAAGCTTCACAGAAACTCAACTTCAACCATTCCGAAGTTATTATCAACAGCGCACCGGACCGGAAGGTTATCTTGGAATCGACTCTGTTAGAGCAGTCATTCGTGGAAAAAGGATGTGGGGAAACCACTCCGCATGCTTGGAAAACAACATCGAAAGAGTCTCTGAAAAGACCCGTGTTTAACGAGATATGGTACACATAATGCCAGCTTGACCTGACAGAAACCTTATCCTGCCAATTCCGCCCTGTACTCCATCGGCGAAACCCCTTCGTGTCGCTTAAAATACCTACCCAGATACGACTGGTCGGGAAAATTCAGCCTGTCTGCTATCTCCTGAATACTGAGATCGGTCGATTGGAGGAGTACCTTTATTTCAAATGCCGTAAAATCATCAATCACTTTTTTGGCCGAATGACCTGTCAGCGAACGACAGATGCTCGTCAGGTACTTAGTAGAAATACAGAGTTTGCCTGCATAGAAAACGACATCCCGTTGCGAACAGCAATATTCGTGCACCAGAGCAACGAACTTATGAAAAAGTTCGTTCGGACGACTGCCGCCCTCAATCTCTTTATGGGTGAAAAGGCGGTGTACTTTGTCGTATACATCAAGCAGGAAACTTTGCAGGTGATTGCGCGCTATCTGGTTGCGGAAACGATGATCGGTATCGGCATAAATAGTAGACGTAGCATGCAGGAGACCGTTTATGGGGGCGGTAAATTCGGAAGGAAGTGTATAACAGGGCTTCTCTTTTATAAAATGAAAAAAGGAGGGTTCAAAACGGATACAAGCCTCACGAAACATTTCAATATGTGAAGCGAAAAAGGAGACCCGAAAATCATCGCTCTTCTCATCAAGGCTGATAACAGCACCCGGAAGGAGTACAACCTGGGTATTTACCGTTATCTCGTATTTCTTCAGATCGATGGCCATTGTACCACGGCCGGCACGGCAATAAAGGATAATGGCACAATTGAGTTTATGCAAACGGTTGTAAAAGGGAGAAAAATCATCGGTTCCTGCCACAAACGGCTGGTCGAGCGTGAGGGTAAGCGGGTTTCTTTTTTCCATATCATGTTCTTTATTTTGCCTACAAAAGTAGGTCTTTTTAGTGAATTAGCCCGCATACTGTTCCGATAATGAACAATACTGGGGCGGGTATGAAAAGCAGTCGACAGTGAAAACGCTCTACCTTTGCCACGACAAAATTAAATAGGAATTATGATTGAAAAGGTTAGTAAAGTAAAGCAGGCTATATTATTCGCCTGCTGTTTGGCCGCCACCGGATGCAAGCAAGCACCGCAGGCAACTGTAGAATCGGGATACAAAGTAATAACCCTTGCACCTACCGACCGGACGCTATCGAGTACGTACTCGGCAACAATACGCGGACGCCAAGACATCGAAATCTATCCGCAAGTGAGCGGTACACTGACACAGGTGTGTGTCAGCGAAGGAGAACGGGTAAAACGGGGACAGTCGTTGTTCATCATCGACCAAGTGCCTTACGAAGCTGCCCTGCAGACAGCATTGGCAAACGTGGAAGCAGCCAAAGCCTCACTGGCTACAGCACAACTGACGTATGACAGCAAACAGGAATTATATAAGCAGAATGTGGTTTCGGCCTTCGATCTGAGTACGGCCAAAAACTCTCTTTTGGCAGCACAAGCGCAATTGGCACAGATGAAGGCTCAGGAGGTGAACGCCCGGAACAACTTATCGTACACATTGGTAAAAAGTCCGGCGGACGGAGTGGTGGGAACACTGCCCTATCGGGTAGGAACGTTGGTGAGTGCCAGTCTGCCTGAACCGCTGACTACCGTTTCGGACAACTCGGACATGTACGTCTACTTCTCGATGACGGAAAACCAACTCTTAGGACTGATCCGACGCTACGGATCGAAGGAAGAAGCACTGAAACAAATGCCGGAAATCGGCCTCCAACTGAATGACCGATCGGACTATCCGCAACAAGGACGAATCGAGACAATCAGCGGAGTGATAGACCGGAACACCGGAACAGTCAGCCTGCGGGCAGTATTTCCCAACCGGGAAGGATTGTTGCACAGCGGCGGCGCGGGCAATGTGATTGTACCGACAGAAAAAGCGGGTGCATTGGTCATTCCGCAAGCCGCCACATTTGAGGTACAGGATAAAGTATTTGCATATAAGGTTGTGGACGGAAAAACGCAATCCGCTCCGGTACAGGTGACACGTGTGAACGGCGGGCAGGAGTACATTGTGGAGAGTGGTTTGCAGCCCGGCGACGTGATTGTGGCAGAAGGTGTAGGATTGCTTCGCGAAGGAACAGAGATAAAAACAATAAATGGTGAATGATGAACCGAACTGCCACAGCCGCCCATCCAAGTAAGCCGGCTTTTAATATCCACTTATTAAACGTATTACTAACAAGAATATTATGAATTTACGAACTTTCATTGAACGGCCTGTCCTATCGGCTGTTATATCCATAACCATTGTCGTGGTCGGGATTATCGGATTGTTTACGCTACCCGTAGAACAATATCCGGACATTGCCCCGCCCACCATCATGGTGAGCACCAGTTACTTCGGTGCCAGCGCAGAAACTCTGCAAAAGAGTGTTATCGCACCACTCGAAGAGGCCATCAACGGTGTGGAAGACATGACCTACATGACCTCCAGCGCTACCAATGCCGGAACAGTCTCTATCACCGTCTACTTTAAACAGGGGACTGACCCGGACATGGCGGCGGTGAATGTACAGAACCGAGTTTCCAAAGCTACCGGACAGCTCCCCTCGGAGGTAAACCAAGTAGGTGTCACCACTTCGAAGCGGCAGACGAGTATCCTGCAAATGTTCTCGCTCCACAGCCCGGACGACTCGTACGACGAAGCCTTCCTGGCCAACTATATCAGCATCAACCTCAAACCTGAGATTCTCCGTATCTCGGGCGTCGGAGACATGATGATTATGGGAGGAGATTATAGCTTGCGTATCTGGATGAAACCGGACGTAATGGCACAATACCGGCTGATCCCTTCGGACGTATCGACTGTCCTGGCGGAACAGAACATTGAGTCGGCCACCGGATCGTTCGGTGAAAATTCCGATGAAACGTATCAATATACCATGAAATACAAAGGACGCCGAATCACACCGGAAGAATTCGGTGAGATCGTGATCCGTTCCACCGACGACGGACAGGTGCTGAAACTAAAAGATATCGCCACAATCGAACTGGGACAGGAAAGTTATGCTTACAGTGGTACGACGGACGGGCACAACGGTGTCTCGTGTATGCTCTTCCAGACAGCCGGCTCCAATGCCACAGAGGTGAACAACCAAATCAACCGATTCCTTGAAGAGGCAAGGAAAGAACTTCCCCAAGGAGTGGAACTGACACAACTGATGTCGTCCAACGACTTCCTGTATGCCTCCATCCACGAAGTGGTGAAGACACTGTTGGAAGCCATTCTGTTGGTTATCCTTGTCGTGTATGTCTTTTTGCAGGATATCCGCTCAACACTGATTCCACTGGTGGGGATCATTGTATCACTTATCGGTACGTTCGCTTTCATGGCGATAGCCGGATTCAGTATCAACCTGATTACGTTGTTTGCCCTGGTACTGGTCATCGGTACGGTAGTGGACGATGCCATTGTGGTGGTCGAAGCCGTGCAAGCACGGTTTGACGTGGGATACAAATCATCCTATATGGCAAGTGTCGATGCCATGAAAGGAATCAGCAATGCCGTCATCACCTCCTCATTGGTGTTCATGGCAGTTTTTATCCCCGTATCGTTCATGTCCGGCACATCGGGTACGTTCTATACTCAATTCGGACTGACAATGGCCGTTGCGGTAGGTATCTCGGCAGTAAACGCCCTGACACTGAGTCCGGCACTTTGCGCCCTGCTACTGAAACCGTACATCAATGAAGACGGTACCCAGAAACAGAACTTCGCCGCCCGTTTCCGTAAAGCATTCAATGCAGCTTTCGATGTTGTGGTAGAAAAATACAAAGGCATCGTTCTCTTCTTCATCAAGCGCCGGTGGCTGACAGGATCACTCCTGATAGCTTCCATCGCCTTACTGGTAGTACTGATGAATACAACAAAAACCAGTCTTGTGCCCGATGAAGACCAGGGCGTCGTATTCGTCAACGTCAGTACGCGCAGGCAGTTCGCTACGGACGACAGACGATGTAATGAAACGTATCGAGGAACGCATGGAACAGATTCCACAAGTGAAGCATGTGCAAAGGTGGCAGGATACGGATTGCTGGCCGGACAAGGAAGCTCCTTCGGTATGCTGATCTTGAAACTGAAACCATGGGACGAACGCCCGGAAAAGAAGATGATGTGCAGGCAGTGATCGGACAAGTGTACGGACGGACGGCAGACATCAAGGATGCCAGTGTATTCGCCATCTCACCGGGTATGATTCCGGGCTACGGAATGGGTAACGCACTTGAACTTCACATGCAGGATAAGACCGGAGGAGACGTCAATGAATTCTTCCAGACCACACAGCAGTATCTGGGAGCCCTCAACCAACGTCCGGAAATCGCCATGGCCTACTCTACATTCGACGTGCGCTATCCGCAGTGGCTGGTCGAAGTCGATCCGTCGAAATGCAAGCGTGCCGGTATCACACCGGACCAGGTATTGAGTACTCTTTCCGGATACTATGGCGGACAGTATGTGTCCAACTTCAACCGATTCTCAAAGGTGTACAAGGTGATGATCCAGTCCGACCCGCAGTACCGGCTTGACGAAGCGTCACTGAACAATACATTCGTACGCATGTCTAACGGAGAGATGGCTCCCCTCAGCCAATTCCTCACACTGACCCGTACGTATGGCGCCGAATCACTGAGCCGTTTCAATATGTACAACTCTATTGCCGTAAATGCCATGCCGGCCGATGGCTACAGTACGGGTGACGCCATCCGTGCCGTTCAGGAGACAGCTTCCACTTCCCTGCCCAAAGGTTATGGATACGATTACGGAGGCATCACCCGCGAAGAGAATCAGCAAAGCGGTACGACGGCCATCATCTTCGGCATCTGTTTTCTGATGATCTACCTGATCCTGAGTGCACTCTACGAAAGCTTCCTGATCCCGTTTGCCGTCCTCCTGAGCGTACCCTGCGGCCTGATGGGTTCATTCCTCTTCGCACGCATGTTCGGGCTGGAGAATAACATCTACCTGCAAACCGGACTGATCATGCTCATTGGATTGCTTGCCAAAACCGCCATCTTGCTGACGGAATATGCCGCCGAACGCCGTAAGGCAGGCATGGGACTGATTGCTTCTGCATTGAGTGCCGCCAAAGCCCGCCTGCGCCCGATATTAATGACGGCATTGACCATGATCTTCGGTCTGCTCCCGCTGATGGTAGCCAGCGGCGTAGGTGCAAACGGTAACCGCTCGTTGGGAACAGGTGCTGTAGGTGGCATGGTCATCGGTACACTGGCACTGCTGTTCATCGTACCGTCGCTGTTCATTGCCTTCCAATGGCTACAGGAACGGATACGTCCCGTACAGATAGAACCAAGTCATGACTGGCAGATTCAGACAGAGCAGGAAGTGAGTGAACACGAAGAAGCTAAGAATCGCCCTCTAAAATAAATAAACAAGCATGAAAAGTTAATCCTATATCCCGCCTATCCTCGCCCTAAGCAGTTGCGGCATCTACTCAAATACAAACCCGTCACGGAGATTCCCGACGGACTTTACGGACACGGAGGAACAGACACCCCGGTTGACCTCCGCCGATCCGGAAATCCAACGAAGTGATACTCGCCAACTTCGGCAACCTCAGCTGGCGGGAGGTTTTCACCGACCCGTATCTGCGCGTACTGATCGACTCTGCCCTCGTGCGCAACACCGATCTGCGCACTGCCCACTTACGGGTGAAGAGGCTCCTTGCTTTCCGCACGCCTCTCCTATCTGCCGGCTTTTTCACTTTCTCCGCAAGGTACGGCAAGCAGCTTCGATGGCGGAAAAGCTACTCAGACCTATTCACTGCCCGTCAGTGCCAGTTGGGAGATCGATATCTTTGGCCGACTGACCAATGCCAAACGTCGTGCCCAAGCTGTCGTGGCCCAAAGCCGAGATTATGAACAGGCGGTGCAGACCCAACTGATTGCCGTGGCCAACTATTTTACCTTGTTGATGCTCGACGCTCAGATCGAAATCTCCACCGCTACGGAAGCTGCCTGGAAAGAGCGTCGCCACCACCCGTGCCATGAAAGCAGCGGGAATGGTGACCGAAGCTGCCTTGTCGCAAACCGAAGCTACCTATTATAATATATGTACGACTCTGCTCGATCTGCAAGAACAGCTCAACCAAGCCGAGAACGCCCTTTCTTTGCTGCTGGCGGATGTCCCCACCGTATCCCCGCGGACGTCTGGCCGACCAACAGCTCCCGGAGAATCTATCGGTAGGCGTACCTGCAGATACTCTCCAACCGGCCCGACGTACGCAGTGCCGAACAGTCGCTGGCACAGGCATTCTACACTACCAATGCCGCCCGTTCCGCCTTTTACCCCTCGATCACACTGAGTGGCAGTGCGGGATGGACCAATTCGGCAGGTGCCATGATTGTCAACCCCGGTAAGTTTCTTGCCACAGCAGTAGCCTCTCTTACCCAGCCCTTGTTTAACCGCGGAGCAAACATCGCCCAACTCCGCATAGCCAAGGCGCAGCAGGAAGAGGCACGCCTCAGCTTTGAGCAGACCTTACTCAATGCCGGGAGTGAAGTCAACAATGCTCTGGTACAATATCAGACGGCACGAGACAAATCGGCCTATTTCAACCGTCAGGTAGCCTCTCTGGAGAATGCTGCACGCAGCACGCAACTACTGATGAAGCATGGTAACACGACTTACCTGGAAGTGCTCACCGCACAGCAGACACTGCTTAATGCGCAACTCTCCCAGGTGGCCAACCGCTTTACCGAAATCCAGGGAGTCATCACCTTGTATCAGGCATTGGGAGGGGGCAGGGAAACTGCCTCCGGAGAAAGAAATTCTTAACAGAAGAATACAGCCTAACTTTTCAACCTTTCTTAAATGATGACGACTGTCTGTCCGGTACCTTGTGTACCGGGCTGCACAGAAAAAGCCCGTACTACCTCTTCTCTAACAAAAAGGATGTACGGGCTTTCCTGTTTTAAACGGTATCTTATGCGTTCAGCGCCTGTTCGATGTCCGCGATAATATCATCCGCATTTTCGATTCCCACCGACAAGCGGATCAGATCCGGACGAACACCGGCTTCTATCAATTGTTCGTCTGTCAGCTGACGATGCGTATGACTGGCGGGATGAAGCACACATGTGCGTGCATCGGCTACATGGGTAACGATGGCCGCCAGCTTCAGCGAATCCATAAATTTGATGGACAACTCACGACCGCCTTTCAAGCCGAAAGAGATCACACCGCACGAGCCATTCGGCATATACTTCTGCGCCAGTTCGTAGTATTTGTTGCCCGGCAGACCGCAATAGTTTACCCATGCCACCTTGTCGTTCTGCGCAAGATATTCGGCTACCTTCTGTGCATTGCCACAGTGCTGAGGCATGCGCAAATGCAACGTCTCCAAGCCCAGATTCAGCAAGAAAGCGTTTTGCGGACTTTGAATACTGCCCAGGTCACGCATCAATTGCGCGGTTGCCTTTGTCATATAAGCGCCCTTGCCGAAAGCCTTGGTATAGGTCAATCCGTGATACGATTCATCCGGTGTGCAGAGTCCCGGGAACTTGTCCGCATGGGCTTCCCAATCGAAGTTTCCGCTGTCTACGATGCAGCCGCCTACACTGGTGGCATGCCCGTCCATGTATTTAGTAGTGGAGTGAACCACGATATCGGCTCCCCACTCAAACGGACGACAGTTGATCGGTGTCGGAAATGTATTATCAACAATCAAAGGCACACCGTGACTATGGGCAATGCGGGCGAATTTCTCAATGTCGAGCACTTCAAGCGACGGATTGGAGATGGTCTCGCCGAACAGTGCTTTCGTATTCGGACGGAAAGCCGCCGAAATCTCTTCTTCACCGGCATCGGGGCTGACGAAAGTGACATCGATACCCAATTTCTTCATCGTCACGCCAAAGAGGTTAAACGTTCCGCCGTAGATGGCCGACGAACAAACAAAATGATCGCCCGCCTGGCAAATGTTGAATATGGCATAGAAATTGGCAGCCTGTCCACTGGAAGTCAACATAGCTCCCACACCTCCTTCGAGAGCGGCAATCTTGGCGGCTACAGCGTCGTTCGTCGGATTTTGCAGACGGGTATAAAAGTAACCGCTGTCTTCAAGATCGAACAAGCGGGCCATCTGCTCACTGGTTTCGTATTTAAAAGTAGTACTTTGATAGATGGGCAGCACGCGCGGCTCGCCCTTTTTCGGAGTCCATCCTGCTTGTACGCACAGGGTTTCGGGCTTGAATTGTTTTGCCATAATGATATTGAGTTTACGATTATATTGCCTTAAAAAAGTTATATCGACGCAAAAGTAGAGAAAATTATTGGTTTAAAAGGCTATCTTTGCGAGCGAAAAAGCAAAAATTCACCTTAGAAGTCAAACAATAGCACAGCAGCCCGAGCCTGCATCTTTTATACGTAGCGATATGAAAAGAAAACTCTGTCTTCTCCTGTTCTTCTGTCTTTTATTGACTGCCCCGGCTTTGCGGGCACAGCAGAAAGCCACTCCCAGATCCGGTGAAGGTATCTCTACCTTCCTCCTGCGCCACAACCGCGCCCCGAAGAAATACTACAATGATTTCATCGAACTCAACAAAGCCAAACTAGGGAAGAGCAGAACTCTTAAAATGGGTGTCACTTACCTGATTCCCCCTGTCAAGAAAGCGTCGGCCGCCACTTCCGGAAAAACGACGGAAGCTGTAGCCGAAAAGACATCCGCACATCACCCGCGCCGTACGGAAGTCAACGAGCCGCTCTTCGGGAAATGGCTTTCAAATGTCAAGGTCACTTCCAATCGCCTTGCCGGTACCTGCTTCTATGTTGTCAGCGGACATGGCGGTCCCGATCCGGGCGCCATCGGACGCGTTGGCAAACACGAGCTCCACGAAGACGAATATGCCTACGACATCGCCCTTCGCCTTGCCCGCAACCTGATGCAGGAGGGTGCCGAAGTCCGTATCATCATTCAAGATGCCAAAGACGGCATCCGTGACGAGGCTTATCTCTCGAACAGTAAACGTGAAACCTGCATGGGCTCTCCCATCCCGCTGAACCAGGTACAGCGCCTTCAGCAGCGTTGCGACAAAATCAATGCCCTTTATCGTAAAGACCGCAAGAAGTATAAATACTGCCGCGCCATCTTCATTCATGTGGACAGTCGCAGCAAAGGTACCCAGACCGACGTCTTCTTTTACCACTCCAACCGCAAAGCCGAGAGTAAGCGCCTCGCCAAAAACATGAAGGAAACCTTCGAGTCCAAATACGGCAAGCATCAACCTAACCGGGGGTTTTCGGGCACCGTAAGCGGACGCAACCTCTATGTTCTGGCCCACACCACGCCCGCCTCTGTTTTTGTCGAGTTGGGCAACATCCAGAATACCTTCGACCAGCGTCGCCTGGTGATCCCCTCCAACCGGCAGGCACTCGCCAAATGGTTAATGGAAGGGTTTATAAAAGACTATAAATAAACAGAACCTCTTGTTTTTCTGAAAGATTACAAAAGGATGTGAATGTACTGAGAGCAGATGACCGGAGTGAGCCGATAAATCCTATATTTGTTGCCGGATGTAAAGTAAAACTTTTAAAGTCATTTTTATGGAACAGTTATCTTTTATAGAATCATTCCGGACTTCTCCTTTCATTCTCACCGAAGGCGCTATCGTAGAACGTTTGCGTCACGAGTTTCACATTTCACCGGACAAACACATTGCACATGCCGCACTGATCTACGATGACTCCCATCGTGAGATTCTGGCATCCATCTACCGGCAATACCTGCAGATAGCCACTGAGTTCCGCCTGCCACTGATGCTGATGACTCCCACCCGCAGAGCGAACATCGAGCAAATAGCCGCGTCCGATTACCGGCATAAAAATGTACTGGCGGATACTATGGCCTTTCTCTCCCGCTTCCGTGACGAAGCTTCCACTCCCGTATATATCGGCGGACTGGCCGGATGCCGCGGCAATGCCTACGACGGCCGCTACTATCTGTCGGTAGAAGAAGCCATGGAGTTTCATTTCCCGACAGTCCGCACGCTGGCACAGTCGGGGGCGGACTATCTGTTTGCCGGCATCATGCCGCAACTGACAGAAGCCATCGGAATGGCCAATGCCATGGCTGCAACAGGACTGCCTTACATCATCAGCTTCATGATATGTCGTGACGGACGCCTGATAGACGGTACTTTCATTCATGACGCCATCGATGCCATCGAAAAGGAAACTTCCACCCGTCCACTGTGCTATATGGCCAACTGCGTACATCCCGATGTGTTGCACCAGGCGCTGCTGCATCCCCGGAACGATACGCCTTTGGTGCGTCAGCGCTTTCAGGGTATTCAGGCCAATGCCGCCAACCTCAGCCCGGAGGAACTGGACGGATGCGATCATCTGATTTCTTCTTCACCGGAAGAACTGGCAGACAGACTGATGACACTGCTGTGGGACTTTCCGTTAAAAATCTGCGGAGGCTGTTGCGGAACCAATCAACAGCACATGCACCGTTTCGCAGAGATGCTGGCTTACCGCCGTGACAATAAAGCGTGGTAACTGTCTGCTCCGGTAAACGGGACCGCCCGTGCCGGCAATGCAAACTCTCACTCCTTCCTCCTGCGGTTCAGATATCTGCGCAACAATGTGGGAGTAAAGCAGAAGATCAACTGGGCTTTACTCCACTTGTAGCATTGCTGGAACACAAGCATACCGATAGCGATGAACAGGGCAGCGCCCGCAGCAGCTTGCAGAGGCAGCCAATGCACACCCTCTTGCGGGACTATCAGAGGGATCAACGCCAATGCTCCGGCGGGAGCAAAGTACTTTCCGGTCCACTCGAAGACAGCAAACAAGCAGCAGATGATGAGCAAGGCGACCACCGTTTCGGGCAAATGCAAAAAGGTATGCCCGATGATCTGAAAAGCGGTCCCCAAGGCAGCTCCGGTAACCAAAAACAGAAACACCTGCATGGGGCGGTTTCTGAATCCGGCTTTCGAATTGACAATCTCCGTGAATGTCACGATCAACGGAGGAATAATGAAATAACTGCATCCGCAGGAGATAGAAAGGGCAGCTACCAGTGAAACCCAAAAGAGCAGAGCCGCCCAACGGAAAATCTCCTTTTTCCACTCACGCCCGGGCAGGACGTAATCCGTCTCCCGGCGCAAACCTCCTTTTTCCATCAGCCTCTGTCCGGCAACAAGCACGGCGGAAAGCAGGAAAACGGCCGACGGATAGATCCAGGTCTCAGTGTGCAGCAGCACCGGCAGCATACAAGCCGAAATCAGCGGAATCAGAGTAGCCCGGCTGAACAGCAGGCAGCAGGCGGCAAAGGCAAATGCCAGGCATAAATTGCAGAGCAACGGCAGCGTGGAGTAGCGCACGATACAAACTCCGGCAACAGCCCCTGCTGTCATCAGCCCGATCAGCTGCCAACGCCCGACTTTCCAAACCCGCTTATCGATCACCCACAAGCCAACGGCGAGCGCCGCCATCTCCGGAAAGATAATCTCTTTCTCGCCTGTCCATTCGGCTATGCCCACCATCAGCATCACCATGAAAACAGAGAATACATATCTGACTTTTTTCGTTTTGTCCATCATGAAGTCCAATAAAGATCCGCAAAGATAGTCATTTATCAGGAGGCATCCCTCCCGAATGGCTACCGGATGGAAATTTAACCGTAAAAATTCGACGATCGTCCGATCATAACCGTCCCGGATTTGTTACTACACCAAGTGTAACATCAAATTCTTATGACCATGTCCGATTTCAACCCCAAACCGTCCGACAAACTGACGGCAAGCGAACGTAAAGAACTGGATACCTCCGAGTTCGGCATACCCCAATTAAGAGAGTTCCCCATCCACGACGCCGCCCATGTACGCGCGGCAGAAGCCTACTTCAGGTATGCGCCCGAAGAGTATAAAGCGCAGTTGGCACGGAACATCCTGGCCAAAGCACATCTGTTGGGAGTGAACGTAAAAAGCCCCGCCATCCTGGAGTGGGCGGAGAAATAACCGGAAATAAAAGCAATAAGGCAGGCGCACGAAGAAAGATTCCCGGATTATTTCCTACTTTTGTACCCATATACCCCCTCACTTTATAAAAACTGTTGTATATGAGTTTCTCAGGATTCGTTTTTGATATGATCAGGCGCAATAAGGAGAACAGAGACCTGCTTACTCTGCGCCGGGAACGGATGAAGGACCTTCAAGGTAAAATGTACCGGAAAGGGACGCTTCAAAATCCGAATGTAACCCTGGAAGAGCTGGAGAAGATAGAAAAGGCCACCCGTGAAAAGGAAAAAGCGGAAACACAATATTATCTGCGCGCCACGCTGATCTTCCTGACCGTGACAGCCATACTGGCACTCATACTCTGGTGGATATTGTAGCACTGTCCCCGCTTTAGAGAACCGTCGGTTCCACATCCGTTACCGTTCACCTCCTCATACCTTTATTCAACCGATTATGAACACAAAGACATACCCTTGGCTGCGTACGGCCGCATCGGTGAAACGATAAAAGAGAATGCTCAGGACTACGGACGGTGTCTGCCCTTCTGAAAACGAACGGGATTTATTTGTAACCGGTATGAAAATATTCTTTCATGCCGGGATGATATTCGTCGGATAAACACTACCTTTGTTGGAATACAACGTTTCTAACCTAATATCAATCCATATAACATGACTCCAGATTTCGATTACAGTGAAGTGCCTTTCGGATTCAACTATTGCCTCAACAAATCATGTAAGCAAGCCTCCACGTGCCTGCGCTACCGGTTGTACACTCATATTCCGGCAGCTTGCCAGACCATAAGAATAATCAACCCCGTTTACGCCGCCACCATCGACGACGTGTGCCCTTTCTTCATGCCCGACAAGAAAGTGCGGTATGCCTTAGGCATCACCCACTTGCTGGATCATGTGCCTTACAGTGACGCAGTCAGCATCAAAAGACAAATGCTGGCACACTTCAAGCAGGCCACTTATTATCGTTGCCGCCGCAAAGAACGGATGCTCGATCCTTCCGAACAGGAATACATCCGTAAATTATTTGTCAGTAAAGGTATCAAAGAACTACCGGTATATGATGAATACATAGAAAAGTACGACTGGTAGCACAAGCATTTATAAAGAAACCGGCAACTTCGGTAAAGGGAAAGGATTGCTTCATAAAAGAGAAACGAATGCTTTGTCAAAGGGGAGAAAACGCCTTGTTGAAAGGGAATGGCAGACCTCTCCCAAAGGAAAAATCGCACGACCCAAAGAAGGCAGTCAGCCTGCCGAAGCGAAAAAACCTACTATCTGAAAGGGAGCAATCACTTCAACAAAAGAAATAATCACTTCAACAAAAGGGGAATAGTGCCCTCTTCAAAGAAAAATAATCGATCTGCCATAGAAAAGCAGTTACCTCACCACAGAAAAAGAGCTGCTTCACCACCCAAGAACAGTTGCTTCACCACAGAAAAACAGACATTTAACCGATGACAAACAGATATTGCTTCCATGGCAAATCATCATTTAAATGAAGAGAAACCTTCCACTAAAGTGTCACAATCTTTACTTCTAGGCGACAACTTTTTGTCGCCCGAGAGAAAAAAGTTTTTCACCTATACGACACAAAGTGAAACAATAGAGAAAGGAATAAATACATCTCCATCTACCGGATTCTTCCACTGAATTCTTCCAATAAACTTATCGGATTCTATATTCAAAATAAGATTGCGAATGTACCGTTTTTTACAGAAGCTCCGATTCAATATCCAAGGGTAGCCGGATGTAATTGTGCGATAGTGAACTGCCTTTGTGCGTGTCCGCACAATAGCAAAAGAGTGTTCAGGAATATATTGTATTATATAATAGCCATTTAGCGATATGGCATGATTCTTGCAAGCATAAAGAAAAAACAGTAATAGAACCATGATCAAGCATTACTTGAAAGTAGCATTACGCAATTTGATGAACTTTAAAGTTCATAGTCTTATTTCGGCTATTTGTTTAGCGATAGGTATCACCTGCTTCAGTATGATGAATTATTTTATTGATGCCATAACGGGTAAAGTAGAACTGTCCGATAATAATAAATACAGCATCCGGTTGTCCGGAGCATCTTCCCAGACACCGCCGATATCTATTTGTTTAAGGAGGATTTTGATTATCTGAAAGAGTTGCCGATAGCGGGCATAGATACCCTTGTGGCTTCTTCCTCTTATAGCAATGGAAAGAGATTACGGCCATCGACAAAACAACGGGAACTGCCGTTTTGGTGTCGTTCCAAAATGTATCATCCAATTATTTCACCTATAATTCGCTCCAATTGAAGTATGGCAATCAAGAGATAACAGCTCCCGACGAGGTGATCGTCTCCCGATCGTTTGCCGGAAAGCATTTGGAGAAGAGAATCCGATAGGCCAGGTCATCCGTCAGGAAACAGAGGCTGCCAACCCGTCTGATCTTATGGTGTATAAAATTGTCAATGTTGCTTTGACAGAAGAAAAAGATTTTCATGGGAAAACGATCGATTGTTATTTTCCCTTGTCCGCAAAATCCCGTACTCCACTCTGCATCAGATCACGTCTCACCGGACAAACCACGACCGAAAGCCTGAATAAACAGTTAAAAGGCCTGACCTGGAAGCATGGAGACCAGGATATCTATTTATATGCCTCCCTGGAGTCGAAACAGAATAGCAGTGTTCAAAGAACGATAAGCATTCTGCTCGCCCGGTTTATAGCTTCGCTGATCTTATTGTCTGGTTTGATCAATTTTCTGAAGTTCATTATCCAGATGTTCTATAACCGGCAACGAGAACTGGTGCTTCGCAAATGTATCGGTTCGGACATCAAAGGATTGTTTGCCTTGCTTTTCGCCGAAATCTTCTGGATGCTATCTGTCGCTTTCCTTCTGTCCTTGGCCGTGACGGAAATCACGCTCTCTCTGGCATATACGTACATCCGTCCGGAAGACATGATCTCATTCTCCCTGGTGGACTTGTATGGTTCACAGTTAGGTTTGTACCTCGCTTTGTTGTTGATCTGCATGTTCGCCATTCTTTATCCTATCTATCGGTTACGCCGGTTGAGTGTCCTCCATTCGGTCGTGCAGAGACAGAAGCGGCACGTGTTCCGCAATTTCATGATTGCTTTACAATTGGCGATCTCCATCCTTTTCACAGGCGGTGTATTCGGCATAACGCTTTTGTTCAATGAGATGTTTGAAGGAATGTACCGTCCTTTGAGCACGGAAGAAGAGAACCGGGTGATTTCAATATCGGTCAATACCATATGCATGCAGAAAAACATGGATGCCATTCTTTCGGATATCCAGTCTTTGTCCGAGATAACCGATCGGACATCCGCCTTCAATACCTTCGATGCCGATGTTTATACTTACATGACCTATATGAAAGACGGAAAGCCGAGAGGAAATGTGATGATGATCCAAGCAGAGCCTCATTATTTTGAGTTCTTCAAGATCCCGTTCTCCGGAAAATTAGTAGATAAGGATGCTCAAGGCTTTGTTTATATAAGCGAACAGTTTAAAGAACAATTGCAAAGGGATAGTATAGCAGGTAGTGTCACGCTGGATGGCAAAGAATACCGGATTGCCGGGACTTACCGTGCACTGAACAGGAAGATACTCAGAGCAGTTCAGTCGGTTCTGTCTTTCTAGTTAACCCGCAAGCCTACACCTATTACTTCAAAACTCTCCATTCCGATATTACTCCGGTCGCCCTGGAAAAGATAACGGAGATCTGCCGGCGTTATGTACCCGAGACATTGCCTCTTAACATTCGTAATACGGGTGATTCCAAACAGTCCGTCATGGGAACTGTAGCACTCTTGCAGACAGCATCCCTGTTGTTGGCGATAGTCAGTATCCTCCTGTTGATATTAAGTATTTATTCCGGAATCTCCATGGATGTGATAAATCGGCAAAAAGAAGTGGCCATCCGAAAATAAACGGAGCCACCCCGAGTGATTGCCCTGTTATTCGGCAAAATCTATTTGATTATTTATCTTTCTGTCTTCGTCATTATCTATCCGCTGGTACGATTGGTGTTGATAAGCATCGCACAAAAAGCAATCTGCAAAGCATATATAGTTGGAGCTGGGGAGTCCTGTTGTTCTTCACGATGGCTCTTTTGATCTTTTGGTTACGGCATACAAGATTTATAAAGTAATGCACCTGAATCCGGCAAGCGTCTTGAAAAGGAATAAAACGATCTCTATTGCGCCTGCCTGTTATAAGGTCAAAATGAGGAGATGTGTCAAGACTCGTATTCACCACAGGTTACACGGATGTATACAGATAAGCAGTATTGGTTATCAGCAGATAAAAATCGTTTAGTGTAAATCTGTGCAATCCTGTGTGGTGAGTTATGAAACCCTCTCCTTTCCTGTGCGATGCACAATAACCATGTCAGGGTGTTGATGCGCCCCAAGGCTTTGGAAGTACACCGCCTACTCTTCAAAGCCATTCTCTTGTGCAACCTCGTTTTCTGCTTTATCCTCTCAGCACTGCCGGCAATTCCGCCAACGAATGAATCATCAAATACTCTCGCTCCGTCCGGAGATCACCTCGTGTTTCCACATAGCTTCGGCCGGCACATGAATGGCATGCCCACCCAATGACAATACCGGAAGCACGTCCGATTTCAGCGAGTTACCCACCATTAAAAAGATTGTGGAGCAACGTCCAGTGAAGAGATCAGCCGCTGATAATCCTGCGGTGCCTTGTCGGTCATGATCTCCGTATGATCAAAATAATGGGAGATTCCCGAACGTTGCAGTTTACGTTCCTGATCCAGCAGGTCGCCTTTGGTCGCTACAACCAGTTTATAGTCATCCTTCAGTGTCTCAAGCGCTTCCGTCACCCCGCCGAGCAGACGGATAGGCATCTCCAACAGTTCTTTTCCCATCTCCACGATGCGTCCGATCACTTCGGCAGGCACCCGGTTCCGGCTAATCTTCACGGCAGCCTCCACCATGGAGAGCGTGAACGGCTTAGCCCCGTATTTATAGATATCCATATTCTCCATCTCTATGGCGAATAGGCGGGACGAGATTTCTTCCGCCGTTCCATACCCGGCAAGTAAATGGCAAAATTCACTCTCAACCTTGTCGTAAAACACCTGATTATCCCATAATGTATCGTCCGCATCGAATGCGATCACTTTAATTTGCTGCATGTCTCTCTCTTTTGATTCCTGCAAAAATACGCTTATAAAATGAAAGCAGCCTGCATCCGGTAAATAAAATTAAGTTCTTTTCCGGATTCAAGAACCAACACATACGGCTTTTGTTATTACCGCATAATCAGAGATGTTCAATTTTCAAACAGTAAAATCAATGTATGATAACCTAAAACAACAGAAGTATGAAAAAGTTAATGTTTGCTGTAATAGCTTGCGCGATGGGCCTTTCGGGCTGCTCTTCGGAGGATGACTGTGCTACCAATCCCGAACCTGCGGGAGATGTGACGGAAATCAAATTAAGTGCCGGTATCCAAGGAGTGGCAACCCGCAGCCCGGTATCGACCAATGACAATATAACGGCTCCGTTTGTGGCCTCCGCCACCACCGGAGACTATACGACGAATGCATGGAGTTCCACCGTGACGTTTGTGGCATCGCCCACACCGACAGCCGCACTCTCTTTCAGCCCGGCACGGTATTATCCGGTGGATAATTCTCCCATCTATATCAGAGGTTACTACCCGGCAGGGACACTTTCCGGCAAAACAGTTACGCTGGCTGGCGATGGGACAGAAGACGTGATGCTCACCGCTCAAGCCTCAGGGACGAAAGCGACTGCAGGAGCACTGTCGTTTGTCTTCAACCATCTGCTGACGCAATTGCAATTCAAACTTGTGGCCGGTGCAGGATATCCGGCATCGGGTGTCAACGTGACCAGTCTTGTCATCAAGCAACAAAAGACACCTGCCACACTGGACCTGAATACATCCAGCCTGACGTATACTACCAAAGACCTTACCCTTTCGGGTACATTCCCCATCCTAACGGCCGGAAGTACAATCAACAACTATCCGATGGTGAAAAGCGGCGAAGCCCTCACGGTGGCAGTCACCACAAGTGACGGAGTGACTTATCCCGAATCTACCATCTCGGTCACTACCGAAGTCGGAAAATCACATTTAATCACCCTTACCTTTACGCCGAAGGAAATCACGTCCTCTATCAGTGTGACAGCCTGGCAGACAGGAGGGACCGGATCGTCCACATTACAATAAACGTTCTCATAACACGCAGGTTGTGCAGGAGATGGCGACAGCTATATCCGCGCAATCTGTCACATCAAGAAAGAAAGGGGCGATGAAACGGACTATCCTCATCTTATTGGGCTGGATGCTGCTCTCGCAAGGATGCAGCTATGGTGTGGGCGACGACTGCCTCCCACCCGAAGAACCTGTACCCATACGGATGGCGATTGCAGAAGGAAAGCTCTCCACGCGGGCACCTGTCACAACGATCGATGCAAGCAATCTGTCGAATGTCGGCATTTACGCAGTCAGCGAAGGGAGCATAGCCGGGCAATATCCCTGGACATCCACTCCTTTCGCCCTGAATCTGGTACCGAGCGGCATCAGCGGCAGCCAGCTCTCTTTCAACCCCAAACTCTATTATCCATTGGGAGGGAAACGGGTCATTTTCTACAGTTATTATCCGCGCACGACAGCCACAAGCGGCAGCAATTACATCACGGCTCCGGGCAACGGTGTCGCCCTGCCTATCATTTCACGCTGACGGGAGCAGAAGACATCATGTATGCCGCAGGCACTCCACAGGAAGTACCAGCACCATGCCCGTCAGCCTGACATTCAACCATGTGTTGACCCAACTCCAGCTGAACACTTCCTATTGGGCGCACTGTCCAGCATCAAGCTGCTGGGTGTGTACAATAAAGGTACGCTCGACATTGGCAACGGAAATGTCACCTACGACAGTTCCACGACGGATATCACATTGACCGTTCCCCTTCTAGGTTCGGTTACCAATACCGTAATGGTTCCTGCCGGAGTAGCAAGTTATAAGGTAGAAGTCGTTCTGCTGCTTTCGCTGTTGAAAAGGACATATCTGGTGAAACCCACTTCGGGTAATTTCCAACCTGGGGTAATTTATACAATCAGTCTCTGATCAGGAAAAGAGTAACGACAGGAAGTTTGCATTCTCCTCCTGCTCTCCGTCTTCCGGATTATGGCTGTAGCCGTTCTCCATCAACAAGTCACGGTATATCAGGCAGAGCTGCATGGGTGAGTGGTAAGGCTCGTATGTGCTGACCGGAAGTTGCGACACCGCATGCAGGGCATCTGCTATTTTCATCGCCATCCGCCTGTTCTCCTGTATCCGGTGGAAACACTCTTCCCGCTCCTCTACACTTTCGGCATGTACCATCTGCGACGCAAGTTCCTCTATTCGGTTGAGAGGTCCCCGCAGCTCCCTGCTGACGTGGGCAAAAAAGGCTGAGCGCAACCGGTCCGCCTGTTCGGTGCGCTCCTTCTCTATACACAGACGGTTGGCTTCCATCACCTGTGCGGTTATATTCTTGACGTATCCTTTCAGATAATAGAATCCATTGCCCAGCGGTTGGCAGGTCACAACATGATTTTCAAGATAAAAGTCCTCTCCGTTGCCATGAATCTTATAACGGATTCCTTCCTGGGGAGGACGCCCGGCATGAATGTCGGCCATAAATTGAGTGACGGTCTGCAGATCTTCACCGTTCATCAATTTCAGATAATCCGCTGGATCGACATACTGCAATTCGTCGTGCCGATGGATGGTATCGGCGAATCCAATGTAACGTAATCTTCCCGTTTCGGTACTGTATGTCCACATACCAACTCCTGCTATTTTCAGCATTTCCAGCAATACCTTTTCCCTGAAAAGGGCATCAAGGCTCTCTTTACGATGTTTTTTAGCCATTCTGTAATGATTATGAATACTTAGATGGTCCTGAGTTGTTTTACAGTTAAATCTATTTTATAAGTCCATTGTCTATCCAATTGCATAGTACACATCCGAAAGATGTTTGTTGAAGTACAACAATCGGGAAAAGAAAAGGTTCGGTAGCGGTCCTCTACTTTCCGGATGAGGAGCAGGCTGCTAAAAAGAGGATGTGTCAAGACTCCTGCTCACCACTGATTGCACTGATTGACACAGATAAACATCATTAGTTATCAATAGATTAAGTTCGCTCTACAGAACTCAGTGTTGCTCTGTGGTGAATTTTGACACATCCCCTATCTTCTATCCTACGCTGTGACAGCGTTACTCATCCCGATATTTGCAGCAGCCGGGCAGAGCATCGTAAACTGCTTTGACGGCCTTGTACTTATCCGTATCATGCCCCGCTGCGGCAATGGCTTTGGCAACGGCGTCGGCCGATGTTTCTGACGGGTCGAGTTGCAGGTGGATCATTTGTTTCTCCCGGTCCCAATGAGCGGACCGGACACCGGAGACACCTTTAGCGGCTGTTTCGATGCGTTCCTTGCACATATCGCAAGAACCACGGACGGCAAACAGTACGTGTTCACTTTCCTGAGAGACAGCATGACTGCCAGACATACCGGACATGCTGTGTCCTTGGTGTCCGGTCATGGGAGCAGTTCCCGGAGTATCTTCGTTCATCATTGAGCGTTTGCCTTCGAGTTGTGCACTGGCATCGATGGAGAAGACTCCGTTGGTCACAATCTCCTCACCATCGGAAAGTCCGTCGAGAACCACATAGGCTCCGCCAAGAGCGGGGCCAAGGGTGACTTCACGCATCCGGAAGGTGGGAGTATCCGTATCGGGCAGGCGCACATAGACCACAGCACGCTTGCCAGTCCAGAGGACAGCCGTTTGCGGAACAACAATCCGGTCTTTATACCCCTTTAGAGGGGCAGCAACCTGGGCAGTAGCATACATTTCGGGCTTCATCTCCAGAGTGGGATTGGCTACATCCACGCGGACCCGGGCCGTGCGCGTAGTGGCATTAAGAATGGGATCGATGAATGAAATACGCCCGGAATACGTCTTTCCGGGAAGGCAGAAAGAGTAAACTCCACCCGGTCACCTTTGGCAAGAAAGGTAAATCCACCTCAAAGCGTCGAACATGGCCCACACACGGGAGGGTTGGCAATATCGAAAAGAATGCTCCCCTGTGAAACATAGTCGCCCCGGTTAACCCGCTTGGCAATGACGATCCCATTCGTGTTGGATTTAATCTCTACCATAGGAGACGCCTGGCCGGAATATTGGATAGCGTCGATCTGGGCATCCGTCAAGTTCCAAAGGCGGAGTTTCTCGCGGGCAGCCTGCACAAGAGCGGGTTGCTGCATACGGACCGCTTCGAGCAATTCCTGCTGGGCGGTGAAAAGTTCAGGCGAATAAAGAGTAGCAAGTGTCTGCCCGGCACGTACGGTCTCGCCGGTGAACTCGATGTCAAGCCGTTCAATACGTCCGCCGACATAAGCTGTCTGCGACTGCAGACTACGTTCGTCGGAATAATCTTACCGTACAGCCGGACTTGCTTCACGGGGTTACTGCGACTGACACGGGTAGTCTGAACATCGGCGAGAGCCATGGCCTCATCAGAGAGCCGGATGGCATCGGGATCGGAAACAGCATCACCTCCAGAAATAACGTTCTTCTTAAGAGGGATCAGGTCCATACCGCAGATAGGGCATTTGCCGGGTTTGTCCTGACGAATCTGCGGATGCATGGAGCAGGTCCAGACACCGGATTCGTCCTGCACCAGATCATGAGACGTTCCATGCATATCATGGTTATGAGCTTCAGCATGTGTTCCCCGGCAGACTCCGGAGAAGATGAAGGGCTGAACAAAAGCCAACCCAGCACAAAGCCGGCAAGGGCAATCAGGGGATAAAGTACTTGCTTCTTACGAAGAATATCTGATATCTTTTCATACAATTACTATTTTAGTGGTTCTATTTATTTTCAGTCGGCTATCAGCTTTTCTATGGCTGCCACCGTAGTATTATAAGTGGCTACGGCCTCACTCTTTTCAGTTTATAATCGAGCATCTGACGCTCCACCTGAATCACATCGGTCAGCGATTGACGCCCGGCGGTAAATTCACGCACCATCAACTGCCAGGTAGAAGAGAGGGCATACTGCCGTTCGTAAAGTGACACCTTACGGGGCATCGTCGAGCTGCTGGCGAACGTTAATGTATTCAGCCTGCAACTGGTTCTGTACATTGTCACGTTTCAGTTCGCTTGCCATCCGGTAGTTATGGCTCTCCCGCTGCCGGGCATTGTATTTCCGGCGGAACAGCGGAAGACTTACCTTGACCATCGGCATCACCATGTCCTTGCCGTTCATATCGGGCATTCCCATCGGATCGGCCACTTTATTGACCACAGAGTATTGCAGACCGATACCGATCATAGGATAACTCATGCGACGGTCCATCTTTGCCTTGGCACGATAGGCTTCTCCCTCTGCCTCGAGCATGGCAAGCATGGGATTACGGGTGAAGATGCTGTCGAGCAGGAGCTGTCCGTCTATCCGGTAGAAGCGTTGTGTCAGAGAATCGGGTACACAGACAGAAGCATCGGACGGACGGTTGAGCAGGGCGTTAAACCGAGCTTGAACGGTCAGCCGGGCAGAAAGTAAACTGGCAAGGTTATCCTCCAATCCGGCACGCTCCATTTGAATGCGGAGAACATCGGACATACCACCAACAACAACGTTTCCCATTGATCCGCCTCCCATGCCGGACATGTCTCTACCGGAAGAGCTGCCGGCAGAAACACCTGGAGTACCCGCAGGCGCCGGGCTGCCCATTCCTCCCATACCGGACATGCCACTCCCCGAAGAAAGTGCAGGCGGCATCGAAGCAACTGACGTTACAGAAGTCGACGAGGGAGCTGCCTGTGCCGACGAAGCGGAAAAGCGGTTCAGTGCCAACTGCTCGAGTTGATAAAGAAGACGGATATTAGCTTCCGTAATGTGATATTGCTCGTTGAGGCTACTAAGCTGATACCACTGGGCCTTAACCTCATACCAGAGATTATTACGTGTATCACGAAATTGTTCGTAAGCCATACGTGCCATCTCAGAAGCTTCACTGCGGGCGGCCTTGCGAGTGCCGAACCAAAGAAACATCTGCATCAACGTAAAGTCGGCTATCTGCTTTCCCATCAGCGTCTCCATAGGTTTAACGAAAAAACCGATTTCCAATTCGGGATCGGCAAAAGCACCGGCCTGAGGGATCTTCTCCAAAGAGGCTTTATAGAGCATGAAGTCGGCATTGACTTGCGGATTACTGCGTGCCGCCTGTTCCAGATAGTGGGACAAGCTGTCGACAGAGGGTTGCACCGAAACAGAAGGCACCTCCACAACGGATGGCTGCGCCGAAGCCGAAACGGCAAAATGACTCAGCGAAAGGAATATCACCAAGGTGAGTAAAGATATATGTTTCTTGTTTATCATATCTGATTGTTTTTATGTGAATCCGATAGACGAATCGAAGACTGTCGGATTCTGATTCTGTTATTCTTTATAATGATGAGTACGGTTTCAGCCCCATACGACCGGCAGAGGGGACATTCCAAATATCCGGGAATGTCCCGGATAGCCATCAGGGAGTATGCCGGATGCCCATCTGAAGATCAGATACCGGGAGAGCCTGTAACCGGCTCAGAAACTTCACTTCCGTTTTTCTTCTCACGTCTCCTCTCCACAGTCTCACGCCACCAGCATTGTAATACCGGGACGACAAACATGGTCATTGATTGTATCAGCATTCCTCCAAACGTGGGTATAGCCATCGGTACCATGATATCCGCTCCCTTTCCGGTAGATGTAAGTACGGGAAGCAGAGCGATGAGTGTTGTCGCCGTTGTCATTGCAGCAGGACGGACACGCTTCAGCCCGGCTTCTACTACCGCCTCACGGATGTCATATTTCGTACGGGGATCGCGTTCCAGAAAAACATGGTGAATATACGTTCCCATCAATACTCCATCATCCGTGGCCACACCGAAGAGAGCAATGAACCCTACCCAGACCGCTACACTCAGGTTGATGGGATGCATCTGGAAGAGGTCACGCATGTTTTCACCCGCAATGCTGAAATTCATAAACCACGGTTGCCCATAGAGCCACAAGAGAATAAAACCGCCAGCGAAAGCTACGAATACACCCGAAAAATGAATCAGCGAGGCCGTCACCGTACGAAACTGGAAATAGAGTACCAGCAGGACAATGAGCAAAGCCAACGGAACAACAATCATCAACCGGTCCGTAGCACGTTGCTGTTGTTCATAATTACCGGCAAACTTATAAGAAACACCTTTGGGGAGAACCAGTTCACCGCTTTTTACTTTAGCCTCGAGCAGATTACTCGCCTCCTTCACCACATCCACTTCGGCACGGCCTGAAAGTTTATCGAAGATGACATAACCTACCAGGAAAGTGTTCTCACTCTGGATCATTTGTGCACCACGGGAATATTCGATGTCCGCCAACTCTTTAAGAGGTACCTGTATTCCGGTAGCAGTAGGTACAAGTAGCATGGAAAGAGCCTCCGGACTATCACGCAACTCACGTGCATAACGTAACCGGATGGGGAAGCGCTCGCGCCCCTCTACAGTACGGGTCAACGCCATGCCACCAACAGCAGCACTGAGCACTTCCTGCAGATCGCCCACCGCCACGCCATAACGTGCCATTGACTCACGATTCAGCTTTATTTCAAGATACGGAGCACCTACCGCCCGGTCGTAGAACACAGACGAGGGAATGACAGACGGTACAGACTTTAATGCCTGCTCAATCGCCTTACCTCCCTGCTCTATATCCTCCAGTGTGGGACCGTATACCTTCACCCCCATCGGTGCACGCATACCGGTTGAAAGCATTACGAGCCGTGCCTCAATAGGTTGCAGTTTCGGTGCAGAGGTCAGTCCCGGCAAATGGGTAACATTGACAATCTGTTGCCAGATATCATTTGCATTCTTAATCTCCGGACGCCACTGGCGGAAATAGTCGCCACGCGAATCAGGCACCAGACTATCGGCAGGGATAAGCCGGAAACCATTGGCAGGATTATATGTACCTCCACCTTTCAGCAGGAATGCACCATCATAATTCACACGGAAACGGGCACGCTTTCCGTCTTCTCCGATGATATATTCGGGACGATAATTAATGGTATTCTCAAACATCTGGACCGGTGCCGGATCGAGAGCGGAATTTACACGTCCCCACTTACCGATGGCAGTTTCTACTTCTGGAATGGCCGCCAGCCGCTTATCGAGTTTCTCCACATAATCTAGATTCTGTTCAATACCCGTATGAGGCATACTGGTAGGCATCAATAGAAAAGAGCCTTCGTTCAGGCTGGGCATAAATTCCTGCCCGATACCCCGCCAGATGAGGAAACCACAAACGACGGTTGCTGCAGGAATCATCATAAACTTCCAACGATTGGCCAGACACCAACGCAAAATACGCTCGTAGAAAATGACCAGTATCCAAAGTAAAGCCAGAATGATGGCAACGCAACCGGCTACAAACAGCACATTTACCGACAGTCCCCGTTGTGGTCCCATCGGCAGCCACTCTTCGGACAGATAGAAAACAGCTACCAACAGGGCAATACCGATATTAACATAATTGCCTGTCTTAGGATTCTTCCAACGATATGCAAGCAAGTTATTGATTCCAACCGCCGTCAGTCCCAATGCAGGGACACTATCGTATACGGCGAACAAAACAATACCCGCTGCTATAAGCACACAGTTCATTACGCGCCGGATCAACCTCGAGTCAATCCGCACCGAAAAAAGGATATAAGCCAATGTAGGCAGCAAAATTAATCCCAACACAAAGCTGATGCCAATGCATAAGTTTTTGTATATGCCAGTGGAGAGAACATTTTCCCCTCTTGCGCCTGCATGGCAAATACGGGTAAGAAACTGACAATAGTCGTAATCATTGCCGTAGCAATAGCTCCCGACACCTCGCTTACAGCTTTATAGATCAGTCCGACAAATGGTTTACCCCGCGTGATACCCTTATTCTCCGGCATCTCCATGTACCGGATAATACTCTCGACAAATACCACACCCACATCTACCATCACCCCGATGGCAATCGCGATACCGGACAGCGCCACGATATTTGCTTCGATACCGGTATATCGCATCAATATAAATGTAGCCAATACGGCAATAGGCAGCATACTTGCTATTACAACCGATGCCCGCAAGTTAAGTACCAACACAATGATGACAATAATACAGATCAATATCTCGTGCGAAAGGCTCGTCTCCAATGTACCGATGGTCTCCTTTATCAATCCCGTCCGGTCATAGAAAGGGACGACAGTCACTTTCGACACCGTCCCGTCAGCCAATGTTTCGGCATTCCGGCATCCATCTCATGTATCTTTTTTCACATTATTAATTACTTCCAGAGGATTGGAGCATAACGGGCAATCACCACGCCCCCCACAGCCTCTACTCCTTCCTTGTCCAAGCCGCCACGTCTCGTCCCCGGCCCGATATTCACAAAGGCAATATCGGAAATACGTACAGGTACCCCTTCACGGACGGTAACAACCGTATTCTCTATATCTGCCACATTTTTCACATACCCAAGACCACGAATCAAGTATTCCACTTTATTCACCTCCATTGTTTCGGCACCAATATCAAGGTTACTCTTCTTCACAGCATTCATCACATCCATCACCGACACATTGAACGAGTACATCGCATCCGGATTCAACTCGATCTGATACTCCTTGATAAAACCTCCTGCTGAAGCTACTTCGGACACACCTTCGGCAGCAGACAAAGAGTACTTGACATAAAAGTCCTGAATAGTACGCAATTCCTCAGCGTTCCAGCCGGCAGGTTTCCCGGTTTTAGGATCACGCCCTTCCAGCGTATACCAATAGATTTGTCCCAATGCTGTAGCATCCGGCCCCAGCGTAGGCTGCATTTTCGGGCAAAGTGCCGGAGGCAACGAGTTGAGTTTCTCTAAAATGCGCGAACGACTCAATAGAACTCAATATCATCCTCAAAATAATGTAGATAAACGACATACCGAACATAGACGAACTGCGGATGGTCTTCACCCCGGTATACCCAACAATGAAGTGGTCAGCGGATAGGTAATCTGATCTTGATGTCCTTAGGCGAACGTCCCATCCATTCCGTAGCCACAATCTGCTGGTTGTCACCGATATCGGGGATAGCATCCACAGGAATCGGGTTTCGGCACAATCCCCATGCCAGTTAAAGGGGTGCAGTAGAAATTCCCCAAACCACGACAAGTGTCAGCAGAAGAATAGTTATCACCCTATTTTCAAGGAAATAACGAATTATTTTATTAATCATACAGATAGATTATTTATTTTAAATTAGTAAACACTTGGCAATGCCAAAAAGGATCAGTAAAGTGATAATAAAATAGAAAGTAGGAGCCAAATCCCCATCGATACATGGGTATGACGACTCCTACCTCACTTTAAAATCAGTAAGGTCTAATTTTCTCTTCTTTTCTGGCCGAAAGAGAAGCTATGTGAAAACTAAATCAGATAAGTACAATGATGAACAAACAGCGGAATATCTGTTTGCCAAGGTGGGAAATTGAAAGAAGCAACACTTCGACGCAGACTTTCTGCCTCCAATGGTATAAAAGCACTATACATCACAGGTAACAGTTCTGTCACTGCCGGTAATAGATTAGTTACCGGTACGTGGTTCACATCCTGATCTACCGCCAGTTTGACGTAATGCGCCTCGTCCTTACAACAATGTGAGGTCATCTTCTTCTCTCCACACGATGCACAAACGGACGCACTTCCCCACTCTACATCCGCCAGACGGCCCATGCAGTAATGGAAATTAATCGTTATGCCTGATGAAACAACGGCATAAAGCAACGTCAAGGTGATTAATATAAACTTCTTCATGTGCATTTTGAGGCTGCGAAAATAAGTATCGACACCGATACTACCGATACCCGTTACATATAATTAACGTATGAACATCCTTTTTGGTTTAATCCTTTTGGTTATCTTTACCCCACTAATTAACATAATAATTGTCATGAAACATATATCTATTAACTATATTCTAACTACTGCACTTGCTTTAGGTATCGGCATCAGCATCCCTGTCCTTATAGGCAGCACTTGCCTCAGCGAACAACACTCTGTACAATCCGAAGTTCCTTATTGCGTCACTCCTCCCACTGTCCCCGAACAAGCTGTGTTTGATGGTGACACAATCGACCTGCGTCGTTATGACCGCCGTGAACGTATGGACCGCGAACTGATGTCCTTCACTTACATGCACTCCAGCACCATGCAAATGATTAAACGGGCCAACCGCTACTTCCCTGTCATTGAACCATTACTGAAAGCCAACGGTATTCCGGACGACTTCAAATATTTGATGGTAATAGAAAGCAATCTCAACCCGATAGCACGTTCACCGGCCGGTGCCGCCGGTTTATGGCAATTTATGCCTGTCACTGCCCGTGAATTCGGTCTTGAAGTAAATGATAACGTAGACGAACGCTATCATATTGAGAAAGCTACCGCAGCCGCCTGCCGTTATTTCAAGCAGGCTTATGCCAAATATGGCGACTGGATGGCTGTATCTGCCTCTTACAATGCCGGACAAGGACGTATTTCCTCTCAACTGGACAAACAATTGGCGGATCATGCCATGGACCTCTGGCTGACAGAAGAAACCTCACGCTACATGTTCCGCCTACTGGCTGTAAAAGAGGTATTCGGCAATCCTCAACGTTTCGGTTTTCTGCTGAAGCGGGAACATCTCTACCCTGCCATTCCCTACAAAGAAGTGGCGGTAGATACAGAAATCAGTGACTTGAGCAACTTTGCACAGAAACAAGGCATCACCTATGCACAACTTCGCGATGCCAACCCCTGGCTTCGAGGTTCATCACTAAAAAACAAAACCGGGAAGAAATACGTTTTACATATACCCACGCAAGAGGGTATGAATTATGATCCTCGTAAAACAGTTCCTCACGAACATAAATGGGTGATTGACTAATGGTTAATCAAACAAGTACATTGGTATATTAATATATTGGCACATTGAAAAGTGATTCTTGGCTCCATCGTTTTTTGCATAATCAGCCGCTAAAGCATAAGCTGTATGTCATTATCTTCGAATCCGATACACCCGCAGGGAAAGCATTCGACGTAACCCTTATCATATGTATTCTGCTGAGTATCCTGCTTGCTATAATCGAAAGCCTTCAAGGTCTGCCTTCCTGGCTTTCCACTCCCTTTATCGTGCTTGAATATCTTTTCACAGTTTTTTTTACCTTTGAATATGTCACCCGCATCTATTGCTCACCCAATCCACGGAAATATATTTTCAGTTTTTTCGGTATTGTCGATCTTCTGGCTACATTGCCACTCTACCTTGCCTTCTTCCTGCCCGGAGCACGCTATCTGCTGATTATACGTGCTTTCCGGATTATCCGGGTATTCCGAATATTCAAGTTGTTCAACTTCTGGCTCGAAGGTGAACGTCTACTCACTTCCCTGCGGGAAAGCAGCAAAAAGATCGCCGTCTTTTTCCTCTTTGTTGTCATCCTCGTCGTTGCCATCGGCACTTTAATGTACATGATTGAAGGGACTCAACCCAATACACAATTTAATAACATTCCGAATAGTATCTATTGGGCCATTGTCACCATGACCACCGTAGGCTATGGAGACATCACTCCTGCTACCGCTCTTGGCAAATTTCTTTCTGCCTGCGTGATGCTGATCGGTTACACAATTATTGCTGTCCCTACAGGTATCGTCTCTGCATCCATGATGAAAGAATACAAAAAATTAAAAGACTTACAATGTCCCAACTGTCATAAAACGGGGCACGAAGAGAATGCCACTTATTGTAAATACTGCGGACATAAATTGAAAAATGATGAAATTTACCGGCAAGAAAACACGGCAACTGATCCGGATCGGACTACTTCATAAGTATCTTACCCCCTTCGATCTTTACCTCTTCTCCGTCCAACAGTATTTGCACTCCCCTGCGCATGGCAGTCTCCACATTCAATCCGAAACGTGCATACCCCAACAACTGGGCGGTTACCCGCATTAAGTCAACCAAAGGTAAAGCGACCTGCTGTTCCAGTATATTCCGAGCCGCATTGGCTACCTCACGAGGAGGTAAATCTACGGCTTCACGCTTGGAGTCTATGCGGAATCCGGTATACGAGTCTGCTTCTTCCTTGGTATTCCAGTAGAAAACCAATCCATCAATTTCCTGCTTGTAATAAGGAGTTTTATCCAGTATACCATCCATCCATTCAATCAGGCGAGCTGTCTTCCGAAGAATACCATAAGCATTAAAGATTCTGCTGCTTAACAATGAACGGCTAATCGGAGCCTCCGTACGCATGATCTCATTCAATTGTTTTCTGATACGGGGCTCCCGGCGTGGCATCATCAATTCCCAAGCAGATACATTTACAGAGTTTAGAAGAGTTTTTTCATAGATCTCCGGTGACGCAGTTTTCACTTCTTCCCGAATTACTAGCTCCGGCAACTTCACTAAACAATGTTGTGCATGGCATAGTAAACCCTCTTTTTGCACTTCTCCCGATCCTGAAGCCAAAGAAATCACCGGAACGGATCGTTGCGATTTTCCGCACTCTGCTCTTTTCAATTCCACCTCTATATGGTCAATAACTTTCTGTGAGTCTTCCCACCAATCCAGAGTCCATACTTTACAAATGTTCCATCCCAACATTTTCAGTACACTGTCTTGCACAATCTCCCTATCCCGAGCTGTTTTTGCAGCCCGATAATTCTCGCCATCACACAAAATCCCGAGCATATAACGGGAGGTATCATTAGGATCGATAATACCTACATCTACTTTGAATCCGGAACATCCGATTTTGGTTTTCACCTGATGTCCTTTTTCACGAAGTGCCGCAGCAATCAGCTCACCCATTTCGACCTCTTCGGATACCGCTGCATAAGAATGATTCAAAACTCCGGTACCCTTACCTGCATATTCAAGGAAATATTTCAAACCTGCCACTCCTATAGAAGATGTCTTTTTCAGATCAATCTGGTCGGCTCTTAATGTAGAGAAGACTTTCATCTCATATCGGGCACGTGACACTGCCACATTCAAACGACGTTCGCCACCATCCCTATTCAACGGTCCGAAATTGAGACTCACCCTTCCGTTGACATCTGGACCATAACCTACAGAAAAAAGAATAACGTCCCGTTCATCCCCTTGCACATTTTCCAGATTCTTAATAAAAACAGGTTCTTCACGATTGAATGCAAGATTCTCTAATTCTGCGTTCTGTAAAACAACATCCGATAACATGTCTTCTATTAAAGTCTGCTGTACGGAACTAAAAGTTACAACACCTATACTCTGATTTCTCAATTCCGGATCGGAAAGTCTGCGAACAATCTCGTCTACTACCGCCTGTGCCTCAGCCTGATTCTGACGACTTTTACCCTTATCGTAATATCCCTCGATGGGTACTAAAGTAACTTTGGCAGCCAGATCATCCGGAGATGGAAAAGTCAGCAACTTATTATCATAATACTGAGAATTGCTGAAAGCAATCAGGCTTTCATGTTTACTGCGATAATGCCATAACAAATATTTAGAAGGCATAGACAAAGCCAGGCAATCATCCAGGATACTTTCCAGATCTTCTATCTCTATATGTTCTTCATCAACTGAATTACTGGTAAAGAAATTAGTCGGGGGCATTTGTTTCGGATCACCTACAACGACTACATGATTTCCACGGGCAATAGCACCTACGGCTTCACAAGTAGGCATCTGTGAAGCCTCATCAAATACAACCAAATCAAACTTATCGTGGTTCACATTGATATACTGCGCTACTGACATTGGACTCATCAGCATACACGGACACATACGTGACAATAAGTTGGAAATCGAATCGAACAACTTACGAATAGACATTCCACGTCCGTTACTGCGAATACATTTCTGCAAAATACCAACCTCCGAACTTTGGGCAGCCGCAAGTACAAATGATGGGATATTAGAAGCCAGTTTTGTATAAAGTTCCTTTTTTATTAATTCCTGATACTCCGTATTCAATTCACGAAAACGCCGGATACTGTCATTGAACAGCTCCCCGTTAAAAAATTGCAGAACCTGCTCCTTCCCGATGGCATATTCAATAAAACTATGATAAAACCCTTTCAAATAAATATTCATCATCCGTTCGGCAGGCAAATTACGTTCCGTATATGCTGCAAATACAGAAGTCAAGCCACAAGCCTCGAACCGACGAGATACATTCAGCCAACGATACCAATCTTTCAGCTTATCCGTGTTCCTTGCCCAAATCTCACATTGTCGTGACGCTCCTGCCAGCCAGTCGTCTTCACAAGCATGAAGCACCTCTTTGGAAACGCCCAATAATTGCAACATCGATTTTTCCAATTGCTTTATACACTCCCAGTCGTATACCAAACCTTCCAACAACTCCCGATTCATTTGCCGGAACAAAGAATAACCCTCAGAGAGTTGTTCCGCCAGCTTCTCCTTAACTCGCCGTATAGACATAGGATCATCCACTACCTCCACCAGAAGCCTATTCAATTGGAGTATAGCCTTGCTCATCACTTCTATATCGTCCCATTGCTCTTCACCGGGATGGGATTTATTCCCAAATAAGTCCTCAAACCAACGACTACTGCTATCTACTTCCTGTTTTTGCTGCTGATAAAAGAGCAATTGTTGCAAAGCGGGAAGAACTTGTTCTTTATTGACACGGCCCTGAAGCGAAAAGAGAGACAGCTCCTTACAAAACTTCCGTTGTTTTAACAAGCGAGGCAGAAACCAACTCTGTGTAATATCTTTCCATTCCGAGATCTTTTGCTGCACCGGTAAAGTGAGAAAAGTGTCTTCAAATGATTGTTTTAGCAGATTGCAAAATTCATCTCTTTTTCGTCCATGTTCAATGATCCGGCCTATCTTATCAACATTCTCGTCAAGATCGGTTAACAACATCAAGTTACCGGTCATACCAGGAAGTTGCATTAGGATTCGGATGAACCGAACAAAGTTATCCAATAGCTTCTCTGTGCATTTATTCCCTATTCCATAATTTGAGAAGCATCTATTCATCTTCTCTTCCATCTTCTGCAACAGAATCATATAGTCTTTCAGAAGTTTATCCGCTTCTTCTTTCAGTTGAGAAGAGTACTCCATTATATTGATTCCTGTGAGAGGATGCTGATGGGAATGTCCACTTACTTTTCCAACTCCGATCAACTCCTCCACAGCATGATTCCATTCATTGAATTGCTCCTTAGTCAACGAAGCAAGCAAAGAAGCGGGTATCATTATTTCTTCTGTTTCGTCAATGGAGCTATAACGGGTAATAGCCTCGTAGACAGATATGCCACAAGGATATATTCGGTGTAATGCCTCTACATATCCATTAATCTGCTGACGCATTTTAAACAGCCTTTCCGACTCTTCCTTAAACTCTTCCGGTTCCTTATAACGAAAGATCTCAGTTGATTCTTTCAGCTGACTCCAGTACATCTGTCTTTCGTGCTTTATTAGAATGCAGTTCCAGGCAGAACGGAGCTAAACCTATATTCATAAGCCTTTTCTGAACTACGGAGAGTGCAGCCATTTTTCGGCCACAAACAATACCCGTTTACCCTGATACAGTGCATTGGCTATAATATTCGTAATGGTTTGTGACTTGCCAGTTCCCGGAGGTCCATGTAAAATAAAGCTTTTCTCATTTACAGCTTCATAAACCGCTTCAAGCTGCGAAGAATCGGCACTGACAGGCAACGCAATATCAGCAGGAGTTAAAGCATGATCCAGTTCTACGGCATTGGCATCGACTTCTGCAACCTCCCATTCCATTTTACCACTCATCAAACTGCCGACAATCTTATTTTTACTCAACTCTTCGGCATTCGAATGAATGTCACATGATGAACTTACTGAATGAAAAGTACCCAAAATAGCCTGTTCTTCTACGTCCCAACGCTTTTCGTTCATCACAGCTTTCCGAAAGATTGAGAAAATACGTTTCACATCGGTTCCATTTTCATCTTTCGGCAATGAATCGAGCCCAGAAATAGTGATGCCAAAGTTTTGTCTCAACATCTCCAACAAGGTAATGTTAAGCATACTCTCTTCTTCACGGGCACGGATAATATATCCTTTGGATACCGACTTACGGATCATCTCAACAGGAAGTAACAATATCGGGGCATAGCGAGGACGCTCACTATGTTCGGTTTCATACCACCTCAACAGCCCCAAGGCAAGATATAAAGTATTTGCACCATTTTCTTCCAATGCTATTCTGGAAGAACGATATAAATAAGTAAGCGATTTCTTCAGATCCTGTTCGGTAAGATAGGTTCTCAATCTTTTTTGAGTCAGCTCCTGTTAATCAAACCAATCATCGGATCCGATTCCGTTAAAGTGCCATAAAGCCCGAAGTCATACAACGGATTATCCCAATCAGAGGGCTTACCAAAATCTGAAATTCTGTTCCGTCCGAAAAGCATCTTCCATCTTATCTATATCCGCAGAGATCACTTGAAGGGCATTACGGGTAATACGCAGGTTCAGAAAATTATTACGTAGACTCAGGTCAAGTAACTTTCGTTCCCACAAAAGTTGTTTGGTGAATTCCACATAACTATCCTGATTATCCAAATCATATTGCTTAATCTCTTCCGGAGCACTAACAGGACTAATGTACAACCCGCCTTTAGGAATCTGAGCTACCTCCGGACTCACAGTCCATGCTTTCCCATGCATAACCCGTTGAGGTAAAGGCAAAATATGAGCAAAACGGCTGCGAGCAACATCTATAAAACAAGTAAAGTCATTCACAGCCAACATTTTGTCATTAGCCAGCCCGACTGCGGTATCGAAAGTCACATTGTTTCCATCGGTCATACAAGTGGCTTCCAGCAAAATAACTTCGTTGATACCGTCCGCCGTTCGTTTGGTCAATAACGAAGGGTCATCGTTCACCGCATCAGGAAATGTCCCGTCAATCAACCAGCATCCCACAAAAGCATGTCCCTGAATGATCACCAACAACGGATGCAACCCCATGGCTTCGGCACATGAAGCATACAACAGTGACAGATCCAAACAAGTCCCTAATTTACCGGAAAGTACATTATCCGAAAGCCTGACTCGCTGACCGGCATCACCAAAACTGGACGGAGGTGTGCAGTATGCAATATGCTGCTCTTTAATAGCCTCGTACAGAGCCGCCAACTGTAACTTCACCCGATTGGGATTACAACTCTGATAAGCATCCAATGAAGAATTACCGGACCACTCTTTCAGGATAGATGACGCCCGCGAAAGAACTCCTGTAAGTACCGGATGATTAGGAACCACAAATGCAGACAAAAGTTCAGGCAATACCTGAATGCCTCCCCATTGATCAAAAGCCAGGATATCAACAGGATACTTCTCTTGAAAAAATACGTTTTCTTCATCAGAAACTACCAGAACGATAGTACCGGACAAGCGTTCGGTTTGCTGAATAAAAAAAGAAGGGTCCAGCATCAGATTTAATCCGGTTATTGTAATAATCTCACCGGAAGCTAATTTTTCTACCATTACCGGTGAAACTGATGCAAATTCAGGCTCCAGAGTTAGAAATACCTTTAAATCCGCAAGCGGATGTTCTGTATTATTTTTAATAGAAAGTAACCGGACAACAGGTATCCGGTTTTGCTGCATGGAATAATTGATAACAGGCAAATAAATAAATTCCACATCCAATTGTGAAGAAGGATTCTCTTGACTCATGATAAACGAGATTAATTAATTCACATTCAAACAATAACATGTGGCAAAATTACATATTTATTTATAAAGGAGACCTCTTTAATTTAAAGAATTTACAAAACAAGCAGAAATATATGTATTATTTTCTTTTCTTATCTAAAAAATATTCTGCCAGTAGAATAAATACATATCCGCCGGCATAACTGACCATATCTTTCAAATCGAAAGTAGAACCAAGGGCTATACGGAGTATACGATTCGATATTCCCAACACATCCACCAACTGAAAATATTGAAGTATCTCTATGAAACAGGCAAAAGCAAGCACATACAAAGGTAATTGTGACAAACCGTTCGGAATAAAAATCCGTATAAAACAATAAATCAACACAACAACCAGTGCGTCACCCATATAAGGACGTACAAAGCTATCACGAACATATATACCAATAATAATCTCAACTACCAGTATTACGACAAAACATATCGCATAGAAAAAACTTTTATTCATGGTGTCTTTCGAATTTTATCTTTCACAGGATATACTGAGAATACAAAGTTCGATTGTTGTTTATCAATACCATTAAAAACTTTATGTATTATATCAACTTTATGATGTCAGTATTTCCGATAGAAATAATCTTTTGACTGCGAATATACGTTATTTCTAAAAAACTATTGTATCTTTAGGTAATGAATAAACGATTGAAATAAAGATAGAAAGGAAATTTACGTATGATGTTGAACTTCGACTTTGTATTAAGACTGTTAGTCGCCGGAATCTTAGGTGCCATCATTGGCTTGGACAGAGAATATCGTGCCAAAGAAGCGGGCTATCGCACACACTTTCTGGTGTCATTGGGTAGTGCACTGATTATGATCGTTTCTCAATACGGCTTTCAAGAAATCATAAAAGAAAATAGTGTTACACTCGATCCAAGCCGTGTAGCGGCACAAGTAGTCAGTGGGATTGGTTTTATCGGTGCCGGAACGATTATCTTTCAAAAACAGATAGTCAGAGGACTGACTACAGCGGCAGGGATCTGGGCAACAGCCGGAATAGGCCTGGCAGTAGGCGCGGGCATGTACGTCATAGGTATTGCTGCCATGGTACTGACCCTGATTGGTCTTGAAGTGCTAAGTTACCTGTTTAAAAGCATAGGAATGAAAAGCTCAATGATAACTTTTTCGACCGATAACAAACAAGTACTGAAAGGAGTGGCTGATCGATTTAATTCCAAAGATTACCTCATAGTGTCGTATCAGATGGATACACAGAAGCACGGAAGCATAGAAACCTATCAAGTAACAATGATCATCAAATCCAAACGGAACAATGACGAAGGACATTTGCTATCTTTAATACAAGAATTTCCTGAAGTGACAGTAGAACGAATTGAATAAGATTATTTCTGTTTTTCGGTGATATACTTCCAATAACGCACCGGCATATCCTGTTTATGTTTACGAGGATTCAGTCTTTCTTTAATTGTGATAGATTTAAAATAAGTCTTCCAAAGTTGTTGGAAAAGTTTTTCGTCCTTATCCATCAAACTTTCGTCCAGCATTCCGGTAATCAGATGTGCTGCTTGACCATCATCATCAAATGTCACCTCCTCTACCGTGTGTAGATCATAATAAAAACCATAACGGCGCTTCATGTCATAAATCAGCCACCGCTGATCGGCAAAACGATCTTTAAAGTGACCTACCGTCAAAGGTAAAGCATTGTGCTGTGGTTCAAAAGCAGCGAAAAAGGTACCATCCACCGCTTTCTGAAAACGTACGAACTGCAACATACGCAAACGCTCCCAATCTACCCGCTTCCATATTTTGGAAAGAGCGAGAACATCCGGATCACCGAAATTAGTCTCAATGGAGACGGGAGAGTCAATGGCCTTTCGGATGTATCGGAACAAAAGCATACCTACTTCCGGTAACTCTGAAAGCCAACACCAGGTGATAGCTGAAAGGGCCGATGCCGATATCTTCTTCTGCAATCCCCGCCAGACACGTCCTGCCTTCTCTTCATCAGTGATAACCGTAAAAATGTCATCATAGAAAAGTGGTAAAGTATCTCCTTTCGAGAGTAAGACATCAGGAAAGGTCTTGCGGTTATAAGCATCGAATAGTGCTGTCAGCAAGCCATCAAGTGTTTTATCGTAGATAAAAAGAATCATAACAATCTCAATCGTTAAAAACAAATGATAACTGATTTTCATCCGTCTTTTTCTTAGCAGATTTGGGCAGTAACAAGCTACGTACGGTCTGTGGAGTCATTTCATTTACAGTCCGCATGGGTAATTCGCTGCAAGTAATAAAATATTGTGCTTTTTTCATAACCACACCTATTTTTTTAAGTTGATAATATCCCAACTTCGAATAACGACGGGAAGCTATAATTAATTTTGCCGACTTTACCCCAATTCCCGGAATACGAAGTATCATTTCATAATCCGCCTTGTTGATATCAACAGGAAACTGCTCGGGATGACGTAACGCCCACGACAACTTGGGATCTATTTCCAGATCAAGATCAGGATAGGTGTCATCCACAATTTCATTGACTTTAAACTGATAGAACCGCATCAGCCAATCTGCCTGATAAAGACGATTCTCACGTACCAAAGGAGGCTGCTTAAGTGCAGGTAAACGAGTATCGTATGTATTTACTGATACGTAACCGGAATAATAGACACGCTTCATCGTGGGACGCTGGTAAAGGGCGGAAGAAAGAAAGAGAATATCCTTATCACTTTCAGCCGTAGCACCGACAATCATCTGTGTACTCTGACCCGCAGGAGCAAAGCGGGGCGCATAGCGGAACTTTTTTCGTTCTTCACTACTTTCCAGTATGCCCTGTTGAATATAAAGCATCGGTGCAAATACACTTTTATGATCTTTTTCAGGAGCCAGCAGTTTCAAGTTCTCTTCTTTGGGGATCTCCACGTTCACACTAAGCCGGTCAGCATAACGCCCGGCTTCGTTCACCATCCCGGCTGGCTCCCGGAATACTTTTCAAATGAATGTACCCGTTAAAGCGGTGCACTTCACGCAGATCTTTCGCCACACGTACCAAACGCTCCATTGTATAATCGGATTTCGCACCACACCGGAACTCAAAAACAACCCTTCAATGTAATTTCGACGATAAAACTCAATCGTCAAGTCTACCAGTTCGGACACAGATAACGTAGCCCTGGGCAAGTCATTACTTCTCCGGTTAATACAATAGGCACAATCGTATATGCAATAATTGGTAAGCATCACTTTCAGTAACGAAATGCAACGTCCGTCTTCCGCAAAACTATGGCAAATACCCCATCCACCCACCGTATTACCTAATGTACCGGGCTTGTTGGCGCACCGTGCCACTTGAGGCGCAGGAAACATCGTACTTGGCCGATTCTGCCAGTATCTTCAATTTTTCGAGAACATTTGCATTCATAAGTGGTAAAGAGTTTGCATGTTTTGTATCTCGGCTTTTATCTTATCCCGCAGCGACTGGGGCTTCAACACCTCCACTGCCGCTCCTTTGGATAATAACTCCTGAATAAAATCATAAGTATGCGAAATATAAAGTTCAAAATCAACATAACTCTCTGTAACGGCAATCTCCTTTTGACTGGAATGTAAAGGAAGATTTCTCAGGTATGGAGCCTGTGAAATAGTGGTCCTGAGGACAGTGTGCTGAGGAAGCAGATTTTCATCACGAATAATACCAAAACTATCTCTGAAATGATCCTGAGGAGTAAACTTACGTGGGAAATTGAATGTCTCTTCCGAAAGAGCGATTCTCTTGATCCGATCGAGAGAATAAGAACGAAAAGCTTTATATTCCCGGTTTATTCCTATCAAATACCAGCGATGACGGAATAATTTCACGAAATAAGGCTCAAGTAACACATCTTTGGAGTGTTCCCAGTTGTACGCCTGATATTCCATAGCAAGCACGCGTCCGCTACGCATAGCATCAATAACAAGATCCATGAATTGCACTCCCGAAGGTACTTCCTCAAATACAATCCGGTTCTTCATATCCACATTTTCCTGCAATACATTGTTCAACGAAAACTATTCAGTAACCACATCTTCAACTTATCACCCAACATTCCTTCGGCGTCTGCTATATAATAGGTATTGTTCCGTTTATCACATTCAATGTTTATGTCGAACATTTCTTCAATGGCCTGTCGATGGTTATGGAAAGTCCGCAAAGGTATATCAGAACGATTATCATCTCCCGCTCTCCAACGACGATTGATTTCGGCAAATGTCACAGGAGCATTCCGGAAGATAGTATCCACCAGCCAGATTAGTTTATTGAATTGTTGTTTTGCCATACTAAACTTGATTTCTGCTGCAAAGCAAGGAAATGTTTATGCCAAAATAAGCACAATCCTCCAAAGATCAAAAGATAATCTCTTTTTAACCACTTCATTGCAGGATACAACAGTTCTTAATAATCCGAAACGATCTTCGTTTGTTATTTATAAAAGAGACTGAAAATTATGAAGAAGAAGTTTACTATATTTGTCATGCTATTGGCCGGTATCATTTACACTGGCCATGCACAAGGCGTACAATGGATTTATCAACAAAACAGGAGAAAAAACATGAAGAATCTGAGTGAAATATATTTTGCAGGCGGTTGTTTCTGGGGAACAGACCATTTCCTGAAACAGATCAGAGGAGTAAAATCGACTCAGGTCGGATATGCCAACGGAAACATTGCTAATCCGACTTACCAACAGGTGTGTACAGGAAAACCAATTTTGCAGAAACCGTTAAGGTGGAGTATAATCCACAAGAAGTTCCCCTAAAACTATTGATCGACCTTTTTTTTAAGACAATAGATCCTACAAGTCTGAATCGACAAGGCAATGACAAAGGTTCGCAATATCGCACCGGTATTTATTATACTGATGAAGTTGACTTGCCGACTATCCGGACAGCCATCGACGAATTGGCTAAAGAGTATTCCAAACCTATAGTCATAGAAGTGAAACCCTTATCCAATTTCTACAAAGCCGAGGAATATCATCAGGATTATCTGGATAAGAATCCCGGAGGATACTGCCATATTAACCCTGCACTATTCGAGTTGGCAAAAAAAGCAAATGCACAGGCTGAGCAGCCCCAGACAAATTACAAAAAACCGGATGACGCCACACTTCGTAGTAAATTGACGCCCGAGCAATATGCGGTCACACAAAAGAACGCAACCGAACCAGCTTTTCATAACGAATACTGGGATGAAAAACGAGATGGCATCTACGTAGATATCACTACCGGTGAGCCTCTTTTTATATCAACAGATAAGTTTGATTCCGGCTGTGGCTGGCCCAGTTTCACCAAACCGATAGAAAAAGAAGTGATAAAAGAGAAGATGGATACATCACACGGAATGATACGCACAGAAGTACGGAGTAAAACGGGAGATGCACATTTAGGACATGTCTTCACGGATGGCCCTAAAGAAAAAGGAGGATTACGTTATTGCATCAACAGTGCATCCTTACGCTTCATTCCAAAAGAGAAAATGAAAGAAGAAGGATATGGAGAGTACTTGAAACTTCTGCCTCAAAAATAAGTCACCAACAGATATCAAAATCATTGTCGGAATCCCAGTGTACACAAAAAGAGGATATCCACAAGATTATCGTTTCTGAAATATAGACGGATTAAAATTCTGTAAAACAAAAAAGCCGGTTTCAAAATTGAGACCGACTTTTCCATTTTTTCTATTCGTAAGATTACTTCTTTGATTCTTCCAAAGATACTTTACGGAATTCTTTCATTGCTTTTTCGATTTCCAATGAAGCTTTACGGGCACGAGTTCCTGCAGCTTTGTTACCATTTTCAATCTGAGCATTTGCATCTTTGTTGAACTCAGCTACCAAAGTAGCAATCTTTTCTACTAATTCTTTCATAATCCTTATTTATTTCTTCGTTAATAATGATGGGCAAAAATACATCCTTTCCCGAAATAAACGCATAAAAACGATATTTTTTTTGAAATTATCAGCTAAAAATCAGCAAAAAAATAAGGTTTAGTCTTTTTTATCTACTTTTGCAGGCATGAAACCGCTTACAGATACTGATTACATACACGCATTGATAGCCGAAGGGGAGCATCAACAGCAAGACTTTAAATTTGAAATATCCGATGCCCGTAAAATCGCCAAAACACTGTCAGCTTTTGCCAATACCGATGGAGGACGGCTGTTGATCGGCGTTAAAGACAATGGAAAAATAGCCGGTGTACGTTCGGATGAAGAAAAATATATGATAGAAGCAGCTGCCCAACTTTATTGCCGGCCGGAAGTTGATTATTCCATGCAAACATTTCACGTTGAAGGACGTTCTGTATTAGTCGTACAAATAGATGAAAGTGAACACAAGCCCGTTTTTGCAAAGACGAAAACGGTAAATCACTGGCATATATTCGGATCAAAGATGAAAATATCCTGGCTACTCCGGTACATTTGCGCGTCTGGCAGCAGAGCGGCAGTCCGGCAGGAGAATTGATCCGCTATACCGAACGGGAACAACTGTTGCTGGACTTACTGGAAGAAAATACTTCGCTTTCTCTTAACCGCTATTGCCGGCAAGCAGGTATTTCCCGACGGGCTGCAGAGCATTTACTGGCTAAATTTATCCGGTTTGATATCGTGGAACCGATATTCGAGAACCATAAATTCTACTTCAGGCTAAAATAAAAGAATTTGCCCCTGATACCAATTAATTAATAGATATGAATCTAATTAACGATATATTATGGACCTACATCCTGATTGCAATGCTGTTGGGATGCGCCATTTGGTTCACGATTAAAACCCGTTTCGTGCAATTCCGCATGATCGGCGAAATGCTACGTCTGTTGAAAGACTCTGCCGGAAAAGGAGAACATGGAGAGAAACATATTTCTTCGTTCCAGGCCTTTGCCATATCACTGGCAAGCCGTGTCGGTACAGGAAATCTGGCTGGCGTAGCTACGGCAATTGCCATCGGCGGACCGGGTGCCATATTTTGATGTGGATCATTGCTCTATTAGAGCATCGAGTGCTTTGTAGAATCTACCCTCGCACAATTATATAAGGAAAAGGGAAGGAATCTTTTATCGGAGGCCCTGCCTACTACATGAAGAAAGGGTTAAAAAAACCATGGATGGGAATTCTGTTTGCCATACTGATTACTGTCACTTTCGGATTTGCCTTCAACTCAGTACAAAGCAATACCATTTGTGCAGCTGTAGAACATGCGTTTGGCATCAGCCATGTGCCTATGGGCATCATCCTGACCGGACTGACTCTATTGATTATTTTCGGAGGTATCCAGCGCATTGCTAAAGTAAGCAGCATCATCGTCCCTGTCATGGCACTGGGATATGTAGGATTGGCATTGGTCATTGTACTCATCAATATCACACATCTGCCGGATGTTATCGGAACCATTGTCAGCCATGCTTTTGGTTGGCAACAGGCTTTAGGAGGAGGTGTAGCAGCTGCATTGATGCAAGGCATCAAACGTGGGCTGTTCAGCAATGAAGCCGGTATGGGTTCGGCACCGAACGTAGCTGCAACCGCATTCGTATCACACCCGGTGAAACAAGGACTGATTCAGACCTTAGGAGTTTTCACAGATACTCTTATTATCTGTTCATGCACAGCATTCATCATTCTTTTCAGTGGTGCTCCGCTCGATGGTTCGACCAACGGAGTACAACTCACTCAACATGCGTTGAACAACGAAATAGGAAGCATAGGAGGTATATTTGTGGCAGTTGCCCTTTTCTTTTTTGCGTTTAGCAGCATCATCGGCAATTACTATTATGGAGAAGCAAATATCCGATACCTCACCCACAAACGATGGATAGTTTACCTTTACCGTCTATTGGTAGGAGGGATGGTATGGGTGGGAGCCATGTCCACTCTCGATTTTGTATGGGGACTGGCAGATATCACCATGGGGTTAATGGCCATCTGCAACCTGATAGCGATCGCCTTTCTGGGAAAATATGCTTTCCGATTGCTGCAGGACTATCGTGAACAGAAAAAGTCAGGCATCAAAAGCCCGGTATTCACCAAAAACAAGATGAAGGATATTGAAAAGATATTGAGTGTTGGTAAAGAGCCTCAAAAAGAATAGATGTTATCCGTATAATCTGTAGTAATTTAACAACTTATTTAGTAAATTTGCAACCTCAATCTATAATTGACAAAATGACTTATGAGCATATTCGCTAACTTATTTAAAAAACAGGCCGACGCTGACGCAAAAGTAGTAGGCAATGTAGAAGATTTCGTATCACTGACACGTGTATATTTTCAATCTGTAATCGCAGTAAATTTAGGTATCACGAATATCCGTTTTCTGCCGGATGTAGCCAACTTCAAACGTTTATTCAAAGTAGCCACACAAGGTGGCAAATTAGGACTTGCCGAGAAATCAGCTTCCCGCAAGATGTTGATGCAGGATTACGGCATCAGTGAATCGTTTTAAAGAGATAGACACCTCTATCAAGAAAAACTGCCGCACACAAAATGATGTACAGGCATATCTTTTCATGTACCAGGGATTCTCAAGTGACCTGATGATGCTGATGGGTAACCTGATGCAATGGAAGTTCCGTATGCCGGCGATATTCAAAAGCCTTGCGCTCCATGACAGAAAAACTGTGCACGATGTATGTACCAAAACAGTATGGAAAGCTGATGACGTACACAAAACGGCTGCCGAGTACGCCAGTACAAAGAACGTCTCGGATTTTCGGAACAATGGATGTCAGAGTACGTATACAACATTGTTTTACTGGCTAAAAGAGCCGAAACATAAGGACGAAGAAGCGAAAGCAAAATGAAAAGCGGAATGTTATTAAACAAAAAGAATCGTAAAGAATAGCATGAATAGCAAAGCGGAGGTTTTCTACCTCCGCTTTTTGTTATATTTATGCAAATATTTCAATTTTAACAATCTAAAACAATCGCGTATGAAACAAAAGAAAATGCTTTCACTCACACTTTCCCAAATACGGCAACTATACTGTCAGGAGTTACCTGAACTCACAGCAATGGCTCAACAAAGTCTTGACGACACCGACTTTAAGAACCACCTGCAAGAGTTCCTCACTCCTTACATATCCGGAGGGAACAAAGCGGGTGAGCAAATTCGACTCCTTATCAGCTACGACGGAAAGACAGTTCATGAGCTGTCTAACGAACAGGATATGCAAATACAGACCTTATCTCTTCTCCGACGCTTCTTGACCGGGAATTTGGAAAATGCAGAAATACCTACTGACTTGTTCCTGGACCTATACTATCTCTTTAAAAGGCTGGAAGAGCCGGAATCCCCACTCCCCTCTCCACAACGAATTAAAAACCGAACCGAACGCTGGGCCACCGGACTGGACGAAGATGTGATAGAGTTACGTTCCGAGAATCAGGAACGGATGCTGCATCTACTGATACAAAAAATAGAAAACCGGAAATCCAAACCATCTTCACGTTTTCACTTTGAAGAAGGAATGAGTTATGAAGAGAAATATCAACAGGTCTGTCAGTGGTGGAACGACTTTCGCTTCCATCTTTCAATGGCCATCAAAACTCCTACCGAGTTGAACCGTTTTCTCGGGAACTCCCTTTCCAGCGAAACAATGTATTTGTTGTCACGGGCCCGCAAAAAAGGAATGCCTTTTTTTGCCACTCCTTACTATCTTTCTTTACTCAATACCAGTGGAGAAGGGTATAATGATGAAGCCATCCGCAGCTATATTCTTTACTCCCCCCGTCTGGTAGAAACCTATGGTAACATTCGTGCCTGGGAACGTGAAGACATTGTAGAAGCCGGTAAACCGAACGCCGCCGGATGGTTATTGCCGGATGGACATAACATCCACCGTCGTTATCCGGAAGTAGCTATCTTGATCCCCGATACAATGGGACGGGCTTGTGGAGGATTGTGCGCTTCATGTCAACGCATGTACGACTTCCAGAGCGAACGATTGAATTTCGAGTTCGACGCACTTCGTCCTAAAGAAAGCTGGGACAAAAAGCTACGCAGATTAATGTCTTATTTTGAAGAAGATACCCAATTACGAGATATATTGATTACCGGAGGAGATGCTCTGATGAGTCAGAACAAAACCCTGAAAAATATTCTTGAGGCTGTTTACCGCATGGCCGCACGTAAAAGAAAAGCAAATCAGGAACGCCCGGAAGGAGAAAAATACGCAGAATTGCAACGTGTCCGTCTGGGATCAAGATTATTAGCTTACCTACCTATGCGTATTAACGATGAATTGATAGAGATCCTAAGAGAATTTAAAGAAAAGGCTTCTGTCATCGGAGTGAAACAATTTATTATTCAAACTCACTTCCAAAGTCCTTTAGAGGTTACTCCCTACACCCGGGAAGCTATCCGGAAAATTCTTTCTGCCGGATGGCTGATTACGAATCAGTTGGTATATACCGTAGCTGCATCCCGACGGGGACACACCACAAGACTGAGACAAGTACTCAATTCGCTGGGAGTAGTTTGTTATTATACCTTCTCCGTCAAAGGATTCAATGAAAATTATGCCGTATTCACTCCCAACAGCCGATCGATGCAGGAGCAACATGAAGAAAAAGCATTTGGCAAGTTGACGCAGGAACAGGCTGAAGAACTGTACTCTCTTCTTGAAACAGGTGAGGACATCGCTACTCGAATACGTCATTTCATGAAGAAACATCATTTACCCTTCATGGCAACAGACCGAAGTGTACTTAATCTGCCCGCTATCGGCAAGAGCATGACATTCAACCTAGTGGGAATAACAGAGGAAGGCAGACGTATCCTTCGTTTCGACCATGACAGCACCCGCCGTCATAGCTCTATCATTGACAAACTGGGAAAAATATATATCGTAGAAAATAAATCACTCGCAGCTTATCTAAGGCAATTAAGCAAAATGGGGGAAGATCCGGAAGATTATGCCAGCATTTGGAGCTATACGGAAGGAGAAACAGAACCTCGCTTCAAGTTGTATGAATACCCTGAATTTGAATTCCACACAACAGAACGGATGAGCAATCTGGAAGTATTATAAACAACAAACAGTGAACAATAAACAGCCTCCTAATATATAATGCGTATCCTGTTTATTATTCACTGTTCATCACTCTTTGCCGAGCGTCCGTTATTCCTCGTTTTCCTCTTTCACCCGAATTACGATATTCGCTATGATAGCAGTCAAACCACCGGTCGTGATGCCAGACGAAAAGATACTACGAATAGCTTCCGGAGCCTGGCTTAACACATCGGGCATCAATTCTACTCCAAGTCCCAATGAAAGACTGACAGCCAATACCAATGTTTCCTTCCGTCCGATATTTTGTGATGCAACAATGCGGATTCCGGCTGCTGCGACAGTTCCGAACATTAACAAAGTAGCTCCGCCTAATACAGGGTCCGGCATCAGTGAGAAAACAGCTCCCACAATCGGAAATAGCCCCAAAAGAATCAACATTGCAGCTATATAGTAACCCACATACCGACTGGCCACTCCTGTCAATTGAATGATTCCATTGTTCTGAGCAAAAATAGAATTAGGGAAAGAGTTAAATATACCTGCCAGAAAAGAGTTAAAACCATCGGCCATCACACCTCCCGAAACTCGTTTGAGATAGTCGTCACCCTCGATCTTCAAACCAGAAATCATCGAATTGGCCGTTACGTCTCCGGTCGCTTCGATAGCTGTAATCATATATACGAGCCCGATGGCAATGAAAGAAGACACATTAAAATCGAGTCCGTATTTAAAAGGCTGGGGAATATTGAAACTCATCAGCATCTCTACATTCAAAGCACTCATATCTACTTTTCCCAAAACAAAAGCAAGGCCGTATCCCAAACAGAGTCCCAACACAATGGAACTCATGCGCAAATACTTATTCTTGCAACGGTTAAAAAACAGCACGCTGAGCAAAACCGCACCTGCAATCGAAAGATTCTCCCAAGAAGCAAACGTACCATTATCCATCGCAGTATAACCACCTCCACAAGAGATAATACCTACTTTTATCAAACTTAACCCGATAAGCAACACCACGATACCCGAAACCAACGGAGTAATAATATTACGCATATATTTGAAAGTGCGGCTGATGATCATTTCAATGGGAGCAGCCGCCATACAGACACCAAAAATAAGAGGAAGTCCACCGACAAGTCCCGTAGCAATGATAGGACCGATAAACGAAAAACTTGTTCCCTGAATACAAAGCAACTTTGCCCCTATAGGTCCAAAACGGCGACACTGGATAAAAGTAGATACCCCCGAAGCAAAGAGAGACATCGAAACCAAGAAACCGGTTTTCTCCACATCCAGTTTCAAGGCACTGGCGATAATCAACGGCGGAGTAATAATAGCTACAAAAATAGCAAGCAGATGCTGCAATGCCGCAAATAATGCATCTTTAAAAGGCGGACGGTCTTCAATACCGTATATCAAGTCTGTTTTCATCAGTTTTTAGTTTATTGTCCATTTCAGTGCCAGTGTAGGGATGACATAAAAACCATCGCGTCCACCAAAATTATTACTCAGCTCAACTTCTGAGCCCACACTCAACTTAAATTTATCACTGATACCTTTTATACGGTTCAGATTCACCCAAAACTGGGGCTCGGTAAGAAAAATAGTCTTCCCATAAGCAGTCTCCTCACGCCACCAGTCAGCAAAGCCGGAAAAAGTGAGCAAGTTATTGCTGAAATTCATATACCAGGTTCCGGTCAGCTGAAAGTTATTGGGAGAATGGTGTTTCTGAATATACTTATACATGGCCGACAATGAAAAGCCACGCGAGAAAGCAGTATTATTATAAGTATAGGTAACTCCCCAAATAAGCGTTCTGATAAGAAAACCTTTGGCAAGACCTCCATTATACTCCACATGTACCGAGAACGGATTCTTCCAGAATTTCAATTCACGGGCTATTTCCCAATAAGCAGCCGCTACTCCGTCAGAAGTATAGTCCATGTCCACAAAGAAATAAGTACTACCCCACTTATCAGGATGAAACTTCTACGGTAGAGGTTAATACAGGACGGTCTTTTAAATCTTTATCATACAAAGAACGTCCGAAATCATAGTGCAACTGAATGTTTTGTGCCCTTAATCCGATGCCAACAGATAACAAAAACAGGCAAAAAAGAGCAATAGCAGTCCTTCTCATGTTGAATGTTTTTTTATTAAGGCGCAAAAGTAATTAAAAATCGTGGGAGTACGTTTCTATCAAATAGATATTATCACTATTTTTGCTCCCGATCAAATAGTAAACAATGGACATAGAAATAGAAAATCATCCGTTAGAGCCCTTTCTCCCCGCCAATGCCCGATTGCTGATGCTGGGAAGTTTTCCACCTCAAAAGAAACGATGGTCGATGGATTTTTACTATCCGAACCTGAACAATGATATGTGGAGAATCGTGGGATTGCTGTTCTTTAACAACAAAGACTACTTCCTTAACGAAACCCGGAAAGCTTTCTGCCGCGAACGCATTATCAGCTTTCTCAACGATAAAGGAATAGCTTTATTCGATACCGCTTCGGCCATCCGACGCCTACAGGACAATGCCTCAGACAAGTTCCTGGAAGTGGTGCAGCCCACTGATATAAGCCGACTTCTCGGACAACTCCCGGAATGCAAAGCCATCGTCACAACAGGGCAAAAGGCAACAGATACACTCCGGGCACAATTCGAAGTGGAAGAACCCAAGGTGGGCGATTTCTCTGAGTTCGTCTTTGATGGACGCCCGGTGCGCTTATACCGCATGCCTTCTTCTTCACGAGCCTATCCGTTGGCACTCGACAAAAAAGCGGCAGCATACCGCACCATGTATCAGGATTTACAAATGCTTAATATAGAATAAATATGAAAACTCTCTTTTTGCAATATCCCGCATGCAGCACTTGCCAGAAAGCTAAAAAGTGGCTGACAGAAAACAACATTGAGTATACTAACCGCCTTATTGTGGACGATAATCCCACAGTAGAAGAATTGAAAGCCTGGATTCCACTAAGCGGACTACCCGTTAAGAAGTTTTTCAACACCAGTGGTGTAGTATATAAAGAGCTGAAACTCAGCAGCAAGCTTCCTACAATGACTGAAGAAGAACAGATCGCCCTTTTAGCTACCAATGGCAAATTAGTGAAACGCCCGCTGGTAGTGACCGAGCGCTTCGTATTGGTAGGATTTAAACCCGAAGAATGGGAAAAATTAAAATAATTAGCAACTTCTTTGCATAAAAGCTTGCAAATTCAGAAGTTTATTCTACCTTTGCAGCCGCAAACACGGGAGTAGCTCAGTTGGTAGAGCACCGGTCTCCAAAACCGGGTGTCGGGAGTTCGAGCCTCTCCTCCCGTGCAGAAAAAATCCCGCTTAGGTCACATGACTTAGGCGGGATTTTTCATTAATCAAAAACGGATACTGATTTCTACCGGTTCCTCACCCATTGTCCAGTCAGGTCCTTCCTCGATCAAGCGAATGGCTTCCTCATCAGCCGAAGCACAAAGTCCCTTTTTGACAGTAATGTCTTGTGGACGTCCTTCCTTATCTACCCGAAAAGTAAGAATAACTTTTCCTTTGGCACGCGCACAGTCTTTATCAGACGGATGAACCAGACTCTCTTTCAGATACTTCCGAAATGCCTTTCTACCTATGGTAGGTTGGGGAGTACCGGACATTTTCAGACTCGCTACAGCTCCCGTTATACTCCCTTTCGACTGCGAACCATACCCTACCACTACCACCTCATCAAGCGTAGCTTGATCTTCGTTCATCGCTATTAATAAGCTTTTAGTCGTATCAGCCGGAAGTGTAACGGATTCATAACCAATATAATCGACTGCAAGTTCCCGATTTCCACCTGTCTTCAATACAAAATTACCATTTACGTCGGAGATAGTTCCCTGATTAGTCCCTTTCAGCTTAACGGTAGCACCGACAATAGGATAACCGCTGGAGTCTGTCACTCTGCCATGTACTTTACCCCCAACCGCTACCTGAGCAGTAAGGCTGCTGTCATTAGCCGGAATAGATTTCATAGCCGAACTTGTGGTAGCAGCCAAAGGCTCTTCGGCAATAGTGGTTTCCAATGCCTCATCGATCCATTCCTGTGTCATGACCTGAGGCACCTCTGTGTGGGGAGATACAACAACTTTTCTCTCTATTCCCGGTTATCAATCCCTTCTGAATAGTTGCGGAATCTTTTCTCACCGTCGCCACCAAATCCTCTTTCTTTTCTTCCTTTTGTACAGACAAAGGTTCCAAGTGAGATACTTCTTCCATTGCTATCCGTGCTTCATCCGGTAAAGTATTCTCCTGAAGCAGGAAATAAGAACCGATACAAACTCCGATCAGAAGGCTGGCAGCCACACTCCAAGCAATGGTATGCCTGCGTTTTTGCGTTACGCGCATATTCACCCGGCGACGCAACAACTCTATTTGCTCATCGGCTCCACTCTCCACCCGGCTATACCCTTCCAACGCATCGGCCAAAAAAGGATCACGCATCGCTTCTTTCTCCAATCGATGTGCTTCTTTCCCCTTGCGGAATCCCCGTATGTAATCCGATAGTTTCATCCCTTAAGCTGATTTTTAATGCAAATCTTTAAATTTCGTTTTCCATTTTGGATATAGCTCTTCACATTGTTCAGAGTAAATCCGGTTTGTTCCACAATGTCGGCATACGACATCTCTTCGAGAAAGAAACGCGTAATACTGGTCCGTTGTTCTTCGGGCAACTTTTCGAGACAGTGATGTAATGCCTTCAGTTGTTCCTCCGAACTTTCCTCTTCACTTAATAGATGCAGAAATTCGTCAGATTCCATAATATTAACCGTATAATCTAACGGAATTTCTTTATTTTCCTTCCGTAAAAGTTGCAGGCAATGATTCTTCGCTACCCGGTAGAGCCATGGCTTGAACACTTTTATCTCATAATTTCCCAACTTAGGTAGTAAATCTTCAAATAGTTGCATGACTGCTTCCTGTGCCCGGTCTTCATCATGCAGGTATTTCAGGCAAAGTCCATACAGTAACGGTATATATCGGTTATATAATTCGCCGAAATATTCCGTATCGCCAGACTTCGTATAGTGTATCAGTAATTCCTCGTCCGATAGTCTCGATATGTTTCTTTTGAAAAACAACATCTATTCCTCTTCTTCGTCGATAACGACTTGATATTTTTCTTTCATTACTTCAAAATCACCTGTAATCTGGTCTAATATTTCATGTGTATCTGTACTCTTTACCAATGTGGGTATACCGTAATAGACGGATGCTTTGTAGGGTAGCAGTATCATTTTGCCTTTAGGCAGTGAACGTCCCATGCCGGTCATGAACACGGGAATATATTTCACTTCAGGTCGCAGAGACAGGATACGGGCTATACCGGATTTTATTTTTCCCATTTGTTCCGACTTTCCTCTGGTTCCTTCCGGAAAAAGAATCAGTGAATATCCGGCATCAATGGCTTCGAGCATCTTGCGAATCGGATCATGTTCCGAATCTTTTTCCCCTTTTCTCCTGATTAAAAGAGTATTGATGAAAAAGTTACTTATCGAAGCCTGAAAGCGAGTTTTCCCGAAATAATCTTCTGCCGCTACAGGTTTGACTTTCCATAAAAGGTTACCGGGCAAAGAAGATAGCAAACTGAGGGTATCCAAGTGGCTGTTATGATTGGCAAGGATGATAAACTGCTTCTCCTTTTTGAGGAACTGGCAATCGGTGAACTGAACCCCTACGATTAATTTCAGGAACCAGTGGAAAACACCTTTATATATAATCCGCATGGCAACAGATTGCATGAATCTTTTTTCCATCTTTTCCTCTTAATAAGCAATATAATAAACTAAATGAAAAAATACGGGGGCAGTGTAGGCCAGAGAGTCGATCCGGTCGAACACCCCTCCATGACCGGGAATACTGTTTCCCATATCTTTGATTCCTTTGTCTCTCTTGATCGCGGAGATGACTACATCTCCCGAGAATCCGGCAATCGCGATAAGGGCACTTACCAGGATGACATTAGGAGCGGAGAGGGGAGTCAGGAAACCGAGAAAGTAACCAATCACAGTGGTACTGATTACACCACCCAGAAAACCTTCCCATGTTTTGTTCGGACTTATTTTCGGAAGTATCTTATGCCGTCCCAAGAGTTTACCCCAAATGAACTGCATGACATCATTTATTTCGGTAAGGAATACAAGGAACAACAGCAGACCTCGTCCTCCTGAACTGAATCCCGGTAGTTCGGGAAGCGACAGGAGATAAGCAAGGTGACTGATACCGAATACCGAAAGCATCAGAATCCATTGCAACAGGGCCATCGACTTGGTAATTCCATGCGTGTCTCCCTTTAAAACCAGTCGTAAAGGTAATACAAGGAACATGACTACCGGAATGAATATGATGAAGGCTCCATACCAGGCCAGGTAGGCAAGGTAATATTGAATGGGAATGGCTAGTATGCCCCAGAACAATGCTCCGCGATCCGCTTCTCTGAATCCCAGTACCGAATAAAGTTCTCTGAAGGCGATAAAAGAGAGAAATGCAAGGAAGAAATAAGAGATGTTATAGCTGATAAATACGGCACCGATAAACATGCCCGCCATGATCCACCATGAGCGCGTGCGTGCAGCGAGTTCGCTGATATTTGTTTTCGGAAATATCTTCTTTACGAGAAAGAGAATAAGGCTTGCCGTAACAAGTAGTCCGATGATAAGCGAGATGACAATAATCAGTTCATCGCTTAATGTGGGGAATATTTTATCCAGTAGATCTTTCATTTTATTTCAGTGTTTGTAGTGTGTGATATGAGGTACAGGCGGTGTATCAGTGTCGCGATAAGACCGATGTTGATAATGATTAGAGCTATGAAACATACCATCCGGTCGTATCCTGAATAAATAGTGCAAGTGGCGACCACGAAGGTAAGAGTCAATAATGCCATACGGTGCTGCTTGGCCATCGGGCCGTTAAAGAAATGCTGGTGTGTCTTGTATGCCCCTATCCAGCGGAAATAGGCAGTCATAACAGCGAGAAGAGCAGCCAACCATCCCAATTCAATGCCGAATCCACCAGCTACATACCCCACGGGAATGATGAACAGAGCATCGGCAAAGCGGTCGGGCATATCGTTATAAAGATCTCCATTGGCACTTTTCTTTCCTCCTTCAATGGCTACCATCCCGTCGAACAGATTGCAGAGTAATCGCGACTGCATACAAACGATAAACAGAATATAGGCTACATATTTATTGAAGCCGGGATAAATGACTGTGCCAATCAGCAGGAGACATCCCACCATAGCGAAGAATACACTCATCATGGAAATTTGGTTGGGTGTGACACCCCAATGAGTAAGTTTACGGGCAATGATATTAGCCCAGGCCGTGTTTCGTGAGGCTATTTCCCGCCTTCCATCAACTTCATTTTTCATATTTGTGATATGTTTATGATTCGCAAATATACACATCATCTGATGAGTTGCAAAGGAATGAGTGAGAATTTTGAAATGAACCTCTTTTGCAGCAAAATAAAAAAAGTTTGGGTTGTTTATGGAATCTGTGTGGAATCTGCATCTCTATAGTAAAAGCGAACTAATAGTAACATTTTAAAATAATGAAGTTATGAAAACAAATCAATTCAGAGCGATGGTGTTCGCACTGCTAATGGCAGTTATCTCTTTGGCTACAGTGAGTGCACAAGCTATTACTGTGTCGGGTACTGTAACAGATGCAAAAGATGGAACTCCGCTTGTCGGCTGTTCGGTACAGATAAAGGGTACTACGAAAGGTACGGTGACGAACATGAACGGTCAATACACGATTCAGTCTAAGAAAGGAGAGACGTTGTTGTTTCAGTATATCGGCTATAAGCAAGAGAAAAGGGTGGTAAAATCGTCCACACTGGATGTGAAGATGAAAGCTGACGAACTTGTATTGGAAGAATGTGTGGTTGTAGGATACGGACACGAACTAAGGGCCACTAAATCAATGTCTACTGCTTATATGGCAGTATGTCCCGCATCGGGAATCATGTATAATGCTGTAAATGCGGAAGAATATGGCGAGATTCAGGAAAATGGTTTCAAGAATGTGTCGGATGCTCCACTTTCTACTTTTTCTATTGACGTGGATGCCGCTTCTTACAGCAATATGCGTCGTTTTATCAATAAAGGTAAACTGCCTCCAGTCGATGCAATCCGTACGGAAGAATTAGTGAACTACTTTTCCTATGATTATCCGAAACCGACGGGAAGTGATCCTGTGAAGATTACGATGGAAGCCGGAACCTGCCCTTGGAACGCAGATCACCGTCTTGTCCGTATCGGACTGAAGGCTAAAGAAATCCCGACGGACAATCTGCCTGCATCCAATCTTGTCTTTCTGATCGACGTCTCTGGCTCTATGTGGGGAGCGAACCGATTGGATTTAGTGAAATCCTCTCTTAAACTATTGGTAAACAACTTACGTGATAAAGATAAAGTAGCTATCGTGACTTATGCAGGCAATGCCGGTGTGAAACTGGAAGCAACTCCGGGCAGTGACAAACAAAAGATACGTGAAGCCATTGACGAGCTGGAAGCAAGTGGTTCTACCGCAGGAGGTGAAGGGATCATGCTAGCTTATAAAATAGCCCAAAAGAACTTTATATCAGGAGGCAACAATCGTATCATACTCTGCACCGATGGTGATTTCAATGTGGGCGTATCATCGGACAAGGAACTTGAAAAGCTGATTGAACAAAAGCGTAAAAGCGGTATATTCCTCACCGTATTGGGATACGGAATGGGCAACTACAAAGACAGCAAGATGCAGACTCTCGCCGAAAAAGGCAACGGAAACCATGCCTACATCGATAACTTACAAGAAGCCAACCGGGTATTGGTGAACGAATTCGGAGCAACTTTACACACTGTTGCCAAAGACGTAAAGTTACAGGTAGAGTTCAATCCGGCACAAGTGCAGGCCTACCGACTGATAGGTTACGAGAGCCGTTTGCTTGCAGACGAGGATTTTAATAACGATACAAAAGATGCCGGAGAAATGGGAGCCGGACATACAGTGACAGCTTTCTATGAAGTAGTTCCCACGGGAGTAAAGAGTGATTTTGCAGGAAAAATAGACGATCTCAAATATCAGAAAAAACAAAAACCATCTACGCCTCTCAATGAATCTGACGAGTTATTAACCATTAAGCTACGTTACAAAACTCCGGACAGTAACACCAGCAAGAAGATAGAATTGCCGTTGATTGACCATAAAAGCAACCGGGTCTCTGCCGATTTCCGCTTTGCAGCCGCAGTAGCCATGTTCGGACAACTACTGAGAGACTCGGAATTCAAAGGAAACGCCACTTATGACAAAGTGATCTCTTTGGCAAAAACCGGATTAGAAAATGATGAAAAAGGATACAAAAGAGAATTCATACGGCTTGCAGAAACTGCCAAAAGTCTCTGAGATTGTGGAAGTTTTCCACGGTATCCACACTCCAAAGTCCCGTTTTCCACAGTTTGAACTTTAGGTCATCGTTCATAAATAGCTATATACTAGCACTATAGCACGTCCACCTTCGTTCTGGCACGAGGCTTGCACTATTATTATCGTAAGCAAGTGGCTTACAGAAAAACAAACTTCATTTATTAACTTAAAACTTACAATTATGAAAAAGGTATTAGTAGCAGTAGCATTGGTTATGGGATTAGGTAGCTCAGTAGCATTCGCACAGAACGCAGAAAACGCTAACGCAGTGGTAGCAACCGCACAAGCTCCGCAAGACGAGTATACAAAGATTGAAGTAAAGGATCTGCCCGCAGCAGTAACCGAAACTCCGGAAAAGCTTATCCTGAATCAACCATCAAGGAAGCATCGGTAACAACTAAAGAAGAAGGTAAACTTTACAAAGTAGTCGTTACTCAGAAAGACGGAACAGACGTGACTGTGGTATTGAACGAAAAAGGGAAGAAGTAAAATAAAAGTGCAGCGTTTAAAGGGCGAAAAGCACTGTTTCCAATCAGGGGAGCAGTGCTTTTCCCATTTATGGAGGAATGTGGACTTACCATTACAGTCTATTTGCCTCTTATCATCTATTGACTGGCCTCCCCCTGTCCGGCAACGAATGATAGGGACAATAAATATAAGCAACCGACTTCCGGAACAAAATTCAGAGTCACTACTTAAATCAACTCGTAGCTGCTGCTCTGGATGGGCATATCGAGATTGTGAAGTACCTTCTCCAACAGAATACCCTCACGATTGTCGTACTCGTAACCGAAAGTAGCACGAATGCCCTGCAAAATAAACTGCGTAGCACGGTCCAGAGCAATGGGAAGACTGTCTCCCTGCAATAAAGCTCCGGTAATGACACTCGTAAACGTATCTCCCGTACCCGGATAATGGGCGGGCAAATAGGGACATGTGATTTTCCAGTAACGGTTTCCTGTCCGATTGTAAGCATAAACAGAAGTTTTGTGGGGTTCGTCCAACACCGGTACACTGGTGATAATGACCACTTCCGGCCCTTTGTCCGACAAACAACGCAAATACTCTTTTAGTTCCTGATCGGTATTACTCTCTTTATACGGCCGGTCGAGCAGATAGAAAAGTTCCGTCAGATTGGGGGTGATCACATCGGCATGTGTGACTAAATGCTGCATTTCCGCCACCATCGATTCATTGAAATTGGAATAGAGCTTACCATTGTCTCCCAAAACGGGATCTATTACAGTCAGACTATCTTTTCTGCGAAAATCACGAATAAAATCAGATACAATCTGAATCTGTCGGGGCGATCCCAGATAACCGGTATAAATAGCATCAAACTCCACTTCCAACCGTTTCCACTCAGCAATGATACGAGGCATCTCGTCCGTCAGATCAAGAAAAGTAAAATCAGGATACTGCGTGTGGTTAGACAGGATGGCCGTAGGCAACGGACATACCTGAAACCCCATCGATGACAGAATGGGAATGACGACCGTCAGAGAGACCCTTCCCATACCGGAAAGATCGTGAATGGCCGCCACCTTCTTTACTTTATTTGCAAACATACACTTATATCAATCAAAACCAATATTCATCCAGGCAACCCGCAGTCGCATCTCCTCTGACACTGCTTCGTTACTTTAATATTACCAATACATCTCTCGCTCCATGAGCTCCCATCACCAATGCCTGTTCAATGTCGGCAGTCTTTGAGGGTCCCGAGATAAATGTACCGAATTTATATTTTTCATCTTTTATCCGTTCGTAAGCCTGATGCATATTGCTCACAATACGATTTTTGTCCAGAACAATCACCAGCTTCTCGGCAATAAAATAGAGTGCCTTGTATTTCACTGTCTGAGGAATCCAGACAGCCGCATTCTCGGCTACTCCGATTTCACCTTTGACAACGGCTATATCGGTTCCGTTCAGATCCTGCGCACGACCTAACAAATCAGGATTGAACGTAGCACACGTGATTTCCTCCAAATCGGAAGCAATGCTGCCGGCATCAGGGTAAGTACGGCGAATGACAGCATTGATATCTTCTCCCTCACCGAGCACAATAGCCTCACCACCGACGGCAAAACTCATTTCACAGAATTTGGCAACCACGTCCGGATAAACAGTTGCATTGATCTGCCAATCGGGATATTCGTAGCGGTTCTTCGTATTTTTACGGATACTCGCTAATATGTCTTCTTTACTACTCATTTGTTTTCCTCCTTTCCCTGCACTTTATTTTTCTTCCACATCTCGTTAAACGATTCGCCCGCGAATTTAGGAAGTTCTCGTCCTTTTCCCCACGCATCCAAATCGTTATACTTCATAAAACGTGGCAAATGGTTAACTACCGGAGCAGCCCAAAGCGCCGCATTGAAAAGCGTAGGATGATCCATCAACACCTTCATGCCACCGGACATTATTTTCTTACCCGTATTAGCTTTTCCAATCTTATCCAGATCCTGCCTCCATTTATAAATCTGTTCGGCCAAGTCCACCTTTGCCGGACAAACATCCGAACAAGACATACAGAGAGAACAGGCTGACAGATTATCGTAATACTTTTCCGGATCATGTGCCATTCCCAGATTGATACCGATAGGTCCGGGAATAAAGTAAGTGTAAGAATATCCTCCACTCCGACGATACACCGGACACGTATTCATGCAGGCACCACATCGGATACAGTTCAAAGTCTTGATATGGTCGGGATGGGCCAGCAGGGCACTCCATCCATTATCTACAATAATAATATGATATTCACCTCCTTCACGGGGATTCCGGTATTGAGAGGTATAAGTAGTGATCGGCTGTCCCGTTGCCGAACGTGCCAACAGACGGGTAAACACTCCCAGAGCCTCCATGTCCGGTACAATCTTTTCCATGCCGAAAGCAGCAATATTCAGTGTCGGGCACGATGTACCCATATCGGCATTTCCTTCATTGGTACAAACCACAATATCTCCGGTAGACGCCACAGCAAAGTTGGCTCCCGTCATAGCGGCTTCTGCATTCAGAAAGATATTTCGTAAGTTCTTTCGGGCGGCATGGGTCAGATAAGTGGGATCAAAATTCCCTTTCTCCGTTCCTTTCTTTCTCAAAAAGTTCTCCTACCTGCTCACGCTTGATGTGGATAGCCGGAAGTACAATATGACTCGGTGCCAGATTCATCAATTGCAGGATACGCTCACCGAGATCGGATTCCACCACATCGATTCCTTTCTCTATCAGAAACGGGTTCAGTTCGCACTCTTCTGCCAACATCGATTTGCTTTTCACAAAATGCTTTACTCCGTGACTGCTCAATATTTCATAAACGATGGCACGATACTCTTCCGCATCTTTTGCCCAGTGAACGATGGCTCCATTGGCTGTGGCATTCTTCTCAAACTCCAGCAAGAGTTCCTCAAGGTGGCTGTTGGAGTAAAGTTTCAACGCACATGCCTTATCACGCAATTCTTCCACTCGGGTACTTCCTTGCTCATCTTGTCTCTCTGGCACGAACCATCCAAAGGGTCTCGTTGTGCCATGCTGCCATCACCGGATTTTCCAGGAATTTTTCGGCAGCTTTTGCATGCTTGGTACTCATAATTGTGATGCTAATATTTCTACAACATGAATCATTCGGATAGGCAGGTGCTCACGTTCGATGATACCCTGCATATGCATCAGGCAGGAGCTATCCGCTCCGGTGATGTATTCGGCACCGGTCTCCATGTGATGCCGTATCTTATCGCGTCCCATACAGACTGAAACAGCCTGCTCCTCGACTGCAAACATACCTCCGAAACCACAACATTCGTCCACATGGGAGGGCTCAAAAACTTCAATTCCTTCGACCATCTGAAGTAAATCACGCAATTTATTAAAATAAGGTATATTCAGTTCGCTCGGAGCTGACAGGAAAAGTTCACGTACACCGTGACAACTGTTATGGATGCTGACTTTATGGGGAAAGCGGGCAGGAATTTTCGTAGGTTTTATCACATCGTGAATGAAAGCGCAAAGGTCATATATCTTACCTGCGCTTTGGCACTGATGGCCTTCTTTGGCCAGAATGCCGGGATGATTCTCTTTCACAAAAGCCACAACAACTGGCAGAGGGACCGACAATGTAATCGTACTTCCGGAATAAATCATCGAAACGAATAGCCATTTTTAAAGATTCATCTTGAAAACCGGCGTTCGCCATGGCTGTCCGCAACAGGTCTGGTCAAGAGGATAATCAACATCCACCCCTAAGTTCTTCAGTAATTTATATGATGCCACCCCTACCTGCGGATAAATGGCATTGATATAACAGGGATAAATAAACCTACTTTCATAATATATCATTAATTAGTTACAAGTCACGAGTCACAAGCTACGAGTCACAAACGATCAATAACACACAAGACACAATACGGCTGCCTATATCTTGCAGCTTATCACATATAGCCCGAATCAGATCCCACAGCTCATAGAATATTTATCAGTTTGTGCGTTTGCAGGCTAAGTCTCCATTTAGGATGTCGCATCACGCAATCCACCGTTTCTGCGGTGTTATTACAAGAACAAGGCTGAAGGAAAAAATGTTCGGCGGGAAGTTGTTCATAAACGTCAATATTTTGTCCTTCGTAAACAACTTTAACTTCATCCATCCGGTTTAAAGCTAAATTGACACCCTGCTTGGGAGAGCAGGTCACCCAATCGATAGCAACGGGCAAGGGTTTCGTACCATTGGTTTCGATACATACATACTTGCCTGCACGGTGCAAAAGGTCTATAAAAGCATCGTCAATCCACAAAGAAGGCTCTCCTCCGGTAAGAATCACCATGACAGCCGGATACTTCCCTATTTCATTGACAATATCTTCGTCTGTCATCATTTCACCCTCTTCGTGTCGGGTATCACAGAAGTCACATTTCAGATTACAGCCCGAGAAACGTATAAAAACAGCAGGGGTACCCGTATGATACCCCTCTCCCTGTAAACTATAAAAAATTTCGTTAATCTTTCTCATAAATCACCGTATTTGCTTCCGATTCCTGCACTTCGACCTTATAACATTGAGGTATTTGCTTGCATACCCAACGGGCAATATTTTCTGCCGTGGGATTAAAAGGAAGTACCTCATTCAGATTCCTGTGATCCAGTTTCTCCTTAACGGCCTGCTTAATCTGGGTGAAATCCACTACCATTCCATCTGCATTGAGTCAGAACGGCAGTAGACAGTGATAATCCAGTTGTGACCATGAAGACTGGCGCATTTGCTCCGGTACGGAAGAATCAGCTTATGTGCAGCCGATATCTCCATTCTTTTGATTACTGTAAACATTGTTGTAGATATTATTAATGGTTACTGCACCTAATGTCACCTCGGTGCGGGCACAAAGATAATACAAAAGATAGTTTTCATTCAGCGAGAAAAGTTATTTTTCCTATTTTTGCCGAATGAAAACTATCTGTATTATATTAGGTACCATTTCGCTGGGGCTCGGCATTCTTGGCATTTTTCTGCCATTATTGCCCACTACCCCGTTTCTGCTACTCACTGCCGCCCTCTATTTCAAGGGATCTCCCCGGTTATACCAGTGGCTTCTGAATCACAAATACTTTGGTACTTATATACGCAACTTTCGGGAAAATAAAGCGATCCCGTTACGCGCCAAAATCATCTCACTGCTGCTCATGTGGGGCACAATGCTTTATTGCATTTTCTTCCTGATCCCGTTGGTCTGGGTCAAGATACTCCTCTTCCTGATAGCCGCAGGCGTAACTTATCATATACTTTCTTTTAAAACATTGAAAAAGTGAGATAAGCCTGCACGGGCATCTTCCAAACGGTCTTCCCAGTGCTTCACAGAATTCTGTCCAATCACATCCGAAACATACTTAACCGAAATAAAAGGGATTTCTTTGGCTCTGCATACAAAAGCCTGCGCATAAGCCTCCATATCAACCACATCTCCCTCAATATCCGTCAGCTCGGTCAGGAAGCTATCACCGGTATTGCAGGTTGCCGATTCGGTCCAGTGTTGGCAAAAGCCCCTGGCAGCAAGCAATTCCGACGAATCAATACGGTATTCCATTCCCAATCCGGTCATCTTATGCATATCCCGATCGACAAAATGACGGCAGACAAAAACGTCCCCTACCTGATGATTAATAGTTCCGGCTGTTCCCTGATTGATCACAATATCGGGCTTCACTTGCTGGATAGCCTCGGACAAATGAAAAGCCGATTTCACTTTTCCAATACCGGTCCGCACATAATATACCTCCACGTCGGGCCACTTGATTTCTGTAAATTCGCCTTGTACGGCATAAGTCACCAATATCTTTAACATGATTACTTTTTTTGAATTTCATACATTTATATCGCTGCAAAAGTAATCAATTAAAGCCAAATTGACCAGATATTATCTTTAATTGGTCAGAATCTACATATACCCGGCTCCTTTTCATCCTATCTTTGCCCGAAACTTAAAGCACAAATATCATGATTCAAAACTCTATCTCCGACAATCGTATCGTCTGGCTCGACGTCATCCGCTGTGTTGCAATGATAATGGTCATAGGCGTTCATTGTATCGACCCTTTTTACATTTCGCCCACAATGCGGGCTATTCCGAATACACACATTGGGCAGCGATCTATGGTTCACTGCTCCGTCCGTCGGTACCTCTGTTTGTTATGATGACGGACTGCTTCTGCTCCCGTAAAACAACCACTGGGTAAATTCTACAAAAGCGCATTTACCGTGTTTTGTTCCCTTTCTTATATGGTCGGTGTTGTATAGCATGTTTCCTTGGGTTACAGGCGTACTCGGACTACCGAAAGAGATCATCGGTGACTTCTTTTGCTATACACAAGGGCAGGAATCACAAAGCCTGATAGACTCTCTTAAAGATGTGGCAATGATTCCATTCAACTTCAGCCATAAAGAGAACCACATGTGGTATATCTATCTACTTATCGGTCTGTATCTCTACATGCCATTCTTCTCGGCATGGATAGAAAATGCCGACCGAAAGACCAAACGAGCTTTTCTCCTGATATGGATTATCTCACTCTTTATCCCTTATTTGAAAGAGTATGTTGCCAATTGTTTGTTCGAAAGAAGCGGATATGTATTCGGCACGGACACGTGGAATGAATTCGGGCTCTTCTATTACTTTGCCGGATTCAACGGCTATTTATTACTGGGGCATTATGTCAAAAAAGGAAATGACTGGAGCCTTATGAAAACATTCATACTCTGCATACTCATGTTTGCCGTCGGATATTATATCACTTATACAGGGTTCAGCACCACAGCGTCAAATCCCAATGCGACGGAAACGGAGATGGAACTCTTCTTTACCTTCTGCAGCCCCAATGTGCTACTAATGACTTTGGCTACCTTCTTACTATTACAAAAGGTTGTCATCACCAACTCTACTGTCATTAAAGTATTGGCCAATATGACCCAGTGTGGTTTCGGCATCTATATGGTACACTATTTTGTCGTAGGTCCCTTCTTCCTTTTAATAGGACCTTCGTCATTGCCCATCCCTTTGCAGGTTCCACTGATGGCTATCTGCATATTCCTTTGCAGTTGGGCATTTACTGCACTAATTTATAAGCTGATGCCACGAAAAGCCGTTTGGTTTATGGGATAAAGAACAAGCATTTACGGGTGAATGGAAAGATATTCGGATTCCTTCCATCCACCCGTAAATCCATAATATGAAGAAAGCTACAAAAAAGTACCGGGGCCCAATATATCATCCATATAGCTCACATTGCGAGTACGCAGCAATGTCCCATTCGGACTATAGAACAGTTGATACTGGATGTCTACATTTTGCTGTCCCACCTTAATGACAATAATCGGTTGCCATTTCGGAAATTCTACGTAAGTGACGTCCTCTACCTGCCAGCCGGAATAGGGTCCGGAAGCATACGCATTATATACCGTGGCAGAAAGTTCATCGGTATCTCCCCACTCTGTCTGCGTCATCTGCCATTGTCCCTGTGCATTGAACCAGACATTCTTTTCATAACCATTCATCATAAAATCGGCACAATAGTAACCACCGTCCTGCGACCAGGCGATTCCATCAGCCTTGGGATACATTTTTTTCAGGGCTGTCTGCACTTTGGCAGGTGCATTATCCGCAAAAACCGACACAGCCACTACCAACAAAGCCATCAACAAGCTGAATCTCAATTTTATCATAGCTAAAGCATTTTAATCGGGTGAATACTTTTCGCTAACTAACAGTTTGCAGGGATGGTTTGTTTCGAAAAAACGGCCGACACCCATTCGAACCGGCTCAAATACTCTTTTAAAGAGAAGAAGTAATACTCTCAATCGTATCTTTCACGCGTTTCACTGTCGTCACGTTCCGCTCATACTCACTGATGTGGACAGTTCCTCCCATGGATACCGCCTCATTCTTATACTCCATTCCGCTCTTAATGCTTTCACGAGCCGAGAAATGGAATTCCTGAATACCGGTCTCTTTTGCAATCCGGCAGATATTCTTTTCGTTCACCCCACAACCTGCAAGGAGAGTAATTCTGCCGTTCGCCCTTTCACGGAGTTCCTTCAACAAAGGTATTCCAAGTTCCGCCGTTGCCTGTTGCCCCGAAGTCAGGATACGGTCGCATCCCAGATCAATTATCTGTTCCAAAGCTTCAGACGCATCACGGCAGACATCAAATGCCCGATGGAAAGTGACAGATAAGCCTTTCGAGGCCTCCATCAATTGTTTCATCACCGGTACGTCTATCCCGCCATTTGTAGTCAGGCAGCCAAACACCACCCCGTCGGCTCCAAGTTGACGAGCCATTTCTATATCCTTCAGCATGGTCTTTACCTCGACAGGAGAATAAAGAAAATCGCCGCCGCGCGGACGTATGATGACATGCAGCCGGGTGGTCGTCAGTACCTCACGTGCCATTGCTATCTCGCCATACGACGGAGTAGTTCCGCCTTCGGGGATACCGGCACAAAGTTCCACACGGTTTGCTCCACCTTCCTGTGCAGCAATGCAACTCTCTACAGAGTTGGCACAAACCTCAAATAAGTAATTCTTCATATTTTATCCATATTAAAACAACTGTTGAACGGAGAATAAAAGGGCGAATTGCTTCGCCCTTATCCTAAACATTTTCTTTTCAATCTTTACTTTGCAAAGCTCACCGCACGTGTTTCGCGGATAACGGTTATCTTCACCTGTCCCGGGTAGGTCATCTCATCCTGAATCTTCTTCGCAATTTCACCCGACAGATTCTCCGTCTGCTTATCGTCTATCTTATCCGCTCCGACAATGACGCGAAGTTCACGTCCTGCCTGAATGGCATAAGTCTTGGTCACACCCGGATAAGACATAGCCAATTGTTCCAGATCGTTCAGACGCTTGATATAAGCTTCAACAATTTCACGGCGTGCACCCGGACGTGCTCCTGAAATAGCATCACACACCTGTACGATAGGTGCAAGCAGACTGGTCATTTCTATTTCATCATGGTGAGCACCGATAGCGTTGCAAATATCCGGTTTTTCCTTAAACTTCTCAGCAAGCTTCATACCTAACAAAGCATGTGGCAATTCCGGTTCTTCATCGGGCACCTTACCAATATCGTGCAGCAATCCGGCACGTTTTGCCTTTTTCGGATTCAGTCCCAATTCGGATGCCATCACAGCACAAAGATTAGCCGTTTCGCGAGCATGTTGCAACAGGTTCTGTCCGTAAGACGAACGATATTTCATTTTACCGATGATACGAATCAACTCCGGATGTAATCCGTGTATACCAAGGTCGATAGTGGTGCGTTTACCTGTCTCGATAATCTCTTCTTCCACTTGCTTACGCACTTTGGCAACCACCTCTTCGATGCGTGCCGGGTGGATACGTCCGTCAGTAACCAACTGGTGCAATGCCAGACGGGCTATTTCACGGCGAACAGGGTCGAACGCAGAAAGAACGATAGCCTCGGGGGTATCGTCTACTACGATTTCAACACCGGTAGCAGCTTCGAGAGCACGGATATTGCGGCCTTCGCGTCCGATAATGCGTCCCTTGATTTCGTCCGATTCAATGTGGAATACAGTTACTGAGTTTTCAATAGCTGTTTCTGTAGCCACACGCTGTATAGACTGTATCACGATGCGTTTAGCCTCTTTACTTGCGGTCAACTTGGCATCATCCATGATATCATTGATATAAGACTGTGCCTGGGTTTTCGCTTCTTCTTTCAGTGACTCTACCAGACGTTCTTTGGCTTCGTCGGCCGACAAACCGGAAAGTGCTTCCAGCTTCTCAATCTCCTGATGCTGGAGTTTGTCCAGTTCTTCTTTCTTCTTGTCTACAATACCCAATTGAGCTTCCAGATTTTCTCTGACCGCATCAGCCTCGGCTCTTTTACGCTGAATCTCTTCCTGGCGCTGGCTAAGCACCATTTCACGTTGCTTCAACTTATTTTCGGCCTGTTGGATCTTTTGGTTACGTAGAGCTACCTCTTTCTCCAAATCTGCTTTCTTATTGAGAAACTTCTCTTTCACTTCCAGCAGTTTGTTTTTCTTAATCACTTCCGCTTCTGTCTCTGCTTCTTTCAGGACATTATCATATTTGGCCTTTAGTCCGTATTTAAACAATACGTACGATAAGATTCCTCCTACGATGAAGCATGCAATGGATGCTACTATTGTTACTAACATTGTAATTTAATTTAAATATAAATAAAAACGCACTGCCAAATACCCGAGAGCTTCCTCTTTCGGGCATCTTTAGCAGTGCGTGGATTTTCTTTATAAAAATGGAAACAGTTATTCCTCGTTCCTGAAATACTCTTCCAGCATTTCCGTAAGTTCTTCTATCTTGGCCGTATACGGTTGGGTATCATTACGTTGCAGCAACTGTAGTTTCTCCAGTGAAAACTGATATGCCACCATAGCTATAATCTTCTCCGGAGCCACGTTCCTGTAGTGCTCCCGATACGCATTGAGCCTGATATTTACCTGCTTTGCCGCTTCTCTTACGGTCTCTTCCTCATCACGGTTAATGGTGAGAGGATAATAAGAATCCGCTATTTGCAGGTTTATTTTTATTTTATCGTTCATACATCCTTTTTTATGTTATTCATTCAACAAAGCGATGCATTTATCGACTTCACGCACTAATTTGGACAATCGCAGCTTCGTCTCTTTTACGTCGCTGCCGTTAAGGCTGATTGTCGTAGCTGTTTTTAGGTCTGTGTAGCTTGATTCTAACGCTTTGTATTCAGCTCTCGCCTTTTCGAGTTCGGACTTCTCATCTTCGAGAAGTTGCTTTAACTCAGCATTTTCGCGCTTTAATTCATCGTGCAGATAGATTAAATGCCGCAGCCTTGCTTCAAAGGTACTTAATAGCTTCTTTTCTTCTTCTGTCATCACTACACCAAAATTGTACACAAAAATACGATTAACTCTGATATTACAAAAACTTTTCGGCGGAAAATAGTCATTTATAGTGAAAATAGTTATCCGGGGGACTTCCTTTACCTCCCCCGACTCCTAATTATATAAAAGCCCGCTACAAGCACAATTATCCAAAATCGACAACCGATTTGTTATAAATATGCAATAAGAGCGCAAAAAACCGGATACATTTTCATCTTTTTGTGGCTTTTTGTTATTAATTTAATAGAATTTATATCAGATAGACTACGATTTCGAACTTTTATTCCTACATTTGCGGGCAAATGATAACCTTTATTAAAACGCATAATCATGGCTAAAATAACCAAAGAAGCCGCATTGCTCTATCATTCACAGGGCAAACCCGGTAAAATTGAGGTGGTACCTACCAAACCCTACAGTACACAAACCGACTTATCTCTCGCTTACTCTCCCGGCGTGGCAGAACCATGCCTCGAAATAGAAAAGAACCCACAAGATGCTTATAAATATACAGCCAAAGGCAATCTGGTAGCTGTTATCTCAAACGGTACAGCTGTTCTGGGATTGGGTGATATCGGCGCTCTTAGCGGCAAACCGGTAATGGAAGGTAAAGGTTTGCTTTTCAAAATCTATGCAGGAATCGATGTATTCGATATCGAAGTCAATGAAAAAGACCCCGACAAATTTATCGAAGCCGTCAAAGCCATCGCCCCTACTTTCGGGGGTATCAACCTGGAAGATATCAAAGCACCCGAATGTTTTGAAATAGAACGCCGCCTGAAAGAGGAACTCGACATTCCCGTAATGCATGACGACCAGCACGGAACGGCCATCATCTCCAGTGCGGGATTGGTCAATGCCTTGCAAGTAGCCGGTAAAAAGATTGAAGATGTAAAAATCGTAGTTAACGGTGCAGGTGCTTCGGCCGTATCGTGTACGAAGCTTTATGTATCATTGGGCGCACGCCTTGAAAACATTGTCATGCTCGATAGCAAAGGTGTTATCAGCAAGGCACGCACCGACCTGAACGAACAGAAGCGTTATTTCGCAACCGACCGTACCGATATTCACACACTGGCCGAAGCCATCAAAGATGCCGACGTATTCTTAGGACTCTCCAAAGGAAACACTTTGTCGCAGGATATGGTGCGCAGCATGGCTCCGATGCCTATCGTCTTTGCCCTGGCAAACCCGACCCCGGAAATCTCTTACGAAGACGCCATGGCAGCCCGTCCGGACGTATTGATGGCAACCGGACGTTCGGATTATCCCAATCAGATTAATAATGTAATCGGTTTCCCGTATATCTTCCGCGGAGCTCTCGACACGCAAGCGAAAGCGATCAATGAAGAGATGAAAATTGCCGCTGTACACGCCATTGCCAATCTGGCCAAACAGCCCGTACCCGATGTAGTGAACGAAGCCTACCATGTGAACAACTTCACCTTCGGTCCGGAATATTTTATTCCGAAACCGGTAGATCCCCGCCTGATCACGGAAGTATCCATCGCCGTGGCCCGTGCCGCTATGGAGAGTGGTGTTGCCCGTAAGAATATAGAGAACTGGGATGATTATAAAACACATCTCCGCGAATTGATGGGACAGGAATCTCAGCTGACCCGCCAACTCTACGACACGGCCCGTCGCAATCCGCAACGTGTGGTATTTGCCGAAGGCGGACACCCCAACATGTTGAAAGCTGCTGTCGAAGCCAAATCGGAAGGAATCTGCCATCCTATTATATTAGGTAACGAAGAGCGCATCGAGAAACTGGCCAAAGAACTCGACCTGAGCCTGGACGGAATCGAAATCATCAACCTCCGCCACGACCGTGAAGCGGAACGCCGTGAGCGCTATGCACACATCCTCTCTCAGAAGCGTGCCCGCGAAGGTGCTACATACGAAGAGGCCAACGACAAGATGTTCGAGCGCAACTACTTCGGTATGATGATGGTTGAAACCGGAGACGCAGACGCTTTCATCACCGGACTGTACACCAAATACAGCAATACCATCAAAGTAGCGAAAGAAGTTATCGGCATCCGTCCGGAATACAAACATTTCGGAACCATGCACATCCTGAACTCCAAAAAGGGAACTTACTTCCTGGCTGACACTTTGATCAACCGTCATCCGGATACTTCCACTTTGATAGATATAGCCAAACTGGCCGATCAAACTGTCAGATTCTTCAATCATACTCCGGTGATCTCCATGCTGAGCTATTCCAACTTCGGTTCCGACCAGGCAGGAAGCCCGCTGAAGGTACACGAGGCAGTGGCCTATATGCAACAGGAATATCCCGAACTGGCAATTGACGGTGAAATGCAGGTGAACTTCGCCATGAACCGCGAGCTCCGTGACTCTAAGTACCCTTTCACCCGCCTCAACGGCAAGGATGTCAATACATTGGTATTCCCCAACCTGAGTTCTGCCAACGCAGGATATCAGCTGCTGCAAGCCATGGATCCGGATACCGAATTCATCGGCCCGATCCAGATGGGACTGAACAAACCTATCCACTTTACGGATATAGAAAGCTCGGTACGCGACATCGTAAACATCACAGCCGTGGCTGTGATCGACGCTATTGTAGAAAAGAAAAAAGCTAATAAATGAAACGGCCATTATCCAAATCACAAATAGTTTGTATCATTCTGCTTTGGGTGGCGCTTTGTTACATAGTATTGGTATACGCCGAACGTATTGACGGTCCTACCATACTTATGCTTATCATTTCGGCAGCATTAGTGTTTATTCCCGTCTATAAATCACTTAAAAAGAATAAATAATATCTTTTTATTCCTTTTTTGCGGCATAAAATATCAATTTTGATGTTTTATGCCGTTTTTCTTTATAAAATGCTTGCTAGTTCGATTTTTATGTTTACTTTTGCAACGTCATCAACAGAGACGATAGAATTTAAAAACAATCATATTAAAAAGAAAAAAGAATTATGAATGCAGCTAAGGTATTAGAAGATTTGAAGAGAAGGTTCCCCAACGAACCGGAGTATCATCAGGCAGTAGAAGAAGTTCTTTCTACCATTGAAGAAGAATACAACAAACATCCTGAATTCGACAAGGCCAATCTGATTGAACGTCTTTGCATTCCAGACAGAGTATACCAGTTCCGTGTAACTTGGGTAGACGATAAAGGCAACGTGCAGACCAACATGGGTTACCGTGTTCAGCACAACAACGCCATCGGCCCGTACAAAGGAGGTATCCGCTTCCATGCTTCTGTAAACCTTGGTATTCTGAAATTCCTTGCTTTCGAACAAACATTTAAAAACTCGCTGACCACATTGCCTATGGGTGGCGGTAAAGGTGGATCGGACTTCTCTCCACGCGGAAAGTCAAATGCCGAAGTAATGCGTTTCACTCAAGCCTTCATGCTCGAACTGTGGCGCCACATCGGTCCTGAAACCGACGTACCGGCCGGTGACATCGGTGTAGGTGGCCGCGAAGTAGGCTTCATGTTCGGTATGTACAAGAAGTTATCTCACGAATTTACCGGAACATTCACCGGTAAGGGACGCGAATTCGGCGGTTCACTGATCCGTCCGGAAGCTACAGGTTACGGTAACATCTACTTCCTGATGGAAATGCTGAAAACCAAAGGAACCGACCTGAAAGGTAAAGTATGCCTGATCTCCGGTTCGGGTAACGTGGCTCAGTACACTGCCGAAAAAGTATTGGAACTCGGTGGTAAAGTAGTTACCATGTCCGACTCCGATGGTTACATCTACGATCCGGACGGAATCGACCGTGCCAAACTGGATTACATCATGGAGTTGAAGAACCTCTATCGTGGACGTATCCGCGAATATGCCGAAACTTATGGTTGTAAATATGTTGAAGGAGCCCGTCCCTGGGGTGAAAAGGGTGATATCGCACTGCCTTCAGCCACTCAGAACGAACTTAACGGGGACGATGCACGCAAGTTGGTTGCCAACGGGGTGATAGCCGTATCGGAAGGTGCTAACATGCCTTCTACACCTGAAGCCATCAAAGTGTTCCAGGATGCTAAGATCCTGTACGCTCCGGGTAAAGCAGCCAATGCAGGCGGTGTATCTGTGTCAGGATTGGAAATGACTCAAAACTCTATCAAACTGAGCTGGAGTTCGGAAGAGGTGGACGAAAAACTGAAGAGCATCATGAAGAACATTCACGAAGCTTGCGTACAGTACGGTACCGAACCGGACGGATACGTAAACTATGTGAAGGGTGCTAACGTTGCCGGATTCATGAAAGTAGCCAAAGCAATGATGGCACAAGGAATCGTATAATCAGCAAAGAATCCAATAATGTCATAGTAAAAGAAAGCCCGTTTCTCCTAAAAGGAGGACGGGCTTTCATTTTAAACAATCCACACTACTTCTTTACAATAACCTCCGGTTCGAAACTCTCCCTATCGAACAGCTTTCACACATATGTCCCCCCCTTTCATACCTCCGCAACCAATCAGGCAGAGCCATCCGGCGTTGCGAGTACAACTATCCCTCATCTGGTTGCAACCATACGAAAATCCGAATAGAAAACGGCTTGACAGGCATTACCAACTATATTGAAGAGCCAGTAGTGCTTTTTTAATTCCCTTCACGCGTCCACCATTTTACCGACCTCCGTCCGGTACTCCCAACGTCACCGGAATATGTCTCCCCATTCAGTTCCCGCCGATATTCCGCCAACCGTTCAGTCACAAAAAATAATATTAACAGGCGGTTCAAACAGATGCCTTATCAGTTTGCTATAAAAGAAGTTGCCGGCATCACAAAAATAAAAACAATCGTTTCAATCTTTCATAAAACTAAAAAGAGGTCTCTTTTTTTAATCTATTAAAAATTTGCTTGTTTGTTTTAAACCATTTACTTTTGGAATTTTAAAAACCAAAGCCTTATTTTTGAAAAAATCACAATCAGCCTTATATTCTACTAAATGATTTTAAATAACGAGTCTAATAAGAAGAAGAAATTTGAGCAGTTTTTCATTATGACTTATCCCAAAGTCAAAGCGTTTGCATGGAAATTGTTGAAGTCAGAAGAAGATGCAGAGGATATAGCCCAGGATATATTCGCAAAACTATGGACTAATCCTGAGATTTGGGAAAATCAGGAAACTTGGAACAGCTACATATATACTATGGTCCGCAACCATATCTATAACTTTCTAAAACATAAATCAATCCGGCAGACCTATCAGGAGCAATGCACAAAAGAGGAGCCGGCTATATCCGAAACTGACATTCACGATCAACTTTATGCCAAGGAAAGTGAACTTCTGATAAAACTTACGATTGCCAATATGCCCGAACAGAGGAGGAAAATCTTCCGAATGAGCCGGACACAGGAAAAAAGTAATCAGGAAATCGCCGACGAGCTGGATATTTCGATCCGCACTGTAGAGCGCCACATCTATTTGGCACTAATCGATTTAAAAAAAGTACTCCTCACCCTATTTTTTTTCTATCTCGGTTGAGTAATCAGTCACACCTAATTGTCTTATCTATATAAAGGCTATAAAAATGAAGAATTATATTCAGAGAATCATCCGTTTGTTTGCCACCTCCGACCCCGACCCAAAGCTCACCGGAGAGATCCACCGATGGCTGCTCGATCAGGAGCATGCCGGGGAAAAGGAGACGGCACTGCACGATTTATGGTACGAAACGGAAGGAAAGGTGGACAGGACTACCTGGGATTCTCTTGCATCGGTATATACCAAAGTCGGGGCCAACTCCGGGGACAGACATCAGCCACGTATCCGTTTCGCACATTATGCGGCTGCCATAGCGTTGCTGATCGTATCAGTTTCGGTCACTTTTCAAATGACCAAACAGCACTTTGCCGAAGCTCCCCTTATTGAAAACATAACACCGGACGGACGACTGAGCAGCCTTCGTCTTCCGGACGGCAGCATAGTACAAACCAACTCGGGCAGTATCTTGCTCTACCCCGAAAAGTTTAAAGGTGAAACCCGCACAGTTTACCTAATCGGTGAGGCCAACTTCAAAGTAAAGAAAAACTCCGGTCAGCCATTCATTGTCAGATCGGGTACCATGTCGGTGACAGCCTTGGGCACTGAGTTCAATGTCGCTGCTTATCCGGAAGAGAACGAAATGATTGCAACTTTGATCCATGGAAAAATAAAAGTGGAATGCGACAATGGGAAAGAGAGTTATATCGTCACTCCCGGACAACAGGTCACTTATCGTAAAAGTACGGGAGAAAGCCGGCTCGCCGAAGCAAACATCGAAGACGTAACAGCTTGGCAAAAAGGGATGTACGTATTCAGAGGCGTCACCATGTCAGAAATCCTGAACGAGCTGGAAAGACGCTATGCAGTCACCTTCCAGTATAACGCCAATTTATTTAATGATGATAAATTCAACTTCCGTTTTCGTGAAAAATCCACTTTGGAAGATATCCTGAACATTATGCAGGAAGTTGTGGGAGGATTCAGTCATGAACTGAAGGGAAATATATGTTATATAAAACCGGAGACAAAAAAATAAAATGATTTAATATATTGATTTGTTTAACCTTAAAAACAATTGTTTAGTATGTAAAAAAGTATCCGGAAAGAGGCGGCCACCTGATTCCGGATATGAAATCTGAATTCTTTGCGTTAAAGCTTATGCTTTACTTTTTGGGAAATAAATATTATGATTTAACACTAAAATTCGTTCAAATCTATGAATTTTTATCGATTAAAGTCTATTTTTTTTATAATTTTTAGCTGTTTTATTCTACAAACGGCTGCCTTTGCTCAAAACAACGTAAAAATAACAATCAAGAAAAAGAATATCACGTTGCAGGAAGCATTGCGGGAGGTTGAGAAACAATCTGATTATCTGATCGCTTTCAACGAATCCAAACTTGAGAAAACTAAGCGCGTTAACCTGAATATTAATGCTGAATCTCTGGATAAGACACTGGCTTCTATCCTGTCCGGAACGGGGCTTTCCTACAAAATCAAAGACAAATATATCATGATTATTCCGCAATCAAAAGTGGAAGTCGAAAGCAAAAAACTGTCGGGGATAGTGAAAGATGACAAAGGAGATCCCTTGATCGGAGTCAACGTCTCCTTCAAAGGCAGCCCCACAGGAACCGTCACCGGTCTTGACGGACGATTTTCCATTCTGGCTGCCAAAGGAAATATCATTGAATTCTCCTACGTAGGCTATACCACCCAATATATTACAGTGGGCGATGCTTCTTCGCTAACTGTCGTATTGGAAGAAGATGCCAAGGCACTGGACGAAGTAGTTGTTACCGCACTGGGTATCAAACGTGCGGAAAAGGCATTGAGTTACAGTGTTCAGCAGGTAAAATCGGATGCTATCAACGATGTGAAAGATGCCAACTTCGTGAACGGATTGACCGGGAAAGTTGCAGGTGTATCCATCAACCGGAGTTCCTCGGGCATCGGCGGGGCGACCCGTGTTGTCATGCGCGGAGCCAAGTCTATTGTAGGAAATAATAATGTGCTCTACGTAGTGGACGGTATGCCTATCGGCAACCCTTCAAAAGGCGAAATCAACAATGACTATAGCACTCCGGGAGGAGGTGAAGGCATTTCCGACTTCAACCCGGAGGACATCGAAAGTCTATCGATACTGACAGGTCCGGCCGCCGCAGCCCTGTATGGTTCATCGGCAGCCAACGGTGTTATCCTGATTAACACCAAGAAAGGGCAGGAAGGCAAACTGAAAATCTCGATCTCCAACAATACGGAGTTTATGACCCCGTATGTAATGCCGGAATTTCAAAACCGATACGGTAATGCAAAAGGATCATACAAGAGTTGGGGTGAGATGCTGCAACAGCCTTCAACGTTCCGCCCGAAAGACTTCTTCAAGACAGGCGCCAATATCATGAATGCCGCCAATTTTTCAGTAGGAAACAAAAATAATCAAACGTTCGTATCGGTGGCAACAACAAACTCCACCGGCATCATTCCCAACAACGAATACTATCGTTACAACTTCACATTACGCAACACCGCGAGTATGCTGAATGACAAACTCCATCTCGACCTGGGAGCCAGTTATGTTCTGCAGGGAGACCAGAATATGCTGTCGGCAGGGCGTTACTTTAATCCGTTGGTACCTCTGTATCTCTTTCCGCGGGGTGAAGATTTCGAAGCAGTCAAGGTGTACGAGCGCTATGACACCAACCGAAAATTCCCCATACAGGAATGGTCTTATGGCGATCAGGGCCTGAATCTGGAAAACCCGTACTGGATTGTGAACCGCGAAATGTTTGTTTCCAAAAAGAAACGTTACATGTTTTATGCCAACGTAAAATACGATATTCTCAGTTGGCTGAACATAGCAGGACGTATACGTGTGGATAACACCAACACTACTTCCGAGCGCAAATTACACGCTTCGACAATCAAGCTGCATGCCCAATCGGACAAAGGAGCCTACAACCGGAGCATGGAAGAATATCAGCAGACCTATGCGGATATTATGCTGAATGTGAACAAGAATTTCGGTAACTTCAACCTGACGGCAAATGCCGGATTCAGTTATGAAGATCACCTGACCACCGGCATGGGCATCGGAGGAAAACTGTTTACCGTCCCCAACCTGTTCTCTGCCTATAACTTCGATCCGGCTTCCGGACCCGGTTCGCAATCGCACACCCATACACGTAACAATTCGGTCTTTGTAAGCACCGAGCTGGGATATAAAAGCATGCTTTACCTCACACTTACCGGACGACAGGAATGGGCTTCCCAGTTAGTCAACTCTGACCAGCCCACCTATTTCTATCCTTCTGTCGGAGTGTCGGGCGTAATCTCTGAGATGGTAAGTCTGCCTAAATTTATTTCATTCTGGAAGATGAGAGCTTCCTTCGCCGAAGTAGGAGGACCGATCAACTATACCGGATTGACTCCCGGAACTGTCACCGATCCCATGAAAGGCGGAGTCATCAATCCGATATCTGTCTATCCTTTCCCGAACTTCAAAGCAGAACAAACCAAATCGTATGAGTTGGGAACTAACCTGAGACTTTTCAACAACAAAATCAATATCGATGCCACGGTGTACCTGACAGATACCTACAACCAGACCTTCCTTTCCAGCATGTCTCCTGCTTCGGGATACTCGGGCTTCTATGTACAAGCGGGTAAAGTGCGCAACAAAGGTATCGAACTGTCATTAGGCTATAACGATCAGTTCGGAAAAGTGGGATATGCCACCAATCTGACTTATACAGCCAACCGAAATAAAATCATGAAGATGGTGCATGACTATAAGAACCCTTCGGACGGTTCGCTGTTCAGCATCACTGAACTGACCCTGCAAGATAAGGGAGGAGTTTACCTGCGGGAAAAGGACGCCATCGGAGACGTATATGTAAAAGGCATCCTTGCCAGGGGCAAAGACGGTAAACTGATCGAAGAAGAAGGAGGATATAAAGTAGACCGCTCACAACGCATCAAGATAGGATCGGTCAATCCGGACTTCTCGATCGGCTGGAGACACAATGTCACCTGGAACAACATTACTCTGGACCTGCTGTTCAACGGACGTTTCGGAGGTATTGTCACCTCTTCCACCCAAGCATTCCTTGACGACTACGGTGTATCGAAAGACACTTATAAAGCGCGTCAGAACGGTGGTGTATGGGTGAACGGAACCCAATACGACGCGGAAAAATATTATACGACCATCGGCGGCGAACAACTGATGGCATATTATGCATACAAAGCAACCAATATCCGTCTTCAAGAAGCCAGCCTGAGCTATACCTACCGGGCAAATGGTTCCGGAAATGTGATCAACCGGCTGACAGTTTCCGCCATCGGGCGCAATTTGTGGATGATCTATAATAAAGCCCCATTCGATCCGGAAATGACCTCTTCGACAGGTACCTATAACCGGGGAGATGTCTTTATGCCACCCAGTTTGCGTAGTGTGGGATTTAGCGTGAAGATTGAATTATAACCTTTAAAAAATGCAACACTATGAAATTAAATAAAGTAAAGAATATGTGGAGAATTCTATCGGTCATAGCCCTCTTGGGTTCAACACTATGTACCTCGTGTATATCCGAAGATATCAACCGGAACCCGTTGCTCCCGACGAAAGAAGATGAAAAGATGGACGGAGTTATTTACGGAGCCTACCTGCCCAATCTTGAAAAAAGTGTAATCCCCATCGGCACCGCTTCAGAAAGTACAGAACCGGTAAACCGCTATCAGATCGGAGTAAATCTGGCCGGTGACGCCTGGGCGGGATACATGTCTCCCCGAGACAACAAATTCAACGGCAGCAAGAATTTCACCAACTATTTCATGTACGAAAACTGGGTGAACTATGTGTATTCTTTTATGGTGACGGATGTATATTCGCCATGGATGCAGATAAAACGCATCTCGCAGGATGAAGGGACAAGAAATGACGAGATTTATGCCCTAGCCCAGATCATCAAGATCGCGGCACTGCACCGCACTACGGATATGTTCGGCCCGATTCCCTACTCACAAGTGGGCAAAGGTTCTTTTAAAGTGGCATACGACTCTCAGGAAAGCGTATACCGCTCTTTTCTGAAAGAACTGGAAGAGGCTGTCCAAACCCTGGACGATTACTCGAATAAGAGCAAAGAAGTATTGCCTGCCTTCGACATTGTTTATAACGGCGATGTCAATAAATGGATGCGCTTTGCCAATTCGCTGATGCTCCGCCTGGCCATCCGTGTCCGTTTTGCCGATGCGGGACTCGCCAAAGAATATGCGGAGAAAGCCGTGAAGCATCCCGCAGGCCTGATCGACAGTAAAGAACTGGCAGCCCAGATGGGTAAAGGAGCCGGCCTGCAGATGAAGAATCCGCTGAAAGTGATCAACGAAGAATACAATGACACCCGTATGGGGGCCACCATCTATTCTTACCTGGCAGGATACAATGACGCCCGTGCTGCCGTATACTTTGTCAAAAACAATGGTTTCAAAGCCGTACGTTGCGGGATCGCCAAGTCCGGAGACGCCTATAACGGATTCACACGCCCGAACGTGCATGAAGACGACCCTCTCTATTGGATGAAAGCATCCGAAGTATGCTTCTTGAAAGCCGAAGGGCACTGGCCGGATTCGATATGGCGGCAGTGCCGGCGACTTCTACAACGCAGGCATCCGCATGTCGTTCAGTGAGAATGGACTGGACAATTCGTCGGCCGAAACCTATCTGAAAGACTCCACCCGCAAACCGGCCAACTACACCGATACCTCCAACGGCGAGTTGAGCGCCAATGCTCCGAGCAGCATCACCATCCGTTGGGAAAACGGAGCTACGGAAGAAGAAAACTGGAACGTATCATCACTCAAAATATCTCGCCATCTTCCCAACGGACAAGAGGCATGGACCGAATGGAGACGTACCGGATATCCCCGCCAAATAGTCGTTGCCGAAAATAAAACGAACTCCGCAGTATTGATCGGAAACGGATACGACCTGGGAGGCGTAAGGAGACTGCCCTATCCCCGCACCGAATATGAACAAAACGGCGAAACCTCCACAACGCCATCAGCCAGTATTTGGGAGGAGTAGATGCTGCCACCAAAGTATGGTGGGACAAAAAGCAAATAGTAATGAACCTGAAAATTAAAGAAACATGAATATGAGAAATACCATTTTACATTTATCGGAGTAGCATTGTTGGTAGGCTTCGTCGCATGCGATGACTGGACCTCACCGGAGAAACTCGATGTAGAAAACGAAGCAGTGGGTGACCTTTACTCCAAACGCGACTCCATCAAGTGGGCCGAAGAAGAAAAAGGCATAAAGAGAACGAAGCTGCCTACGAAAAATACCTGGAGAACCTGAGAGCTTACAAAAGTACCAAGCACCCCATTATGTTCGGGTGGTTCAATGCCTGGCAACCGGACGGAGCGGGAAAATATCCCCGCCTGTCTCTTTTGCCGGACAGCATGGATGTTGTTTCGATATGGGGAAACTGGCACTCTCTGAGCGAAGAAAAAATCAAAGAGTTGCGGAGCGTACAGGCCAAAGGAACCAAAGTCATTATCGGCTGGATTATAGAAGATATAGGCGACCAGATAAAATGGGGACGCGACCAATGGCCCGCCGATGATACTCAAGCCATCAAAGAGTATGCACAAGCCATCGTAGACACAATCAACAAATACGGCTACGACGGATTCGATTATGACTATGAGCCGTCATACGCATCACCGTTCAAGCCGGGCAACCATTGCGGCAATTTGACTTCTTGCTCACGCGATTATAATAAAGAGAAAGAAATCTTGTTTATGAAGACCATGCGCGAGCTGCTGGGCCCGGACAAACTGTTTCATCTGAACGGCTCTATCCATTGGCTGGACCCGCGTGCGGCACAGTATTTCGACCGTTTTGTCGTTCAATCTTACAACGGATCGGCTTCCAGTTTTGAGAGATGGACCAATGATATCCAAAACCGGTTGAATATCAAACCCGAACAGCTCGTATTTACGGAAAGCTTTCAGAACAAGCCCGGTGCACGAAGCAGATTCCCGGGTACATACGCCGGTTACGTGGCTTCCAAACAAGGCAATGTGGGAGGAATCGGAGTCTTTCATATTAATGAAGACGCATTTGAAGACGAAGCCTATGTTAACATCAGAAAGGCCATCTCTATCATGAATCCTCCCGTAAAATAATTAACCTAAAAACAGTTTGAAACATGAAATGTAACGTATCTTACAAATATCTGTTTATTGCGATCGGCATACTTTGCCCGCTCTTTTCCGCCTGTGACTATGCCGACGGAGAAGGTTCAGGCTCGGAAAACGCAGTATACATGGAAACACCCGATAATAAAGGCATCGTCAACTTCACTTTAGAGCCCGATGGCGGAATAACCTATCTGACACCCCGGCTGGCCAATATCAGCCAAAGCCCGGTGACTATACAAGTGGGTTATGACAAAGAGGCCTTGGATAAATACAACAAGGACAACGGGGCCTCGTATGAACCCCTTCCCCCCTCCGCTTTTAAACTGGCAGATGCAGAGGGAAACGAGCTATCCGCCTCCGAAGGCATACGAGTACCCGCCGGTGACTTTTCAGCAAAAATAATGGTGAAAGTAGGACAACTGAATTCCAAGGATTTCCCCGCCAATAAGAAATATGCAATTCCTCTTAGTATCACGGGGGCTTCCAACTATTCGCTGATTCCCTCACAACGCAGCGCGATCTTGCTCCTGAATCGTTCCATCCTTTCGTCGGTAGCCAAAGTCAGCGGTGGAGAAGGCATCCGGATAAAACCTGTCGGAATGCACACAAAGGCCGAATGGACCATTCAAATGAGCGCCATCTATTCCAGCCTGACCCGAAGCAACCTGACCACAGCCTATCTAAGCAACGGAACAGGAGGAGAATTCTATACCCGCATTTCATCTACTGCCGGCATACAAGTGAAAAACGGACGCGACGGGGACGACACATGGACTCAAATACCCCTGCAAGCGGGTAAATGGCTGCATATCACCTATGTGCACAAGGATAAGAAAACGACAGTCTATGTCAACGGAAAGGTCCAGAAGGTCTTTGAGAACAGTGCCATCACCTTTGGCGAGAACAGCATGATCGTAGTCGGAAACTCCGGTTACCGTAACGACTATCTTCGCGAGATACGTTTATGGGACAAGGCGCTGACAGAGTCGGAAATCAACGATTACTTATACCTCCCGATGGACCCTGCAACCCCGCATCTCATTTCGTATCTGCCACTGAGCAAAGAGATGGAGACCAAAGACCTGAAAGCCCCCGCCGGTACGGAGAATGTAACCACGAAAGCCCGCATTGAATATGTGGAAAACGTTAAATTCCCGGCAGATGAATTAGTAATTGTAAATCAAGAATAAAAGGAATTCAAAATGAAAAGAAAAATAAAATCCGCCCAAAGCATTTTATGGGTTCTATTACTCATTTTGTCAGCATCGTGCAGTAAAGACGAAATACAGATCGTAGATCAGGATACAAGTTGGCAAATGGACAATAAGTATATCGAAGAAGATATCCGTGAGCAACTCGGCATCGATCCGTTCACAGATCTGGTGTACCTGGGATATTACGGCAATCCTTATACACAGTTGGAGGCAATCAACGACCTGGTAAATACCACACTGGTGGGAAAGAACGAACTTTCGTTCAAAGTAAAAGTGACGAAGCCTTACAAAGAAGATATCAAAGTCAATCTTATGAAAGAAGACAAACTGGTAACCGATTTTCCAGAGATGGCGGAGGGAATACCTCTTTTTCCGAGCGAGAACTGCACCTTTGAAGGCGGTGTGCTGAAAGCCGGCGAACTGGAAACAACGGTGAAACTAACGATTAAGGATGTTGAGAAGTTAAACAACCTATCGGGTTATGTGATGGCCATAAAGCTGACGATGGAAGGATCGCATGAACATTTGGCCATCGCCCGAACCCGCTCGGCATACTTTGTGAAATTAAATCTTTCTATACGCCTGGACAATATCGATTCAAGCAATAAAAAGATCGAAGGAAAAGGATTCAACAAAGAAATCAGTTTTAAATCGGACATACGCCCGGATAAATTAGGTTCGTTAAACGATGGCAACTTCACAGCCAACAACTGGTATACCTCCAACGCGAACAATTATCTGACGATAATTCTACCGGAAAAACAATCGCTCAAAGGGTTCAGGCTGGACACCAACACCTCTCCAAGCGGCTCGTATATGCTCAAATCCTGTAGAGTGATGGTTGAAACACCGGATGGGAATTGGGTGAACCATGGAGTATTCGACCGCAAGAGTATGGATGGAATTGCTTATATAAGCTTTAAAAAACCGGTGGAATGTACTAAAGTGCGTTTCGAGAATATGATGGCCTTCAATGGCAGATTTTCCGTTGATGTAAATGAAGTCACAGCTTTCCGGTAAAGCAAGATTTCATTACTTTTTATTCACGCCGTGAAGGGGCGGGACTTATGAAATAACAGTCCCGCCCTTCCTTAAAACCATGTGACAGCACATTAATATACAAACAGGTGAAGCAGTACCCTTCTCCATGTTATGCCTCTGAACGCATTTCATATTCCTTACTATCTTTAGTGAAAATGGTCTGCCATTGATCCGGCCTGATCGTCCGGCTGAGATAGTTCTCCTTCGGGAACAGCCTCAGCTACCTCACGTTCGATAATCTCCTCGATCCGTTTTCTGTTTTGCGCAACAGATCATAAATCTCATTTTCATCAAAGCTGTCCTCAAATATAATGGGATATTTTTCCACATCTTCGCTGTCACCAGCACAAACAAGAATACGCAGTTCGCTACAATGACCGTAAGATATTATGGCACTGTATTCTTTTAAAAGTTCAGCCAGTTTGGTGAGGAAATCAAGTTCTTTAGTTGTCAGTAGTCCGATCATAGTGTGTAATAGTATTGTTGTTATTTCAATAGCTGTAAAATAAGCGTAAAACAGTTGATTCTGCAAGCATATACGTATTCCTTATATTCTATTTTTAAGCAAAGTAATATTCATTTTATTCATCTTATTCCATTTTTCGTATATTTGCTTCGAACGGAACATTTTAACGGAAATCGTTGTTCAAAAGCAAAAGAACATGGAAACAGAAGAAGAAATACAGAATGTAAATGTCCATCACGGACATAACATAAGGCGCACCGGATCGAGAAAAACATCAAGCAGGACGCATTGGCAGCACTCGTAAACATGACACAAGAATGTATCCAAATACGAGAAGATGCGGGTGATTGAGGATGAAATGCTAAATAGATTCGCAAGGGCACTGAATGTGCCGGTAGAATATCTGAAAACGCTGGAAGAGGATGCACCTTCTGTGGTATTTGAGAATATCACAAATAATGTGCATGACAATAAAGACAGCTCAGTGCCCATTACGGGTTATAAAGGACAAGATGCCACAACCAACAGCTTTAATCCGATTGATAAAATCACCGAACTCTACGAGCGTCTTCGAAGAGAAAGATGAAAATATGCCGCTTGAAAAACGGATTCAAGGTCTGGAACAGCAAAATAACAGCGGAAAGTAATTCCGCAAACATATCTCCATATAAATGGGTGTAGCCATCCGATGCTTAGGGTGTAGCCATATCGGGTTAGGGTGTAGCTATCCGTCCCGGATGGCTACACCCTACTTATTATGCAAGTTCCATCGGGCGGGCATCCCTCACCCGTTTCTCGGACAAATCTTCGATCCGGGTATATTCCACATGACATTGTATACATGTATCTGTTTCCGCTAACACATCATTAAATACATAAAAAGCAATGGAATATGCTTGGTGTATCCAATCAGAAACTTCTGCCGGCATGTGGTCTGGAAAGAAAAAGAGTTTTAATCAGTTTATAACTGACAGACAGTTATATTAGAGCTATAAAGAAAGCATCAGGAATTGACAGTTATGAAACGATTTATCGCTTATTTGACGCAAAAGAAGATATTATCTTCTCAGTCCAAATTGAGAAAAGAATGAATTCTTCCTCTTTCTCACTAGCTAAAAAGGAGCTTTGGTCCCTATTGGCCAACTCTCAATCAAATTTCATACAATTCTATTATTCCATTAATAAAATACCAACTAATAGGTATTTTGCTAACAAGAAAAAATTTGTAAGTTTGCATAAACTAAACTAATTTTAATTATGAAAAAATTTGATTCACTCTGTTTATCTCTCGTACTTGTTGCCTTATCCCAAAAGAAGAATAATAGAATCGTTGAATACCGAGTATTAACAAGTGAGAATATATCTAAGCTCTTTAATTGTTTAGGAAAAATATAGTATTACAATCACATTGTTAAAAACACTAATAAGCAGTGCACCAGACTCAAAAGCACCAATTATCCAAGATATTTCTATAGAGTTTGGATAAACATTTTATAGATTCTGACTTTCGTAAAAGAAGAAAAGAGTTCCTTAAATATAGTTTAACCTAAAAAATTAATTATGAAAAAATTAGTTATAAAAATTTCCCGCAAAATAGTCATCACTATTTTATAAATAACTGCGCTATAACAACGGATATATCCCAAATAGTGAGATGGAATATTTTAATATTTTTTTCTTGGTTTCTTTAACAGGATGTAAGGATGAATTATTTATTGAGAATGAAAGTACACCAATAAGTACACGTGCTATTCCGACCCCAGAGTTTGATTGGGAGAATTGTGATTGGATGCCTACCCCCAAAGGCCAAAGTCCTATACCCAGTCCTTGGGTAGGGCAAGGTAGTATAGTATCTGTCTATGGAATAGATGTTGTTAATGATCGAAAGGCATCAGATGGCTGGTTACTTTTATATAATTCTTTTAATTCAACAGCAACAGGCCCGTTGATAAATCCATATTTTATACTTTATAATAAATATCGTGGTTTAATGCGTATTTTCTTTATACCACTACACCATTTATATCCCCATCAACGTATATTCAGGATGGCCTTTCAATTACTTCCAGTGGTTATAAATCCTCTATGCTCAATTTTATGGGGAATATATTATAGATACGGATAAACCAAAGCAAACTTATTCACAAATGCAACCGGCTCCGGATGATGGTTCTCTTCCTTTAGCCTCAAATAAATGGTATATGGTACAATATGAATTAGCTTATGATAAAGGAATAAGCAAGCTACCCTATAACTCCATTCAAATGGCTTGGTATATGAATTATCATAATGTCGAAAAATAAAACTGGGTGGAGATCTTGTTGGAACGATTAAGGGAACAATTGGTAGTTCCTCTGAAAATAATATTTTTCAAATCTAGGAAAAGCTGTAGGTGATGTTCAAAGTGGCGGGTACAGGAGTTGTTGCAGGACTCGGCGAGAATTTCCTTACCAAGAATACTATAAATAGAAGATACCGGACAGAATAACTTGGGTTTACCCAATTCTATTTTAAAGCTGCCCTAAAAGGGATAAGAAGTGCTATAACTAATAGTGCAAATGGATTACCGGGACAAATAATTGGTATTTTAGTGCTATGTTTAAAAGGTGAGCCCACAACTTGTTAGTTTGAATATTAAAGCTAATATCAACTTGGAAGGAACCGGATTAAATAGTGGCTCTTTCCCATCAAGTCCTACATCTTTTGGATGCCTGGAACTTCAATACCACCAACTGCGATAGGCTATCTTCCTTTGTATAATGAAAGTTTAGGGATATTTAATTTTGTAAAGGGAATATAACAATTACCGGCAAGAGGGATATACGGATTCTTAATGTTGTTGACGAAGGAGAAACTAGTAATAAATGAGACAGTTAGCTTTTCTCCCAGAGATTTTTCGCAATATCTCGAATTTAATCCTTCTATTCGAGATATTGTAAATATAAAAATACAGAAACAAGAATTGTTGATTTTTGTAGAAGACAAAGCAAGAAGTGTTACTACCAATGCTAAGGTAGAAGAATTTGGTGACGAGAAGGGGTATGTTGATCCCAATGAAATTAAGTGTGGACTTTATTTTGGGCAATCAAGCCCTGAAGAGGTTCCTCCATTTGATGAAAAACCATTTAAATGTGCAGTACGCTTCACGCTTCTAATTGAACCGCATGATGGTGCGGCTGCAACAGTAGTAACGAAAACATTTTTTTTAAATCCCATTTATAGTATAACGGAGAATGTTTATATCCGTCATTAAGAATATATTTAATTTAAACCGATAAGAATAATGAAAAAATTAAGAATTACGTGGTTGTGCCTGATATTGGCTGGAATACTACTAGGTGTATCATCATGTTCTAACGATGCAGAGGAGTTACAAGGTAAGCTCGTTATAACATTCGCCAAACCGACAAAGGGACTCAAAGTTGCTATTTGTTCGATGGAGAATACTAAGTACCCCATTTTAGTAGAATCCCCGAATGTTAATGGAGTATTGAAAGTATCGTTGAATATAGGGAATTATTATATAAAACCCTCTGATGATTCTTCTGATATGTATTCGGACATCGGAATACAGGTTAGACCGGATAAAACAACAACAGTGACATATGGCGAATCTCGTCAGGTCATTGGAAGAGAATGATTATAATATTTAAACCCAGAATGGTTTTGACAGATTCAGCTTGAACCTGTCAAAACCATCTTTTAATAAGGAAAGAAGATACCCCAGACCTTTAATATGAAGTGGTAATATGTTTCTGCGCTTTATTAAAAACATGAAATTTCTAACCAGCAATAAAAGTATAACTTCCTCTAATCTGCAAGGACGACTACAATACCGGAACATGGTTATCTGGATATATTAGACTTACTGACATAGGGTTGTCATAGAAAGTGTTTGAGAGCAAATGTCAAAGTGCCAAAATGTCAAAATGATAATCCAATGGCTCTATATCCCGTTCTTTCGGGCACGTCTCTGATGAAGTTCGGAAAAACGGCTCACAGACGATTCCCCGATTATCATTTCAACAGGTCATTCAGCTGCTTCCTTATCAAATAGAAACAATAAAGGAGTATTATCCGCCGTAATCTCTTTGTTAGAGTAAAACACCATTCCTTTACACACTTCGGACAGGATACTTTCCTGCGAGCAACGGGAAGAAAATCCGTGCTCTTATCGCCCGATTTGCATAACAATATATGTAATCTGCCAAAACATTAGGAGATATTTAAAAAAGAAGTAAGCAAATTAGGAAAATGTAACCGTCTTTCAAGGCAAATGCTTACTTGTTTTCCGGAAAAGCAAGGCTCTACCGACTCAAAAGAGCGGTTCTTCGCCTCCGGAAGTTACTTGATATGCTTCTTTTCCCTCCGGTTCATCCGGAAAAAAAATTGGGAGAGTCAGAGGAAAGAGGTATTTCACACCTTTTTGATAGTTTAATAGGATAATAGAGAACAAAACGTTTTGCCTACCATAAAGCATACAAAGGGCACAAAGGCTTATCAATAAATAAAACCTCCATGCCCTCTGTGTACTCTGTAGTGAAAAAGGGATCTCGCAACGATTCCTGTTTTACACTATTTTTTCTTTCCCGTTCCTTTGCCGGAATGCATATCGCCAGCACTGCCTGATGCAGCAGCTTTTTCCTTTACTTTGTCCTCAGACATCAGATGCCTGTTCTTTTCATATTCTTCATGGATCTGCACTTCCCGGCTCTCCATGTCCTTCTTCAATTGCCTGTCTCTATTCATACTTTCTACGTTTTAAAGATTGGCAATATGACAAATCCGGAAGAAGAAAGTTTGGAGGTTTAAGGAAGTTTAGGAGTAGCCGGACTGCTTTTCATCGACCTTCCTTACTGAACCAGGCCGATCCGGACTTTATAATTTCCGGAAGTAAGTTCCGCTCCCGATTCCTGAAGGATGGAACGCGCTTCGGAAGTCATTGTTTCTCCATCGGCATTGGTGGCGGTAAGTGTATAACTTAAATGGGTTCCACCGGTCGGGACATTAAAATATAAAAGGTCTGTCACATTACCTGCCAGGCTTGCCTGACGTCCTGTAGGACTACTTACAGTAATGGAGAAGTCTGTAAAGTTTGCCATAAATTCATCCGAATACTCAACGCCAACCCCGATATTAACTTGCGGTGCTTTCACCGAAATCAGAGTAACATCCTCCGATACAATAGCGAAAGGATAGTAGACGCTGTAGATGGGTGTACCCGATTCATTGTCCGGCGCCTCGGTCTGATCGGGAGTAAAGGCCTTCAGGGTATATTCACCAACCGGAAGAACGATCCTTTGAAAGTTCCGCTGCTCCCGGATCATAACTACGTACACACTCAGAACCTTGCCAGATCTCAAGCTTAAGTCCGGCATCGACGGCACGAGTAATGGGCAGCGTTTCGGTATCACAACTGAGGATGATATTTTCTACACGGAGATAACCGACGGAATGATCGGAGCAGTTTGCTCGCTACAGGAAGCCGTAGCAAGCAAGAGGAGAAGGTATATATAGGTTTTCATATTTATTTGTCATAAATTAGTTCTACATCGTCAATGAATAGTTCGTTTCCACGGAATGTCGCATCAGCAGTCTTATCTGTAGTTCCACTATTGAAATTTTTTAAATCATCTTCAATTGACAATGCTTCTTTAGTCCCTGACTTAAATAGAACTAATAATTTATTGGGAACAAGTTTCATTTTATCAGGATCCGATGCATAATTAATAGAAAGAGTATACTGTTCATATGAACTTTTAGCTCCAGTTTGAAAAGAACTCTCACCAATAATTACATCATCATGAAATAGCTGTATTTTCACCAAAGATTCATCATTACCTTTATTTGATATACATTTATACCAAAAACGAAGGGCGGTAGGGCGAGAGCTATAGCCAATACCATAAGTTCTGTTACCATCGTCATCTGCATTAACTCCCAGATAGAGTTCACTATGCATCGCTTTTTTAGGAACAGCCCAACCTCCTCCACCATAGCCCAATGTTATAACACGAATAGCATTTCCTTCGCCAGTAGGAGTATCAGAAGTAGGACGACAGCCTGAGCGAGAAGTAAAAGCATAAGCCGTTCTTAAAGAATAGCATGCTGATACACTATTCAATGTCCCCCAACCACTCCATTCATAGCGCGCACCATAATCAGCACCAAAAAATCCCGGTGAATCAGTACCTCTTGTCACTGTAGCACCCTCCAAACTCCCATTCTCCAACGGTGTCTGAGGATACGTTTTCACCTCCACTTTCTCTCCCGGCACTTCTCCCCTATACTTCGCTCTCACATAATAAGAGGTTCCCGGACTCAGCCCTGCCTTTCGCAAATCTCCGGGCATCGCCTCCCAACTATTACCATCGGCACTAAATTCGTAAGCAATATCGGTAAACTTATCTAAATTGCCGGTTTTCACGCTATCGGCAGTGAGTGTGTTCAAAGTAAACTCTTTCGTCCAAACATTGCCCGGATAATAACCCACTTTAAAGACAGGTTTCACAGTCCGGATGGTATACATACCGGCATCACTCCAACGGTCATTTGCTTTTACCCGAACGGCTATTATATTATCCGTATCCTGTCCTCCATCGTGAGTCAGCATGCCGGAAGTTACTCCGGCAAAGTCGATAACTCCCTCAGTACTTCCTGCAGTCAGATCGGGCAAGACAATATTCACAGCAGCCAAAGCCCGCCGATCTTCTTCGGAAAGTTCCGACAGCAGATACGTCTTATTCAGATGTTCCAAATGCTTATCCGCAAAGTTAAAGGCAAACTCCACATCCTGAACCGGACGCAAAGCTGTATACGCAATGCCGGCTCTCGACAAAGCATCTGCCGTCTCGGTATAAGTCAACACATGATTTTCATCGAAATCCTCACTAAATACCTTAGCCTTCGGCAACCAGCTGTCGGGTACGGTTTCGTTGATAGTAATAGGTTCCTGTTGAGTTTCCGTAGTGACCTCTAGACTTACATTGGAAGCCTTCATGGAGAGCTTATAATTATACTTAACACCCGCTTTCACTGTCTCGATCGGATTCAAAGCATAACTTCCCTCCTGCCCTGTCTCTACAGAAGTACCGATCAATGCCATTGTCACCCGGCCTCCGGCTTTAAAGTAGGGATGTGTGGCGTCTCCCGGTTTCCAAGTAACCGACTCCCCCCCTGCGCTGACTTCCACATAATAATCTTTCAGACGTTTATCAAAGACCTCTTGATTCACAATCTCAAAAGTAGCCAGCGCATTGGCTACCTTACAGCCGACAGTAACCGTCGTTGCTTTACCCTTCTCGATGGCAATGTCTTGAACTTCTCCATAATAATAGGGTGCATCCAATGCCAGTGACGGATTCTCTCCAAGATAAGCCTTCAGTTGATAACTGCCACCTTGAATACCCTTTGATCTCCGAAATCTCTCAATGCACCTTTGTATTCGGGCACGATTGTCCCTTCTCTGTCACGCAGCAACTCAATCGTGAACTGTTGCCCAATTCATCTGACAAAGCCTCCGGCAAAGTCCGGGTAACCATGCCGCCATCCGTCAATACGATATTCAAAGCTGCCGTTAGGCATCGTTTCTATTTCTTCCTGACACGACGAAAAAGAACAAACAACACACTAAAGATAAAACAGATTTATGCATAGCTCTCTTTCTTATTCATACAATGAATTCAAATTCATCGACCCACAGTTCACTGCCTACACCTACCAGAACCGGTCACCTTCATCCCGGTAAAGTCACCGCCATAATGGCTCGAAGTGGCAACAATCGTTATCTTGGCAGGCTTCGCCGTTTTATTGGTATAAGTCACATCGAACCGGAACTGAGTATATTGGGTCACCGTCTCTTTTCCGATGAACTCTCCGTAACCGATCTCGTTATCTTTATCGTCCCACAGACGGAGATAGATATGGCATTCATCATTTTTCAGATTATCCGGATTACCGACATAATCCACCGGTTTAGAAGTATATTTATACCACCCCTTCAATCCGGTGGGACGTGCCCCCGTAAACGAACGTCCAAACTTGGGGCTATCCTTGGGACTTTGGGCATTCGTTTTATAATCACCGATAAACAGATTGCCGGCAGCCACCCCTACCAGCGGCACACTACCTAAAGTGACCATATACGCAGCCGCCTTTCCGTTCACAACGCTCTTTTCTTCCGGGCGGGTACTCGAATCACGGCTGCCCGCCAATGAAGAGGTCACTCCATCATTTCCGGTTGCCCAGAAAGAATTTGAGCCATCGGCATTAGGATACCAACTCTTCTTAAAGGTTCCTGTGGGATTCTGCGACCAGGTATCGAAGTTTAAGTTAGGTATTTCCTGTATCTTTTCGGTAGTAAATCCGGATTCCGTACTAGGAACTTCCTCGACCACTACCCGCCAAACGTAATCGGTACCATCTTGCAATCCGGTCAGCGTCGTACTGAAAGTTGTACCACTTTCCAGTTTCACATCTGTTTCGGGTACAACGGTCCAGGTATCTTCCGACTTCTTCCTGTATTCCACACGGGGAGTGGTTCCTTGCTTCATACCCCCGTTCAATGTGGCTCTTGTAGCCCACACATCGGCACTTCCCGTGGTACCTGTCGATGTGGTACGTACCACATCGACCGTCCATAGCTCTTCTTTATCGAAACGGTTGACAACAAACTCCTGCGGTCTCCTGAAATTGGTTACAGTGGATGGATCGGGAGTGATGGTAGCCTTACTGCCTCCCAGAATCATCTTTGTTATCTTGACAGCAGACAAATCCTGTTTCTGCGAGACATACACCAATACCGTGTGATTCTTATCATCGATGATGGCAGGTAAGGCCTGGTTCTCGACTTCGACTACTCTCTCGATTGTCTGCTTAACGGTTATCATCCACTGATAATCCTGATAAGTACGCAACAGAACAGGAACGGTCTTACTGAAATCGACCCGTGTATCTGCTCCTGCCGGCAAGTCGGCTAAAGCAGAAAAGCCGGCCGAAGGAAATTTATTGGGGCTGACGCAGTATTGTTCGTCTACGCTGTAAGTGGCCTCTTCGTTCACAACGAACCTGGTAATACGCAATTCTTCTATATCGACTTCATCACCCACTTCCACTACGATGGTGCGGCTGTTCTTGTTTATCTCGGCATCACCGGTCTGCCCTTCTACTTCGAAAGCTGTAATTTCGCCTTTGATGTAAGGGTAAGGAATGTCATTCTGTATGCAAGCACCCAGAGCAAAGACCGACAGAAACAGGAATAGATAAATTTGTAAACTCTTCATTTCTCAAAACACTGCTTAAGTTAGAAATACATCGTCATTCCGAGATTAATCGAGAATAAGTCTATCTTAAAATTACCACTTGCACTATGACGGGACGCCTTGTTTACCTGATTGTGTATCTGATCGACCCATTTATAACTGAATCCCATCACTCCTACCGAAACTTCTACCGAAGCAAAATCGGATACGAATGCCGCCAATCCGGGAGCCGCACCGATCTCAAACGTGTGAGAACGCTGATAGTATCCCGTCAAGTCGTTACCCGTACCATTGGAATGTTTCCCTGCCCGTAAGCATAAGTCAGACGCACTTCATTGAAGAAACCGAACACTTTACTGCTGCCCAGCCCCATATAGGTACGCAGAAATCCGGATGCGGAGTAGTTATGCTCCAGATACATATCGTCTTTGATGTGGAACGAAAGATCATCGCCCAGATTAATGTCTACGTTTCCTATATTGAAGTAGGTACGGGAGTAGGTGAACCTGCCTCCCGCTGCCATATTATCAGCAAAAAAGTATCCTCCGAAAGGGCTCAAACGGAATGTATAACCTTTGGCATCGATGTTTGCCAATACCAAAAACTGATATTGATCAGCACTCTGCTCCGAATACGAAACTGTAGAACCCATAAACCATTGCCCTTTCGGGACAAACACACTCTTCACGATTCCACGGTCAAACTTCTTCTTTGCCTGGACCAGTACCGGACAAAGAAGAAGTAGAAATATGATTATTTTTTTCATTCGCTATGGATTAGTTGGCGGTAACAGGTGTACCGTACACCAATTCAAAATCATCAATCAACATGACACTGCTTTCACTGCCGGTAAAGAAGTCACCATATTTACTTGCAGAAGCAACGACGATAATATATTTGGGTTTACGGGTCAAATCACGGTATTTCAAATCAATCGTAAACTGCTTCCAGACTACATTTCCGCTTTCATCGAAAGAGCCTTTAGACTCTTCATCGGTAATGGAACCGTAAGCTATAACATCTTTATTGGCTTCAGAAAGATCAACCGTATAACGCGTAGGACTGCCTTCTTTGTTATTGTTGACTTCATAAGCTGTCTTCACTCCATTATCATCAACCAAACCTTCATTGTCAGTCAAGGCAATATAGATAGCACATTTATCACCACCCGAGTTTTTCAATTCCTCCACATTATGATCTCCACGATCTATACTGGTTCCACGAGTGTATTTGTACCATCCCTTCAGCTGCGTAGGACGTGACGTAAACTCACGGCCGAAACGTATACGTGCTCCCATCGGGCTTGTATACGTTTCCATATAACGCCCGATATAGATGTTACCGGCAGCAAATTTTCCGATACCAAACATTCCCACAAATTGCGAAGACAATTTGGCCGATTTACCACCTACGGTATGTACATCGTTACTTTCTCCGATACTTGGATTTTTACTCATGGTAGCTGCTCCCACATTACCGGTATCCCAATACGAATTCTTTGCAGAAGCCTCAGCCGCAGTTCCCGGGAACCAAGTTTTTCCATTCTGATTCCATTCATCAAAACTTCCATTTTCCAGTTGTTTCTGGAGTTCGGTGGTCGCAGTCGTTATTTTTCCGTTTACTCCATTTATTGCAAAACAGAAATCATACTCCGTACCGGGAATCAGACCGGTTATGGTTGCAACAAGCTTTCCATCGGCCTGTTCAACATTGGACACCGTATTCCAATCTTCCGTTCCGGAAATGCGATACTTACACTCTTTGGTAACGACGCCGTCAGGAAGAGGAAGAGTTACGTCTGCAAAATCAGACCAGACATTTACACTCGGATTACTTTCTTTAGGAATGGCTATATTCACATTATACTCTTTGGTAGAAGGATCTAAGGTGACTGATACCCCACCAATAGCACCATTGGCCTTCATAGTATAGTTAATACGATAGTGCTGACGTTCTTTTACATCTGTAATCGGTTCGGATTCAAAAAAAAGAACGCCCATCCGTATTTGTCAATGCCAACGAAATATTCAACTTATCCACCGCAAAATACCCGGAGCGTGTCTCGTCCTTACCAAAACCAGCTTACCGGAAGAATTACCCACAGAACAGTTCAGTTTCGAAAAATACTTCTTCACATCAGCACTGTAATTGACTGTCACTTTCACATTGGCCAAACGGCACTCTATGTTAACACTCTGATTTACTTTCGGAACAACCGTTACTTCACTTTGCCCCCAGTAATAAGGCTCGTCAAATCCGGCTGTCCCTACATCAACCCCTTTTGAGAAAGCATTAATGGTATAGGAACCTAATGGCAATTCAAGAGGAGTAGATGTCCAGTTATGCCAATCATCAGTCTCCTTTACAACGGTCCCGGCTCTGTCAACTACCTGCAAGGCAATCGGCAACTCTTCTGCTCTTGTTGCCGGAACTAAAATCGTACTTGTATTCTTCTCCACGGAAAACTGGAGAAATCCGGTCTTACCATTGGAAGTCTCCTCTTGTTGGCATGATGCCATCACAAGAGTAAAGACAGAGACGAACAAATATATATATCTTTTCATTGAAAATTCAAATTAGTTTTCACCACTTTTACTGTCAATTTCTTGGCTAACTCCTTACCATTATTATCAATCAGTTTAATAGTAAAATAGTGTTGCTGAAGCCCAAACGGCGATAACATAGGCATAAAACCGGATACATCAAAGATAAACTCTTTTATCTTTAATCGGATCATTCGGGTCAATCAGGCCTATACCGGATCCGTCTTCTAAACTACCTCCAAGTTTATCCTCCAAATCACCAGGATTAGCTAAGTCGAACGTTTCGCCCAACCCCATTTGAGAAATTAAACCTATAAACTCGTTGGAATCTGAAGTTATCGTCACAAGTAAATTCTGAATTCCAGCCGGAGCTCTCATTGTAACCTGAACTGTTGGAGGATTATTGGTATCTACTTCTACCACTTCATCCGCCCCGATAATCTCCGGTCCGTCTACTGTCGGCTGATCGGGATCTGTTGGTTGATCCGGTTCGTCCGGTTTCGATTCTTCAATCAGTTCAGTCGGTACTTTCACTGTAATGCCAGTTTCATCCATGGTCAAGTCAATATCCAACTGTATCCCCAACTTCGGATCAGAAGGAGTTACGTCGGGATTGTTCGGATCTTCACCTTCTTCTACCGGTTTCACCGTGACATTAAAAGAATCACCGCCTTGCAGACCTTCTGCATCGGGCTTCGTCACTGTATAAACAGTCTCAATGTCTCTACCACTGTCCTTCTCCGTTACTTTCGCTACAATTTTGATCGAAGTAGAGCCGTCAGGAATGCTGAGATAAATCGAACTTAAATCTTCCTTCTTTACATAAATGACTCCGCCGATTCCGTTTGAAACGGTGAACACGTAATCATCGGCAAACATATTGAGAAACTCTTCTGATATATTCAAACTAACCTTCACAGTTGCCGATTTACAAAGAACTTCTGCCTTAGACTCCATTCCTTGCTTCACTTCGATAGAAGAACTTCCTTCAAAATAGGGAGTACGCGAAGCATCTTGCAAAACACCGCTTTTAGCCACAATCTTATAGTTTCCTACCGGAACGACCAACGGCAAAGCTTCTTTCAACTTTGCATAGCTGGCAAATGAACGGACCACGGCTTCAGTGGCATTATCAACAATCTCCACCTTATAGGTATTCACATCCAGTTCATCAGTAAGTGATGTACTTTCAGCCTTTGTAGTAGGCGTAGCCTGAGTCTTGTTCACCAGATCCAATGTCAGAAGCCCCTCGTCATTCTTCAAATTATATTTGCCTTCCAATTCATTCTTCATCTCGCAGGAACTCAAACAAAGTGCTATCAATGCCAGCACCGCATATATGTTTTTTATCGCATTCATATATACCAATCTTTTATATTTACTTACTTGCATTACCCGGCCAATACTCTTCCGGAATCTCGATATTCACATCCTTATCTTCTGTACCGGTATCCACTGTTACGTCCAACGACGCCGTACCCGTGGAAATAGTAATAACTTCCGGATCGACTGTAATAGTAAGGTGTGTTTTGGGAGCCACTTTTCTCAGCAACCAAAGCTTCCATCACCACCTCATTGCCTTCTTTATCTCTGAAACCTCCTACAGTGATCGATACCTTCTCGCCATCGGCATTTGCTTTCAGATAAGCATCCTTACCGGAATCTTTTTCATATTCACTTCAAAAGGAGCAGTCAGGTGTGAAGTAGAGAGGGATACGGTACAATCCGAATAATATTTCAGAAAATCTTCGGTATAGACAACCGATACTTTGACATTAGCCGGTTTGCAGTACAAAATAACATTCTTTTGTTCGCCTTCACTGACCGTGAACTCCTGACTACCTTCCACATATAGCTTGTCGAAGCCTGCGTTCACATTCTCGCCATAGAAAGCTTTTACGGTATACCCCTTACCGGCAGTCAGATCAATGGACAAGGGCATGTCTTTGTACAAACCATTGTATAAAGAGGCACCGTCGGCATCCTTGACCGTCACTTGATAATTATCGGCTTTTTATATTCCGCTTCGTTGACGGAACGGGTTTTCGTGGAAAAAGAAGGATTGGCAGAGAGCCCGAGGCTCAATGTTCCTACACCGTATGAAACAGCATCACTGCCGGAATCACACGAGGCAACACATGAAATTAGCATCGCCATACTAACCATAAAAGAGAGTCTTTTCATAATGATAACTACTAATTATTACTCATAAGTTGTAAAAACCGAACGCAAAGTTATAGTTTTCCTTTATTATAATAAATGCACAACATGCGATTCCTTACAAAATCTGAAAAGAGCCACAAAAGTTGTTTAATCATAAAACAGACCACAAAAGGAGGTAAAACAAAGTCCTGCATTTCTTATGAAAAACAGGACTTTTTTATACAACGTTATTCAATTATTTATCGGGCATAAGGACTACTCCAAGTTTCTTTTGCCATCCATTTTCACAACAATCGGCCTTTCAAAGCGTACATGACGGAGATATTCGGTTTCAAATACGGCAGGTTGCGTATTCAGAATTCCTGATTGTATACTCCATCATTCATAAACGCGTTAATCGTGAAATATCCCACACCAAAGAAGTCAGGTTCTGGAAGAAATGTGTTCCCTGACTGGGATCTACCCGATAGTTAGTAAGTCCGGCCTCCACAATGACACGCGGCAGAAATATGTGGCCACTTCACCGGAATACCCAACCAAGTATCACTGCTTCCCCATCGTCCGGGGCCGACAAGCACATAGTTCTTGCCTTCATTCCAGAAATTGCTGGTTGATTTTCTCTATTTCCCAAGCTATATTCTGATTGTTCGATGCACTGTAATGATCGGTTTTGACATACACAATATCGTGTATCTCGTTCATAATGCCATGCCCCAAAGAGTTGTTGGAACGAAGCAACACGTCTTCGTCAGGAATAGTCGTAAGATCCTCGTCCAACATATCTTTACTGTCCACAATAGGACGCACCTGAAGCAGATAGAATGTACCGGTCTTATCACGGTCGTGATTGAGCGTCACGGCAAATTCGATCTCTACCGGACGGCGCATCTCCTGCTGACCATAACGAAGTACCCAGCGCAGGATGCGTGCCAACGGAAATACATCGTGCTGCAGGATGTTGGCAAACGTGATCACTTTGCGCCCTCCGGGATACAAACCGTCCCGAATCACCTGATCGTAAGGATCGTAAGTAGAGGCAATATAACGCAACGAACCGTCTTTTTCGGCTTCCTTCACATGTAACTTCAAAAGATTGAAGCCATCGTCAATCGAGAAGTTATCACCGGCATTCTTCAGGTCGAGGGCATAAAAACGGGTCTGCGTCTCTTTCAAGGCAATATCCAATTCACTGGTCTGTAGCACTTTCGAAGGATGGGCAGGCGAGAAACGCAAAGTCATGCCTCCATCTACGATATACTTGCCCAAACCGAGAGCCAGATTTACCGTACCTTCTTCAGCCTTTTCGTCACCAATGGGATAATAATTGAGAGAGCGGGCTACACCGGACATGGAAGGATAATAACGGTCACCATACTGATTGCCGACTACCTGTTGCAGGATAACGGCCATCTTTTCCTGATCGATCACATTCGAAGTGGCTTGCATATATGCCTTACTGTCACGAAAATAGACTGATGCATATACTCCCTTAATAGCATCGGACAACATGCGAAGCATCTCATATTTATCGTCCAGATAAGGAATCATATAAGTGTTATAGATGCCTGCAAAAGGCTGATAATGGGAATCTTCAAGCAGAGAAGAAGAACGGATGGCAATAGGGGACTTCACTACATCGAAGAAAGTAAAAGTCCTCAACCAAGCGGTCGGGTAACTTTGCTTTCAGGAAATATCTCAGAATCGTATCGTCATCAGCATCGGAAAGGGCAACCTGATACAGATTATTCGTATCCATAAACTCGTCGAATACATCGGTACAGAGCACTACTGTTTTCGGGATAGCTACACGGGCATTCTCAAATTCTTCAAATTCGGATGGCGCTTCACCATATTGTCAATAAACGCCAGTCCGCGCCCTTTTCCTCCCAACGAACCGTCTCCGATACGGGCAAAGTTTGAATAACGGTCGAAACGGTCGCGCTTGAATACGGCTACCACTCCCTGGTTTTCATCTTTCGATATTTCGATGGCCTCAAAGATGATTTTGCGGTGTGCATCGACATCCTGCAGACTATGCCAGGTGATGGGACGAAGAAATTCGGCTACCGGAAACATGGCGCGTGATACAACCAACGTGAGACATGGTTACGGCTGATATGATAAAGGAAAGATTCGGCAGGAACGGCAAAAGGATATTTTGCAACTCTTTCAGATTCCGTACGCGGGCTATCTCGACTCCCGTTTCGGGATTACGGAACACAAAGTCACCAAAACCGAAATTATCGGAAACAATCCGGCGAAGATCGACATCCATCTTCTTGGAATTCTTATCGATAAACGTGGCCCCGTATTTTGCGCGCATAGGCCGCATTCTCCGTCTCGGACGACTGGATGATTAAAGGAACAAACGGGTCTTTCTTTCTTACCTCGGCACACAACTTGATACCTGCCATACCGTCCTTCTCTCCCTTATCCACACGAGGAAAACGGACATCGGTAATAACTCCCAATATATTGTTAGTATACTTATTATATATATCCATCGCTTCCTCGTAAGTACGAGCCAATACAATTTTGGGACGACCACGCATACGGAGTGTACGTTGATGGGCATTCAAGGCCTCGGTAGAAAACTCCTGACTCTGCTTCAATACAAATTTATAAAGATTGGGAAGTACGGAAGAATAGAAGCGGATACTGTCTTCCACCAACAGAATCAACTGCACGCCCACCTCTTTTACGTCATGCTCCAGATTCATCTTGTCTTCGATCAGCTTAATGATAGACACCAGCAAATCGGTATTTCCCAACCAACAGAACACATAGTCAGAATGCACTCAGATCTTCGTTTGCAATCCGTTTGGTAATACCATGACTGAACGGTGTCAGGATGACAATCGGTATCTGTTCGTACTTCTCCTTAATATGACGCCCGATATCAAAACTATCGTTATCTCCCGTACCCGGCATGCAAATCCACCAGATCGAACGATACACTTTCAAGCTGCCTCAACGCCTCTTCTTCGGTGGAAACTTGTGAAAAGGGGGGATAACGGAGAGAAAGTGAGGTATATTCATTGAAAATCTTTTCATCGATACGCCCGTCATCCTCCAGCATAAAAGCATCATAAGGATTAGCTATCAGTAAGACGTTAAAAATTCGCCTTGTCATCAGGTTAGCAAACTGGGTATCTTTAAAGTAGAGCTGGTTTAATTTAAATTTGCTGAGCATGGGCTTCCGTAGTTTTAAAATTCAACAGACAAAGTCGCTGTTTTATTGGGAAAACAAGAAAAAACAATTCACTTTATTGCTGACTATCCATATATGCACAGATTGCTTTCTCGTTTTCGGCTTAAAATCTCTCCTACTCTCATACGTATCGACCACAAGGGCGGACATGGTTCCAACAAAGCCACAACAAAGTTAGTAAAGGAGCAAGCAGACATCTATGCATTTACCATGTATAACCTGGGGATGAAAATGAAATACTGACATAAATATCCGAATAGGTATTTTTGTCATTTTATCATTATTTAATCAAAATAATACGCCATTCCGAATGACATCAGAAAACTTTTCTTATATTTGCATATGAAACAAGTTACATTTTATCAGAATCAACCTTTTTAAAACATACTATTATGAACATCGAAAAATCATGTCCTCTCTTGAGGCAAAACATCCCGGTGAATCTGAATATCTTCAGGCCGTAAAAGAAGTATTACTCTCTATCGAAGATATCTATAACCAACACCCAGAATTTGAAAAGGCCAAAATCATCGAAAGACTGGTAGAGCCCGACCGTATTTTCACATTCCGTGTAACATGGGTGGATGATAAAGGTGAAGTTCAGACCAACCTGGGATATCGTGTTCAGTTCAACAACGCTATCGGCCCATACAAAGGCGGTATCCGTTTCCACGCTTCTGTCAACCTCTCGATCCTGAAATTCCTGGGATTCGAACAGACTTTCAAAAATGCACTGACAACTTTACCTATGGGCGGTGGCAAAGGAGGTTCCGACTTCTCTCCACGAGGAAAAAGTGATGCGGAAATCATGCGTTTCTGTCAGGCATTCATGCTTGAATTGTGGCGTCATCTAGGACCGGATATGGATGTGCCTGCCGGTGATATCGGTGTAGGAGGACGTGAAGTCGGCTATATGTTCGGTATGTACAAGAAACTGACCCGTGAGTTTACAGGAACTTTCACGGGTAAAGGACTTGAATTTGGCGGTTCACTGATTCGCCCGGAAGCCACCGGATTCGGCGGATTGTATTTCGTCAACCAAATGTTGCAGACCAAGGGTATCGACATAAAAGGTAAAACTGTGGCTATCTCCGGATTCGGAAACGTTGCCTGGGGAGCTGCTACCAAAGCTACCGAACTGGGAGCCAAAGTAGTTACCATCTCCGGACCGGACGGATATATCTATGATCCGAATGGAATCAGTGGAGAGAAGATCGATTATATGCTTGAGTTGCGTGCTTCGGGCAACGATATTGTGGCTCCGTATGCAGATGAATTTCCGGGTTCTACATTCGTAGCCGGTAAACGCCCATGGGAAGTAAAAGCAGACATAGCGCTTCCTTGCGCCACTCAAAACGAATTGAATGGCGAAGATGCCAAGAACCTGATCGACAACAACGTTCTTTGTGTCGGAGAGATCTCCAATATGGGTTGTACACCCGAAGCTATCGATCTCTTTATCGAACACAAAACAATGTACGCTCCCGGCAAAGCTGTCAATGCAGGCGGTGTGGCAACATCCGGACTCGAAATGTCACAAAATGCAATGCACTTGAGCTGGAGTGCAGCCGAGGTAGACGAGAAACTGCATTCTATCATGCACGGCATTCATGCACAATGTGTGAAGTATGGTACAGAGCCCGACGGATATATCAATTATGTAAAAGGTGCCAATATTGCAGGTTTCATGAAAGTAGCCCATGCAATGATGGGACAAGGAATCATCTGATTATTACTTGTCCACTAACATAAAAACTTTGTTTAGTTGTATTTGTATTTATGGTTTGCGTTATCCATCTCCTGAGACAGGACATGGGTAACGCTACTTTTTTATAAAAAGGTTTCATTTTCAACTAAAATCGCCTAACTTTGCATCTCGAAACCAAATAATAATACAAAATGTTACAACCCGAATTAAAGATGCGCCGCTGATAAAATTCGTGTGCTTATGGCTCAGCAAAATATTGAAGCACTTATCACTTGTAATGTAAATTTGCTCTATACTTACGGCCGTATCGTCAGCGGATACCTCTACTTACCTCTCCACTCACCGGCTTTATTATTCATCAAACGCCCCAACAATATCACCGGCGAACATGTATTTCCCATCCGTAAACCGGAACAGATTCCAGACTTGATCAAAGAAAACAATCTGCCGATGCCACAAAGTTGATGTTGGAAGGCGACGAACTTTCGTTTACAGAATACAATCGCCTTGCTGCTATTTTCCCTGAATCGGAAATTGTAAACGGTACTCCTCTGATCCGTGAAGCGCGCAGCGTTAAGACTCCTGTAGAGATAGAATTATTCCGTCGTTCGGGTGTAGCTCATGCCAAAGCCTACGACCAGATTCCTTCGGTATATCGCCCGGGGATGACTGATCTGGAATTCTCCATTGAAATAGAGAGGCTGATGCGTCTGCAAGGTAACTTAGGTATCTTCCGCGTATTCGGTCAAAGTATGGAGATTTTATGGGTAGCGTACTGACGGGTGACAATGCAGCTTATCCTTCACCTTACGATTTCGCTTTGGGGGCGAAGGGTTGGATCCGGCTTTGCCAGGCGGACTGAATAAGACTCCTTTAAAAGAAGGACAAAGTGTTATGGTAGATTTAGGCGGAAATTTCAATGGATATATGGGAGATATGAGTCGTGTATTCTCTGTCGGAAAGCTAAGTGACGAGGCTTATACAGCTCATCAGGTCTGTCTTGACATTCAGGAAGCCGTTTCATCGATGGCTCAACCCGGCGTTGTATGCGAAGACTTATATAATGCAGCGATCAACATAGTAACCAAAGCCGGTTTTGCCGACAAATTTATGGGTATCAGTCAACAAGCCAAATTTATTGGCCACGGTATCGGCCTGGAAATCAACGAGGCCCCTGTACTTGCTCCCCGTATGAAACAAGAATTGGAACCGGGAATGGTTTTCGCTCTCGAACCGAAAATCGTCATTCCGGGTGTAGGTCCCGTAGGTATCGAAAACTCTTGGACAGTAACTCCGAAGGTGTTGAGAAACTGACTATCTGCAACGAAGAGATTATTGAGTTGCAATAAGACAGCTCTCTCTACGGATACTGATAACCGAGGGATGGTTCACACTATTGATGAACCTGAAGTGTAAATTAAAGCCCAACAATAAAGAATCGGAGAGCACTTTCAAAAAGTGCTCTCCCGATTCTTTCTACCGGCTGTTATGCTACTAAGGCGTCACAACCGGAGTTTCCAGTTTTATATCTTCCCAGCCTATCCACGTAGGAGAAGCCATACATTGAGGTTCCTGAATCTTATCGATCAATGCGGTTGCACGTTTCACGGCAGCACTGGTTCTGTCAAACAGTTCTTTCATGGAGATATTCCCTTTTGCGTCCCGAATGGTCTTAATCAGGAAGTAAGTATAATATCCCTGTTTCTTTTCATGATAAACGCTTGAAGTCTGGTCACCGCTACTGGACGAGAAGCTCAATGTGTTTCCTTGTGGTAAACCCACCTTTGGTACCACACGCACCCCTTTCTGTGCCAATAACGGAGCAGCACTCTTATAACCACCGCTAAAGCAAGCATCGAGGAATACATAAGCCCCTTTCACCGGATATGTAGCCAGTTTTTTATACAAGTCACTCAACGAGATACCCAAACGAATATTCTTACCGGTAATATCTACCGGCAACAGATAAGGTTCTTTGGTAGCCTCGTCGTTATTTCCATGTCCTGAATAGTAGAATATCAATTCCGCCTGCGGATCCGTACTTGCCATATTCACCAGCCAGTCGAGTTGCTCGTGCATCATACCGGCTGTGGCATTCGGCACTACCTTGATTTGTCCGTCGGGCACCCCAAAAGTACGCACGCAATACTCACGGAACAACACAGCGTCATTGACCGCATAAGGTACGTTTATTTCCGCATTAGCCCCTGTCATGCTATAATCCTCGTTACCGATAATCAATGCATACCGATGGCGATTGACAGCTCCACAGGCACATCCTCCATCAGTTCACTCTTAAAGCCGAGTGAGAAGTCTTTCACATTCACTTTACGTGCAGCTACATTTCCACTCAGGTTCATCGAAGCGGAAGCACTCAGGTACTCTCCGACTTTCACCTTATAAGCTTCATTCAGAGAAGCCGAACGAGTAGATTCCGTGACAGCCAGCATAACTGCAATCGAATCTCCATCAAAACGTTTATTCACCAAAAAACCATAGTCGAGTATAGCTACATCTCCCGGGGCAATGCTATCGACAATAATTTCCGGCGTATCAGTCGTATATACATTCTTCGGCAAAGTAAAGTTCACTTTCACCTTGCGTGCAGTCTGCGTACCGAAATTCTGTAAGGCAACAGTCAGCTTACCGTTCTTACCCAAAGTGATGGAAGAACCCTCGGAAGCGAAGAATTGGTGATCGGCAACACGCAGACGAGGCATTGCATATTCCTGAGTGTTCACAATCAGCTCGGAAGGATCCGCATCAAATCCATTCGCCTCGAACGCATAAATATTAATCTTGGCCAGACTTGTCGGCAACTCCTTCTTGGCTATATAACGGAAAGTGTATTCCTTAGACTTCCCGGCAGCAATATTACCACCGTCCAGTTCACGAGGGCCGTCAAAATACTGATCATAGCCCTGCTGTTCAGCCAGGCGAAGCCGTACATTGTAGGCATCTCCCTTACCCTGATTCTCTATGGTGAACCGTATAGCAAAACTTTCACCGGCATCGATCACCTTATTGTTATTAGCATCCGTAAACTGGTCTACTTTGATAACCAGCATAGCCGGTTCAATAGGCACGGGAACCGCTTGTTGCTCTTGAGCCACATTCTCCGTTTTTTTCAATGCCTCTTTATAGGCCGCAGAGACGAGACGGAAAGGCGGTATAAGAAGCCCCATCCTGAACGATTTTGTTCAGCACCTCATATTCCGGTTTCATATCCATATACTGATACACCCCGGCCAGTCCCTGCATATACATTTTGGAAGAAGGATCTTTCTGCAAAATTTTCAGGAAGAGGTCTTTGGCATCCATCAGATAACCCGATGCACGTTGACGTACCAAAGCATATTCCGTATCGTTGGCAATAGTGGCACCATTGTTCACAATCTCCGTAGCACAGTTAAAGTTGGCACGTGCCACTCCCGTCATCAATTCAAAACTCTCAGGGTGCAGTGCATAAAGACGTTTATAAATATCCAATGCCTCCACATTCTTTCCCTGACGCTCCAGGATGCGTGCCTTGATAGGCAACACTTTATCATTATTCGGGTCGACAGCCAGAATACGGTCTATTGCTCCAATCAGCTTCTCCATATTATTGGTAGCAATATGCACATTCACCAGATTGTATAGGAAATCAAGCGAAACGGGATACTTGGCAATAGCCTGTTCCAGCACACGTTCCTGGTCCGCATACTTCTTCTGCTTCTGATAAATCATATTCATATAAACATAGCAGTCTTTCTGCTGGGCCTCCGTACCGGTATTGAGATATTCCTGAAAATATCTCAAAGCTTTTTCGTTCTTCTCCAGATTGAAGGCGCTACAGCTGCGTAATACACCACCGAAGCATATCGGTTATCTTTCGGCAACAATTCACTACGGAACAGTTTCAGCTGCGGCATATCGATATAAGCAGCAGCAAAATCCAATGCTTTGGACGGTTGTTTCTGTTCCGAATAGTACACTGCCCCGTTCAGCAGATAAGGATACAACGCTCTCAGTCGATTCTTGGCCCCCAATATACTGACTGTTATCCGGTGCCTCTACAACCTTCATGAAATTTTCGTAACTATCCATCAAATAATCATACATGGCCGTTACGTTCGTTCCCTTATCCCGCTCACTTTCAAAAGCACATACTGTTGGTTGGCACGTTTTGAAGCGGAGGCAGCTTCTTGTGCCCCCACTTTACCTGTTACAACAACAGTAAGAATGATTGTCAGTAAAAAAAATCTCTTCATTGTTTATTGTTGAAATGCATCCATAATTACAAACTCTACGTTGATCTTGCGGAATTCTCCACCACGCTCTTTGGCTACTTCCACATGATATTCGTATTCGTTCTTTGTATTACCCAATGTTGTCACGTTCTTCTCAATATAAGTCTTTACGCCTGCTGCACGCATCAGGGCCAACTGTTCATTCTGAGCGATTCCTCCGGCCTTGGTGACTGTGATATTATCGAGGTTGCCATCCTTGTAATAAGGTTCGTCCACAAATTCTCCATAACGTCCGTCATAAGCCAGACGTCCGCGAATCGGGGCTGCGTCTGCCGATCCCGTAATAATCACCTTCACCTGCTTACCTTCAGAAAGATATTTGGCAAAGTCACCTTCAAACGCATTCTTGATAATCTTCATCAATGACATGGCTGCATTCGAACGTTCGATATTATAACCTCCCGACGGGAAGTCTTCCTTAGCCGAAAACTCTTTATTGATCACTTCATATTGGTAACCCACCTTGTAGTTCAGAATCTTTTTACCATTCGCATCCACTCCCGGGATTACCTCTGTCTTCACATTGATCTGCGTATTATCAGTGATCAGTTTATCTTGTTTTTTCTCCTCGATGACCTGTTCTTTGATCTCGGCCAATTGTGCTTCCTCACGGGTAGCCTGCTGCATAATTTCCAGAGGGACAAAGTTTTCATCTGCTTCCAGAGCAGTCAGTTTTGTACGTCCGATATTATCATAAATATAAACCTTGTTCGTCGTTTCGTTGGTAACTTCAACATAGGCCAACTCAAATTCATCTTTATCATTCAGCACATATACGGCATTCGAGAATTTCATCTTACCGTCTTTAAAGTCGCCCGCTTCATTGGAGGGAACTTCCAGTCCGATAGACGGCAGTCCCTTAAAACCGATATTCAACATATTATTCGAAGCATCATAACCATCTATAAAAGGATTATCCATAGAGATACGGTCACCCGCCAATGCCGTAGCAACTTCCTGAGCAAACAGCTGTTGCTGTTTGATACGGGTTTCATCGTTTACACGAATCGCATAATCTTCCATCGATTCCCCCTGCATCATCTTCACCCATTCGTTCATCTTGGCATCCACTTCCCTACCCATAATCTTACCATAGAACGGGTTCAGTCCGTTTGCATCCCAGAAGACCATTTGTTTCGTACGATTGGTCAGCAGAAATACCTCGCTGTTCTGGTTGTTCTTAAAGAAACGCCCACCGGTAACACCGCCTGTAGGATCAACGATATCTTGTTCCACAACACCATTCTTCAGGTTGATGATCTCTATATTCTTTCCATCTTTCACCACACTGATATATTTTCCTTCCGGATGGAATGACGGAGAACTGAGTGTTCCTCCCAGCTTATCAAATATATCTACCTTATCCCAGTTTTTCGTATCGATAATGGTCAAGTGATTGTCATCTGTAGTTACAGCCAGCAATGCAGCATCCGGAGAGAAAGTCACCTCTTTAACGACTGCCGGCATAGGAATCGCTTTTCTCAACTCCTTTGTCTGGAAATTCCAGATATTAATATTCTGTCCTGCCGCGGCGGCGATAAAATAATTGTTCGAACTCATGGCCAGGGCAGTGGCCGGAGCCTCCCCCTGAATATAAGCTAACGGCATATATTCTTTCGTATCATAAATCACAATTTCTCCCAACGAGTTACCCACAATAAAACTACGGGCGTCAGCAGAATAGCACATCGACACCGGCATCGGTTTAGCCTTCAATTTCTTACGTTTCTCCTTCAGTTCGAAAAGCTTCTTATTCCTGTCGCGAAAAGAGTAAATACTTATCGGATTCTTCGCCCTCAACAGAGCGATGGAGCTTCCCGTCGGGTTAAACACAATACGCTCAATTTTTCGCACATCATTAATAGCGATATCGCGCATGGTATACAGGGCTCCGTCAGACAAATAAGCAGTACAAAAAGTCGTGTTATCAAATGCATTAATCTTTTTCTGAGAGTCGAATCCCCTTTTTTCTACAACCTGTGCCATTGTTTGTCCGCAGAACATCGCGGCTACAAAACAAAAAGCAATACCTCTGTAAGTGTAAAATCCACATTTCATCCTATTCATACCTTAAAATGATTTAGTTTATGTTTAATAGTGTTTTGCAAAATAAGCACTTATTCCGCAATCTATCACTAACAGAAACTCCTTTTTTTTTATTTTCTCGAAAGTTTGGTTGTTTATACACAGAAATGAAAAAAGAATAGACAGAAAGAGTAGATAAAAAAAGCACTTTTGTAACGGAAAACCGTTACAAAAGTGCTCTATGGCATATATAATCCTTTCCGGCATGAATCCCCGGAGATCACTAAAAACAAAAACTTATTGCATCTAAACCTCTTTGTTTTGTACGGGTTTCAATCCCATTTTTTTGGCTTTTTGAAGCATAAATACATAGGCGGCTTCGTATTCATTGGGAATCACTCCGTCCAAAATAGCGTCTTTTATAGCACTTTTTAACGAGCCCACTTGCCTGCAAGGTCCCAGATTGAACACCTCCATAATCTCTTCCCCACTCACAGGTGGCTGGAAGTTACGGACACGGTCTTTTTCCTCCAGATCTTTCAATTTCTGCCTCACCAATTGAAAATTATTCAGGAAGCGCTGTTTACGTTCCATATTTTTCGAGGTTATATCCGCTTCACAAAGCGTCATCAGATCGTCTATATCATCTCCGGCTTCAAAAAGCAGACGCCGTACAGCCGAATCCGTCACCACATCATCCGCTATCACAATGGGACGCATGTGCAGGCTCACCATCTTCTGTACATACTTCATCTTCTCGTTCATCGGCAACTTCATCTTCCGGAAGATATTCGGAATCATCTTTTCACCGATGAAATTATGATTATGGAAGGTCCATCCCGCTTTCGGCTCCCAACGTTTAGTCACCGGTTTAGCAATGTCATGCAACAGAGCACTCCAACGGAGCCAAAGGTTATCCGTCACTCTGCTGATATTGTCGAGCACTTCCAGCGTATGATAGAAATTATCCTTATGGGCACGCCCGTTCCGGGTCTCTACTCCCTGTAAAGCCACTAATTCAGGAAAAATCAATTCCAACAGCCCGCTCCTGTCCAGATCGATAAAACCCTTCGAAGGTATAGGTGAAAGCATGATCTTATTCAATTCATCGGCAATGCGTTCACGTGAAATGATCTCAATCCGTTCTCTGTTACGGCAAAGAGATTCAAATGTATCATCATCGATGTAAAAATTCAGCTGGGTAGCAAAACGGATACAGCGCATCATGCGCAAGGGGTCGTCACTGAACGTTATGTCCGGATCGAGAGGAGTACGAATGATCTTCTCCTTCAAATCATTCATGCCGCCGAACGGATCGACCAGTTCTCCAAACCGCCCTTTGTTCAGGCAGACAGCCAGTGCATTGATCGTAAAGTCCCGGCGATTCTGATCGTCTTCCAACGTCCCGTCCTCCACAATCGGTTTACGGGAATCCCGTTGATACGACTCCTTCCGGGCACCTACAAACTCCACCTCCGTACCGTGACACTTCACCTGGGCCGTACCGAAATTCTTAAAAACAGAGACATGCGCACCGCGTCCCAAACGTTTTCCCAACGCTTCGGCCATCGCAATGCCACTCCCCACCACTACTACATCTATATCTTTAGAAGGACGTTGCAGAAAAATGTCACGGACATAACCGCCTACCACATAACACTCCAATCCCAACGCATCAGCCGTCTCTGAGATCTGACCGAAAATGGGCTCACTGAAATGCTGCTTCAATTCCTCCTGAGTCAACTCTATCATCTTTTATTTATCTTTTTTACAGTTATTGAAAAAGGCCTGCCTAAGCCCTCTGACGCTTTTGGCATACCCTCTTTATAGCTAATCAGTCTGCAAAGGTACAACTTTTCGCTCTTCACTTTCCACTCTTCACTCTAAATTTGTATTTTTGCCCTCTATAACAAAGAACAACAAAATGAAGAAACTGATTGTCCTGACATGTACATTGTCACTACTGACAGCTTGTGGTGACAGCATCGAAAAGAAAGCGGGTGAAAAGCTTGCCGCTGCCCGTGCAGCCTTTGAGCATAACGACTACAACGAAGCCAAGTTGCAGATCGACAGTATTAAAATTCTCTATCCTAAAGCTTTCGACACCCGTAAAGAGGGCATCAAGTTGATGCAACAAGTCGAACTGAAAGAGCAACAGGAAAGCCTGGTTTATCTCGACAGCATGCTTCAGGTCAAACAGAAAGAATTCGAAGCGATCAAGAACAAATATACTTTCGAGAAAAACGAAGAATACCAAAAAATCGGTAACTACTTCTGGCCTACCCAGACCGTAGAGAAGAATCTGCATCGCTCTTTCCTCCGTTTTCAGGTGAACGAACAGGGAGTAATGACACTGACGTCTATCTACTGCGGACCAAGTAACATCCACCACGTAGCCGTCAAAGTGATAGCACCGGACGGAAGTTTTGCCGAAACCCCAGCCTCCAACGACAGCTACGAGACTACCGATCTGGGAGAAAAAATCGAAAAAGCCGACTACAAAATGGGAGAAGACGGCAACGTCCTCAGTTTCCTCTACATGAACCGCGATAAGAAAAATATCCGTGTCGAGTATCTCGGCGAACGGAAATTCTCCACTACCATGACTCCTTCCGACCGTGAAGCACTCGTCGGTACTTACGAGTTGGCCAAATTACTTTCATCCATACGTCAGATTCAGCAAGAGAAAGAAGAAGCCAACCTGAAAATCGAATTTGTGAAAAGAAAAATGGAACAGAAAGCCCAAGAAGAGGCTGCGGAAAAATAAAGATAATAAAGCACCCCAACTGTCTGTTTCACCACGGATTAACGGATCACACAAAATACAGCTCACAAGCTATCGTATTTATTTGTCCCATCCGTCAATCTGTGGTGAACTCTTTCCGTCCTATCTATTTTTATCCCCTCCGAAAAGGCCGTCCCGATTATTCCCCGCTATCCTGTCGCTATCAATGATCGACCGCCTCTCCATGCTCTCACTCTTCATCTCATGAATTTCCCCAATAATACGGAGTTCAAATTAAAATAAAGATAGCAATTTTTAGGTATTTTCAGAAACAAGTTCATTATGTGTAGCGATTACACAGACTATTCATAGTATCTATCTTTGTCCCCCGAAACATTTGAGTACATATGATAGAACGCTAATATGAAAGCAGTAATCATTTCTTTTTTTATCACCCTTTCCACCCTTACTAGTCATGCTCAGCAAAGAGATATTGTATTGACAGGAACAGTTACGGATCATCAAAACGAACCGCTTCCCGGCGCCACCATCCGCATTAAGGGTACCCAATTCGGTACAGTAACAGATACCGACGGGCACTATCTGTTACGTGGCAAATGGAAAGAAAACGATCTAATTCTTTTCTCTTTCATAGGAATGAAAGAGATACGTGTGAAATATACCGGTCAGAAGGTACAAGATGCAGCTATGCAAGAAGATCCCAAAGCACTGGACGAAGTAATCATCGTTGCCCGGCAGAATATCAATGAATTGGATATTCGTGCTAAATCCGGTGTTGTACAACGAGTCGACGTAGAACGTCTCAACAGTAAGCCCATGATCGATATGTCCCTCGCCCTACAAGGAGCCGTACCCGGCCTGATTATTACCAATACCGGCGACCTGGGCTCCAAACCGGAAATTCGTATTCGCGGAAATTCATCTTTCCGTAAAGGAGATATGGCCAACGAACCCCTCTACGTTATGGACGGCAAAGTAATATCATCTGATGCCTTCATGACTCTTAATCCCACCGATATTCAGGAAATAAAGGTTCTGAAAGACGCCGTAGCCTGTGCTTTATACGGCATAAAAGCAGCCAATGGTGTAATAGAAATCACGTCCCAGCGTGGCAATCCCGACGGAAGGTTAACCACCAGTTACAGTTTCAATATAGGCATCACCACCCGTGGACGCAGAGGAGTCAAAATGATGGATAGCGAAGAAAAATTAGAATTGGAAAGACGTTTACAGAATATATCGACTCCGGGATATAGATACAGTGAAGATTACTATCGGAAATATTATGCTACCGCCCCCAACCTCGACGAGCTGATCGCAGAAGGACAACAAGTACTCGACTCATTAAAGAATATCCATACCGACTGGTTTGATGAACTGATACATCGCAGCATCTACCAGCGCCATAACCTTAGCATAAAAGGAGGAACAGATAAGACATCTTATTATATATCCACCAATTATGCCAAGCAGGGAGGACGAGTACCGGGTAATGACACTCAACGTTTCACCGCCCGTATGAGCCTCGATCAGAAACTGGGAAACTGGGGATATTTTTCCTTAAGCACCGATGCAGGTTATTCGGCAACCGATACTCCCAACGGCAGTACCCATTCCCCTACAGATCTGATTTATCAACTTAACCCTTATGAAACCAAAACCGGTAAATTAATCTCCTACTCCGAAAAATCATCCGAATACACATTAAATGATTTGATGAGCCAATACCATAGTAAATCTACCGATAAACGTGGCGGAGTAAGCGGAAGTTTCAACTTAAGACCATTCAAAGGTTTGGAGATAGATGCAGTGACCGGTATCGATTTCCTTCTGAACGAAGCCCTTACGCTTGTTCCTTCCACGTCTATAGCAGAGCGGGAAATGGGAATCGCGATAGCCGAACGTGGAAAATTAACAAAAGAAAAAAATACAACGACCAATATTTCCTCCAATATACGTATCACTTACAACAAGACATTCGCCGGAAGACACGACCTGACAATCGGTGGGAACATGGACTACTACCTGACCCAGACAGATAACATATCTGCCACCGGATACGGAGTGGGGACACAAATGTCACTAAACGCAATCAACCACTCCATCACCGGAGCCCGGAAGCCGACAGCCAGTTCGCTTCTGGACAAAACGGCTCAGTTAGGATTCGGGGTAGTCATGGGCTACAGTTTCGATTCCACCTATGACCTTTTTGCTACTTACAAAGCCGACGCTTCTTCCGTTCTCCCTCCGGACAAGCGCTGGAATGCAGCATGGGCCGTAGGCTTGGGGTGGACCCTCAGCCGATACCCTTTCCTGAAAAACAATAAGGTCATCACTCTCCTGAACCTGAAAGGTTCCATGGACGTATGGCAAACCTATCCGGGTATCTGCCTCCGCCACAATCGGCACCTTCAGCTACTCCACCAATTATTACGGAAATGCCCGTCTGCTACAGTTACTCGGATTTTATAATACCGATCTGAAACCGGAACAGACTTCCACAACAGACTTCAGTCTATCCATCGAATTCTTCAAACGGCTGACATTAGGTCTCAATCTCTACCGCCCGAAACGAGTGATGCACTGCTGGACGTCCCCATCCCCTTTCCAACGGTTTCAATACCATGAAACGTAACATCGGTGTATTACGCAATGAAGGCTATGAACTGAACGCCGCAATAAAAGTGCTCGATACACCGGACTGGCGTGTATCTTTACGCGGTTCACTGGCCTACAACCGTAATAAGGTAATCAGCCTGTACTATACCGACCGTTTATACACCAGCGAAACCGCCCTGACTCCCGACTATGAAGTCGGAAAAGCCTATAATATGCTTTATGGACTGAAGTCATTAGGCATAAACCCTATCACCGGTCTTCCGGTATTTCAAGGAGCCGATGGAAGTGAGATTTCCCCGACACAAAATCCGGCCAGAGAAAACTTCATCGTTTTGGGGCATAGCACTCCTCCCTACAGCGGTACATTCAACCTGAATTTCTCCTATCGGAATTTCGATTTGGATATGGACTTTTACTATGTGTTCGGCGGCATTAAACCCTACAATTATTCTTATGTCCGTTCAGCCGACAGTGCCAATAAGAATGCCATTCAAAAGCAATTAGAAAACATGTGGTTCCACCGAGGAGATGAAGGAAAAATATACCATTCTCCATTTTACATATCTCCTGCCAATGCTTCACTCCAACAGCCCAATACAGAAACCGTCGGGAAAAGCGATTATCTGAAATTGGCCATGTTGTCGCTACGCTACCGGGTTCCACACACCTTTCTGGAGAAAAATTGTCATTTCATAAAATATGCCAATATCGCCTTTCAGGCATCCAACCTTTTTATGATTACTCCTTATAAAGAGTCCGATCCCGAAACAGGTTCATTGGCCGGAGCTATGCAGCCCGTATTAACCATCAATCTTAGTTTGACCTTCTAAATACAAGTAATATATGAACCTGAACCCAATAATAAATAATTTCCAACGCCCAATACGAAAAGTACAAATCTGTTGCATATTGATATTCAGTTGTGCAGCCTGTTCGCTCAATATCCCCTACGAGAATCAGTATTCAGATCCGGATGCCATTACCACAGTAACTGCCGCACGCGAACTATTGGCATCAGCCTATGATGCAATTCCCAAACCGGAATTCAGTTTATCCGTATTGAGCGACGACTTCCAGCCTACTTTTTTAATAAACTTGAATGCCGACCTGAATAACCTGTATAAATGGCATCCTAAACCGATGGAGGACTTATCGAACTCTCTGTGGGAAAAATATTACTCAGCCATAGCCATAGCCAATACGGTACTGGAGCGCATCCATTATGTATCCCCTATTTCAGACAGTGACAAGCAAGAGTTGCAATGTATCGTTAGCGAAGCGAAAACCCTAAAAGCGTATTGTTACTTCAATCTGCTCAGACTTTTTGCCCCCACCTATCCGGAAGGTCCCGAAAAAGACGGAATCATCTTAAAAGAGCGGTTCGAACTTGCTTTTCTAAAACGCTCGAGCATCAGTGAATGTGTGAATGCTATCCGCCAATTGCTGACCGAAGCAGTTACCGTAGACAACCGTCCTTCACAGGTCTACTGGTTTTCCCGGCAAAGTGCTTATTATCTATTGGCAGCCTTAGAACTCTATGCCGAAAATTACGATAAAGCCGAAGAATATGCCTTAAAAATCCTGTCTTCAACCAATGCATACGATGTCTTGGCCCCCGTACATTATAAAAAACTATGGGAACAAGAACCATGCGAGGAATGTATTTTTTCTCTGCATACCACCAATTCATATTATACCGATATGAATTACGAAAGGAAGAAAGGAGACTACTTCACGATCAACTCCACACTCACCCAATTATATACTGCCAATGACATCCGTTACGAAGCAACGGTCTATCCCCAAGAAATGCCTGGTGAAAGCATCGGCGAGACCTTACCGGTACTATATCTGGGAAAATACAACAAACAGAACTGGAATTATAAGCCTATACAATATATCAACAAACTTCGTGTATCCGGCATCTGTTTTATTCTTGCCGAAGCCTATTGTCAAGACCAGAAAGGTCACGATGCATTGGCCCTGGAAGTAATAAACAACTACCTGGCCCAACGTGAAGCTCCCTTGCTTGACACATCACTTTCCGGCGCTCCCCTATTGAAAGCTATCCTTCAGGAAAAGTGGAAAGAATTTGCCGGTGAAGGTGAACGTTACTTTGATTTAAAGCGCTATCGGAAAAGCCTGCTTTCCGATTGGAATCTCTCTGCCACAATGAAAAATAAACCAATCAAACCAGATGACTACCGCTGGCTTTTCCCCATTCCGAAAGGCGAATATCTATATAATGAAAATATATCGCAAAATGCAGGATGGACTAAAGTCGAAAAATAAATAAAATGCTAAACTAAATGAAAACTAGAATGAAAAAACTGTTTATCTACACAGTAGGCATCTGCCTACTACCTGCTTTCACGTCATGCAAAGACGATAGAGAAGAAAATAAATATACAGGAATCAACAAAATCTACCTGTCTGCCGAAACCCCGGTTATTACCGAGTCCGAAAACATTCCATTAACAGTAAATGTAGATTTAACATTGACCTGTGAACAGGACCTCGTACTCAACTTTGAATTGCCCGATGATAAAAACGGAGTTCTAAAATTAGAGAACAATCCCGTCACGATTAAAGCCGGAAAACGTTCTGCAACATTCGAAGTAGTTTCCAACCAAAAGAATTTATTAACCGAGGATACATACTTTCAGGTCGGAATTTCTCAATTCCCTACCGATAATTTAATGTTAAACGAAACATTGCAGGTACGTGTCAAGCCCAACCCTAAAATTCCGGAATTGTCCCCTCAGCAAAAAGCGTTAATCAAAGGTTATAAGACCAAATACGGCATTGACCTGAATAAATGGCTCGGAGTCCTCTCTTGCCATACCACTGTGCAAAGCCCTGCAGATGGGTATCTCCAACCCTTTGCAGCAGCATTTACGAAAGAATATGATGGCAAGACCGTCATCACTCTCAGTGAGCAGGCCACAGAAGACATGCCGGTATTAAAAATGACAGACAATCCATTCGGACTGACCGAATATTTATACTTTGTACTCCGTTCCGAGACCGTAGCAGATCCGGAATTCTGGACTCAACAGCCGGAACCGCAAAAACTGATGAAACTACTCAACTGGAATAAAGAAAGTAAAGAGACATTTGCCGTATCATTGGATGCAATCAGACTCAAAGACATCACTTCCACTTCAACCCGGCTGGAATATCTGGGTCCGGGAAAAAACTATTATGGAGATCCTATTACCATCGTTCCATTTACCTACCAATTCAGTGCTTTAGACCGTCAAAACAAGCTCTTGGAAAGTGGAAACGCAGAAATTAAAGAGATCAATGACCAGGGAGCTTCCGCAGATCCGGCTTACTACCTCAACTGCTACGATCTTGTCAATTCCGACAACTATGACACCCCCGAAAACTTTATCAAATCCACCGGAAACATAGACTTTGCCACAGATAAAATGACTTATCAATTTCTCCTGAGCCATGTCAACGCCGGAGGATATACACGCATAACCGTAGTTTATGAAAAGAAATAATAAAAACAGATATTTATACATAGCAGCTATATTCATAGCTGCTATGCTCCCATGTATAGCCTGCCCACAGTCCACTCCAATCCTTCTTCCGACCGGAACGGTAGAGGGACGCCTTCCCAACGGACTGCACTATCTTATCCTGCACAATGCTTCTCCGGCATCCAGAGTAGAGTTCAGGCTAATCATGCGGGTAGGTTCCGTACAAGAAACGGAGCAAGAGAAAGGCTGTGCCCATTTCCTCGAACACGTAACTTTCGGCGGTACCCGTCATTTTCCTAAACGCTCTTTAGTAGAGTATCTCGAGTCCTTAGGAATGAAGTACGGACAAGATATCAACGCTTTCACCGGTTTCGACCGTACAATCTATATGTTCGCAGTTCCCACCGATCATGCCAAAGACGAAGTTCTCGATCGTTCATTACTAATCCTATGCGATTGGTTGGACGGTGTCACTATAGATCCGGAAAAAGTAGAGAATGAAAAAGGAATCATTCTTGAAGAACTACGCGGATTCGATCCGGAAGACGATTTCTATCCGCTCAAAATCGGACAAGGCATATTCTGTCACCGTATGCCTTTGGGCACAACAGACGATATCCGCAAGGTCACCCCGCAAGTGCTCAAAAATTATTATCGCAAATGGTATGTACCCTCTTTGGCAACATTGGTCATTGTAGGCGACATATCTCCCCTGGAGATCGAATCTAAAATCAAAGAACGTTTCAAATCCCTGCCCGGACGTCCGGTCAATGACTTCCGGACCTACCCGTTAGAGTACACCCGGGGAATCCATCTGGCCTCCATACGAGACTCGCTGCAAACCCGTACAAAAGTCGAATTAATGATTCCACACCCTTGCACAGTAGAGCGCACCATGGAAGACGCCATAGCAAAGGAGAAAGGACGCCTGCTCGTCAGTGCCATTTCTTCACGATTCCGTGCCCGGAAACTAAAGACCGATGTTACAGACCAATGGTATTTAAGTGACAAGAACCACTTTGTTCTGACAGTGGAAGGAGAAAACAGAAAAGAAATACTTACATCTATTTCCGCAACCGTATCTCTGTTGAATGATCTGATACGCAACGGATGGCAAGAGGACGAATTACAAGATATTAAAAACAATTTTGCCACCGGATGAAATCGCCCACCGATTCCCCGTCGCGTCCTTCCTCCATGTGGTGTGACGATTTTGCCGATTACGTCATATCGGGAGACCGCTATCTGACCGATCCATCCCAACAGCAGCAACTCAAAGAAGCCATGTCCCGTGTCTCCGGCCAATCTTTGCAAGCACTGCTCAAGGAGTGGATGTCTTATCGCGAAGAAACTCTATTAGTAGCCTGTTCAACCCATCCGGGACTGGGAGCCCCGTTATCGGAAACCGAAATAGCGTCGGCATGGACCCAAGGCGAGCAAGTCAGAATGCACTCCCTTTCTTTATTTCCGTCCTGAAAAACAAGAAGAGATCGACATTGAGACTCCTCCATGTCTGGCAGCCCGTTTTCCTTTCGATCCTGCATCCGTATTACGACAAACAGAATATCCGCAAACAGGATTCGTGAAGTAGAACTGAAGAACGGCATACGGTTAGTCCTCAAACCTACCCTTGAAGCAGATTCCACCCTGCTGATCACTTCTTTTGCCTTTCGGCACTTCTTCCCTATCCGATGAAGAATATCCTTTATTAGAGGTTGCCGGATACATAGATATGGGAGATATCGCAAAAGTAGATGGACAAGTTTTGTCCGATTACCTCTTCCGGAAAGAAATCTCACTTTCCATGGCAGTCGAAAATCACTGGCATGGCTTCATAGGCATGTCTCCCACTGCAAATGCTCCCGAGCTATTCAATCTGATTTATGAAAAGATATTCGATCCCGAATTAAAATATGACGAATTTGAGGAAATACGCCAGGACCTTTTAGAAAATCAAGACAAAGAAACGATATTGGAGAAAATGCTTCAACGAAGTCCTGACCGGTTATTATCTGCCCGCATAAACGAGTTGACCGGAACCGGTTTCGCCCGCTCTTCCCAAAAGCTTTCGTCCGAACAAATCAAAAATCTGAATCTGGATTCCATCGCAGCTTTTATAAAAGCTCTATACGAATCCCCAAGGAACCACCTATGTCATTTGCGGCAATTTCAATGCGGACACTCTCATCAGCAGTTTGTCTCCGTTTTCGGACGTATTCCTGTTTCGTCACATTTGTCCCGATTTTCTTATCCGCATTTCAATTTTCCAGTCAGAAAGCATATAGAAGGCTTTCCCAATGATAATGACACTCAGACACTGTTCGACTATCTTCTCCCCGGCCACTATCAACCGGGATTAAAAAACACACTCACTTTAAAATTGATGCGTGACCTTATTCGCAACCGTTTGATCTCCGTCCTCAGAGAACAAAAATCCCTTGTCTACTCTCCTTACATTTCATTAATGTATGAAGGCATCCCACAAGGAATTTTCTACTTTGACATCAATGCATCCGCCGATAACGATAACATGCCTCAAATAGAACAGTTGCTGAAAGAGATTCTCCACCAATTAAAACAGCAAGAAGTGGATAATGAAGAACTGAATACCCTTAAACGTTCATTTCTGATAGCCAAACGCGAAGCGTTAAACGAAGAATCACCTTCTGCCTGGCGAACCGCCCTGGTCGGTTTACTAAAAAACGGTGAAACCATCAGCGACTTCGATCACTACGAACAATGTCTCGACAGCATCACTCCCGCCATGCTCCGCGAAGCATTCCGTCGCTATCTGGATACCGAGAATTATATCCTTTTATATTTAAGCAAAAACAAACTGAAAAATGATACTTCAAACCATTAAACAGATTTCATGCCTGCTTTGCCTGTGCTGTTTCCTTCAGCAGTCAGCCTTCTCTCAGGATGATAAGGACAAACCGGCCTATACCCTGTTCGACAACACAGGAAAACAAATCAGCTACGGAGAATTAATCAAACGACTCTCCGGCTATGATGTTATCTTCCTCGGGGAACTGCATAACTGCCCCATCACCCATTGGCTGGAATTCGAAATAACCCGTTCCATCTATAACATTCATAAAGATCAACTGATGCTGGGAGCCGAAATGTTCGAAAGTGACAATCAACTGATTTTTGACGAATACATGCAGCAAAAGATCTCTTACGACCGCTTTGAGGCCGAAGCCCGTCTATGGGATAATTACCGGACTGACTATTATCCGGTTGTTTTCTTTGCCAAAGAACATCACATTCCGTTCATTGCAACCAATATCCCGAGACGCTACGCCAACATTGTAAAAAATAAAGGGTTCGAAGCACTCGACTCGTTATCCGAGGAAGCCAAACGATATATAGCTCCTTTACCGATCGATTTCGAATATGATGAAGCCCAAAGCGCAGCAGCTTTCAGTATGATGAATATGATGGGAGGACGCCGGGCCGGCAACAATCGGAAGTTGGCACAGGCACAAGCCATAAAAGATGCTACAATGGGATGGTTCATAGCCCGTAATATCAAAAATAAATTCCTGCATATCAACGGCAGTTATCATTCCAACCGACAGGGAGGCATCATCCCTTATCTGCTCCGTTACCGCCCCAATACGAGTATAGTGACGGTAACCTCGGTACGTCAAGAGTCCATCCGGAAACTGGATGACGACCATAAAGGCTTGGCAGACTTTTACATCTGCGTACCCGAAGACATGGTAAACAGTTACTAACTACCGAAGCCTTCGTCCCCCCCTGGATAAAATATCTGCCTCTTCTTCGGCATCAATATCGTTTTTTTAAATCACTATATCGATACCGGAGAAGAGGATCATCGCTTTGGTATTTCATTTTTTGTATAACCTAAGTTCAAACAAAATTCTTATAAAGCGTTCATTTCAAGCAAAATTCAATATCAAGGTACGATTAGGGCCTGGAAATAAAGCTACGGAAAGTTCTTGCTATTCAGTCACTATTGATATTCGTACAGCGTTCATTCCACGCATACCGCGCTCTATTTCAAATGTCACTCTATCACCTTCCGCAATTGTCGCAGGGGCAGAAGAGATATGGAAGAAATACTTTTCGCCATTATCCGTATCTTTCACAAAGCCATAGCCTTTTGCGGCATTAAAATACTCGATACGTCCCATAAGGGGAGCCACTTCCACATCCTCTTGTTTGGGTACAGAAACCTCGATATGAGAGGCATCCACTTCTTCCTCAAGCCTTTCCTGCGGCACTGAATGCAAAACACCGAACTGGTCGACATATGCAATCATATCCTCAAAAGAACTCGGACCGTTACTTTGGCGTTCCTCTTTACGTTGTTGCTTCTCCTTACGTTTCTGCTCTTTTAGCTTCTCCCGGTCACGTTTACTTATTGTTATCTTTTTTACCATTCAATAATTTTATGTCAGAATCAATACTGCCTATTCTTTTACATGTTGATTGCCGGATAGGCAGTTTTATGTCACACACACCAATAAACAAACGATTTCATCATTATATCCAGATCATACGCTACGCCGAATGCCAGCAACACATAGGCGCGATGCTTTTATCCTGAACAAAGCAGCAAATAATGATGTCGATTGGGGAATGCCATAAGCCGCAGAATGAAGCGGAAAACAATCACGCACAAAGAAGATTTCAGTATAAACTCAATGTTAGTAACGGCAAATATACACATTTTATTCGGTTATTCCTAATTCTCCGGCCCCAATCGTGATGGAACCGGAATTGCCAGATAGCGCAATCACTTAACGGCACTATCCAAATCGACCTTCTCTATCAGTTCCTGATCCTGCCAATAAGATATTACCTTTAGATGTTGCAGCCTTCCTACTATTATGGCAGGGTGAGTACAGAACTTCTCAGCAAAGTAACGGATAGATTGAAGAGTGTAATCTCCGGATTTTATAATCTCTGCTTCTTCAGAGGGAGAAAGGAGTATTTTCGATGCAAAAGTATCAGCCTCATGTTCTTTTTCTAATTGTTTATCCGTATAGTCTATATTTTCTAAGAAAATATCTTTCTTACCATGTAGCAAAATATGACCCACTTCATGGAAAAATGAAAACCAAAATATATCATTACGTTTATGACGCCCGGAAAGTTGAATACAAGGAGTATCATTCAACCAACGAGTAGCCCCATTGATAGGAGCTTTAGGCAAACAGGGAGTATATATAAGCTTTATACCTGCTTGTAAGCAAAGTGTCTGCAAACGAATAGCAAAATCTTGTGGATGAGTAGCTATAAGAGTCTTCATTTGAGGTATAAGTTCTTTAAGAGATTTCTCTGAATATACAACGTCTTGTTCCAAATTGGCAGCTTGCAGTTCACCTTGTCTAAGCCAGGCCGAAATTGCGTAAGGTTCTTTTGTTTTGGCTAAAGAAATTCGAAAAGCAACTTTTAATTGCTGATTAAAGTAATAATCTTCCCAAGCCCGAGAAGTACTAACTCCAAAAAAAGAAAATAACTGAAAAACTTTTTCACGGACTGTTTTACAAGGAGCCAGCCAGCCTTTTTTAACCATATCCGCAATAGGGAACAACATTGCCCACTCTGCGGAATTTTGAATTAATAGTTCTCTTTTCTGCCGGGCAATATATTCGTCATAAGCACGTTGCTTATTCATCCAAAAATGTGCCGGAATTTTCGTAACAGTTTCGAATGCCACAGACATATCAGAGGTAATGGCACTATCGCCCTTAATGACAGCGATAATAGTCTTCTCCGGTTTAGACGTGCGAACAGCAAACTCTTTGACGCCCATGCCCATCTCTTCTAATTTATCAGCCAATGTTTCACCTGGATGAAATACAACTGAAGGGGTGTAATTATTGATTGTTGTTGCCATATCCATTATTATTTTCCGTGATAATTACTTATTTGTACAATTTCTATTCCTTTAATTTGTACCCAAATATATTTTCCATCTTTATCAGTGGGTATTGGTTTCTCAAGAGGTTCAAAGACAAGACGATAAGGTTGGTCCAAATCACATGCCCATTGCCCTTTCCGGTCACCAGTCAATTCGTGATAATGCCCGGGCAGATTTCGAACATCCTCAAGAGTTTCAGCAGCGGATAAATCCCCAATCCTTTTAAAGAAGAGTTTCGCTCTTATTTCTCCCTGTTCTTTCCGGCATTTACGATAGTCTTCTGCTTGTTTTCTGAGGTCTTTATCCAAGAACGCTATTTCCACGCTTTTTGTTTTATATTTAAGTTACATTTTGTGTTAATTGAAATCACACGCAAAGATATATATAATATTTTAATATACACCATATGTTATTTAAATATATATAAATCCAATCTGTTTTTTTATTTACTGACTTCTCAACAGATTCAAAGATATTATATAAAAACAGCCGGAATCACCTGTTACGGTAATCCCGGCTGCCGCCTAAAACACGAATAACCGCCGTTACCCGTTTTCCATAGCAGCCCACAACAGCCTGCTGTTTCTTTCTATCTCCTGCAATTTCATCGCCAAATCATCATCATCCTCTATCGAAAACGATTCACCATAGCGCATCACTTTCGTATCCTCCCTACCCGAACAGAGATATGTATACCACTCCTTTCTCAACAACATACGGCTGTAATTCAACGCTCCGTCACCATTATAACCGAACAAGGAATATAGATTCAGCATCAGCCTGCATCCCGATTCCCGCAAGTGCAGATAGTCTTCCGTTCCCCAATAAAGCGAACGTTCCGGTTGCATCAGGACAGGGATATAACCCGACCGGCAGATGGCATGAATCATCTCACTGAGTCCTTCCGGCTGTTGTAAAGGAGACACATCTACCAGTAACTCCTTCCCCCCTCCTATCGCCAACAAATCTCCCTTCTCCAACAAAGCCGGAAATCCTTCATCCAAACGATATCTTGCCGACAAACGCAGAGAGATATTACCGGAGTATTGCTGCTGTAAATATTGAAAGGCATCTTTCAGAAAAGAAAAAGCATTCCCTTCATTTTCCACCTTTACCGGAGGTACACAGTAGATCTGCCTGACACCTTGCTGTTCAAGATAAACCAACAATTCCAACGCCTTATCCCCAGGCAAAGCCCATGCATCCGTATTAGGAAGTAAATAAGGCTGAAAATCGGTATGTACCAAAGAAGAAAATCCAGAAATCATAAAAGAGTAAAGTTCTTTCCTATTTAATAAATTCTGTTACTTTATAAAAGTATCTAATAGCCAGTAAGAAAAGATTAGTTCTTATTCCATTTTCCTTAAATGCACGTAAATGTTCCCTCAATATTTTAATATGACTCTTTAGACCATTAGTACTAACACCACCTACGCGCATAGTCACCATGTCCATAGGGATGTATTTAGTGACTATTTTATGAACATAAATAAAGCGTAACAAGAGTTCAAAATCAGCACAAATACTATAATCAATCTTATAAAAGCCATATTTCAAAAAACAATCTTTCCAACAATAAAAGCTTGGATGAGCCGGCATAAAACCTAATCTCATTAGTTTTGGTTTAAATATTCTAGAAGAATAATAACGAATAGATTTATGCAAATTATTAGATCTCACAAAATGAACATCACCATATACTGCATCAAGAGAATATCTGTCAAATTCAGTAATAATAGCAGCTAAAACATTATCAGAAGTGAAAAAATCATCTGAGTTCAATATCCCAACAATATCTCCTGAAGCCATCTGTATTCCCTTATTCATAGCATCATAAATACCATCATCTTTTTCACTAACCCACTTCAATCGTCCATTAAACAGAGGTTCGTATTCTTTTATTATTGAAATCGTTTCATCGCTTGAGCCACCGTCAACAATTATATACTCTATATTTGAATATGATTGAAACAAAACGGAAGACAATGTATCACTAATGGTAGTCTCACTATTATAAGAAGTCGTTATTAAAGATATCTTAAGATTTTGCATGGTATTCACCTATAATTTTCCGAAAATCAGAAAGCCTTTTATTATAACTAAAATTATCGGCAACGTATTTTATTCCTTTTTTTGTAAACTCAACATCAATCTCATGTTCACATATATTTAACAATGTGTTCAAGACCTGCTCTTTATCTTCAATATCAACTTTATACCCATATACTCCAAGAGCATCTTTAAGCCCTCCATTTCCACTATGAATCACTTGATCTCCTGCTGCTAAAGCCTCAATCGCAGCTATGCCGAATCCCTCGTACTTTGACAATTGCAAATAACATCGGCTATCTTTTAATAACTCAATCTTTTCGTCCTCTGAAATAGCCCCTTTATAGATAACCACATTCTCCAATTCAAGTTGCTTTATCATATTTAGAATATATTCGCTCCCAGCCCCTGGAGGGCCGGCTATCACCAATCGGTACTCAGGGAACACCTTTACAAAATCAGAAAAAATCAATATAGATTTATCAACTCCTTTTCTAAATACATTGTCAAGATTAACCATCCAAGCTATAGTAGAAATAATTTTCTTTTTACTTGAAAAATTTTCTGTATATTCAAATTTAGAATAATCAATTGAGTGAAAACTTAGACTACATTTATTCGGTATTTTATCATAATAAATTTCTCTAATATTTTCCCAATCAGTTGATGAAACAATTATGTTTCTATCCGACAAAAGATTACATAATTTAAAAAAAATAATTTGAAGAAATCTTTGCTTTGCAGTTGCAAATGTTTTTTCCAAATAGTCGATACCTCCAGTATAATATACTTTTTTCCTAAATAATTTGGCAAAGAATGCAGCGAAAAAACTATATTTATAAAAATATAAAAAAGCAATATCATATTTCCAAAAACACAGAAAATCCCATATAGAATTACTTAAATGAACATTATACCCTAAATCTTTTAAGATACAGATATCATTTCTATAATAACTCTGAATTGAAAACATTTTTTTAGTACGTACGCTAGAATAAAAAAATACATCCATTGAAATAGGTAATTAAAAAACAAATTCTAATGTCGTTAATCGCATAAAAGTTTTATTGAAAGTAAAATTGATAAGGATAAATTCCAGCCCATCCAGGACGGAGATAAGATATAATAAAAAAAAAAAAAATATTTTATTGAAAAAAGAATAACAACACCTCCTACTAATATCAATTTATTACTCTTTATCCTCAAATTAAACAATATATTAGGTATTAAAATGATAGCAAAAAAATCAAAAAACAAAGCCATTCTACTCAATACTGCGAAATTGACGGATAATGCCCAAAAGACAGATCCTACCATTAGCAGTTTAGCCATCAATGCATTATTCCTAGCTACAAATTTCTCCATATTAGCATTTTTACCCCAAACAAACCATACACATATGACTAAAACATCTATCAATAAATGTAAGATACAAGCCAACTTAGGCTGCTCTACGATACCAAAAACATCACTCGCTAGATATTTCCCATAAAGTCCCAATTGCCCCATAACAAAAAGCAATATAGTACCTGAAAACACAAAAGAAACACATAACACAACAACATATAAAAAAATTATTTTTCGTGTTATATGTACTTTATCTGCTACTAATGAAAAAAAGAAGACCAATGCCGAAGAATGAAAAGTAGAAGCTAACAATATATACAGCGCCCACTTGACATATTTCCTTTTTACCAAACATTTATAAGAACAAAGAATAAACGAAAGTGCCAAGATTTGCCTAAGAATATTCATACTCTGATCAAAAATCTCCATTCCAATAAAAAGAAATACACTAAGCCAAATCGAGAGAGAATATTCTTTGATAAATTTCATGAATATATACATAATAAATATATTTATAATCAACAAATATATTTGAGGAGAAGAAGTTACAAGCGAGATTAGTTTACTGAAAAGTAAAAAGCCCGGCTCAAACAAAGGGAAACTATCAAATGATGCCCCATCCGAAAGACGAGAAAACATACTAAAATAAATATCGGTATCCCCACCATCCTTTGGGTATCTCAGTGAACTAAATATTATTAACGCAATAGAAATCAAAAATAGAAAACAATAATCTCGGAACTTATTATTGACCGTTTTCACTGAATAACAGAAGACAGAAAGCAATAGAACATAATCAATTAAGAAATGTGCAAACCACATAATATCTAAACTCCCAATAAATGTTTAAATTACGATTTTGATCTATCTAATAATACTCCTTGATTAGTTCATGCACATTCTTCCAACAAAAAAAATGTATAATTTGGCAATATAAGTGGGAAAAACGAATGGCAATATTTTAAAAAAATCCCTCATATTAGATGGAAAAGTCAACATTATCTTAAGCCCATTTAGACTATAAACTTCCCTCCTTATCTTAGAAAATTGCTTTTGATCACCTTTCAGGACAATTTCAGCAATTGTGTAACATCTGGACTTATATAAAGAACACAAATATTTATTGTGTAAATCAATGCTTCTTTTCATCTCACTAATTATTGTAATAAAGCTAAGCACCTTTATATCAGAAAATGATTTTGTAGAGATAGATTCCGATCTTATAAAATAATTATAAGTGTTTAAAGGTTGAAATGCCAATGATTGTAATTTAGAAAAAAGCATAAACGACCACAACAAATCCTCATGAAGGATTTTAGGATAGAAAAATAGTTTTTCTGATATAAAAAATGACCTCAAAATTAGTTTATTACATCCAATAAGGAGTACAGGATTACTTGTAATGTAATCCAGTATAGTTTCATTCCCATACAAAGGAACGGATTGGACATTTGACAATAACCTATGGTTACCTCTCTCTATCCAATCTAAACCTCCAATTACCACCTCACATCCCGTTTTTGAAGCTGTTCTTACTAAGTTTAAAATAGCATCAGGAGGCAATTCGTCATCGCTATCTAAAAAAAATAAATAATCTCCAACAGCATTTATAACTCCCGTATTTCTGGCAACAGAAAGCCCCATATTTCTTTCATGCCTAATTAACTTATAAGAAAAGTTATTTCGAATGAGGAGTTTTTCCGCAATATCCACGCTACAATCCTCTCCACAATCATCAACAAGTATCAACTCTATATTTTTATAAGACTGGTACACAATTGATAACACACATCTTTCTATATAAATAGCAACATTATAAATTGGTACTATTATACTTATAAGTGGCTTCATTTTAGTTCATTCCTTTAATTTACGTTTCATTTTAACAATAAAAGAAGTTATTTTTTTTCCTAATATTTTAGATATTCTTAGTTTCAATCTCATATAAGGCGTAATCCAAGATGCAGAATAATGATGTATAGAATACGTAAATTCAGTAATAACCAAATCTTTATTTTCATAATTAAATGGACAAAAATACTCCACCGGATATATTATTAGACCATCAAGGTATTGTATACCAGATATATTTTTCAATCCTCTTTTTATCAAAAGTTCTGTTGTATATTCAACTACAGTTTTTGTATTCAATATTCCTTTTTCAACAAAATGCAAATTTTCATATAGCGCAAGTATTTCTTTATATATTTCTAATTTAGGAATAGCAGCCATTCCTAAACCAGGAGCAACAGCAATCATTTCTTTTCCTCCATTCTTTTCACATCCCATGAAAGAGCCTCGTACAAGAATATCATCCATTGATTTTATCACTTCAACATCAGTATCAAAATATACCCCACCATATTTATATAAAATCCAAAAACGGGCATAATCACTAACAAAAGCATATTTTTTAGCTGCATATGCCTCTTGTGTATAACAAGTTATACCAATATCAAAATTAGTTTCATTCCACTCCTTTATTTCATATTCTGGGAGATATTTCTTCCATGAACTTATACACACTAAGGCTAAAGGTGGTAGAGGATTTTGCCCAAACCAACAATAATGTATTATTTTAGGTATCACTTTATTTTTTTACAATATAATTTAACAAGGATAAAAAAAATCTCGCTATCCATTTAGGAAGTAAACAAATAATATACATATATACTAGTGAAGTGTCCGTGACAAAAGGTAAATATGCTTTATAGCAATTTACTATTTTTAAAGATATCCCATCTATCATTCTTAAATACAATAATCTTCTTTTTGAAAATGTTCCCGTATAAAGATCATGCTTTTTTATACATTCCAATTTACTTTCAAGAGATATATTAGCAGGTAACGAAAGAATAGATAACATCCATATTTTGGAAAAAATATTCAATGTATCTTTATACCATGAAGTTGAAGTTTTATCTATTCTTGTATGAAATAATGTCAATTCTTTCAAATAATAACATTTAAAATTATCCAATGTAGCTAAATAATTAAATGCCATTCCTATATGTATAAAATTACTCCACATATAATAGCGATAATTACTCTTGGCAACAGCTTCTTTTTTAATAACAATAGTACCTATCAAATCCATTGTTCCACCCAAATCACTCAAAACCCGATCTATATTATCATAGTAACATGAATCCAAATTCAAAGATTGCCCCATTCTACTTATAACCAATAAATTAATCTCAAATTTAGATAATATATCTAGCATTCTCCCAAAATTACCTTTAAAACGATAAGAATCCCCTAACACACATATATATTCGGATTTCTTAGCAGCTATCTGATAAGATTTCAGAATATTAAAATCACCTCCTATATTTCGTTCATTCCTTATATAAACAATGCTAGGAAATTGATCTTTTATTAAATAGGTTTCATCGGTTGAAGCATTATCTATCACATAAACTGCAACATTATAATCTTTTATCTGAGGAAACAATACCTCTAAACACTCCACTAGTAAAGAATAGCGATTATATGTTGGAATACATATAGAAAGTAATACATTATCATTCATAATGCCATTCTTGTTTTTTGGTTTTAAAAATCCAATATCCCCAGAAAACTAAAAAAAAAGTAATTAAACAATACCCACTTGTGATGCCAATTACCCCAAAAAACTTACCTAACAACACAGTTGATAAGCAACACAATATCCCACCGATTATAGAATTTACTAAAAATGGCTCCTCTTTGTGACATCTTAAATAAATAGCCCAAGAACTTATAAATTGATTGATAAAGAGAGAAATCATCATCAGTAGCATAGGAAGATAATCCAAAAAACGGCTCTCTAAATCTAGACCTCCAATTATAAAATGATAATATCTAATAAAATATATCATAATAAACATTGAAAACAAGGCTACACCATTTATAAAAACGGACTGCCTCAGAGTTCTATTAAATATTATATCTAACTGACGATATTGTTTTTGTGCTATCAAACCAGAATACAAAGGTATTTTCGTAGTCATCCAACTCAAAGATAGTGATTGTATGCCATTTAATGCCGCTAAAGTCATCCCCATTTGTCCTGCAATAACAGCTCCTTCTGTTGCAAACAATACCGGATTAAAAAGCTGAAAAATGAAATATCCACTAATCCAACTCAATGCTATTTTCCATTGATAAGGAAAAATTTCCGTTTTATAATCCACAGTTTCCTTTACAGGTATTTGCCATATATTTTGCAAAATATATCTAAAATCAGACTTTAGTATAAAAACTGCTACTAAAATAATTCCAATCAACCAGTTTACTCCCAAAACATACAACTTTGCTCCAGTAATCAATCCTCCCCACACAATCAAAAGTCCTACTATTTGCCGCAATTGAGCTACCTCTTGTACTTTTCCTAACCCCTCTAAAAAAGCCAAAATTGGTGCAAGTAACAAATTCAAGGCTGTTCCAAAAGCCAAAAGCAACCAAGGTAAACGCCAAACAATATCATCATGCCCACCAAATTGACTAAAGAAAAAGAGACCGACTATTGTTAATGTTATAAATAAAATTACAGAAAAAAACAGATACCACTTTGCACAGAAATGCAATAATGAAGCCAAACGAGATCTATATTTTTTCTCACCTGATAATTTTGTAGAGCTTTCCCAACTCAAATAAGAAGCTTCATGGGCAACATACTGAGTTATAATACCATTAAGTCCTAATTCAAAAAAAACTTGAATTGCCACAATACTACCAAAAGTATAATAGAATCCTTGTTCTATATCTGTAAGGTATTTAGCTACAAAAAAGATAGAGACTACTCCTCCTATTGCTTGAATGACACGGGCTAAAGAAGTAAATACAATGGATTTATCAATACCTAATCGATGTTGTATTCTTCTTAAAAATGAAACGTTTAAATCCATTATTCCCTTTATGACAATATCAAGCCTGCTATCTTTCGTAAATAGTCTTGCGAACCTGAAATAGAATAAAATTTATCTTGAATTGCTATTCGTTTTATTTTAGGATATACAGATAGCTTCCCATAAGCATATAAATCATTTATTTGCTCTATAATAGCAGATCCAACACCACAACTCTTTTGATGTTCTTCTAAAATAATTATATCTGAATACTGATCTGCAATCTCCTTTATCTGTATTACATTCAACGGCTTTATAAAAGGAATACTATAAATATCCACTGCAATCCTTTCAGCAGAAATATATTTTGTAGCATAATCTAAAATAGAGCCACTTACCAACAATACTTTATCTGATTTTAAACACTGGATAGGAAGTAAATCACCTACAGTTAATCTTATTAATTGGTCAGTATGCACGATCGCCTCACCAGCTTTTCCTAGTCTTAAATACATGGGACCATCATAATTGGCAGAAAGAGTTGTTATAGCTTTTGCTTCTACTGGGTCTCCAGGTGAGCAAACAACCATATTAGGTATTACCCGCATCATTCCAAGTTCTTCTGTTGCATGATGGGAAGCACCAAGAGAACCATATGCATAACCTGCACCCACTGATACTATCTTCACACTTAAGTTATGATAGGCTACATCATATCGAATTTGCTCCATACAACGAAGAGTAGGAAAGTTACCGATGGAATACACATATACATTATATCCTTCTTTTGCTAAACCAGCAGCAACTCCAATCATATTCTGTTCTGCTATACCAGCATTCAAAAAGCGATCTGGAAATAAATCTGCAAATTCTTCAACTACACTAAAACCTAAATCACCGACAATTAAGAAAATTTTATCATTATTTTTTGCTTCCTCGGTCAGTTGATTGATAAACGCAGTTCTCATCTTTCTATTTCTTTTATAGCTTGATTATATTGTTCCTCATTAGGAGATTTGTAATGCCATAATAATTGATTCTCCATAAAGGAAACTCCTTTACCTTTTATTGTATCAGCAATAATCACACTCGGTTTACCTTTCAAAGATTCTATACTCTTAAATGCATTGAAAAGTGCTTGATGGTCATGTCCATCTATTTGAATAACATTTAGATTAAAGGCTTCTAATTTAGTCTTCAATGGTTCCAATTTTAATACATCATTAGTAGCACCTAAGCTTTGGATTTTATTATAATCAATTATCAAACAGAGATTATCCAATCCAAAGTGAGCTGCAAATAACAAAGCTTCCCAATTTGAACCTTCGTCCATTTCTCCATCCCCTACTAAGACATATGTACGATAACTTACCTTCTTTCGTTTAGCTGCCAAAGCAATACCACAACCAACAGGTAATCCATGTCCTAAACTTCCTGCAGATAATTCTACTCCTGGAACATAATGAGTTGTATGTGACAATAGTCTACTCCCATCCTTTCCATATTCGTCTAATTCTTCTAAAGGAAAAAAACCGCACAAAGCCAAAGTTGAATAAAATGAAACACAAGAATGCCCCTTTGAAAGAATAAAACGATCTCTTAACTCCCAATCAGGAATAGACGAATCATAATTTAGAATAGAACTATACAATACAGATAATATATCTACCATTGAAAGAGCACCTCCAATATGTGAGGCCTTGGCTTGATAAACCATACGAAGAGAGTTCCTACGTATTTCTGTAGCCAATAATAAGCTATTTTCGATCATTATAAATATTTTTATAAAATTCTATAGTTTGAATTAACTTTTTAGAAAAATCTGAAGTTTCAAAAAAGCCAAAAGTTTTATGTGTCTTATCATTAATCGATCCATTAATCATGGATTGATTCTTTCTATACGGGAGAGTTCCAAAATTCAACTGAAAATTGGGATTTAAATAATCTTTAATAGTCAATAAAATACTTTTTAAAGAGCGTAAATGATCAGATGCAATATGATAGACTCCGTTAGCGGCATTAGTATCAACCGCGGAAAGAAAAACATTCACAACATCTTTTATATAGAGATAAGAATACTGTTGTTCCCCAGCAGTTAAATCCATGTGATCATTAAACATCATATTTTTAATTGCCGCTGGTATCAACCAATTTTCCGCTTCTTTTTCTCCAAAACAGGAAAACAGCCTAAACCAATACCATGTGATCTCATGTTCTTCACAGAATGTTCTCATAATCAACTGGCCTGCTAATTTTGAAGCTCCGTATGCAGATGTTGGATTAGTTGGATGACTTTCATTAATTAAACCATCAAAAATACCATATTCAGCCTGAGAACCAACACCTATAATTTTTTTTACTCCAACCTGCACTGCCAAATCTAATAAACGTTGCTGATATTGTAAGTTATTCAATTGTACACTCCATATATCTCTATCTTTAGCAGATACTCCAGCCCAAGCAGCATTTATTATTACCGATGGCTGAAAAGCATATACATCTAATTCAAATGTAGCAAAATCTGTATTCGTCCATCTTACTTGATCCACAAAAACGTTACATCTTGATAAATCCGAATTTGTTCTTCGCGTCAATAATAGCTCATATCCTGCTGCTAATAAGGCTTCTGCAATATGCGATCCTAAAAAACCAGTCGCCCCCGTCAATAATATCTTCATTTCAATAAATAATCTTTTATCTGGTCAACACAAACATCATATACCTCTTCTTCCCGGTATCTCTTATACCAGTCCACCGTCAATCCGACCGTCTGCCCGATATTCATCCTAGGCTCCCAGCCCAGACAGAACCGAGCCTTGGAGATATCCAACATCAAAAGCCGGGCTTCATGCAATGCATCCGGAGTAGAAAGGTCACGCAGTTCACCCCGCCCATACTCGGACACAACCCGGGTGGCCACATCCCAAACTGTCGAGATGGACTCGGAACGGGGACCGAAGTTCCAGCCCTCACAATAGTCCGTAGGGGCGTCCCACATCTTTTGTGCGAGCAGCATATAACCGCTCAACGGTTCAAAGCACATGCTGCCAGGGACGGACAGCCTTCGGGCTGCGGATATCGATTGTCCGTCCCGATTCCAAAGCCTTGATGCAGTCCGGAATGATACGGTCTAAGCCCAGTCTCCACCACCGATAACGTTACCAGCTCTTACACTGGCGATGGATTTTCCGTGTTTATCGTATTGCTCGGGGTGAAAGAGCGACGCCATGAAGCAATAGCAATCTCAGCCCCTTGCTACTGGAATAAAGGGTCATAACCGCCCATAGGCTCGTTTTCACGATAGCCCCAGATTTGCTCTTTATTCTCGTAACATTTATCTGTGGTAATCATCACACCTACCTTCACGCTATCCGTAGAACGGACTGCCTCAAGAACATGGATTGTTCCCATTACATTGGTTTCGTAGGTTTCAACAGGGATGTCATAACTCAAGCGAACCAGAGGTTGGGCAGCAAGATGAAAAACAATCTCAGGTTGATATTCCTGAAAGATAGCCTTTATACGCTCACCATCGCGGATATCGGCACGAAGGTCGGCCTTAATTTTCTCGCCGATACCGGAAAGTACGAAATTGTCTCGAACCGTAAAAGGGTCTTGAGCCACACCAATCACCTCGGCCCCAATTCATGCAACCAGATGGAAAGCCAGCTACCTTTAAAACCCGTATGACCGGTGACAAGGACACGTTTGCCCCGATAAAATTATCAAATATATCAATTCCCATACGGCTTACTTTCCAGGGGCGACTCCTGATCCCACATTTCATTCAATTCTGTATTGTCTCTCAGATCCATCGGTTTCCAGAAACCGTATGGCGGAAAGCGTGCATCCGGCCCGCCTTGGCTATAGACTCGAGGGGTGCTCAAAGATGGTGGAGTCACCCTCAGGGATATAATCGAACACTTCGGGTTCACACACAAAATAGCCCGCATTGATCCAGTTACGGTCCCCGTCGGGCTTCTCCTGGAAGAGGGACCTTGTCCGTATCGAGATCGAGCTGCAGGGCGCCGAACTTACCACCGGGTTTGTAGGCCGTAAGGGAAAGGAGGCAGCCCGAAGACTCGTGAGCCTTCAGGGTATCACCGATGTTCAGGTCGGTGACACCGTCACCATAGGTCAGCAGGAAACGTTCGTTCCCGAGATATTTCTGTACACGCCGGATACGCCCGCCCGTTTGGGTGTTCAGCCCGGTATCAACCATCGTGACTTTCCAGTTCTCGGAATGGTTGTCCAGAATGGTGGTCGTATTGTTGGAAAGGTCCACGGTCATATCGCTGTTATGACGGAAATAGTTGGCGAAATACTCCTTGATGATATATTGTTTATAACCGCAGCAGATCACGAAATCGTTGATGCCGTAATGGCTGTAGGTTTTCATGATATGCCAGAGGATGGGTTTACCACCGATCTCCACCATAGGTTTGGGGATCAGGTTAGTGGCTTCGCTCAGGCGGGTGCCGAAGCCACCGGCTAAAATGACGGCTTTCATTATGCTTGACAGATTATTGAAGGTTAATAACCGGAAATTACTTATGGGAAGAGACAAAGTCACGAATCGTACCGATCATGTGGTCGAGCATGGCACGGGTCATGCCCGGATAGACACCGATCCAGAGGGTATGATTCATAACGTAATCAGTACCTTCCAGATTGCCGATTACGCGGTATCCCTCACCCGTGGAACGCATTTCATCAAAGGCGGGATGCTTCAGTAGGTTGCCCGCAAACAGGTTGCGTGTCTGGATCTTCCTGCTCTCCAGGTGTTGGGAAAGGTCGTTACGGGTGAAGCCCGCATCTTCCTTCACCGAAATAAGGAAGCCGAACCAGCTCGGGTCGGAGTTCTTCTGCGCTTCGGGAAGGATAAGGCCAGATGTACCCGCAAGGCCTTCTTTCAGGTAGGCGAAGTTCGACCGCCGGGCTTCGACAATGGAGTCCAGCTTCTCAAGCTGGGCACAGCCGATGGCGGCCTGCATATCGGTCACTTTCAGGTTATACCCGAAATGGGAATAGACATATTTATGGTCGTAACCTACCGGGAGGTCGCCGAACTGTTTGCTGAAACGGTATTTGCACGTGTTGTCAACACCCCCGATGCACCAGCAGTCACGGCCCCAGTCACGGAAAGAGTTGACCAGTTTGTGCAGCAGAGGATCATCGGTATAGACAGCACCGCCCTCTCCCATCGTCATGTGGTGTGGAGGATAAAAGCTACTTGTGCCGATATGGCCGATCGTACCTGTTTTCTTTTCTACACCGTCGATTGTATAAGTAGAGCCAAGGGCATCACAATTATCCTCTACCAACCAGAGGTTATGTTTATCACAGAAATCTTTGACAGCCTGCAAATCAAACGGGTTACCCAAAGAGTGGGCAATCATTACCGCTTTAGTTTTGGGAGATAATGCGGCTTCCAGTTGAGTCACGTCGATATTGTACTCGGGGATGGTGACATCCACAAAAACAGGGACCGCACCATACTGGATGCAGGGGGTCACGGTTGTGGGAAAGCCGCAGGCTACCGTGATCACTTCATCACCCCGCCTGATTCTGCGCTCACCCAACTGTGGCGAGGTCAGGGCCATAAAGGCAAGAAGATTGGCCGAAGAGCCCGAATTAGTCAGGGAGCAATATTTAACACCCAACCATTCGGCAAAACGGATTTCAAACTTCCGGGCCCACGGACCGGCGGTCAGCCAGAAGTCAAGGGAGGAGTCAACCAGATTCACCAGTTCGCGGTCATCAAAATAACGGCCGCCGTAGTTGACAAAACTCTTACCGGGTTCGAAGGAGCGGGAGGACCCGTGAACCTCTTTGTAGTATTCCCGGGTTAAATCGAGAATTTGTTGCTTCAATAGATCTTTTTGGGACATATCGTATAATTATTTTTCTTATTTCTGTTTTTTATCTCTTACCCTGTCGAACCATAAATTCAGTCCCACCCACACAGCAATATCCGCCAAAAGCATCACCGTGTTGTCAATCACCGGAACCAACAGAATATTCACCGCACTAAACGCACAAGAAATCAGCAAGATCGTTATCATCGCCTTTCTTGGTGTGAAACCCATTGCCAGGAACTTATGATGAATATGGTTCTTGTCCGGTTCGAAAGGGCTCTTGCCACTGCGAACACGAACCATCACCACACGGATCACATCGAATGCAGGGACAATCAGCGTACTGAAAGCAATCACGAAAGCACCTTCGGTATACGGGGTGACATCCGGATTGTACTGGCTGTATTTGATGGCAAGGAAAGAGAGCACATAGCCCAAAGTCAGGCTGCCCGTATCACCCATAAAAATCTTACGGGCACGTTCCGCACTGCCGAAGACGTTATAGTAAAAGAAAGGGACCAGCACACCGAACGTGGCAAAGGCGAGCATGCTGTACGTCCAAAGTTCTTTCTGCATGAACAGGAAGCCGAAGACAAGCAGGGCGACGCTGCTCAGACCGGAGGCAAGACCGTCGATACCGTCAATCAGATTGATGGCATTGGTGACAAAGACAACCAGAAGAACCGTAAAAGGCATACCTATCCAGGCAGGAAGGGCATACAGGCCGAAAAGCCCGTAGAAGTTATTGATCCAAAGGCCGGCCAGGGGAAAAAACGAAGCACAGATGATCTGGATCACAAATTTCTGACGGTAGCGCACTCCAACAAGGTCATCGGCAATACCCGTCAGGTAGAGCAAAGTCATCCCGCAGACCAGAAACAAGCACTCGGGCAACAAGTACACCGCACGGAGGGCGGGAACATCATAACCCATCAGGATGCGAAGGGCGAACACGCCACAGGAGGAAAGCAGGATGGTGGGAAAGAAAGAGACACCGCCCAAACGGGGAATGGCACGTTTATGAACCTTGCGCTCACTCGGCATATCGAAAAGCTTCTTCCGCAAAGAGATAAGCAGGATGCGGGGAATGATAAGCCGGGCAACCGAAGCAGAGATGACAAAAGCCAATATGATGAAAAGGATATTCAAGGCAAAGGGGATTTAGGTTATATACAGTGTTGTGTCGAAAAAGAAAAGAGTTTACTCCTCTACTTCCCAGTTGGGATAAGGATTCTCTTCAAGACTGCGGAGTTGTTCGGCAATCTCACATTCATCGCCGGAAAGGGCACGCTCTCCCCAGCTGTCGATGATGCTATGCGCCTCACGGGAGAGGTCGTCGTCAAAGACTTCACCATAGCAATAAGTCAGAAGGCGCACCTTCAGCAAGGAAGCGGGCAAGCGGTCGAGCACTTCCCAACAACGGTTCAGGATCTGCTGGATGCGGACTTCCTTGTCACCGTTATTGTAGATCGTCGCGTTATAACCCATCAGAAGCGAAAGGCACAAACGGGCTTCTTCCTCGTCGGTGGAGCCATGATGGGGATATAAAGTATTGGCACGACTGAGTACATCACCGTTCAACCGGCTGAAGTGGTCGCTGTAGATGGGGCTGCCATCGGAACCGAGATAAAGAAGTTCGTGCGCCAAGGTGTACAAAGCGGTAATTTGAGAATCTAAAGAGTTCATGGAAATATTTACAATTTACGATTTATTGTCTGCTATTTTACTGTTTAAAGATCGAGCGGCTCGATTAGAGAGGGATGGATGTAGGTGGTGGCAACGGCCATGACACCCTGGATGGAAACCATCACACGCCGATCGTTTTCACGGATAAACTCACCCTCGACGCCGGCAAAGATGCCTCCTGTCACACGCACGCTGCCCTTTACGGAAAGCTACGGCTGAGGGTTCGAGATAGACCAGTTGCTGGTCGTAACTGCCGGCAACCGCCATGAAGCTGCATCTGAGAAGTGGGAACAACAATGGGCTGGCGGCTTTCACGATCCATGATATAACGGATCGGAAGAGGTCATGCCCATCGTCTTTGATACGATCGATACGTTCACGGCTCGAACGGATAAACACCAGGTTGTGGACCGCAGGAACCAATTTACGCACGCGGCGCTCGTTCTTGACGATGTATTCGTAGTGCATGGGGATAAAATTCTCGATACATTCGCCATCGAGATACTCTTTTAAAGCAAGCTCACGGCTGTAAGTGACACGAACGGCATACCAAAACAGCTCTGGGGATTCCTTCACAAAGGATGTTCTTTGGGGACACCGGATGTACGAAAGTACCTCCCGGTCAGGTGATGTAATGCGAATATCAGTCTTGCTTGCATTCATGTGATCTCAAAACCCTCCCTATCACAGTAGAAGGATGCTGAAATGTTATGTGACCGCCTCAAAAACAGCCGATTTCGTAAAACGCTGATTTTAAGAGACTAATTAGCTATGAACGAAGATATTAGATACGGTTTATGTTTCAAAAAACGTTCGTCTTTTGAAACATCATTTTTGATGAAATTCAGAACCGGACAAAAAGAAAAATTCAAAAAGAAAATCTATTTTTTTTAGATTCCAATAATTCATTGATTTACAGTATCATGAAGAAGATAAAAATAGAATAAATGAATTTATTTATAAAAATATTTTGCTATAGTAAAAATACTGTTTACCTTTGTTCCATTGAACGAACGTTTTTTGAAACACGCCTTCTTTTCTTTACAATTCGATTTTCCTGAAGCTTAATATATTATATATAATCGCGCGTACGCCCATGCGCATAATCTTTTCTTTTTTAATCTATTTCACTCCGTTAAGTAAATAGGTCAGGTATACCTTACCTATTTACTTAACGGAGCGAAACATCAATATAAAATAAACAATATACGCGTATATATAGAAATATCCATATAAGAACCACTAATTTTGCATTCGTAATAAAAAAACTTATTAGACGAAATGAGCAAAAAAAACCGAATGAAGGAGTGGTATTAAACATGGGAAATACCCCTTACGTAGTAATCGTCAATGAAAAAAGTGACGAAGGACAGAAAGTGTTGGAAGCACTGGAAGAAAACATAGAAAAGATGGATATAGGCTCGCATAGGGAGCTTGTCATCTTCTTTTTCGTATGGCTGAACCATCAGCAGAAAGATCCCAAAAAGAGAAAAAACATACGGGAACTGGCAAAGATCATGCACCGGTCACTGTTCTTCGGACAAAAACACAACAGCAACGAGGAGATGAAGCCGGATTCCATTGAAACTGAGATATTTAAGATACTAAGGATATTAAAAAGCATGAAAAAAGCGGAAGATAAAGACTTGATTATAAATCTATTAGACGATATCAGCCTATTTCTGGATGAAAACGTCTAACAGGGGTACAAAAAAGCCCCGTACTTTTGCAATCAAAGATTTATGTTAAACTTAAAAAATGAAAGATGAAAAGCATTAGTATTACCACTTACAGGGGTTTCAGCAAAGTGAAAGGGAAATGTTCACTGCAGGAATTGATCGGATGGGTACGGAGCAGACAATACGCCAACCTGATAGAGAAAATAGGAAGGCTGGTCAGTGAAGGAAAAACCAAGGAGGCGGAGAATGTAAAGCGGCAACTGGACTACTTCACCGTCACGGCAAACTATCATGAATGCAGGCTGGCGCACAGCATAGCCGCATACAACGACACCAGCACCATCGACATCGACAAGCTGCGGGAAGAGGAACTGGAACGCATACGGGCCCTGATAGAAGCCGACGAAGCGACGCTCGCCTGTTTCCTCACCGCCAAGCAGCACGGTTTCAAAATTCTGGCTTACCTGACAGACCTTGAGGCGGAGGCGTGGAGAAACTCGTTCTTCAAGACAGCAACCATCACCTACGACAGACTGGAACAGTATCACGCAGGCATCTACGAACTGACCCGGAAACACTACGAGAAACTGCTGCAAACAGAGGTGGACACCAGCGGAAAAGACTTGTCGAGAGGTGTCTTCGCCTCGTATGACCCGAAGGCATTTTACTCTGCCGAAAGGGTGGCACGCATCCCCGAACGGACACTCACCATCGAAGCTCCCGAACCTGCACAAAGGGGAAGGAAGAAAAAGAAAGAACCCGAAACGGGACAGACGGGAGATATCAGCGCCTATACGTGTATGGAATTCAACAAATGCCTCTGCTCCACGCAAAGGCTGATGAAATATACGGAAGGAAGCCGCAATTCGTTCCTCTTCACCCTGGGAAACAAATGTTTCCGAAAAGGGCTCGAAGAGTCGGAAGTGGAAGCGCCTGGCGGCGGAAAGGCTGGGAGACGGAGGAGGGATGGACACGGACACACCCATCGGAAACGCCTACATATACCGACAGGACGGAACGGGCAGAGGAGAAAAGATACCACTCGTGGAACAGGTGATAGATTATCTGAACAAGAATTATGCTTTCAGGCGAAACACGGTGCTCGACCGCCTCGAGGATGTGCGACTTATCCCAAACGGAAGAGAAATCTTTCTATGCCATGCGGAACAAGGATTTCAACTCCATTTTCCTGAACATCAGCAGGCAGGGCATAGCTTATCCGCTCAACAGCCTGAAATCGGTCATCGACTCGGACTATTCACCGGAGTTCAACCCCTTCACGAACTACTTCGAAGGAAATGCCCGGTGGGACAGGAAGACTGACCACATCAGAAAACTGGCGGACACCATACAGGCGGAAGATCAGGAGTTCTGGAGGGAGGGATTCCGGCGGTGGATCGTGGCCATGGTGGCCTCGGCCCTCCGACCGGGCAAAGCAAACCAAGAAGCACTGGTGTTGCACGGAGCACAGGGAAAAGGAAAAAGTACCTGGATAAGGCATCTGCTGCCTCCGGAACTGGCAGAATATTACCGAAACGGAATGATAGATCCGGCAAACAAGGACGACCTCTTACTGCTGTCCACCCGCCTGCTGATCAACATGGAAGAGTTTGAGGGTGTGAAAACGGGGGACATCGCCGAACTAAAACGAATCATCGGGCAAGAAAACGTCACCATCCGGAAAGTGTATGACACCCAGGCACAACTGTATCCACGCAGGGCATCGTTCATCGGAAGCACCAACAACATGCAGTTCCTCAAGGATTACGGAGGAAACCGGCGCTTCCTGGTCATTCCTGTAAAGACCATCGACTACCGCACCCCGGTAGACCACAAAGGGGTGTACGCGCAGGCGGTGCAACTGATAGAGGACGGTTTCCGCTATTGGTTTGAAGGAAACGAGATAGACGACATCAACACCCGAAACGAACGCCACCGCATGAAAGACCCACTGGAAGAGAACCTGTATGTTTACTTCCGTCCGGCAGGAGAAAAGGACTTTGAGGTGAAATGGAAACCCGCCGCCGCAATACTGGCTACTCTATCTGTATACGGACGGACACAGGCCAACGCGCAAACGCAACAAGTGTTGGTACAGATTCTGGAAAGGGATGCCTTCGGCAAGCGTGTAAACATCCATGGCATCACGGAGTATGCCGTAGTGGAACTCACACAACAGGAGGTGAGCGAAAACTTCAGGAAAAGGGAGAAGGGAAAGGAAATGGATGAACTCCCGTTTTAAAAGTACCGGAGGGAAGGAAATAGAAGAGAAATGCCCCGTAAGAATATATGTTATTTCGATTACATATATTCTTACGGGGCAGGACATATATTGGCGTTTTATTGACAAAAAGATATTAGCTATTTTAATTAGACTCCACACCTACTACAAACGACATACATATCAACAATTTTATCCTTATAGGCTTGACATATGAACAACACAACAACTCCCAATTCAAACCTTGTAATGGATTCTAATGATTCAGTTAAATATATTCAGATAGTATTATTCTATTAAAAACAACATATTTAAGAACAATGTAGAATAATCCAATAATTGTATTTTTCAAAAACAACTTTCATCTGGGTCGCAAATACCTAAATTTAGGTATTTGCGACCCAGATGAAAGTTCGTATTTTTGTATTCAGAAACTATTTAGGATTCATTAATATTTATACATTCATATTATTATTGGTTTCATTAAACCTTAGCAAACTATTTATTCATCATTAATAAAAAAACTATGAAGTATTATCTGCTGTTTTATTCACTTATTTTTTTATTTATTTTTTGTTCGTGTTACGATGAATCTCTTAATTTTGATCATGATATAATCCAAAAAGATCTTGATTCCAATTACACCTTTATTATGAACGAAGCAGATGCTCTAGATCTTGTTTCGTATTTTATAAATAGTATGGAAAACAGCCCAGCCACTCGAGTAGCTTCTTTAGATACCAGAGAAGTTGAAGGCATTGTTACCTTTCCTAAAACAAGGGCAAATCTCCTTCCGGAATGGTTACAAGAGTTCAATAAGAGATTTTATATTGTAAATATGAAAAATGACAAGGGATATGCTATAATTTCTAAAGACGAACGTGCATTCCCATTTTATGCTATTTTAGATCATGGACGGTTTAACTTTAATAGCATTGATTCTGTTTCAACATCTATCTATCAAGGATTTATAAGAAGAAATAAGATAGATATTGAAAGATCAGATTCTCTATATTTAAACAAATCATTATTTCCCTTAACGCGTAGTAGCTTAGATGATAAAACCTTTTTTCAAATCAAAGAATTAAAGAAAGGACTATTCCGTGGGTTTGGAAGATCTTCTAATTATCTTCTAAAAACGAGATGGACTCAAAATGTTACGAGACCCAATATTTATTTGCAAAAAAGTGGAGCAACCTATTATGATGTATATGGTAATACCACGAGAAGCGCTACAATAAATACAGGTGATGGTAGTATTCAAAGTACAAGATTATTTGGTTGTACTCCAGTTGCTTTTGGTCAAGTTTTGTATGGACTAAGAAGTCATAAAGGTGTCAAAGATTTATGCTATTCTAATGGACAACCAGTCTTATGGGACAGAATGGAAAAAGGTATGAATCCAGAGGTTGAACGTTTTCTAGGCTGGATCACAATGAACTGTTCTCCAAAAGTTGTTGATATTACTTTTTTAGGAACTTCATTAACTAAACCCGGAGTAATGGTCCACAATGTAGATGCAAAAAATTTTATTAAAAAAATTCTAGGAGATTATTTAGATATTCAATATGATAATTGCGTTATATGGGCTGGTGATTTAAATGGCTTTACAGGAAATAATGAAGGAAAAAAAATCGCAGAAAAGTTTTATACAACAAATAAAGAATGTTTTGCAATATTCACCGGATCCCAAAAGACAATGCCTTCCGACTACCACAGTTACGTTGTCGACAGAATGTGTGAAATTCTAATGAAACATAGAGGGGTAATTGTTACGCCGAAGGAAATTGTTGAGAGCTTTACACCAACACAAACCAATATAATGAAAGAACAAGGATTGTTAGTAATAGAGACTAATCCTAATCGCATTATCTATCATGAACCTTATTCAGTGACAATTTGTCATGTAAACTATGGCTGGGGCAATAAACATAATGGTTATTATTATTATTTTAATGAGAGAACCGATGGTGGATTAAAATATGAAGGTAATGAAGGGTTTAATAATAATTTCAACCACAATCTTGCTTATACTATTATAACTCCGAAATAAAGTAATGAAAGAATTAAAAAGACAGAACCAAATGGAAATATTAAAAAAAGGATATAAAATCTTTGTACTATTATTCAGTATAATTATTATTGCCTATTCTTGTAGAGACGGTGGAGTAGCCGCTGTGGTTAATTTCAAGCCGAATCCTATCCGATTTTCAAAAGAAGGGGGAGAATATACCATCAAGGTCAAAGGGAGTCGCGGTCCGCAATGGGATTACACCAACTGTACCACCCATTCAGGTAAGGAGGAAACAATGAAAATGGATACCATTGATAATATTGTTCATATAAGCAATGATTGGATTGAGTTTATGTTTAATTCTGGAGCAAATTGTAAATACATTGATGTGAAAGTAAAGCCGAATAATTCTGATATGAGAAGAAGTTTGATATTCAATGTCTGGAGTGTCGCTTTACCTACACAACTGGCTGTTTATCAAGATTAAAATAAAAAAGCTTCGTTACCACAAAAGAGAAAAGTACGAACAAAATTTATTCCGGCTACTTTTATCTGTTTGATTGCTGAATACATACAGATGATAAAGGTATTTGTATCATCTTATTTTTGAACTTGTGCAATTTATGCACAAGTTCAACTTCTTATCAAATCCTCCGAACCAATACCGGTATTGGTTTCTCTCTAATTTTATGCTCCCGGTTCTCCCATATATCGAAAGATCAGACGAACTTCCTTGGGCGTAAATGAATGGCGGTATTTATAGTATCCCACCTCCTCGAGCGCAGCCATCAGGAGTTTGTTGTGCCGCATCCAACGGCTGAGATTATTGAGGGCGGCATTTTCAGACAAATGGGGTGCATAAAGCAGAGCCAACTCGACTTTTGTATATACACGGATAGGAAACTCTCTCTCGTCATCTTCTAAATCTTTCATGTTTTTCAATTTTAAATTAATAAATAATCGGAACTTTACAATAGCATAAAGATAACAAAAACAAACGACATATCATAGCAGAAGTTATACTATTTCACAAAACATTCATTGATTTTCAATCTTTTATCCATACCGCCTCAACCCACGTCAACAAGCACAAAGCAGAGGTTACAAAGCGGTATCTTTGACATACCGGAAGAAAGGGAAAGAGCTCGTCCGACCTTCCGGATGCATTCTTAATTATTAACCATAAAAAACTATCAGACAATGGCAGTTCCATACAAAAAAATCGCGAGAAAAGATCCGCGAAAAACGGATGCTATAGAGAAATTTTATCCGCAACTGGTCACTTTAGGCCAAAGCGCAAGCCTGGAAAGCATTGCGTACGAAATGAAGGAGAAAAGTTCGTTATCATCGGGAGATATTAAAAGCGTACTCACCAATTTTGTAGAAGCGATGCGCACCTCCCTCTATAACGGACAATCAGTCAATATCCAGGATTTTGGAGTATTCAGCCTTTCGGCACGCACCAAAGGGGTGGATACGGAAAAAGAATGTACGGCCAAAAACATAATGGCAGTGAAAATAAACTTTCGTCCGTCATCGAGTGTACGTCCGAACCTGACATCGACCCGGGCCGGTGATAAAATCGAATTCATCGATATCAAAGCCGCACTGGAAGGTAAAGAATCTGAAAAAGGTGGAGACGGAGACATTGTGGATGACCCGACGGCATAAATCAGGATTACATAGAAAGGAGGTGTTGAAGAAATGAAAAAGTCAGGCTGGAGTACGGTTCTAAAGGTAATGATCGCAGTGGCATCTGCCATATTGGGAGTCCTTGGAGGTAATGCAATGAACTTGTAGGCAACGAAAACTAAATGGGAGAGGTGATATCCGCGTGGTATCACCTTTCCCATTTAGTTTTCATACTATCAACCGCTTCCGATCTTATTTTGCTACCATCACCTCGACATCATATCCCATAAACAATCCATTCTCGACAACTCCTGTGATTGATTTTATCTCTTTCTCGAGAGACGAATGAATATTGCCGAACCAGGCATCGAGAATCAGATTTCCATTTTCGGTAATTACAGGACCGTCTTTACCTTTAGCAAGCCTCAACTCCGTACGCAAAGCTCCCATAGTAAGCACTTCCCGCTCCACATAAGGCAGAGCCATCGGAAACACTTCGATAGGAACAGGAAAACGGCTTCCCAGAAAAGAAACCTGCTTGCTTTCGTCCACCAAAATGAAAGTACGATTGCTGCTGCATATCAAAAGTTTCTCCTTGAATAACGCTCCGCCTCTACCTTTGATCAGGTTATGATCGGGATCTACTTCATCGGCGCCATCGAACGTCCAATCGGGGCGACACATCCATAAAGTAGTCTGCGGAATGCCTAAACGGACACACTCCATCGATATCTCCATCGAGGCAGGGATCACGGTGACATGCAGATTCTCCGTACGTATCCTTTCGGCAATAGCGAGCAATGCCAGATATACGGTCGATCCGGAACCTGCCCCAATAATCTCCCCTTCTTGCACACGCATGGCAATCATACGGGCTAACTGCTCCTTACTCTCCCGGTTGGTGATCGTGTCCGACCATTGGAGATGCTCCACCAAGCTACTTTCCCATTTCATACTAACACTTGTTTATAACAGGTAACAACTTATTTCACCCTACGGTTCAGTTGGTTATTGGCTTTTGAGGGCTTTGATTTTCCGATCCGTTTACCGGAAGGTTTCTTACCTCCCGAGGCTTTGGGCCGTCCGCTACCCGGACGGGCACTGCTATTTCCGCTCTTCTTCATAAAAATCTTCATTATAATATTTGCCTAAATATCTGCGGGCTATAAAATCCCAGTTCTCGTGCAACACCCTCCTGCCATCCTCAAAAGGAAAAGTGACCTCGGACAATAAATCATGCTGCATGGCATAGTGCAACAAGTCGATGGGACAAAGTCCGGGAACATAAAGCAACTCGGCCCCTTCTTGTTCGGCAATCCCGGGATTATATGTCGAGTTTCGTTCATCCCGGAAGCAAGCACCGATATTGGGAGCAAGCAAGATGCCTTTCGGATTGGCAAAAATACAAAATTTTCTTCATCGCCCAATTCGGGCATTAACGAATCGTCTTCGTCGGCCCACTCCAACGCATCGACACAGAAACGGCGCAAGCCCGCATAATCCTCAAAATAGACAAGCTGCTTCCCTTGGGTGGCATTCAGGAACTTGGTCACATCATGGGAAGCTCCATTTCCGGGAAAATATCCAAAACAGGTCCGGAGGAGGCAACAGGGCACGAATCTCCGGAAGCCAGTCCATCGACTCGTCATCGGTAAGAGGGGCTTGTTCAAAATGGGCTTCAAGTAGCGCATAAATATCAGTCGCAAGTCGAAGCAGAGATTTATCCGTCGGATTCCAAGGAACCGGAGAATCGTCTGTGACAGGAGAAAGAAGCGACCATAACAGGAACGACACATCCTCAAAATTTATTTCATCATCGGCATACGCCCCTGTCAGGGTATAAAGGGCAGAAAACGCCCGTACAACCGCTTGTGTAACCGGATGAACTTATTCCATCCACCGGAATTATTCACACAATCTTCCAGATACCAGGTGAAATAAAGAACGGCCCGGTTTTATGAATCATCTGTCCGGTAAGCTCCGACTTCTCAAATAGGGCAGCAGCCTGTTGGCAAAATCGACATACCATTGATCGGTATCTGCCGATTGCAGACGCGGATGGACTTCCATCCACAGTTGACGATATATTTTTGCAGTTTCATGAATTGGAGTGTTGATTTACGGAAACAAATGTACTTCTTTTCTGATAAGATTGGCTACATTTGCACCAATTTATGAACTTTACGGCAATGGATATTACGCTCAGAACGCTCACGGAAAACGACTTGCCTTTTGTAAAAGACATCTACGACTATTATACCCTCCACACGACAGTGGTGTACTTTGTACACTGCGCCAGCATCGACGAACTAAAAAACTACATCCCCGTAGGCGATCCCGTCTACCGGTCGTTCATCATTGAAACTCCCGAAGGAGCACCCTGCGGATTCTGCTATTTCGCACGCTTCAAGCCCCGAGACGCCTTCCGCATCTCGGTAGAGCTGACCCTCTACCTGAAACCGGAGTTTACAGGAAGAGGATATGGAAAACGCCATACTCCGACTGGAAGAGATCATCCGCCAAGAAGGCTTCAGCAACATAATGGCACTGATTTCGGGAGAGAACGAAGCCAGCATCCGCCTGTTCGAAAATGCGGTTTCGAATGTTGCGCAAACATCCGGCAGGTAGCGGAGAAGTTCGGCAAAAACTGGATTTGAAGATGTATCAGAAAATTATTTCAGACAATTCACATCTCACCCCTGAAAGCCGATGATAGAAACACATCCACACAAGAAGTTCTCTTCAAATCTGAAAGCACGATTAGATAAAGAACTATAATGAGCAAACATTGTGTGGCAATATTTGTATATACAAGAAATTATCGGTACTTTGCCACAGAAATCAGAAGAAGAGCAGTAATGAAAACGGTTAATCAAATTATTGGAGAGAATCTAAAAAAAATTAGAGAGTTATCCGGTTTTACACAAGAACAAGTAGCCCAATCTATTAAGATAGAACGCTCTACTTACAGTAATTATGAAGGAGGAACCAGAGAGATTCCTTATACCATTTTGGAAGATATCTCAAATTTATTCGGTTGTGAACCTTTTATATTGTTTGAGGACAATGTTCAGACGAATAATGAAATTATGGCTACAGCTTTCAGAATTTCAAATTTAGGAGAAAATGATTTGAAAGAAATAGCAGCTTTCAAAGATATCGTAAAGTCTTATCTCAAAATGGAACGCATTGCCCAAAATGAAGCCGAATAAGTTTATCATAGAGAAGCAAGTCTCAGAGTTTCGTATGAACAATGGACTTAGCGCTACGGAGCCTATCACTTTGAAAAGTTTACTTTTGAAACTAAACATACTCACTGTTTTCAGACCTTTATCCGACAACTTCTCAGGAATGTGTTTGAAAGATAATTCAGAGCACCGTTTCATGCTTATCAATTCTAATCAACCACGAGGAAGGCAACACTTTACGATAGCTCACGAATTATACCACCTTTATATAGAGAAAAAACCGACTCCTCACAAATGTAATCCGGGATGTGCCAGCAAAGATCCGATAGAACAATGTGCCGACATGTTTGCTTCCTCTCTATTAATGCCGGAGGGCGGTATATGCCAGTTAATACCCGAAATGGAATTAAAAACCAAAAACATTTCGATGCCAACAGTCCTAAAACTTGAACACTATTTTTCCGTTTCCCGTTCCGCTTTATTGTATAGATTACAAAATATCGGACTTATAACAGAAAGTACACGTTCCAAATTGGCAGAAATAAAAGTAAAATACTCTGCCAAATGTTTCGGATATGACACAGCTTTATACGAACCGGCCAACGAAGGACTGGTTATCGGTGATTTTGGTGAAAAAGCCCGCAAGCTATTCGAACAGGAAAAAATTTCAGAAGGTCACTATATAGAGTTACTCCATAAAATAAACATCAATGGAACACAAGAAAACGAAGATAGTACTCGATGCTGATGTAATTATCCATTTCATGGAGGCTAATTATTTCTCAATATTACCCGATATATTTCCTGAGTACGAATACTTGATATTGGATGTGGTATATAATGAAATTTCCCAAAATTCCGGTACAAAAGATTTTATAGATAAATATCTCCATTTCTTCCATAAATTGAAAAAAGAAGTTTTTTCCCCAAAGAGGGAATCAATGAAAGAGTTCTTTTTATTGCAACGCACTCTGGGAAAAGGAGAAAGTGCATGCATGATCTATTGCAGGGACAACCGAGACGTATTGGGAAGCAGTAACCTGAAAGACATAAAAGAATATTGCTCCAAGAATAATATTACCTATCTGACTACACTTGATTTTTTATATTATGCTTACTGCAGAAAGAAAATGACAGAGCAGGAGTGTAAGGAATTCATGCAGGAAGTAAATAATGCGGGAAGCAAACTTCCAATCATCGATATAACCCAATATACATGTACCGTACAAATTTAAACTCACACATTTCAAGAAAACAAGGCCAACACAACGACAAAGCCCTATCGCAGATTACATAAACAATCACATTCCCTTCCTCTGCGCTGTAACTCTATTATGCAATCTGCGACAGCAATGCCCCCTCCGTCCGTTCTCAAAGTCTTTTTAAAGCCAGCTTAATGACTTTCTCCACCGGAGCATCGGGTTCTTCTTTCAATATGGCAAGCACCGCCTTCTGTGAAGGTGCAGCGGCAAATCCGAGCATGGTCAATGCAGCGATGGCCTCTTCCTGTACTTCCGCATTCATTGCCGGCAACAAAGCACCGGCAGCACCTCCCACGGCAGTTGCAGCCATGGCACCGGTTTTAATTTTATCTTTCAAATCGACAATGACACGCTGTGCGGTCTTCAGTCCGATACCTTTCACCGTCTTCAGCATATTGGCATTTTCGGTACTGATCACATTCACCAGTTCGGCCGGTGAAAGAGCAGAAAGAATCATACGGGCCGTGTTTCCTCCAATACCCGAAACGGAAATCAGCAGCAGGAAAAGTTCCCGTTCCTGCTTGTCGGCAAAGCCATATAAAACGTAAGCATCTTCGCGGATGGCTTCGTAGATATAGAGTTTACAACTGCTCTTACCCTGAATGGCAGAATAAGTGTTGAGTGATATATTAACGGCATATCCTAATCCGTTACAATCGATAACTGCGGTTGCCGGACTCAGTTCGGCAATTTCGCCTTTGATGTATTCTATCATAATGGTTATAATCAGAACGCAAAGATAATAAATATTGTGCTTCACGAACCTTGAATAACAAAAACTAACTTTAACACCCTTAAGAGACCTGAAAACAAAGAAAATGACTAATTTTGCAACCGAAATAAAGAAATGTGTTAAACAAAACCAATAAAAGATGAAAAAAGTAAGAGCAGCCATCGTAGGTTATGGCAATATTGGTCGTTATGTGCTGGAAGCCCTCCAAGCGGCTCCCGATTTTGAGATAGCAGGTGTGGTTCGTCGTGCAGGTGCCGAGAACAAACCGGCTGAACTGAATGATTACGCAGTAGTTAAAGATATAAAGGAACTTCAGGGAGTAGACGTGGCTATTCTTTGTACTCCGACCCGCAGCGTTGAGAAATACGCAAAAGAGATTCTCGCAATGGGCATCAACACAGTAGACAGCTTTGATATTCATACAGGCATCGTTGACTTGCGTCGTGAACTGGGTGCTTGCGCCAAAGAACACGGAGCTGTATCGATCATCTCGGCCGGATGGGATCCGGGAAGCGACTCGATCGTACGCACCATGCTCGAAGCAATTGCCCCCAAAGGAATCACTTACACCAACTTCGGTCCGGGTATGAGTATGGGCCATACGGTAGCCGTCAAAGCTATCGATGGAGTGAAAGCGGCTTTATCGATGACTATCCCTACCGGAACAGGCATTCATCGCCGTATGGTATACATCGAACTGAAAGACGGATATAAATTCGAGGAAGTGGCAGCAGCCATTAAATCGGACGCTTATTTCGTTAACGACGAGACACACGTAAAACAAGTGCCGAGCGTAGACGCACTGCTGGACATGGGACACGGTGTAAACCTGACCCGCAAAGGTGTATCCGGAAAAACCCAGAACCAACTGTTCGAATTCAATATGCGCATCAACAACCCCGCACTGACCGCACAGGTATTGGTATGCGTAGCACGTGCTTCGATGAAGCAGCAGCCGGGATGTTACACCATGGTGGAAGTTCCGGTTATCGATCTGCTTCCGGGCGACCGTGAAGAATGGATCGGCCACCTGGTATAAAAAAGCCAAGTGTCTGATACAAACTATTTCCAAAGACAAGGAAAGGACGACCGCAGATTCTCTTTTTAATTATCACCGATAATCGAAAAGATAAAAATCTGCGGTCATCTTTTATTAGATAAACACTCCGGCTTACACACAATGAAGAACAAACGGTACTCACGCGGCGAAGAGCTGTCCAATACTTTAAGCCATGGCGCAGGCATCCTGCTGGGCATCACCGCAGGATATTTTCTTTTGGAAAAGGCGCTCGCCAACCCTCACCCCTATTGGGCAACAGGCTGTGTACTGGCTTATCTGGTGGGGATGCTGGCATCATACATCAGTTCGACCTGGTATCACGGCTCCAGGCCCGGCAAGCGGAAAGAACTTCTGCGCAAATTTGACCACGGCGCCATTTACCTGCACATAGCAGGGACTTACACTCCGTTCACCCTGTTAGTGCTACGCCATGCCGGCGGATGGGGCTGGGGAATCTTCACTTTTGTATGGCTGTCGGCTATTGTAGGATTCATATTAGCCTTCAAAAAACTGAAAGAACACAGCAATCTCGAGACGATCTGTTTTGTAGGGATGGGCTCTGCCATCCTGGTGGCCCTCAAACCACTAATGGACTGCCTGTCCGCCATCGGGGCCTCTCCCGCCTTCTGGTGGCTTCTCGGAGGAGGAGCTTCGTATATCATGGGAGCCGTGTTTTACTCGTTGCGAAAACCTTATATGCACGCCGTTTTCCACCTGTTTTGTCTAGGCGGAAGCATAGGCCATATCATAGCCATCTGGTTGATTCTTTAGCAAACCCGATTCGCTTTTTCTCTCCAAAAGTTTCCCGTTTTGGAAAACTTTCTGTATCAGGAAGAAAGAAAAGTTCTCCAAAAATTCTTGTTAAAACAAGAACAACTTATTGCTTTAACTGTTACCTTTGTAGCAGATTTCAGTACTAAAAAGAGGTTTAGTCATAAGGGAACGCTGTGCAAATCGGCGACAGTACCCGCTGCTGTAATTCTCTGAGAATCCGCACACTATGCCACTGCGCCCAGCGTGGGAAGGCGTTGCGAGGGAGAGATAAGTCAGAAGACCTGCTGAAAAAGTAAACATATTAAAAAAAAATCTAAAGCTTTCGGGAGTTAAAGTTATGAACTACGCGGAAATTTGTATCATCAAACGAGATGGTAAAAGGGAGGACTTCTCCATCAGTAAAATCAAGAACGCTGTATCAAAAGCGTTTAGTGCCACAGGAATCAATGATGAACAGCAATTGATTGCTGACATCACGATGAATGTAATCGGACAATTTGCATCTCCTACCATTACGGTAGAAGAAATTCAGGACCTGGTAGAAAAAGAGCTGATGAAGGTTCGTCCGGAAGTAGCCAAAAAGTACATCATCTATCGGGAATGGAGAAATACCGAACGAGACAAAAAGACCCAGATGAAGCATGTGATGGACGGTATCGTAGCCATTGACAAAAACGATGTCAACCTGAGCAACGCCAATATGAGCAGTCATACTCCCGCCGGACAGATGATGACATTCGCCTCGGAAGTAACCAAAGACTATACATATAAATATCTGTTGCCGAAACGTTTTGCCGAAGCCCACCAACTGGGAGACATCCACATCCACGACCTGGATTACTATCCTACCAAAACGACGACTTGCATCCAATATGACATGGATGACCTCTTCGAACGTGGATTCCGCACCAAAAACGGCAGTATACGTACCCCGCAAAGCATTCAAAGCTATGCTACCCTGGCTACCATTATTTTCCAGACTAACCAGAATGAACAGCACGGAGGTCAGGCCATACCGGCATTCGACTTCTTTATGGCAAAAGGTGTGAGCAAATCATTCCGTAAACACCTGGCATCATTCATCAGCTTCTATGTACAGATGAACAAGGGTGAAGAGATAGAAGAAAAGGCTATCCGTACAGTGATTGCCGAACATCTGTCGTCCATCAAAGCATCGGAACTGGAGCGCGAAACGCTGCGCATGGCTCTGACTGCCCTACAGATCAATATCGACAAAGAACATCTGAACCAAATTATAGAGAAAGCATTTGTGCAGACTCAGAAAGATACGCACCAGGCCATGGAAGGCTTTATCCATAACCTGAACACAATGCACTCACGCGGCGGAAACCAGGTAGTGTTCAGTTCGATCAATTATGGAACAGACACTTCGGCCGAAGGACGCATGGTGATCGAAGAATTACTGAAAGCAACCGTAGAGGGACTGGGCACAAGGGGAGAAGTGCCGGTGTTCCCCATTCAGATATTCAAGATAAAAACGGAGTATCGTACACAGAAGCCGATTATGAAAAGGCTATGGCTAATTTCGATGCTGCCATGGAAGGTAAATTAAAATTTGAAGCACCCAACTTCGACTTGTTCCTGAAAGCTTGCCACACTACGGCAAAAGCACTCTTCCCTAACTTTATGTTCCTGGATGCCCCGTTCAACCAAAACGAAAAATGGGACGCCAACGACCCGCAACGTTACCGTTACGAACTGGCCACCATGGGATGCCGCACGCGTGTGTTTGAGAATGTAGCCGGCGAGAAATCGTCTTTGGGACGCGGAAACCTTTCGTTCACCACGCTGAACATGCCTCGCCTGGCCATCGAAGCCCGTATCAAAGCAGAAAACATGACGGAGGACGGACACAATAAAGATGCCGTCGAGAGAAAGGCTAAAGAAATTTTCATCGAATCGATACATGAAACGGCTACCTTGATAGCCGAACAACTCTACGAGCGATATCAATATCAGCGTACAGCCCTGGCACGCCAATTCCCCTTCATGATGGAAATGATGTATGGAAAGGAGGAGCTGCCCTGAACCCGAACGAACAAGTAGGCGACGTGCTGCGCAGTGGTACGCTGGGTATCGGCTTCCTGGGCGGACCTACAATGCCATGGTGGCTCTCTATGGAGAGGACACGGACACAGCCAGAAGGCATGGACACCTTATGAAGCCGTGCTGGAAATCAACAAGGTGGCTGATGAATACAAAGCCAAATACAACCTGAACTATTCGGTACTGGCTACACCGGCCGAAGGACTTTCGGGACGTTTCACCCGTATGGACCGCCGTAAATACGGAAAAATCAAAGGAGTGACAGACAACGATTACTATGTCAATTCTTTCCATGTGGATGTAAAAGAACCGATCAGCATTGTAGAGAAAATAAAAAAGGCTCCGTTCCACGCCATCACCCGCGGAGGACACATCACCTATGTGGAACTGGACGGAGAAGCCCAGAAAAACGTACGCGCCATTGCCAAGATCGTAAAAGTTATGTTTGACGAAGGAATCGGCTACGGCTCAATCAATCATCCGGTGGATACCTGCCACAATTGCGGATACAAGGGCGTGATCTACGATAAATGTCCGGTATGCCAAAGTGAGAATATTTTGCGCATGCGCCGCATCACAGGCTACCTGACCGGAGACTTGAGTTCATGGAATTCGGCCAAACGTGCAGAAGAAAAGACCGTGTAAAGCACGGATAAGGAATCATGAACATCTTGTACACGTATCCCGAAACAATCGTTGACGGAGAAGGTATCCGCTATTCGATCTATCTGGCAGGATGCAGGCACGGCTGTCCGGGTTGTCATAACCCGGAAGCTGGAACCCAAGCCGGTGAGGAACTGTCCGAAGGACGGTTGGCTTCCATCATCCGCGAAATAAACTCGAACCCGTTGCTCGACGGGTGACTTTCTCCGGGGGCGATCCTTTTATGATCCGGAAGCATTTTGCCTGTCATCCGGAGAGTAAAAACAGAAACGGGACAGAATATCTGGTGCTACACAGGATATACTTACGAGGAAATAGAATCGGATCCGAAACTGGCAGCCATATTGCCTTACATAGATGTACTGGTGGACGGGCGCTTCAAACAGGAACTTTATTCACCGCATCTGGAATTCAGAGGAAGCAGTAATCAGCGGATTATCAAACTGAAATAGATATAAATAAACAAGCGTCGAAAGCACCACAGATTACACAAATATTAATGGTTTATCGGACGGACTATCAACGATAACATTGGAAGTCGATCTGTGAAATCTGTGGTGAAGACGACCTTCCACTCCCTCCCCATCAAGTTTCAATGTGTAAAAAAACTTATATATCACTACCTCCCCCAACCGAAGAAGTCCGATTTTGTTTATTTTTGTAGCACTTCCATAAAAAAGTTCTTTATGATTCTACATACACAAACTCCGGTAGTTGACGAAACAGACGGCCTTCCTCTCCCGCACCGCATATGGGCAGTTGTCGGTATTTCTTTTGCCTTATGCATGTCGGTACTCGATATCAACATTATCAATGTGGTACTCCCGACACTTTCTCACGACTTCGGAACTTCTCCGGCAGTCACGACCTGGATTATCAACGGCTACCAGCTTGCCATTGTCATCTCTTTGCTTTCATTCTCGTCACTGGGAGAAATTTATGGATACCGCAAAATATTTCTTTCGGGAATAGCTATGTTCATCGTCACTTCCCTGATCTGCGCTTTGTCCCATTCATTTTGGACATTGACCATTGCCCGCATTTTCCAGGGATTCAGTGCTTCGGCCATTACCAGCGTCAACACGGCTCAGCTACGTACGATTTACCCCCGAAAACAAATCGGCCGGGGAATGGGGATCAATGCCATGGTAGTGGCCATATCGGCAGCAGCCGGCCCCTCGGTAGCCAGCGGAATTCTATCTGTCGCTTCCTGGCACTGGCTATTCGCTATCAACGTCCCTCTCGGATTAGTTGCCCTGACTTTGGGATTAAAGTACCTGCCCCGAAAAGAGGAACGTTCAAACAGACAATTCGACAAGCTGAGTGCCATAGCCAATGCAATCACCTTCGGACTCCTGATTTATACTTTGGATGGATTTGCCCACCACGAAAACAATGATTATATAGTGATACAACTTGCTGTATTGGCAGTTGTCGGGACTTATTATGTGCGCAGACAGTTGAACCAACCGTCTCCTCTCCTTCCCCTCGACCTGTTGGGAATTCCCATTTTCAGGCTTTCCATTCTTACCAGTATCTGTTCGTTCACCGCTCAAATGCTGGCAATGGTCTCTTTACCCTTCTTCCTGCAAAACTCTTTGGGATACAGCGAGGTCATGACCGGGCTATTGTTAACTCCCTGGCCTATAGCCACACTGGTGACAGCACCGGCAGCCGGATATCTGGTGGAACGCATTCATCCCGGCATACTGGGCAGCATCGGGATGGCATTGTTCTGTATCGGACTTTACTCTCTGTCTACATTAACGGCGGATTCATCGGTCACCGGCATCATCCTGCGATTGATGCTTTGTGGTGCAGGTTTCGGTCTTTTCCAGACACCGAACAACAGTACAATCATCTCTTCCGCCCCTACCCGACGTTCGGGAGGAGCCAGCGGAATGTTGGGTATGGCACGGCTCTTGGGACAGACATTCGGTACGACACTGGTTGCTTTGCTCTTCAGTTTTGTAGTACACGAGAAGAGTACGGCGGTCTGTCTGATAGCCGGCAGCGGATTTGCTTTTGTCGCAGCAGTGGTAAGCAGCATGCGGCTTTCACAACCCTCCACATTAAAGACGAAGCCCCGATAACCATCTCAATCCACGTATATCGTCCCATCGGAAGCCAGAGTAACACAAAGTGACACAGAAAGAGCTTAAGCTATTCATAATATTGATCTGTGCAAATCCGTGTTATTTTGTGGTGAATATAAGTTTCTTGAAGCCACCTCCATGTCAATCAATGAATGAAAAATTTAGTACTCAGTCTCTCTAACCACCTCCACCAGACGGGCAAAGTCCTCCGGATGTACATCTCCGATATTACCGATACGGAAAGTATCCGCTTTTGAAATTTTTCCGGGATAGATTACAAAACCCTTGGATTTAAGGGCGGTATAGAAGGCCTTAAAGTCGAATCCGGTTTTCGGATACAAGAATGAAGTGATAATAGGTGACTGGATCGCGTCATCGAGCAAAGTTACAAAACCGAGTGAACGCATACCCTCTACCAGTACCCGGTGATTCTCACAATATCTCCGGTGACGGGCCTCCACTCCACCTTCTTCAATCAGTTCGGTAAGGGCCTGCTTGAAGCACGCACCACATGGGTCGGTGAAGTAAAACGCCATTTACCATGCCCTTTTTCCATCGTTTCCCACTGGTCGTAAATATCCAGAGAAAGAGAACGGGCTACCCCTTACAACGCACCAGTTCCGAACGGCGGGCTATGATAAATCCGAATCCCGGAACTCCCTGGATACATTTATTGGCACTGCTGATCAGGAAATCGATTCCCAACTCACTAACATCCATCGGGATACCTCCAAAGCTACTCATAGCATCTACAATCAGTTTCTTGCCATGCATCTTCACTACATGTGCCAGCTCCTTCAACGGATTCAGGATACCGGTAGTCGTTTCGCAGTGAACGAAGGCCACATGAGTAACATCTGAATTATTGCTCAGATAGTCGTCCACATAGTCTACCGATACCTGTTCCGTTTCATCAAAAGCAAGGAGCTCGTAGTCGATATGATAATATTCGGCAATATTCCCCATCCGGTCACCATAAGCACCGTTACTGCAAATCAGAAGTTTATCATTCTTACCGATGGCAGCACCAATCACGGCTTCTACACAATAGGTTCCGCTTCCTTGCAAAAGAACAGATGTATACTCTTCCGTATTGCGGGTAGCAATGCCGACCAGCTCTTTACGCAATGCTTCGACAATGTGCAAATTATAGTCTTCATCCCATGTACACCAGTCGGTCATCATGGTTTCCTTTACAGTCTCTGAGGTAGTAAGTGGTCCGGGGGTCAATAACAAATAAGGTTTCATATCGATTAATGATTTAGTTTTGAGTTAATTAGTTGAATCAGTGCGGGAAGTTCTTCAATGCTTCGAATGACATACGAGGCTCCCGCAGCCAGCATACGTTGTTTCACTTCAGCAATACGGTTCTCGAGTTCGGCAGCCGGCAAGGCGTATGTCTCTTCTTCGGTGAGTGCCATCTCGTTACTTCCGAGAACCACTCCCACACTCCATACTTTGGCATGTACACCTTCCTGAATATCGGCAATGGTGTCGCCTACCTTCACCACTGTATCCGGATCGGGAACCGCCAGTTTCGTGAGATTCTCAAAAATCATATAGGGAGCAGGACGACCGGCGGGCAGCAGATTCGGAGTGGCACAGTAATCCACCCGGTATCCTTTGGCCTGTGCCTCGGGTAGTACCACATCCATCATCTCGCGGGTATAGCCTGTAGTAGAACCTATTTTCAGTCCTTCGGCACGCAACTTCTCCAACGTAGGGATCACACCCGGAATAGGATCGGTATACTCTTTCAGTGAAGCAAAAAGATATTTCTCGAACAGGTGGTTCAGTTCTACGACATCCTCCTCTGTCCAGGCACGTCGATAACGATTTATGAATTGTTCGTTTACTTCGGGCATAGTCAGCAATTCACGGATGTGCTGAATTTTCGGCAACCCCATAGGCTTACGAGTCTGCTCGACATCGATCGTGAGTCCCTTCCCGGCAAAAGCCTTGATGAAAGCAGCCACCGGAGCGAAACATCCGTAATCGACTGCCGTTCCTGCCCAGTCCATAATGATACATTCAATCTTTTTCATTTTATGTCTATAATTTCCTTGTTTTTGAATCTGATGCAAAAGTAGGGCATCCCGTACAGAGCAAAAATGAATTCCGCATGATTCATTTCATTCATATTCCGCACATTTCTTCCGAAATATTAATGTAACATTCATATCATGATTATATAATCCAAAAGTCATATATTTGCAATGTAAACAATGCGTCGATGTACTTATGAACGAACTGGAAGATATATACAAACGAATCGAATATCTCCGTAACAACGGAGTGAAAATGAAAGAAATAGCCGACTGGATACACATGGCTCCCAGTGTGCTGTCCGCACTCTACTCCAGTGTGCTGCCCACCTATCTGAACCTGCAAAAGACCAAGCCCCGGGAAGAGGCTCTGGACGAGGCACTGGCACTGGTAAACAATGTGTCGAAGAAACGGCTGCTCGGCAATCTGGGAGAAATGAAAGAACGGCTCTTCGATCTGGAACCCAATCAGGAAGCCAACATAACAGGAAATGCTTTTCTGAAATTACTGGAAAAGGAAATGCAGGAATCTGTAGGGGAAGTCTACAATTACAGTGGCACGTACCTGAGCTACAGCCTTTCTTCATCGACAGACAGCCTCAAGGCAGAACCCTATCTGATCTGTGCATCAGAAAACAATGATTATGTGAAAGTAGGCATGATCAATGCCTATAAATCAGTGCACTGGGGAAGTGGCATTATCAGTAATCATCAAAATTCATACCTGATGTTCAATGAACGGGAACTTCCGCAGTTTGCCCTGGTAACCATCTATCTGCAATTACCCCATTATGAGTTTCCGCATATGCTGAAAGGATTATATCTCTGTCTGGACTATAACCATAACCCGATAGCCCGGAGAATTGTCCTGGTGAAGCAATCGGACAGCACAGACATAGACGAGTTCCTGAAAATGGAAGGAAAGTTAATCTCCAGATCGGAACTGACCCCTGAAGAAGAGATCTATTATAATTATACATGCCAGGAAGGAGACTATATCAAGACTTGTACGGTACCCTCACCCAAACTGGATGAATCGGATCTGGAAAGAGAAAAAGATGCTGAAAATATAAAGCGACATACCCTAAAAACACCACAGGCTACTCAGATTTAGTTATTGAACAGGAGTTATCCGAATAGATCCCCTGAAAACCTGGTAGCCTATGGTAAAAATACTTTCCGAGAACTCTCCTATCAGAAGAAGAATCTCAATATATCATTGAAGTTAGCCCAAATCAAAGGCCGAACAACAAAATCATACCCGCCATTTGTGCGTATTCCATAAATTTATCACTCGGTTTGCGACGGGCAATGATTTCATAGAACAGGAACAAGACGTGTCCGCCGTCCAACGCAGGAATAGGCAGAATATTCATAAAAGCAAGGATGATAGACAAAGAATGCCGTCATATACCAGAACTGATGCCAATTCCAGGTTGCAGGGAAGATGCTTCCGATGGTTCCGAAACCGCCCAATTGTTTAGCTCCCTCTTTTGAGAAAAGATATTTCATGTTGCCTACATAGCCTTTCAAAGTCTTCACTCCTAATGCTACACCGGCCGGGAAGGATTCAAAGAAACCATACTCTTTCCTGATTACAGGAAGAAGTTGATCCGTATATGGATTGACCGCTACTCCTATTTTGAAAGCTGAATCCGTAGTCAAAGTCAATACATCGGTCTTTCCGTCACGCACATAAGTCAATGAGATCTGGTGCGGATTGATACTGTCATTTTGTAACGCTTTCGCATTTTGTCTTCTTTCAGCCATAGCTGCCAGGAAGTCTGTATAAGAAACCGGCTTTCCGTCGAGAGCAATGATACTGTCGCCCGGCTGGATACCGGCCATGGCTGCAGGTGAATTGACCATCACGCTATCGACTACATAGGGGAAACGGAATTCGGCAAAGCGAACACTGTCACCCAACAGACGCTGCATCATATCTTCAGGGATATATACAGATGCCTTCTTACCCTCACGCAACACCGTTACCTCCCGGGCATCAGCTATCTGGCTGAGCATATCGGGATCGTAGCGTACAAAATCGACTCCGTCGGCAGACAACAAAATATCTCCGTCCTGAAATCCCACCGCTTTGGCTGTTTCATTAAAGTCCATACCCAATGGGGCTTTCTGTACGGGAATGTATTGATCACCCCACTTAAACAGAATCATTGAATAGATGAACAGAGCCAAAAGGAAGTTGAACAACACACCTCCCACCATAATCAACAGGCGCTGCCACGCAGGTTTAGAACGAAATTCCCACGGCTGTTCCGGTTGCTTCATTTGCTCGGTATCCATCGATTCGTCAATCATTCCGGCTATTTTGACATATCCCCCCAAAGGTAACCAACCGACAGCATATTCTGTCTCACTTTTCTTTGGCTTAAATTTAAATAGTGTGAACCAAGGATCAAAGAATAAACAAAACTTTTCTACCCGTACTTTGAACAGGCGGGCAAAGAGAAAGTGCCCTCCTTCGTGAATGATGACGAGCAAAGATAAGCTCATAATCAATTGCAGGGCACGGATTAAAAATGTTTCCATCAGATTATTTACAATTTATTTATTTACATATTAATTCACTGGCAATCCGGCGTGCTTCCGCATCGGTTGCCACATAGTCGTCGTAAGTAGGAGTCTGTACGAAAGACACCTGCCCCATGGTATGTTCTATCACATCACTCATGCCGAGAAAGCTGATTTCATCACGAAGAAAAGCCGCCACAACCACCTCGTTGGCCGCATTTACGATGCAAGGCATATTCCCTCCCCTATACATCGATTCATAGGCCAATGCCAGATTACGGAACCGCTTGGTATCGGGTTGCTCAAAAGTAAGGTTCGTACATTTCGAAAAATCAAGCCGGTCGAAAGATGAATTGATGCGATCGGGATAAGAGAAAGCATACTGAATGGGCAGACGCATATCGGGCATTCCCAACTGGGCCTTTATTGCTCCATCCTCAAACTGCACCATCGAATGAATAACCGACTGCGGATGTACCACCACCTCAATCTGGCCGGGCTGTACGCCAAACAACCATTTGGCTTCGATCACTTCGAACCCCTTGTTCATCATCGAGGCAGAGTCAATAGTGATCTTAGCTCCCATTTCCCAATTCGGATGTTTGAGAGCCTGTACTTTTGTCACAGTCTTCAACTGTTCCATAGTACATGTACGGAAAGGACCTCCGGAAGCAGTCAGGATAACTTTCTCTATCGGATTGCCTACCTCTCCGGCCAAACACTGGAATACTGCCGAATGTTCGGAATCGACAGGAAGAATCGGTGTACGGTATTGCCGGGCTAACTGATTAATCAACTCTCCGGCAACTACCAGTGTCTCTTTATTGGCAAGGGCAATGGCTTTTCCGGCACGAATGGCATTCATGGTCGGCTTCAATCCCGCATACCCCACCATAGCGGTCAGGACTACATCGATAGGGCCGGACTCTACAATCTGGCATAACGCGGCAGCACCTGCATACACCTTAACAGGCAGGTCGCTGAGAGCCTCTTTCAGTTGGGCATATTTCTCTTCATTGGCTATAACTACAGCCTCAGGCATAAACTTACGTGCCTGGGCTATCAGGAGATCTACCTTATTATTGGCAGTCAGTGCATACACCTCGTACAGTTCGGGATGCTCTTCGATAACCTGCAAGGCCTGGGTACCAATAGAACCCGTAGAGCCTAAGATAGCTATTTGTTTCTTCTTTATCTCGTTCATTATTAGAATACAATGTATTTTTCAGGATTAACCGGCCGTCCTCTGTGCCAAAGTTCAAAATGAAGATGCGGACCGGTAGTGAGCGTTCCGCTATTCCCAACCAAGGCAATAGCTTCACCTCCCTTCACAGTATCGCCTTCACGCTTCAGCAACGAACCGCAATGTTTATAGACTGATACAAAATCCTGGTTATGCTGTACCTCGATCAGGTAACCGGTTTCGGCCGTATAGGTACTCAATATGACTGTACCGTCCAAAGTGGCCAATACACTTTCGTTGGGATTGGCGGCAATATCGGTTCCAAAATGTTTCTTTTCGGCATCAAAATGATCGGAAATCATGCCACGGGTCGGACGATAAAAAATCAGTCCGTTGACATCGGGCTGTGTGGTAATAGAGGTCAGATTATATTTTTCGGTCTCTTCATATTGACGACGGAAAGCTTCTTCACGTTCGGAACGGGCAATCAGCGAATCTTCACGCATGGTGGTCAATGAGTCCATTGACTGTACAGTATCCACCCGCACGGTGCCGCTGAAGATATCCTGTATATTCATGATATACATATTCTGACGGTCTACCAACTGTTGCAAAGAATCTACCCGCAAGGCATTTTCCACAACCTGAGCACGAATATCACTATTCATATATCCCGGCAAATAGTTGCGTAAAGGAGTAAAAGTGATAATGGCAGCGGCAAACAGGAAAAGCACGGTCAGAACCGAAAGTAACACGGAAAGACCATTCAGCTTGGATACATGAAGTCCCACCACCTCTTCGAGTGTATTCTCGTTGATGATAGTGAGTTTATACTTGAACTTGATATTGTTCCAAAGGCTTTACTACGTTTCTTTTCGGCATTATTATAGAATATCACGACAAATGTAAGCATTTCGCTTTACTTGCCGTCTGTTTCTTTATGCTATTTAACTTTCTTCATCATCGCACTCGTCCAAAGACAGCAGGCCTTCGGGCAAATCGACTGTAATGATTTTGTGCTTCTGATCGATACCGGCAATTAATTCCTCTTGTGCAGGAATCAGCAATTCATCGCCATCACGGTTCACAACAAACAGTGTATTAACGGTAGACGTATCCACATCCGTCACCTTTCCCAAAGCACCGTGACGGACATCTTCCACCCGGAATCCGACAAAGAAATCCCAGGACAACTCCCCGGGACCGGCTTCTTCGGCATGTTTCACCGGAAAATAAACTTCCACGTTGGTGAACATACGGGCACGTTCGGCAGTGTCTACACCTTCGAGTTTCACCAAAGCTGTGGAATCGGACCGGAAACGATACTCTTCTATAAAGAAAGGAACAAAAATATCATCTAACCGGCAAATCAGATAATCACAATCCGCCCGATCGAAAATATCGTCGGTAAAGGTGAACGACAATTCACCGTGTATGCCGTGTGGCTTATTGAACAAGCCTATCTTGTATACATCTTCTCTTTTTATCATATTCGTGTAATTCTTGCACCGATAGCGTTGAGTCGACCTTCGATATTTTGATATCCGCGGTCTATCTGCTCGATGTTATGAATCCGGCTGATACCTTCGGCGCTCATAGCCGCAATAAGCAAAGCGATACCGGCACGGATATCCGGAGAGGTCATATTGCCTCCCCGCAAAGTAAATCCATGATTATGTCCGATAACAACCGCACGGTGCGGATCGCAAAGAATAATCTGTGCGCCCATGTCGATCAGTTTATCGACAAAGAAAAGACGGCTCTCGAACATCTTCTGATGAATCAGTACACTGCCTTTTGCCTGGGTAGCCACTACCAGCATGACGCTCAACAAGTCCGGAGTCAGTCCCGGCCAGGGAGCATCGGCAATGGTCATGATGGAACCGTCGATAAACGACTCGATCTGATAGCAATCCTGTGCCGGAACAAAAATATCATCTCCTCTCTGTTCGAGTTTAATACCCAGACGGCGGAAACTTTCGGGAATAATACCCAGATTTTCGTATGACACATTTTTGATTGTGATTTCGCTACGGGTCATGGCAGCCATACCAATGAAGCTACCCACCTCGATCATATCCGGCAACACAGTGTGATCGGTACCGTGAAGTTCCTCCACTCCTTCGATAGTCAATAAGTTCGAAGCAATTCCACTGATCTTCGCTCCCATCCGGTTCAGCATCTTACAAAGCTGCTGCAGATAGGGCTCACAGGCCGCATTATAAATCGTCGTTTTACCTTTGGCTAGTACAGCGGCCATCACGATATTGGCAGTTCCGGTCACAGAAGCTTCATCGAGCAACATAGATGTACCTTTCAATTCTTCGGCCGAAATTTCGTATATTTCCCGCTCTTCATTATAAGTAAAATCGGCTCCCAGATTCTGGATTCCTATAAAATGCGTATCCAGACGCCGACGCCCGATCTTGTCTCCTCCCGGCTTTGAAATCATGGCTTTACCAGAAACGGGCGACCATAGGACCGATCAGCATCACAGATCCCCGCAGGCTGGAACACTTCTTCAGGAAGTTGTCACTTTCCAGATAGGCCAGATCGACATTCAGCGGCCTTAAAACTATACGAATCGACACCTGTTTTGCAACCGTCACGCCCATATCCCGCATTAACTGAATCAGGTTATTGACGTCCAGGATGTCCGGAATGTTATTCACTGTTACTTCTTCGGCAGTAAGCAATGTAGCGCAGATAATCTGCAACACTTCGTTTTTGGCACCTTGGGGATGAATTTCCCCACTAAGTCTGTGCCCTCCTTCGATTACAAATGAAGCCATGTTTCGAGGTGATTAGTGGTTAATGATAATGCTAATAATCACTTTGATCAAATTTTCTTCTCTGATTATTATTTCTCTGGTTATTGTTGTTATTCGTACGTGGACGGTAGTTCTGAGCAATACGTTCAGACATCAGACGCAGAATCTCGTCATCCATCTGCAATTTGCCTCCCGAAAATTCGGCCAGGTCTTCGGCGATTTTCCGGTCGTCTACCGTATCTTTATTCCATGCCATATAGTCTTTCTTCATGTGATTGCAGATAAGGGCTACCAGATTCTTCTTTTCATCCCTTCCTGAAATTCACACGCTTTTTGATTAATATTTCCAACGTACGACCATAGTGGCGATAGCGGATCTTAGTACTTGGATAAGGAATCGGATCCGGTTTCGTTACCAGATTGTCTTTACGGATAATCTCGTAAGGATAATCGATATCAAGCTTAAAGTCGGCCATAATAGCCAGATGATCCCATAATTTATGCTTGAAATCGGGTACATCTCTCAAATGGGGAAACATATTACCCATGATATTGATAATGGTATTGGCACAACGCTGACGTTCGGAACGATCCTGGATAGTCAACGCAAAGTCAACCATATTCTGGATACTGCGACCATATTCCGGCAGCGGCATTCTTTTCTGTTGAGTATTATACTGCATGTAGTTAAATTATATTTTAAAAATAGTAAATCAAATAAGGAGTGAAAAGCATTAAAGTAACTTCTTGGGTTGCGAAGCCACAAACTCTTTCAGATAGAAAGGCTCAAAATAGGCCACATCTTTATAGTCGTTGATTGCAACGGCCTTTTCTGCAAGCGGGAACATCATCTTTGCCAACGGATGAAGATCATCTATAAAATGCGCATTGGGGTGCGTAATCTTTTCACGGCACTTTGCGGCTCCATTTCCAAAGAAATAGACAGGATGCTGTTCCAGATATTCAAGATAAGAATTCTCGTCCACGATATCGGCGGAAATCTCACGCTTCACATTCAACGCACGGTCATAGATAGCCGCATATACCTCCATCCGCCGTGCATCAATCATCGGGCATAGCAATGCATCTTCCGGCAATTCATGATAAAGCAGCACAGGTACACTCAACACTTCCAATGTCGGGATACCGATCAACGGGACATTACGTCCGTAACAAATACCCTTTGCCATCGAAACGCCAATGCGAAGCCCGGTATACGATCCGGGACCACAACTGACGGCTACCGCATCCAAAGGAATGGCATGACTATCGATGAAAGACAACGCTTCATCCACAAATACTCCCAACGAAACGGCATGTGAAGGCCCCTTAAGGTCTTCTTTCACAAAAATATTCTGCCCGTCTTCACTTACTGCTACCGAACAAACGGCGGTAGAAGTCTCAATATGTAGGATACACGACATAAGAATCAGATTATTAAATTGACGCAAATTTACATGATTATTTTCAGATTACCGCACCGAGATATAAATAAAGCGCATTTCCCTTCAAAATCATTGCATTAAATTAAGTTTTTACATACTTTATCAGACTGTTTTATACAAGCAAAAGACAAATATAACAAGTTTTAAAACCTGCAATGAAACAGATACACTACTATATACTATTTCTATTTACTCGCAAGTCTGACGGGCCTCTCGATCACATTAACAAACAGACCCAACGAATAAGGATCACATCGCTTTCTCCCGTTCAAAAGGCAGAATGTTCGAAGCAGTTACTACTAACTAATGGAATATGCAAATTTCCAAAAAACTATCTTACTTACTAAAGTATTAAATTTCAGAGTATTACATTAACAACAAGGGCGTTTGATACTGCGATTTTAGGAACGTAGAACTGGATACCCCAACTCATAACTCAAGTTTAGGAAGTGAATTTACGCCGTCTGAACCGGTATCTTCATCCTTATACCTTTCCTCAATTAACATTGTTAACGCCCTTTGCAGGTTGTCAGGTTCTTGTGCGCAAATAACAAGTCTTTTGCATTTAAAGAACTTTTTATTCACATCCAAAGAACAAGTTTTAACACTGTGTTAAAACAAAGCTTTTGAGGACAGAGATCTTACTTTTTAAAAGTGTTGATTTTTAGATGGTTTAGTCTGAGGTTCGCTTCTTTATCTCACGGATGGACTCTTCGGGCGAAAGCCGGGATACTTGCTTTTTTGTCAACTATAAAAGAGGGCTTACACTTCCGAAAACTGAATTAGATTCCATGAGTAAAAGAAAACTTGCCACCCAATTTGAAGAAGAACCTTTTTCGTATGTGTTCGGTTGCCGCACCTTCGTTATCGAAATACCGGATTCTAAGATTATTATGGCAGAAAATTCAAAACAGTTTCTTCTAACCAAGATGTCTTTTTTATCCATTTACAGCGATTATCTTAAAATTATCCCGTATTTTTGCACAAAACTTTTGGTAATATGATACAATCCATGACGGGATATGGCAAAGCAACTGCCGAACTTCCCGATAAGAAGATTAACGTAGAGATAAAATCGCTTAATAGCAAAGCGATGGATTTGTCGGCACGTATCGCACCGGCATACCGTGAAAAAGAGATGGAAATCCGCAATGAAATTGCACGTGTGCTGGAACGTGGAAAAGTTGACTTCAGCCTTTGGGTGGAAAAGAAAGAGTGTGCAGACGCTGCCACTCCCATCAACCAAGTATTGGTAGAAGGATATTACAACCAAATCAAAGCTATCTCCGAAAACCTCCACATTGCAGTACCTACTGACTGGTTTCAGACTTTACTCCGTATGCCGGATGTAATGACCCGCACCGAAACACAGGAGTTGAGTGAGGAAGAATGGGGAATAGTGTACGCAGCAGTCAAAGAGGCTGTTTCACATTTAGTCGATTTCCGAAAACAAGAGGGTGCTGCTCTGGAAAAAAAGTTCCGGGAAAAAATCGCGAATATCCATCGTCTGCTCGAATCGGTAACCCCTTATGAAAAAGAACGGGTAGATAAGGTTAAAGAACGTATCACCGATGCACTGGAGAAAACACTCAATGTGGACTATGATAAGAACCGTCTCGAACAGGAACTGATCTACTACATCGAGAAACTCGATATCAACGAGGAGAAACAACGTTTGGGCAATCATCTGAAATACTTCATCAGTACGCTTGAAAGTGGCAGCGGACAAGGTAAAAAGCTGGGATTCATCGCTCAGGAAATGGGACGGGAGATCAATACACTCGGCAGTAAATCGAACCACGCTGAAATGCAAAAAATCGTGGTACAGATGAAAGACGAACTGGAGCAGATCAAAGAACAGGTGCTGAATGTGATGTAATAACGATAGATTATGAACCCAACTGAAAGAATAACTACCCCACACAAAACGGGTGAAGCCAAAGTAATCATCTTTTCTGCTCCTTCCGGATCGGGTAAGTCAACAATCATAAATTATTTGTTGGCTCAAAAGTTGAATCTTGCATTCTCGATCTCAGCCACCAGTCGTCCCCCCCGGGGAAACGAAAAGCATGGAGTAGAATATTTTTTCCTCTCTCCCGATGAATTCCGTCAACGCATTGCAAACAATGAATTCCTGGAATACGAGGAAGTATATACCGACCGGTTCTACGGCACTCTGAAAGCACAGGTAGAAAAACAGCTTGCTGCCGGACAAAATGTTGTATTCGATGTAGATGTCGTAGGTGGCTGTAACATCAAGAAATATTATGGTGAACGGGCGCTTTCGCTTTTTATCCAGCCTCCCTGCATTGACGAACTGCGCCGCCGTCTGATCGGACGCGGAACAGATACTCCCGAAGTGATCGAGAGTCGGATAGCCAAAGCCGAATATGAATTAAGCTTTGCTCCGAAATTTGATAAGGTTATCATTAATGACGACCTGGAAACAGCCAAGGCACACGCATTGAAAGTGATTAAAGAGTTTCTGGGCATCGATACTGAATAATCTCCTACTCTTTCTTATTCGTGATTATAGCATATGGCAAAGACTAAAACCGGAATCTTCAGCGGCTCTTTCAACCCGATCCACATCGGACATCTGGCACTGGCCAACTATCTGTGCGAGTTTGAAGGGCTGGATGAAGTCTGGTTTATGGTCACCCCGCACAATCCTTTCAAGAATCAGGCTGATTTATGGCCGGACGAACTGCGTCTGCAACTGGTACAGCTTGCTATTGAGGGATATCCGCGATTCCGGGTATCCGATTTCGAATTTCATCTGCCCCGTCCTTCTTATACGATCCATACGCTCAATCGCCTGAAACAAGAATATCCCGAAAGAGAATTCCAGTTGATTATAGGATCTGACAATTGGATGGTATTTGACCGATGGTTCGAATCGGAACGTATCGTCTCAGAAAATAAGATACTCGTTTATCCCCGTCCGGGATTCTCTGTAGATAAGTCACAGTTACCCCGAACGTACACGTAGCAGATTCTCCCATATTCGAAATCAGTTCTACCTTCATCAGAGAAGCCCTGGCTACCGGAAAAGATATACGTTATTTCCTTCATCCGGCTGTATATAAAAGAATTATACAACAGACCGGAAGCATTGATTCTTCCCACTCCTGCCATACCTGAGAATTATTCATTCCGGAGACGATGCAGTGTAATTATCACAATCTCGGCAGGTGCACCGATACGGATATTCTTATTTGAGGTACCGATTCCATTGGTCACAATCATCGGAATCTTAGCCGAGTTATACTTCAATCCTGTCAGAAAACGGCTGCCATAGTGTGAAGGAATAATGGGGCATATCCCAAAATCCGGACTTGCCCGCCATGTGTATGCCCTGCCAGCACCAAATCAGAATTAGCGACTGACACATCCTCGGCATAATCGGGTGTGTGTACCAATAGTATTACGAAATCAGACGGAGAAAGGGACAAAGTAGGCGAAACTCCGTTATTGGCAAGGTCAAACGGATTGCGTACACCGGCCAAGATAATTTGTGCTCCATCACGTCTCAACGTATCGATCTGATGTTCAAGAGGTCGCATGCCGTAACGTTGCATCTCACGGATAATTTCATCATGGCAACGTTCATAATCGTTATTTCCCATCACTCCATAAGTCCCCATTGGAGTTTTGACTTTAGCCAACGCCGCAAAGAGCTCGGGCACGTACTGACATCCCTCCTGGTAGTCACCTCCCATCAACAGTACATCGGCATGCTGGGCATTCAGCAAACGCACCAGACTCTCCAGCCCTTTCTCCTTGAAAAGACTCTTATAATGTAAATCCGAAATAAAAGCAATACGGAAACCGTCAAAAGCGTCAGGCACATCACGATGGGTGAACTCGTACTTTTTCACCCGGTCGATACCCGGATAAACGGAAGATACGCTCACCGCAGAACTGGTAATACGAGTCCCCCGGGCTACAATGGAAGGAGCAGAGCGCGTTATAACAGGAGAGGCAACATGCATTTTTTCTCTCTTCCGCTTGACTGAGAATTTTTTGAGTTCGGAGGTATCCGGCGAGAACAGCCGGGCCACTACATCGGAGCTATCCGGACGGACAGAATCAACATTCAATACCGGACGAGGAATCGGAGAAACCAGATTCTTCTTCGATTTACAAGAGGAAAGCAGCAACAAAAGTGCCGCCAACAGGTATATTATCTTCTTCATATTCTCTAATATCAGGAGCGCAAAGATAGACAAAAAAGCAAAAATATACGTTTTTTGCCCTATCTTTGTTCTCTCAAAAACGGATGATAGAAAAAGAAAATGGAAGAAGTGAAACGTAACTCGTTGCAGGCATGGATACTTGCGGCCCGCCCCAAAACACTGGCAGGTGCCATTACTCCGGTAATGATAGGTTGTGCATTGGCTTTTGCCGACGGAAAATTCAATTGGATACCGGCATTGATCTGCTGTTTGTTCGCCGGACTGATGCAGGTTGCCGCCAATTTCATCAACGATTTATTTGACTTTCTAAAAGGGACCGACCGCGAAGATCGTCTCGGACCGGAACGTGCCTGTGCACAAGGCTGGATTTCGGCAGCCGCGATGAAACAAGGTATCTTCATCACGGTAGGCCTGGCCTGCCTGATCGGGTGTACTCTCCTGTTTTATGCAGGATGGGAGTTGATTCTTATAGGTGCGTTGTGTGTATTGTTCGCCTTCTTATACACCACAGGACCTTATCCATTATCCTATAAAGGATGGGGAGATGTATTGGTCATTGTATTCTTCGGCTTCGTTCCGGTAGGGGGTACTTATTACGTACAGGCTCTCAATTGGACACCAAACGTCACGGTTGCATCACTGGTATGCGGACTGATTGTAGATACATTACTGGTAGTTAACAATTACCGGGATCGGGATGCCGACCGAGAAAGCGGGAAAAAGACCGTTGTAGTCCGTTTCGGTGAATCCTTCGGCAGATACTTTTATTTACTGCTCGGCATTACAGCTGCCTGGCTTTGTTTCTGGTTTCTATTCAACGGGCACCTATACGCAACTCTCTTACCCCAACTTTACCTGTTCTTCCACATTCGGACCTGGAAAAAAATGGTACAGATACATAGTGGCAAAAAATTAAACAGCATATTGGGCGAAACTTCACGCAATATGCTGCTAATGGGAATCCTATTGTCAATAGGACTTGTTATAAACGGTTAGCAAGTCAACGTTTGCTATACATCCGTTCGTAATATTTCTGATAATCACCACTGGTTACTTCTTCCACCCATTCCTGATTATTCAGATACCATTCGATTGTTTTCACAATGCCGACTTCAAATTTCGTTTCGGGATACCAACCCAAGGCATTAGTGATCTTTGTCGGATCGATGGCGTAGCGCTGGTCATGCCCCAGACGATCCTTGACAAACGTAATTAAATCTTCGTTTATCCAGTCGATTGAAATTTCACCATCGGCATTTTTCTCTTTTTTCTTCAACACCTCACGATATTCGGGATGTTCTGCCATCAGGCGATGAATCGTTGCGATTGTTAATTTTACAATCTCAAGATTAGTCTTTTCGTTATGTCCGCCCACATTGTATACTTCTCCTTCCACACCTTCACGAACTACCAGGTCGATAGCCTTGCAATGATCTTCCACGTACAGCCAGTCGCGCACATTGCTACCATCTCCGTACACAGGAAGTTTCTTACCTTCAAGAATGTTCTTGATAATCAGCGGAATCAGTTTCTCCGGAAAATGATACGGACCGTAGTTGTTTGAACAGCGAGTGATAGTCACCGGCATCTTATAGGTATCGTGATAAGCCATTACCACCATATCGGCACTGGTTTTCGATGCACTGTACGGGCTATGCGGACAGAGTGGAGTCGTTTCATGGAAATAGCCTTCGGCACCAAGCGAACCGTAAACCTCGTCGGTAGATACCTGATGATAACGTACCCCTTTACGCCAAGTAGGATATCCGTATTCATCTTTACCGGTTACCCATGCGCGACGTGCGGCATCCAACAGGTTTTGTGTTCCCAGAATATTGGTCATCAAGAAAAGTTGCGGATTCTCAATGCTACGGTCTACATGGCTTTCAGCAGCAAAATTCACTACATAGTCAAACTTGTACTCACCAAAAAGGCGGTCGGCCAGTTCACGATCGCAAATGTCACCTTCACAAAAAAGCAACGTTCGTTATCAATGTCGTTGGCAATCGTTCCAAGATTTCCGGCATAAGTCAGTGCATCGAGCACTACCACCTTGATATCACTGTGTTTAGCCAGAATATACTTCAGATAATTGGCACCGATAAATCCGGCAGCACCGGTTACAAGATAAGTTTTCATATTCTTTATGATTGATTTATTAATTTGCTAAGTCTATCAGATATTTACCATATTCCTTTTCCAATTTCTCGCCCAAAGCTTTTAACTGAGCAGAAGAAATCCATCCGTTACGCCAGGCTATCTCTTCAATACAACTGACATAAAATCCCTGACGATTCTGGATAGTAGCCACAAAATTAGAGGCTTCGAGCAAACTGTTGCAATTCCCCGTATCCAACCAGGCAAAGCCACGGCCAAAGAGTTCGACTTTCAGTGTTCCTTCGTCGAGATATAGCTTGTTCAAATCAGTTATTTCATATTCACCCGGGCAGAAGGCTCCAAAGCAAGCGCTTTTTCAGTCACCGTAGCATCATAGAAATAAAGTCCGGGGACGGCATAATTGCTCTTGGGGACAGCAGGCTTCTCTTCCAACGAAACAACCTTTCCACTTCCATCAAATTCCACGACGCCATAGGCGCGAGGGTCCCTTCACATAATATCCAAAGATGCAAGCTCCCTTTTCAATGGTAGCCGCCCGGCGAAGCATAGCTGAGAAACCTTGTCCGTAAAACAAATTATCTCCTAATATCAAACAGCCCGGTTCACCATTCAGAAAATCGGCTCCCAGCACAAAAGCCTGGGCAAGTCCGTTAGGCTGCTCCTGCACCAGATATGAAAAGGACATTCCAAACTCTTCACCGCTCCCCAGAAGTTCACGGAACAACGGCAAATCACGAGGAGTAGAAATAACCAACACTTCCCGTATTCCGGCAAGCATCAATGTAGAAAGCGGATAGTATATCATCGGCTTGTCATACACCGGCATCATTTGCTTCGATATGGCCTTTGACAACGGATAGAGTCGGGTGGCACTACCGCCGGCAAGAATAATTCCTTTCATATTTTGAATGTTACAAGTTACGAGCTACAGATTACAAATCACAAGCTACAGTAAATTATATATAAACTCAATGCAAAATCCGCTTGTTCATAACGGGTTGCTTATAGCTTGTATCCCTAAACCTGTGACAAAGAACGGAAAGAATTCTGACGTGACAAAATAAAAATACAAATTTATTAGCCGGCCAGTTCAATCACTTCCAAATCCTTAAACACACCATTATCTATGGCAAAACGAACCATGGTACGTACTTTATGAAATCCGGACATCCCTGCAGCACCGGGATTGATGTCGAAGCATATCCAGCGTCTTATCATACTTTACCTTTAATATATGCGAGTGTCCGCTGATAAACAACTTGGGTGGATGCACCAATAGACTTCCCTTGATGGACGGATCATAATTTCCCGGATACCCCCCGATGTGCTTCATCAGAACTTCGGCACCGTCCACCGTAAAACGATTCACTTGAGGAAACATCCGGCGAATCTCCTGACCATCAATATTACCGTACACAGCACGGAAAGGCCGGAAAGCTGCCAACTTCTGTGCCACCTCCACTGAACCAATATCTCCGGCATGCCAGATTTCATCACAAGTTTCGAAATATTGCAAATATTTTTCGTCCCACCAACTGTGTGTGTCGGACAATAAGCCAACTTTTGTCATACTTTCTTTGTTTATCTCTGCAAAGGTAACTATATTTGGGCAAACCTTACGTGCAAATGGAAAACAAATACCAATACTTCAAAAGAGATATTAGTTGGCTATCATTCAACTACCGGGTACTTCTGGAAGCTGACGACGACCGGCTCCCACTCTACGAACGTATCAATTTTATCTCTATTTATTCCTCCAACCTGGAAGAGTTCTACAAAATCAGAGTAGCCGACCACAAAGCTGTAGCCTCCGGCGTAACAGATGGAACGGAAGAATCCCTGCAATCGGCCAAGGAGCTGCTGGAAGAAATCAACCGGGAAGTGAACCGACAATTGGAGGATCGTATCCACATCTATGAAAAAAAGATCATACCTGCATTACGCAAAATCACGTTATCTTCTATCAAAGCCGCAATGTAGAGCCTTTCCACCAACAATTCGTAAAGACTTTTTCCGGGAAGAGATATTCCCTTACCTGCAACCGGTACCGGTATCCAAAGACAAAGTAATCTCTTTTCTGCGCGACAACCGGCTCTACCTGGCAGTTCGCCTGTTCCTGAAAGGTACAAACAAAGAAGATGCTGATCATCTGCAATATTTTGTGATGAAACTACCCTACAGTAAAGTGCCCCGCTTTATCGAATTACCCAAGCATGGCAGAGATTATTATCTGATGTTTATCGAAGATATTATCAAAGCGAACATAGACGTCATTTTCCCCGGATACGAAGTAGATTGCAGTTATTGTATCAAAATATCGAGAGATGCCGATATTATGATAGACGACACGATCAACAGTGTCGACCTGGTGGAACAAGTAAAGAAAAAAATCAAAAAGCGCAAGATAGGTGCCGTATGCCGTTTCGTCTATGACCGCGCCATGCCCGATGATTTTCTGAACTTCCTGGTAGACGCTTTCCGAATCCGGCACGAAGAGTTGGTACCGGGAGACAAACACCTTAACCTGGAAGATCTGCGTCACTTGCCGAACCCCAATCATTCCATTCCCCGGATTGAGAGACCGATCCCAATGAAACTGAATCGACTGAACGACAAGGAATCCATTTTCAGTTATGTTGAAAAGAAAGATTTATTGTTATACTATCCTTACCATTCTTTCGACCACTTTATCCACTTCCTTTACGAAGCAGTGCACAATCCCGAAACCCGTGAAATCATGGTAACCCAATATCGCGTAGCAGAAAACTCGGCTGTCATCAACACCTTGATTGCTGCTGCACAAAACGGTAAAAAAGTCACGGTATTCGTGGAACTCAAAGCCCGTTTCGATGAAGAGAACAACCTCGCCACTGCCGAAATGATGAAAGGGCCGGTATCAACATTATCTATAGTATACCGGGGCTGAAGGTACATGCCAAAGTAGCTCTGATACGCCGTCGCAGCTTCACCGGTGAAAAGATTCACAGTTACGCTTATATCAGTACCGGCAACTTCAACGAGAAGACGGCTACACTGTATGCAGACTGCGGACTGTTTACCAGCAATCCGGTCATCGTACATGACCTCACAAACCTGTTCCGTACCCTCAGAGGCAAAGAGAATCCCCGATTCACCCGGTTGCTTGTGGCACGTTTCAACCTGATTCCCGAACTGAACAGGCTGATCGACAAAGAAATAGAACTGGCCGAAAAAGGAAGAGGCGGAAGAATCATCTTGAAGATGAACGCCCTGCAAGACCCGATAATGATAGACCGGCTCTACGAGGCCTCACAAAAGGTGTAAAAATAGATCTGATCGTACGAGGCATTTGTTGCCTGATACCCGGACAAGAATATAGTTGTAACATACGTGTCACCCGTATTGTGGACAGTTTTCTGGAACATGCCCGCATCTGGTATTTCGGTAATGCCGGACATCCCAAAGTATATATGGGTTCACCGGACTGGATGCGTCGTAACTTATATCGACGAATCGAAGCGGTGGTACCCATTCTCGATCATGAATTACGGGAAGAAATCGTCGATATGCTTCATATCCAGTTATCGGACAATCAAAGGCTTGCTTCGTCGATGATAAACTGAATAATATATTTAAATTCAAAACAAATCGCCGCCCGTCAGGCGCAATATACCTTCTATAATTACCTAAAAAGAATGAAACATTTCTGTAACATGTATGACACTCTGCAATACGAAAATCCGTCCTTTGCAGCCAAAATAACATACACATTTATGGAGACAATTTATCTATGTATTATTATCTTCCTATTCGTACTTGCCGTATTCGACTTGATGGTCGGTGTAAGTAACGATGCGGTAAATTTCCTCAATTCGGCTGTCGGACAAAGGTGGCATCTTTTAAAACCATCTTGTTCATTGCAGGTGCCGGTATCTTCATCGGACGTCCTTATCAAACGGTATGATGGACATCGCAAGACACGGCATCTACCAACCGGAACATTTCTATTTCGCCGAAATCATGTGCATCCTGCTTGCCGTAATGCTGACAGACGTCGTTCTGCTCGATGTATTCAACTCTATGGGAATGCCTACCTCGACCACTGTTTCAATGGTATTCGAACTTTTGGGAGGTACTTTTGCCCTGGCACTTATCAAAGTGCACAACAGTGATACACTGGGATTGGGTGATCTTATCAACACCGACAAAGCCTTGTCTGTCATCATGGCCATCTTTGTCTCCGTTGCCATTGCCTTCTTTTTCGGTATGCTTGTACAATGGCTGGCACATGGTGTTTACATTTAACTACAAGAGCAATATAAAATACAGCATTGCACTATTCGGTGGCATCGCTTCTACTGCCATCGTTTATTTCATGGTGATAAAAGGATTGAAAGACAGCTCTTTCATGACTCCTGAGAACAAGCAGTGGGTACAAGAAAACACGATGATGCTGGTAAGTTGTTTTTTTGTCATCTCTACCATCCTGATGCAGATATTACACTGGCTGAAAGTAAATGTATTCAAAGTAGTCGTTCTGCTGGGTACATTTGCATTGGCACTGGCATTTGCCGGTAATGACCTCGTCAACTTTATCGGTGTACCTTTAGCCGGTTATTCTTCGTTCATAGACTATACCGCCAACGGAACTTCTGTCGGACCGGACGGTTTCCTGATGACCTCTCTGATGGGTTCAGCCAAAACACCGTGGTATTTCCTGATAGGTGCCGGAGCCGTCATGGTATACGCCTTGTGTACTTCCAAAAAGGCACATGCCGTAATCAAGACCTCGGTAGACCTCTCCCGTCAGGATGAAGGTGAAGAAAACTTCGGAAGCACACCGATAGCCCGAACACTGGTGCGTTTCAGCCTCACACTGGCCAACGGTATTTCCCGCATTACTCCACCGAGTGCCAAACGCTGGATAGATACCCGCTTCCGTAAAGACGAAGCCATCATTGCCGACGGTGCGGCATTCGACTTGGTTCGCGCTTCTGTCAATCTGGTATTGGCAGGTCTGTTGATCGCCGTGGGTACTTCGTTAAAACTTCCTCTTTCTACAACCTACGTCACTTTCATGGTTGCCATGGGTACCTCACTTGCCGACCGTGCCTGGGGACGTGATTCAGCCGTTTACCGTATCACCGGTGTACTAAGTGTCATCGGCGGATGGTTCATCACTGCCGGAGCTGCCTTCACCATCTGTTTCTTTGTTGCCATGGTCATCCACTTCGGAGGAAGCATAGCTATCATAGCCCTGATCGGTCTGGCAGCATTCACTCTGATCCGCAGCCAGTTGATGTACAAAAGAAAAAAAGAGAAAGGAAACGAAACTTTGAAGCAATTGATGCAAGCCACAAGCAGCCACGAAGCTTTAGAGCTAATGCGTAAGCATACACGCGAAGAGTTGAGTAAAGTACTGGAATATGCAGAACAGAACTTTGAGCTCACTGTGACTTCATTCTTGCACGAAAACCTCCGCGGACTGCGCCGGGCAATGGGATCTACCAAGTTTGAAAAACAACTGATCAAGCAGATGAAGCGCACCGGAACCGTAGCAATGTGCAAATTGGATAATCACACCGTACTTGAAAAAGGACTTTATTATTATCAGGGAAATGACTTTGCAAGTGAACTGGTATACAGTATCAGCCGCCTGTGCGAACCCTGTCTGGAACACATTGACAACAATTTCAATCCGCTGGATGCTATCCAAAAAGGTGAATTTGGAGATGTAGCCGAAGATATCACCTATCTGATCCAGCAATGCCGCCAAAAACTGGAAGGCAACAATTACAGCAATCTTGAAGAAGATCTGCACCGGGCCAATGATCTGAACTCACAGCTATCACACCTGAAACGCCAGGAACTACAGCGTATCCAGAGCCAGACCGGAAGTATTAAAGTAAGTATGGTTTATCTGACCATGATCCAGGAAGCACAAAACGTAGTAACTTATACGATCAACCTGATGAAAGTAAGCCGTAAATTCCAGATAGAAACAGATATTTAATAATCCCCTTTAAAATAGGAAGGTATTTCATAACTCACCACAGATTACAGGGATTTACACAGATAAATATTATGGGTTACCAGCAGATTAAAAATCGTTTTTGTGTAAATCCCTGTAATCTGTGGTGAATATGAGTTTTGACATCTATTTTAATCAACGTCACCTCACCACTTGATCTCCGGAAAATAGCTGCTTAAACAGCCTCGAAGTGCACTTACCGTAATGGGCTTCACCAATACTTCGGATGCACCGGCTTGCATGGCATTCTCCCGGTCTGAGCTGAAAGCATAAGCAGTCTGCATAATAATAGGGAGGGAAGCTCCTTCTTCACGAATAATCCGGGTTGCTTCCAATCCGTTCATAATCGGCATTTTAATATCCATAAGGATAGCATGTGCATCTTGAGTGTGTTCACGGTATAAGTTCAACATTTCTTCACCGTTCTTCGCCCACAGAATGTCACATTTCTTACCGATAATAGCTTTAATCAATTTGAAATTGCTATCATCATCTTCGGCCACAAGAATAAGGGGACGAAAATCTTTAATTTCTTCAATATCCATTTTATATAATAGGTTTGCTTTTTATTTCATCTTATTCGATTCAGCCCGCAAGGTATAAAAAAAAATCATAGATTTGATTATCTTTGCGGCTAAAATTTAAAGAAGCGATATGATTTCAGTAGACGGACTGGCCGTGGAATTCGGCGGAACCACATTATTTAGCGATATTTCATTTGTAATTAACGAAAAAGACCGCATCGCGCTTATGGGAAAGAACGGTGCAGGTAAGAGTACCCTACTCAAGATTCTGGCAGGCGTACGTCAGCCTACCCGTGGCAGGATATCTGCTCCCAAAGAGTGCGTCATAGCCTATCTGCCCCAACATTTGATGACAGAAGACGGGCGAACGGTTTTTGAGGAGACTGCCCAGGCCTTTGCCCATCTGCACGAAATGGAAGCTGAGATAGAACGCATGAACAAAGAGCTGGAGACACGCACAGACTATGAGAGCGACAGCTACATGGAACTGATAGAGAACGTGTCGACTCTCAGCGAAAAGTTTTATGCCATCGACGCCACCAACTACGAAGAGGACGTAGAAAAGGCACTTCTCGGATTAGGCTTCATGCGCGAAGATTTCCACCGCCAAACCAGTGACTTCAGCGGTGGATGGCGGATGCGTATCGAGCTGGCTAAACTTTTATTGCAAAAGCCGGATGTGCTTTTATTGGATGAACCGACCAACCACCTGGACATCGAGTCTATTCAATGGTTGGAAGACTTCCTGATCAATAACGGAAAGGCAGTAATCGTCATCAGTCACGACCGCAAATTCGTAGATAACATCACTACCCGTACCATCGAGGTGACTATGGGACGCATTTACGATTACAAAGTGAACTACTCCAAATATCTGGAATTACGCAAAGAACGTCGTGAACAGCAACAGAAAGCCTACGAAGAACAGCAGAAATTCATTGCTGAAACCAAAGATTTCATCGAACGTTTCAAAGGTACCTATTCAAAAACACTCCAAGTGCAAAGCCGGGTAAAGATGCTCGAAAAACTGGAAATACTGGAAGTGGACGAAGAAGACACATCGGCATTGCGTCTGAAGTTCCCGCCTTCACCCCGTTCGGGCAACTATCCCGTCATTATGGATGGTGTAGGCAAGAGCTATGGTGATAAAGTTGTCTTCCGCAACGCCACTCTGACAGTAGAACGCGGTGATAAGGTGGCATTTGTCGGCAAAAACGGTGAAGGTAAATCGACACTGGTGAAATGCATCATGAACGAAATAGAGCATGACGGAACACTGACTTTAGGGCACAACGTACAGATAGGATACTTTGCCCAGAATCAGGCATCGCTTCTGGATGAAAACCTGACTGTATTCCAGACAATCGATGATGTAGCCAAAGGCGAAATACGTAATAAAATACGCGACCTGCTGGGAGCGTTCATGTTTGGCGGACCGGAAGAGTCGATGAAAAAAGTAAAAGTACTCTCGGGAGGTGAACGTACCCGCCTGGCCATGATCAAACTGTTGCTGGAACCTGTGAATCTGCTGATTCTTGACGAACCGACCAATCACCTTGACCTGAAAACCAAAGATATCCTGAAACAGGCATTGAAAGATTTCGACGGTACACTGATCGTAGTATCACACGACCGTGACTTCCTGGACGGACTGGTGACCAAGGTATACGAATTCGGAAACCAAAAGGTGACCGAACATTTATGCGGTATCTATGAATTCCTTGATAAAAAGAAAATGAATTCGTTACGTGAATTGGAGAAATGATATCTCCGGATCTTATTCCCGTAAATTTAATATTCGATAACTAACATACGGCAACTTTTACCTGTTAAGTAAAACAGAGAAGTACAAAACCCATTTAATCAATTAAAAAAGAAACCGTATGAAAAAATTAGTTTTCTGTGCTGCTTTTGTCGCAGCAATGTGCATGGCAGGCACTACTACTGCCCAAGCTCAAGACGTAAAAAAGAAAGAAGTCAAGAAAGAGCAATGTGACAAAAAAGACAGCAAAGCATGCTGTAAAAAGGAAAAAAAAGCATGTTGCAAGAAAGAAGCAGATAAGAAAACAACTGACGGATGTAAACACAAAGCTGATTGCAAGGCTAAAGCCGGAGGCAAAGACAGCAAATGTACCAAAGACAAAGGAGGCAAAAAATAACAAACGTTTCCGACATTTCATTTAAGACAGGTATGTCGAAACTCACCACAGAGGACACAGAGTAACATGGAGTCGATTTTCAGTCGTTGATCATTAACAAAAAAGGCTCTGTGATACTCCGTGGTAAAAAGTACGACGCATCTGTCTTTTTGTTTTTTAAGTAACACTGTTTGTTTTTTATCCAATGATAGACTATCTTTGCCTCGCAATAATCTAAATTAAGAATGAGGAATAAACGGTACATAGTCTCTTTTCTCCTTTTCATCAGCATGATCATGCTGGTCGTACCTGTTATCCCCCATCATCATCATGCCGATGGCGTGATTTGCATGAAGAACGACTTGACACCGGAACCCCAGTGTCCTAAACATCATCATCCGGGCAACGATTCGTGCTGCAATGACGGATGTATGACACGCCTCAACTCACCAACCCCTTCCGTACAGGCAGACAATAATCCTCATTACCTATTTACTGCCATCTTATTTACGGACTTTATCATAGAGAATTTATTCAGGCCCCAGGAGCGACGTATTAAGAATTATTACGCATACCGGGAGTCTCTCCACGGTACGGCTGTCAACCGTGCATTTGGCCTTCGTGCCCCTCCATACCCTGTTGTATAGGCTTCTAAGCCACATTTCGTAAGGTTAGGAATATCCGGACGGTTGGTTTAAAACCAACGGGAAGTTCCTTTAAAACCAACGACGCCTTGGTTTTAAGCCAAAGGTCTTTGGGTTTGAAACCTACAGAAGCTCACTTTTCCGAATCATTAAAAGTAAAGAATTTATATCATCATGAAGAAACTTATCTTTATGGGAATCCTCGGATTGTTTATCCTGGGTTCCTGCAACAGTAAATCGGGTGGCAACCACGAAGGCCACGACCATGGAACAGAAGCACACGACCATGAACACGAAGGGCACGACCATGAACACGAAGGCGAAGACCATGAAGGACATGATCACGAAGGTGACGAACACAGCCGGAGCAGTGAACCGGCTACCGGTCACAGTGACGAAATCATTCTGCCGAAAGCCAAAGCAGAAGCAGCCGGAGTGAAAACAAGTATTATAGAACCGGAAGTATTTGAACAAGTGATAAAAACAAGCGGACAAGTACTGGCCGCACAAGGTGACGAATCCGTAGCAGTAGCCACCGTAGCAGGAGTAGTCAGCTTTCGCGGTAAAGTGACCGAAGGCATGAGTGTAGGCAAAGGTACTGCACTGGTGACCATTTCATCCAGTAACATTGCCGATGGTGATCCCGTACAACGCGCCCGTATCGCTTACGATATATCCAGAAAGGAATATGAACGTATGCAAGCGCTGGTAAAGAACAAAATCGTATCCGACAAGGAATTCGCACAAGCCGAACAGAATTACGAAAATGCCCGGATCAGCTATGAGGCCCTTGCCAAGAATCATTCGGCAGGAGGACAGGCCGTAACCTCTCCCATCTCAGGATTTGTAAAAAACATCCTGGTGAAAGAAGGTGATTACGTAACCATCGGCCAGCCATTGGTCAGCATCACTCAAAACCGTCGCCTCTTCTTGCGTGCCGAAGTTTCGGAAAAATACTATCCGTCTCTGCGCACCATCGGTTCGGCCAATTTCAAAACTCCTTATGACAATAAGGTATACGAACTGAAAGAACTGAACGGCCGTCTTTTGTCATTCGGTAAATCGGCAGGAGAAAATTCGTTCTATGTACCGGTCACTTTCGAATTTGATAATAAAGGAGACATTATCCCGGGCTCGTTCGTTGAAGTATATTTGTTGTCGTCTCCCATGGAGAACGTACTGTCGCTTCCCCGCACGGCGCTGACCGAAGAACAGGGGCTTTTCTTCGCATACCTGCAACTGGATGAAGAAGGGTATAAAAAGCAGGAAGTCACCCTCGGAGCCGACAACGGCAAGAGCGTACAGGTACTTTCGGGTATCAAGGCCGGTGACCGGGTAGTGACCCAAGGGGCCTACCAGGTGAAACTGGCTTCGGCAAGTAACGCAATACCTGCACACAGCCACGAACACTAACGACAAGGCGCCACAGCCCGGTTTCCATGTGGTGCATAACAACTAACGAAAAAAGAATATGCTAAATAAAATCATACATTTCTCACTTCAGAACCGTATCTTGGTACTTGTAGCCTCGGTACTGTTACTGATTGGCGGAACTTATACCGCCATGCATACCGAAGTAGACGTGTTCCCCGACCTGAATGCACCGACGGTGGTCATCATGACCGAAGCCAACGGAATGGCAGCCGAAGAGGTGGAACAACTCGTGACTTTCCCCGTTGAAACAGCCGTAAACGGTGCCACCGGTGTGCGCCGGGTACGTTCATCTTCCACGAACGGATTCTCTGTCGTATGGGTAGAATTCGACTGGGGAACCGATATATACCTCGCCCGCCAGATTGTAAGCGAAAAGCTGGCCATCGTAGGTGAAGAACTGCCTTCAAATGTAGGCAAACCGACACTGGGTCCCCAATCCTCCATTCTGGGCGAAGTCCTGATTATCGGATTAACCGCCGACTCGACCTCCATGCTCGACCTGCGTACCATTGCCGACTGGACCATACGTCCGCGCCTGCTCTCTACCGGAGGTGTAGCACAGGTAGCTGTATTGGGAGGAGAGTTAAAAGAATATCAGATTCAACTCGATCCGGAACGTATGCGTCATTATGGCGTATCTATGAATGAGGTGATGACCGTCACCCGCGGCATGAACCTGAATGCCAACGGAGGTGTACTTTATGAATATGGTAACGAATACATTGTGCGTGGTGTACTCTCCACCGCAAACATAGAACAACTGGGTAAAGCGGTAGTAAAGAGTATCGACAGCGTACCTGTACTGCTGGAGGATATCGCTGATGTCCGGATCGGACCGAAAGCCCCCAAACTGGGAACGGCTTCGGAAGAGGAAACCTGCCGTACTGATGACCGTCACCAAACAGCCCGCCACCAGTACTCTGGAGCTGACCGACAAACTGGAAGCTTCGTTGCAAGACCTCCGAAAGAATCTTCCACCGGATGTAAAGGTATCTACCGATATCTTCCGTCAAAGCCGTTTCATCGACAGTTCCATCAGCAATGTAAAGAAGTCCCTTTTTGAAGGCGGTATCTTTGTAGTCATCGTCTTATTCCTGTTCCTTGCCAACGTGCGAACCACGATTATTTCGCTGGTGACCCTGCCGCTCTCACTGCTGGTATCCATCCTGACTCTACATTTCATGGGACTGACTATCAATACCATGAGTCTGGGAGGTATGGCCATCGCCATTGGTTCGCTGGTAGACGATGCCATTGTCGATGTAGAAAACGTATACAAGCGCCTGCGTGAAAACCGTCTCCTCCCGGAGAATGAACGTCTTTCGGTCATCCAGGTGGTATTCAACGCCTCCAAAGAGGTCCGTATGCCTATCCTGAACTCTACACTGATCATTGTGGTCAGTTTCGTACCTCTCTTTTCCTTTCCGGTATGGAAGGACGCATGCTGGTTCCGCTGGGCATTGCCTTCATCGTAGCATTATTTGCCTCGACGATAGTGGCATTGACCCTGACCCCGGTACTTTGCTCCTACCTGCTGGGCAAAGAAAAGGTGATAAGCTTCCGAAAGAAGCATTCGTAGCCCGCTGGATGAAAGGGGTATACGAAAAAGCACTGACTTGGGTGTTAATTCATAAACGCCTGACCTTGGGAAGCACCATCGGACTGTTCATCATTACCCTGGGATTCTTCTTCACGTTGGGACGCTCGTTCCTCCCCCCATTCAATGAAGGTTCATTCACCATCAACATCAGTTCGCTGCCGGGCATCTCACTCGAAGAGAGCGATAAGATGGGACACCGTGCCGAGGAACTTCTGCTCTCTATCCCCGAGATACAGACAGTGGCCCGCAAAACCGGACGTGCCGAACTGGACGAGCATGCTTTGGGAGTCAACGTCTCGGAAATAGAGGCACCGTTTGAACTGAAAGATCGTTCGCGCAACGAACTGATGGCAGACGTACGCGAAAAACTGGGTACTATCACCGGAGCAAACATCGAGATCGGACAACCGATCAGCCACCGTATCGATGCTATGCTCAGCGGTACCAAAGCCAATATCGCCATCAAACTGTTTGGTGACGACCTGAATAAAATGTTCTCACTGGGCAATCAGATAAAGAAGCCATCGGCAATATCCCCGGCATTGCCGACCTGAATGTGGAACAACAGATTGAACGCCCGCAGCTCAAAATCACTCCCAAACGTGAAATGTTGGCTAAATACGGCATTACCCTGCCGGAATTTTCGGAATACATCAATGTGGCACTGGCCGGAGAGGTGATTTCGCAGGTTTACGAACAGGGTAAGAGTTTCGACCTGATTGTGAAAGTAAAGAATAACTTCCGTGACGAAGCCGAAAAGATACGCAACCTGATGGTCGACACCCAAGACGGTAAAAAAGTGCCCCTGAGTTATATTGCCGACGTAGCCTCGTCCATGGGGCCGAATACCATCAATCGCGAAAACGTAAAACGTAAGATCGTGATTTCCGCCAATGTAGCCGACCGCGACTTGCGGAGTGTGGTCAATGACATCCAAAAGCAAGTGGACGAACAAATCAAGCTCCCCGAAGGTTATCATATCGAATATGGCGGTCAGTTTGAAAGCGAACAGGCAGCCAGCCGTACATTGGCACTGACCTCCTTCATGTCCATCGTAGTGATCTTCCTGCTGCTGTATCATGAATTCCGCAGCGTGAAGGAATCGGCAGTTATCCTAATAAACCTGCCGCTGGCACTGATCGGCGGTGTGTTTGCCCTGCTGATCACAACCGGCGAAATCAGTATTCCGGCCATCATCGGTTTCATTTCGTTGTTTGGTATCGCTACCCGTAACGGTATGTTGCTTATCAGCCATTACAACCACCTGCAACAGGTAGAAGGTTTGGGAGTATACGAAAGCGTAATCCGCGGATCACTCGACCGTCTGAACCCGATTGTTATGACAGCCCTTTCGTCTGCCTTGGCACTGATACCGCTGGCATTGAGCGGAAGCCTGCCCGGTAACGAGATTCAGAGTCCGATGGCAAAAGTGATTCTGGGCGGTCTGCTCACATCGACTTTCCTGAACGGATTCATTATCCCGATTGTTTACCTGATGATGAACGGAAAAAGAAAATAATAAGAACTTCAATAATTATATGAAACGAATAACCATACTTGCCGCTACCCTCTTCGCGCTATCCGGACTGCAAGCGCAAACCGGTATAGACGGGGTGCTGCGCAACATTGAAACCAATAATAAAGAGTTGCAAGCCAATGCGCAATTGATTGCCTCTCAAAAACTGGAAACCCGGACAGACAACAATCTGCCTGATCCGACTCTTTCGTATGCCCATTTGTGGAATAATAAAGACAAGAATAATACGATCGGAGAACTTGTAGTCTCCCAGAGCTTTGATTTTCCGAGCCTGTATGCTACCCGCAATCAACTGAACCGGCTGAAAGCCGGTGCTTTTGACGGGCAGAAGAGTGTATTCCGTCAGGGCATCCTGCTACAGGCAAAAGATGTGTGCCTGGATATCATCATGCTGCGAAAGCAACAGCAGATACTGACCGAACGGCTGCGAAACGCCGAAGAGCTCTCAGCCATGTACGCCAAGCGTTTGCAAACAGGAGACGCCAATGTAATCGAAACCAATAAGATCAATCTGGAATTGCTGAACGTGAAGACAGAAGCGTCACTAAACGAAACTGCTTTACGCAATAAGATTCAGGAACTGACTGCACTGAACGGAAACATACCGGTCGTGTTTGAAGATGCTGACTATCCGGCTGTCATCTTCCCTTCCAACTACGAAGAACTGAAAACTGAAGTCCTGGCATCGGACTATACCCTCCAGGCACTCAACAGCGAAAGTCCGCTGCCCCAAACAGATTGCGGTCAACAAGTCGCAATGGCTACCCAAGCTGGAACTAGGTTACCGTCGTAACACTGAATCGGGCGAGCCGTTCAACGGAGTTGTAGTAGGGTTCTCGTTCCCACTATTCGAGAATCGCAATAAAGTAAAGATAGCTAAAGCCCAGTCGCTCAATGTCGACCTGCAAAGGGCTAATACTTCGGTACAGGTAGAATCGGAACTGACCCAGCTCTATCGTGAAGCCCATACCTTGCGCACTTCAATGGAAGAATACGAGAAGACTTTTCAGGCGCAACAGGACTTATCCCTGCTGAAACAAGCATTGACGGGCGGACAAATCAGTATGATAGAATACTTTGTAGAAGTATCGGTAGTCTATCAGAGCAAACAGAACTATCTGCAACTGGAGAATCAGTACCAGAAGGCAATGGCAAAGATATATAAGAATAAACTGTAGAGAAAGAGGAATGTGTCAAAAATCGTATTCACCACAGATTACACGGATTAACACAGATAAATATCCCTGATTATCTGTTGATTAATTTCATTCTGTGTTAATCTGGGTAATCTGTGGTGAATTATGGCACACCCGGTTATAGCTCCTGCCCGTTCATTGTTAGTTATTCCTCCATATCGGGCAAATAGAAATTAAACTCAGGCGAACGGTCTGCCACCAACTGCCCGTCCTTTATCAACAATTCTGCCACCTGTGCCGATGAACGGCGCAAATGATAAGGGATGTTACCATCTTCATCTTTGGTCTCTTCGGAATGTGCCTTACGCCCGGGATGGGTAAAATAGATAACATAAGCCTTATCTCCTACCACAACCACATCACCATGCGCACCGCTCGGCGTATCTTCGGGACGGGTACCGGGTTTATCTAGAATCACTCCCTGCTTCTCCCATGTGGTGGCATCTTTTGAACGATACACACGCATGCCGTGCCATTCGTCGGTAAGCATCCAGTAATAACCTCCGAAACGGAATACCTTAGGCCCTTCCTGGCGACTCTGGTCAATCACCGGTGTATCATTCAGCGTCCAGTGGAACAGATCATCACTTTCTGCCGTCATGATAGCCGCATTACGGATTTCATCTTTATACCAGGCACGCCATTTTCCATCGGGCATCCGGAAGAAAGTCGCATCGATCGTTTTATCGGATGACAGCTTCACAAAGCCTTCAAATTTCCAGTCCCACATGTTCTTACTTGTATAGTGAGCCATGCGCGCATGTCCGCCCCAATCGGTTCGTACCCCCTCGATATAAGATACGAACAAATGATATACCCCATTGAAGTTTACCACCTCCGGAGCCCAGAAAGTGTTCTTTCCTCTCTCCATATTGAGGTCGAGTACTCCACGATAAACCCACGTCCTGCCATGGTCACGGCTGGAAGCGATACCGATATCATTTCCATAGCAATAAGCTACGTTCCCGGCATTCACATTGGCCCGGCGCTGTGTATACAGCATCCACCAACTGCGGTCTTCTTTATTCCAGACTACGACCGGATCGGCCACTCCGTCATAAACAGGATCTCTGTAAAGAGGAGCCGGAGCAGTTTGTTTCACCTCTTCGGGATTTCCACCCGTCATTTGTGCGGATACGAACCCGCTGCATGCCAACAGGCATGACGCAATCATTGTTCTAATCATTTGTGTTTTATTTTGAGAATTAAGTTTGTGTCTGTCAGCCGCTCTCACGGAGCGGGCACGAATTTAAAATATCCGGTATGATAACTGGAAGTTAAGCACAGGATAAGCTTTAAAGTTTTTCAGGAACTTATTGAAACGGCTCAGGTCCTGATCGATCGCCTCTTCCACAATCTTTCCGGTAGTGGCTTCAATCTTCGGATTACCATGGAACATAGCTCCCAATTCGAACTTGAACCCTACGCGTGAATGAGCTACCGAACGTCCGAATCCAAGACCTACATAAGGTTTCACGGCATTGGTCTTCAAAGCTGCTTCCACACGTCCGTCCGCTCCCGGCTCGATAATGATATCTCCCACCTCTATCCGTTCGTCTGTCTGTCCCGATACTTTCAGGATGGATGAAGTACCGAACAGCAGTCCGGCGGTCACATGAAAGACGGATCTCTTGAATGGAAAATAGTCGAGCAAAAGCATGCCGTTTGTCATATTTGCTTTTGCTTTCAGAGGAACGGTATAGTATTTATCCGGATTGTAACCGGTACGAGTACCGGCATCCTGAATCAACTGATCATCACGAATTCCGTCATAATCGTAATTACACTTGAACTTCAGTAAAGAGAATCCGGCACGAAGTCCCAGATAGTCATTCAACGGAGCAGCAACCTGGAGTCCTCCCCCCAGTGTTCCGGCATTCAGCGAAACGGATAAATGGCTGAAAGGCTTCACCTTATCCGGTCCCGTCTGGGCCATAACCGGGATGCCGACAACAAAGGCAACCAACCCAATTAAAAAACGACAGAAGTTTGTTTTCATAAGTAAGTTTGTTTGTGTGAATAATAAATTAACTGTCACAGAGTTCGTATGTCATCAGGCAGATATCCGCTTCGGATACGCCACTCCTGCGGATAAAGATTGTTGGCGCGATTGCCGATGTTCTTCACAAATCCCAAAGGAATCTCTTTATAAGTGACCAGTACATAACCTTTGGGAACAGAAGGCGGAAGGACGATAGCCTCTTTCCGCAGATAGGCGATGGCTTGTTCGTAAGTCAATGCTTCGGTTGAAAAAACCGACGTTTTCAACAGACGACTCATAGCAAGTCCATGTGCGGGAATCAGATCTTTGCCTTTTACTTCAGCCACTTCCGTACCGGCCTGGACGATGCGGAGAGACTGACGAAGCAGTGCCAGGTCATTTTGGTAGTACACCGGAAAAGCAGTAATCGCAGTGCCGTTCACCAATAGATTATATTCGTCGGAAGACGCCAACCAACTTTTGGCAATAGCCAGATTTTCTTTAGATACAGGTGAAGCAGCAGTGTCCCCCTTCGATTTCTTTTTCTTCGGAGAAAAAAGATCTGTATCCGCCTCCCTGTCTTCTTCCGGCTTACGAAGAGCGGCGAGAAAGAAACCTTCTCCCTGAGTCTTATGAGGCAAGAAACGATAGACAGGTGCATCGACCCCGACAAGCAAGCTACCGGTAATGTTCCACTCCGCGGGAACGGCAAGCGGTAACGGCTCAGCACCGAACTCCTGCCTGATCCAGGTAATATTCTCTTCGTCTTCGCGCGTATTATAGGTACAAGTACTGTATATCAGGATTCCTCCCGGCTTCAGGCAAGGCCAGATGTCAGTGATAATCCTGCGTTGGCGCTGCCAGCAAATCTCTACATTCTCGGGACTCCACTCTTCTATGGCACCGGGATCTTTACGGAACATTCCCTCGCCCGAACAAGGCACATCCGTCAGTATGACATCGAAAAAAGAACCGATCCGGGAAAAATCAGAAGGATCGTTATTGGTAACCACAACATCGGCATATCCCCATTTCGTCAGATTTTCCGCCAGTATCTGCGAACGGTTGCGAATCACCTCATTGGCTACCAGCAGACTACCTTCGGGCAATACACTGCGGGCATGGGTCGACTTTCCACCGGGAGCGGCACAGAGATCGAGCATCTTGACAGGGGTTGTAACGTAACGGCGGAGCACCTGTTCCACAAACATCGACGAGGCTTCCTGCACGTAATAACATCCGGCATGAAAAAGGGGATCGAACGTAAACGTCAGGCGTTGGTTCAGATAATAGCCTTCTGCCGACCAGGGGATACGTCCTGAGATGGATGAACAGGCAGCTAAACCGGGAAACTTACTGTTCAGCCGGACACTGGCAGGAGGTTCTTGCTCCAAGGCAACAGACAATTCTTGATACTCTTCATCTCCCATCAACGCACGGGTCGATTCGATAAATGATATAGGTAATTTCATTTTTCCTTATTATAAGATATAAAACCGATCGGATTACGAGTTTTTCCGCCTGCCTGTTTGTCTTTGGCCTGCAATTCAGCAATTGCCTGATTAATTAATTCAAGTTGCATCCTCGTATCTTCATTAATATCATTGTAATCGGCAAATGCCGCTTCTACATATTCTTTTAACTCTTTTATTTCATCTTGCAGCCTAGTGATGTCATTCACCGGAAGAGCCGAGACCAATTGGCGGACAGCTACAAAAGCTCGCATAATGGAAATATTCACTTCGATGGCGATCACTGTTTAACACTCCGGAGAGCATGGCCAGTCCTTGCTCGGTAAAGGCAAAGGGAAGTTTACGGGTACCTCCCCAACTTGATATCACAATTTGTGACTTCAAGATTTCCCATTCTTCCGTATTCAGCCGGAACATAAAATCCGTAGGAAATCGTTTGCTGTTCCTCTTTACAGCCTGATTCAGAACACGGGTTTCCACCTGATATAATCCGGCCAAATCAAAGTCCAACATCACTTTCTGCCCCCGTATCCCGTAAATCTTGCTCTGTATGATCTGCAGTTCCATCACTTTTGTGTATTAATACCTGCAAATATCAAAAATATTTCGTCTCTTTGCAACTTTCTGTGGCATGAACTACGTCTAACAGACAAATAAACAAAAACAATTAAAAAACAACAGTAATATGAAACGTATCATTATCGCTTTGATGGTAGCCGTAACTTTCTGTTCGCTGGCAATGGCACAGAACCCAACCATCACCCAAGACAACAAGAACTCTTCCGACTCCACCATCGTGACCGAATACACTGACATAGTGGATAGCAGTACGGTTGACACCGACTACCAAAGCAGCAGTTTCGACTTCGGCAATGAATTTCCGTTCAACATAGACAAAGGGGCCATTAACGGAGGCATACTGACAGGATTGGTAGTTATCATACTGATATTCGGATTCCCCTTCTTTATCGTATTCATCGCCTTCTACTTCCGGTATAAAAACCGGAAAGCAAAGTACAGACTGATGGAACAGGCACTGGCAACCGGACAACCTCTGCCGGAAGGTATCTTCAAAGACACTCTGCCGCAGGACTACCGTACGAAAGGTATCAAGAACATTTGTACCGGAATCGGACTGTTCATCTTCCTCTGGGCCATCACAGACGAATTCAGCATAGGATGCATCGGATTGCTGGTGATGTTCACCGGAATCGGACAGTGGATCATCTCACGCAATCAACAGCATGAACGGCCGGAAGACCCTTTCACACGCCCTACACACAAAGACGAAACTTTGAATGAACAAAAATAATGAGCCAGCTCAATGATATATCGTTAGTCGCACAGGTCGTGGTGTTCAGAAACACCAGGGCCTTCGACCAATTGGTACAGAAATATCAGTCGCCTGTACGGCGTTTCTTTCTGAACCTGACCTGCGGCGACAGCGAACTGAGCGACGACTTGGCACAAGATACGTTTATAAAAGCCTACACAAACATTGCAAACTTTAAAAATCTCTCAAGTTTCTCAACATGGCTTTACAGAATTGCTTATAACGTATTTTATGATTATATTCGCAGCCGAAAGGAAACAACAGACCTGGATGCCCGCGAAGTAGACGCTGCCAATAGTACCGAACAAGTAAACGTGGGTGAACAGATGGATGTTTACCAATCACTCAGAACGCTGAAAGAAATAGAACGCACCTGCATCACTCTGTTCTATATGGAAGACGTAAGTATAGACAAGATTGCGGGAATAACGGGGTGCCCGGTAGGAACGGTCAAATCGCACCTTTCAAGGGCTAAAGATAAATTAGCTATTTACTTAAAACAAAACGGTTATGACGGAAACAGATGATAAACTCCTGAAACAATTCTTCGGCGAGCAAAAACAGGAAATAGAAGACAACGGATTCAGCCGCCGCGTCATGCGTAACCTCCCGGGACGGAACCACCGGCTGGTTCAGGCATGGGGAGCAGCCTGCGCAGTAGTATGCGTCATTTTGTTCTTCACTTTGGGAGGTCTGCAAGCCACCATCAGTACACTGCGCGAAGTATTTGTCTCGATGGTCCAGCAAAGTGCCACAACAGGATTCGACCCGAAATCCCTGTATATCGCCGCTCTGGTACTTGCCTTCTTCGGAGCGCGCAAGGCATGGTCGATGGCATAACACGCAGAGATCATACGAAAGCAATGCAGGATATTCAATATAACTGCCCGAAAAACAGACGAAAAACTTGCTTTCGGACTCGGGATGTACTATCTTTGTAAACAAGATACATACAATATATTCAATTTAATATGAGGTAAAAGGGAGAAGTTTCAGCTTCTCCCTTTTTTTATGGTATCATCGGCAAGTCTTCCGGCAGACGGTGTGTCCGGAGAGAATAGACGGTATCTTGGGGGGCGGAAGACGGTGAGTTTTCGTTAAAAGCAGTAATCATTCACCTCCGAAGCCCGGTTCTTCGACCCGATATCATCAGGAGATAAATGATTATCTCCTGATGATATCGGAAGTTACTCCTATTCTTTTCCAAAGAAGTGCCAAATTGTTAATCTATACTAAATCTGCTCTTGACAAAAAGAAGGCAAGAACAGAGATGTTGTATCTTTGTTTCCTTGTAAACTAAATAAAGACTGAGGTTTTGAAATTATACGTTTTAATAATAGCGATCATTCTCTCTATAGGCACTGCCCGAACACAGAATATTGACAGCCTGTTGATGCAGCGGGAGGACACCACACAATTCATCCGAAGCGACTCCCTCGTGTTACAATTTCTGGAATACTCGAATATCCCCATAACCGATAATAATAAGGTGAAACTTATCAAAAGCGGACGGGAAAAATTTGAGGACTTGTTCGAAGCCATCCGTGGGGCAAAACACCACATTCATCTGGAATATTTTAATTTTCGCAATGACTCCATAGCCAATGCACTGTTCGACCTGCTGGGCGAAAAAGTGAAGGAAGGTGTCAAAGTAAGGGCGATGTTCGATGCATTCGGTAACTGGTCGAACAACAAACCACTCAAGAAAAGGCATCTGAAAGCAATCCGGGAGAAAGGAATCGAAATCGTAAAATTCGATCCGTTCAAGTTCCCGTATATCAATCATGCGCTCACCGCGACCATCGGAAGATTGCAGTCATCGACGGCAAAATAGGATATACCGGCGGAATGAATATTGCCGACTATTATATCAACGGACTCCCCAAGATAGGCACCTGGCGCGATATGCATATCCGCATTGAAGGCGATGCGGTAAACATCCTTCAAGAAATCTTCCTCGACATCTGGAATAAAACCACCAAGCAAAACATCGTGGGCGAAGAATATTTTCCGAACCACCCGGAGCGGGCCGACAGCTGCAATACGGTCATTTCGATTGTAGACCGCACTCCGAAACGGAATTCCCGCATGTTGAGCCATACGTATGCCATGTCCATCTATGCAGCGCAACATGATGTACGCATCGTGAACCCGTATTTCGTACCGACTTCATCCATCCGCAAGGCACTCAAAGGGCTTTGAACCGGGGGACGAAAGTGGAAATTATGATTTCTTCCAAATCCGACATCCCTTTCACACCGGATGCTTCGCTCTATGCCGTACAGAAACTGATGAAAAAAGGGGCAATGATCTATTTGTACAACGGCGGATTTCATCACTCGAAAATCATGATGGTGGACGACCTGTTCTGTACCGTGGGTACAGCCAACCTGAACAGCCGCAGCCTACGATATGATTACAGAAACGAATGCGTTCATCTTCGACAAGGACATTACGCAACAACTGAATGACGTTTTCGAAGCCGACATGCTGCACTGCACCCGCCTGACCCGGAAATGTGGAAACAAAAATCAGCCTGGAAGAAGTTTAAGTGCTGGTTTGCGAACTTATTCACACCATTCCTGTAAGTTATTCAGGCTGTTTTGTAACTTTGGCAGGAATTTTTAATAACCCAAGAAGTATACCATTCGTATGAAACAATATTTAGACCTGCTCGACCGAGTGTTGACGGAGGGAATAGAAAAGGTGACCGCACCGGAACGGGAACCATCAGTGTCTTCGGACACCAGATGCGTTTCAACCTGGACGAGGATTCCCTTGCCTGACTACCAAGAAACTTCATCTGAAATCAATCATTTACGAACTACTGTGGTTCCTCAAAGGAGACACGAATGTGAAATATCTGCAGGACCACGGCGTACGCATCTGGAACGAATGGGCGGACGAAACAGGCGATCTGGGACATATATATGGATACCAGTGGCGTTCGTGGCCAACCTACAACGGAGGATTTATCGACCAGATCAGCGAAGCTGTAGATGCCATCAAGCACAATCCCGATTCACGCATCATTGTCAGTGCATGGAATGTAGGAGACCTGGATCACATGAACCTCCCTCCTTGCCACGCATTCTTCCAGTTTTACGTAGCAAACGGACGGCTGAGCCTGCAACTCTATCAACGCAGCGCCGATATCTTCCTGGGGGTACCTTTCAATATAGCATCTTATGCATTGCTGCTGCAGATGATGGCGCAAGTCACCGGTCTGCAGGCAGGAGACTTTATCCACACACTGGGCGACGCACATATCTACCTGAACCACTTGGAACAGGTGAAACTCCAGCTCAGCCGGGAACCGCGCCCACTACCACAAATGAAGATCAATCCGGACGTGAAAAACATCTTCGACTTCCAATTCGAGGACTTTGAATTAGTAAATTATGATCCGCACCCGCACATCGCTGGAAAAGTTGCGGTATAATCCCCCATCGGACTATGAGTAGAATCAGCATTATCGCCGCCGTAGACAACCGGATGGCTATCGGCTTTCAAAATAAACTTTTATTCTGGCTGCCCAATGACCTGAAACGTTTCAAGGCGTTGACCACAGGAAACACAATCATCATGGGACGCAAAACGTTCGAATCACTCCCGAAAGGGCATTACCCAATCGCCGGAATGTGGTCCTTTCTTCCAATCCGGCAGCCGAATGTCCGGGAGCAGAAGTATTCACTTCGCTGGAAGCCGCTTTGGAAAGCTGCCAAGCCGAAGAAAAGTATACATCCTCGGAGGGGCAAGCGTCTATCGCCAGGCCATATCCCTGGCCGACGAGCTGTGCCTGACCGAAGTAAATGATACAGCGCCGGAAGCCGATGCCTTCTTCCCGGCTGTAGACACAACTATATGGCACGAAAAGCAGAGAAGTTCATCCTGCCGATGAAAACATCTCTGCTCGTATGCTTTTGTAGATTACGTACGGGGAATCGATTAATCCTCGTCCGTATCTACCATAATCGGCATCTGCCGCTTGATGGCTTCATGGAATGAAATCAGCGTCTCGGTGCGAGCCAATCCCAACGGCTGGAGTTTATCATGAATCACACTCAAAAGATGGTGATTGTTCCTTGCGTATATCTTGATAAACATATCATATTTCCCGGTAGTGAAATGACATTCCACCACTTCCGGTATTGCTTCCAAAGCCTTGGTTACAGAATCGAACGACTCAGGATCTTTCAGATAAATCCCAATATAAGCACATGTCTCGTACCCGATCTTCTCCGGATCGATGACATACTCCGAACCTTTCAATATACCCAGATTAGTCAACTTCTGTATGCGTTGATGAATAGCCGCACCCGAAACATTGCACGCTCTTGCCACTTCCAGGAACGGAATGCGGGCGTTGTCGGCAATCAACTTCAGAATCTGCTCGTCTAAAGTATCTAATTGATGATGTCCCATTTTAAATCAATTTGTTTTAATATATCAATGTCTTATGCAAAGTTAGCTATTTCCCCGGCAATAAATACTATAGTTTATTACTTTTATTTGTAAAAATAGAATAAATCGGCAATAGTTAGTACCTTTGTAAAAACAATAAATTCACACGATATGAAGCTGATATTAACCCTATTCACCTGTCTTTTCGTGACAGGATGTGCATACGCACAAAATTTCTCGGACTACTTCACGAACAAAACCCTACGCATCGATTATCTATTTACGGGGAATGCGGACAAGCAGTCGATCTGTCTTGACGAACTTTCGGAACTGCCCGTATGGGCAGGCAGACGCCATCATCTGTCGGAATTGCCTTTGGAAGGAAACGGACAGATTGTGATGCGCGATGTGGCAAGTGGAAAAGTAATTTATACGACTTCGTTTTCTTCGCTCTTCCAGGAATGGCTCGAGACAGATGAAGCCAAAGAGGTCACTAAAGGATTTGAGAATACTTACCTCCTCCCCTATCCCATAAAGCCGGCCGAGGTAGAAATCACATTACGCAATAACAAACGCGAAGTCAGTGCCAACCTGAAGCACGTCGTTAAGCCCGACGACATTCTGATACACAAAAAAGGGCTCACACACATCACTCCGCACAAGTATCTGCTGAAAAGTGGAAATGAAGAACAATGTATCGATGTAGCCATCCTGGCAGAAGGGTATACCACAAATGAAATGGAAACTTTCTATAAAGATGCCGCCATCGCATGCGAAGCCCTGTTCTCACACGAACCGTTTCAGTCGATGAAGAATCGCTTCAACATCGTGGCTGTGGCCAGTCCTTCGGCAGACAGTGGAGTCAGCGCTCCCAAACAGGGAGCATGGAAGCACACGGCCTTCGGTTCCCACTTCGATACATTCTATTCCGACCGCTATCTGACTACCAGCCGGGTAAAAGCAATAAACGACGCATTGGCAGGCATCCCTTATGAACATATCATTATCTTAGCCAATACGGAACAATACGGTGGGGGCGGTATCTACAATGCTTTCACACTGACCACCGCACACCATCCCAATTTCCGTCCGGTAGTGGTACATGAGTTCGGTCATAGTTTTGGTGGCTTGGCCGACGAATATTTTTATGATGAAGACGTCATGAACGGACTCTATCCTCTCAACATTGAACCATGGGAGCAGAACATTACCACCCGCATCAACTTTGCCTCTAAATGGGAAGATATGCTCACCAAAGCTACTCCTGTTCCGACTCCGGTAGCAAATAAGGCCAAATATCCCATAGGCGTATACGAAGGAGGAGGCTACTCAGCCAAAGGTATTTATCGCCCGGCATTCGACTGCCGCATGCGTACCAACGAATATCCTACCTTCTGTCCGGTTTGCCAAAGAGCTATCCAACGGATCATAGAGTTTTACACAGGTAAATAACCTGAACTTAATATAGGAGTAGTGATGGAACTATCGTCTTGCACGCCAGCCAAACAGAATTAGAGAACCAACTTCCAACCGGTCAACAGGTGTATTGAACTTTAGCCCCTAAGACCGTAAGTCTGATCACTACTCCTATATTATCTACTGTTCATTCGCCTCTACAATGCCTCCACTTTCCTTATTCCGGCTATCTCATTTCAATCCACACCTCGCAATAATCCTCCCCTGCGTAATCCAATCGCACCGAGAACAGTAAACCGCTCTTCCTCTGAATCCATACAGATATTGTATACACAACTCTGAATAAGGCCTACGAATGAGATGATTCTACAAATACATGGCTCTACGAATAATATAGTTCCTATAAATACATAGCTTTACGAATGGTATAGTCCCTACGAATAACACAGCACTACGAGAACCTCTGCAGCCCCCAAACAAACCCATAAAAAAAAGCCGTCTGATTATCCTCAGACGGCTTTTTCTATGTGTAGAGTCAACTTATTCGCGAGCTCTCGCAGAATAGTTAATTTTCAGTGCATAAGCTTGACGAAGAGCCTGTTTAATATCGGTAACGATACCCATCTTAGTATCCTGGTCAATTTTCAAAGACACAGTCATAAAGGGTTGGTCTTCCTCTTTCATACTTGAGCGCTCGTTAGTCACGTAAGCCTGAATCTCGTCAACTTCAGCATAAGCATCATTCAACTGGATACGGCTTTCAGACCCCAGTTTTTTACGAAATTCTGCTGTCGGTTTACCTACGTAGATAAACGTAACCAAAGATTTCTTTTCAAGCTTTTCCAACTCAGTACCTTGCGGAATCTTAAACTCAACCTTCAATGAAACTTCACGCATTGTTGTTACAATCATAAAGAAGAACAACAATGTAAAGATCAAGTCAGGCAGTGAAGAAGTATTCAGCGTAGGCATCCCGCGCTTACCTGTTTTATTAAATTTTCCCATTAATTATTCTTTTTTACTCCTTTAGGTTCAGCCTCAGATATCTTCTGAGGAAAAATATCACGAATAGCCTTCTGCTGATCTTCATTTAAATCAGCATAATTCTTCTGCCACTTTTCCTGAGCCAATTCATCTCTTAACTCGTTATAAGCAGCAACCAGCTCATTCTGAACATCAAAATAGGCCTGATAAGAAGATCCACGGTCACTCTGCAAAGAGATTACATGATTCTCCGTAACCATGACATTACCAAAGAAAGGCACATCTTTAGCGTGTTTTTCCGGTAATTTTTCATCGTTATATGGATTGGCAATGAACTCTTTGGCTTTTTCTCTCAATTGCTTCACATCAACAATTTCGCCACCGCACATCAGCTGATTCTGAAAGTTCAGAAAAATCTGCAAAACGTTACGGTCCTTAACAACTACGTCATTATCAACCTGATCCTTTTCAGGAGGTGGGGGCAACTGTCTTGCCAGACCACGGTCAGTATCCATAGATGTCGTAATCAAGAAGAAGATAAGCAATAAGAAAGCAATATCCGCTGTTGAACTTGAATTAATCTCAGGAACTTTTCTATTTCCTTTTGCCATTGTAGTTACTGTATTTTATTGAGTTTCCTCAATTAGTTATGATAATTTCTTTTTGATACTACTTCCGATGATAGCAAGAACTGTTACCAACATTAAGAAATAGATACTATAAAGGAACATATCAGTCAGTTTTAACCAGAAAGGAACGTTATCAGTTCCCTCATATCCTTGAATGGTCAGTGTTTCACCACTACCCATAGACCATGCTACGACCAATACAAGAACCAGAAGAATAAGTCCGAGCAATGATCTGATAGCACCTTTAGGGTTATCTTTCAAAGCAGAACCGAACTGGAAGATAGCAGCAACCACAGTTGCAACTACAGCAATGCCAAACAGACCATACATCAAGTACAGCAAGGCATCTGTGTTTGCGGGATTATCCATGTCGTATACAATTGGAGTTTCCATTTGTCCACCGAAGTAGAACAAGCCCAATACGATCACGATAAGAGCAAACATCGCGTACAGTACGTAATACGATACTTTATATGTTAACTTACTCATCTCAGATTATTTTTTGTATTTCAAGTTATATTTGATTACCATGTCAAGCAAAGAGATAGAAGAATCTTCCATTTCGCTTGTAAGAGCTTCGATTTTAGCAAGGATGTAGTTATAGAATACCTGAAGGATCAAAGCTACAACCAAACCGAAGATAGTAGTAATCAAGGCAACCTTCATACCACCGGCAACAACTGTCGGAGAGATATCACCCTGCTGCTGAATCTTATCGAACGCCATAACCATACCTACTACAGTACCCAAGAATCCTAATGACGGAGCCATTGCGATAAACAGTGTGATCCAAGAACATCCTTTTTCAAGGTAACCGGCCTGAACACCACCATAAGATACTACTGATTTTTCAACAACATCGATACCCTGGTCGATTCTCATCAAACCCTGATAGTAGATAGAAGCAACAGGACCTCTTGTGTTACGAGCGATGTCTTTTGCAGCTTCAACATCACCTTTTTCCAGAGCTGCTTCGATAGAAGACATAAATTTCTTAGTGTTGATTTCAGCCAAGCTCAAGTAAATGATACGTTCAATACAGAAAGCCAAACCAATAACCAATGCGATAGCAACCAAACTCATGAAAGATGCAGTACCTTCGATGAATTTTACTTTAATTTCTTTGTGGATACCACCTTCTTCAGCGCCAGCAAGAGGGCAGAAGCTTCAGCAGCCTCAGCTACAGCATCAGCAACCGGTTTGTCTGCTGCAGGAGCAGCTTGTTCGGTAGCAGCAGCATCCTGAGCCTGAACGAGTTGAGTTGAGCCAAATGTTAAGACTCCCATCACAGCAACAATTGCAAATAACTTTTTCATTGTGTGTCTAATTTTTAAGATTAATTAATTAAATTATTATTATTGTATTTACTTATCGTCTCTTGTTTATACTTCCTGCGGAGAGAGCGGGATTCGAACCCGCGATACACTTTTGGCGTATACACGCTTTCCAGGCGTGCCTCTTCAACCACTCGAGCATCTCTCCAATTGGCGCTTTCTTCAAATCGGGTGCAAATTACAAAAAAAATGCGAACCACAAGCGTTTTCAGCTACAAATGTATTCTTTTTTTTCTTCTTCTGCAGCATTATCCTTCTTTTATCTTTAATAAATCAACTAAATTAATAAAATTTAAAATCTTGTGGAGCTTATTTGAGCATTCCAAACACTTTTAATGCGCTAACAGCGGTCAATTCCGCAACTTTTTCCGGATCTTCGTTATATATTTCGGCAACTTTTATTAATGTATCTTTCACATTCGCACTCTCATTTCTCTTTCCACGATTAGGAACCGGAGTGAGGTAAGGCGAATCGGTTTCCAATACGATACGTTCCAACGGAACAGACTTCAATGTCTCCGGCAACGTTGACTTTTTGAAAGTCACCACACCGTTTATACCGATCTTAAATCCCGGAAACTCCATCATCCGGACAGCTTCACCGGGAGTTCCCGTAAAACTATGAAAGATTCCGGTCAGTCCACTATTTTTATAAGGTTGTAATACCTTATATATATAATCGAAAGCTTCGCGGCAATGAATCACTATGGGCAATTGATAATGAAGGGCCCATTGCACTTGTTTTTCAAAAGCAATCAACTGTTCTTTCAGCCAGGTTTTATCCCAGTAAAGATCAATTCCAATCTCGCCCACAGCAACGAACCGGCCGGAAGTTTCCAGATTTGCGGCAACGATTTCAAGCTCTTTTTCATAGGACTCGTTCACGGAGGTAGGGTGCAATCCGATCATCGGAAAGCAAAAGTCCCGATAGGTATCACAAACCGACAGCATGGGTTCAATCGTCGTACTATCTATGTTAGGCATAAAGATATGCGTCACACCGGCAACACGGGCACGTTCCATAACGAAAGGTAAATCTTCGGCAAACTCTTCCAGAAAAAGATGGGAATGTGAATCGACAAGCATATTTTAAAGAATCTCCTTATTCTGTTTTTCTCCGGTCCGATAATAATAAATCAGACCATAATCACGACATTTTTCCAAGCGTTTCTCATTGGGCGATACATCCTGGAATTTGGCTTCCACCTGATTCCAGATATCCAGAATCAACCGGTCGGCTTGCACACGCATGGATGCAAGTTGCTCTAAACTACGATTGGTGAGAGACTGAAGGCTTTTCTGTTTTTCATATCCTTCCATGAATATATCATAATGCACTTTCACTTTAGCAATCGTGGGGTTATAAATCGGAATACCGCCTTGAGAGGTGCGTTTCCGCTCCCCTTCTATAATTTTTTGTCCCCACTCGGCCAGAGACGCTTCACTACTTAAATCGGGTACACTGAAATTATCTACGGGCAAGCCATACAAAGCCTTATGAGATTCTTTGATTTCCATACGAATCACAGCCAAATTCAAGACTTGTATGAAGTGAGAAATATAAAGCCGGGCCGTTTTTACATTCGCCTGGTGTTTCTTACTGTTCCTGCTTTGCTCTCCGTAACAGTGTACATAATAAGAATGCGCCGTTTCAAATTTAGACAGAAATATACGGGCTTCTCCCAATGTCTTGAGTGAAACAGGCAAATCATAGACATCACACATATCGCCCTTCACGACCGCTGTTTTCAGCGCCCGTATCCTGGCTTGATCTGTATTTGGCAAACGTCTATAGGGCATCTCGATATTACATCTCGCGGTACATTAAATGCTTCATCAACTTTTTCAGCTCACTCTTCTTATCCTCAATGACAGACACGGCGCCCAGACTTGTCATCGCACGAGTGTAATACTCACGCATCTTGTTTTCGCAAACAGCCTTGATGCCAATCTGAGTGTACAATTCGGTCACAGCACTGATTTTTTCTTCGGGACAGAATGAAGTTGCACTTAACCAATGATTTAATCCCTCCAACTGATCCCGGTCGGCACGTTCCAGTGCTTTAATCAGCATATACGTCTTTTTATTGCATAGAATGTCTCCACCGATGTTTTTACCAAACACAGCAGGATCACCATATACATCCAGCAAATCATCCTGCAATTGGAAGGCTACTCCGATCTGCATGCCAAAATCATACAGATTTTCGGCATCCTCAGGAGAAGCTCCACCTAAAATAGCTCCGATTTTCAAACTGGCAGCCAACAAAACCGCCGTTTTCAAACGGATCATTTCCAGATACTCCTCTTCCTTTACATCCTCACGGGACTCAAAATTCATATCCATTTGCTGCCCCTCACAAATTTCAAGTGCTGTCAGGCTGAACAAATCCATCACTTCTTTGAGGTGTTCCGATGAACTGGCAGCCATATACTGATAGGCCAGCACCAGCATAGCGTCTCCTGACAAAATCGCAGTATTGTCATTCCATACTTTATGGACAGTTGTCTTGCCGCGGCGCATATCAGCCCGATCCATCAAATCGTCATGCAAAAGAGTATAGTTATGATAAACTTCAATAGCCGTAGCAGGGTCATAAATAGAGGACACATCCTCCTTGTAGAGGTTGTATGCCATTAGCATAAGAACCGGCCGAATACGTTTCCCTCCCATGGAAAGAACATATTTAATAGGGTCATACAAACCTGCCGGAGTACGTGTAAACTGGATATCTGAAATGTGAGAATTGATCTTATCGAGAAGCTGAAATGCTGTATACATAATAAATAAATTATAAAAAGAGAGATTGAATGAAAAGAGGCTGCTTGGACGGCAGCCTCTCTTCTTATACTATACAATGATTATTGCAGTCTGAATCGTACAGGTAATGTAAACCGACAACGAACCGGTTTACCTCTCTGCATACCCGGCTTCCACTTAGGCATGGTCTTAACCACACGAAGAGCTTCTTTATCAAGGTAGGGGTCAACGCTCTTTACAACTTTAATATCACCTATGCTACCGTCACGTTCAACAACGAACTGGAGGACAACCTGTCCCTGAGTACCGTTTTCCTGAGCGATCGGCGGATATTTGATATTCTTGTACAGGAACTGGAGACAAGCAGGCATACCACCCGGGAATTCAGGTGCATTTTCTACTACTTCAAAAATCTCTTGTTCCGAGGGTTCTTCTTCTTTTACCTCAACCGGTACATATTTTACTTCCACTTTCTGTCCGGTATCCTCTGTTGAAGCAATGGCTGTTTCTTGTACATCAGCCTCGTCATCAACAATCTTCAGGATTTCAGCCTGTTTGGGAACCTCGACAGGAGGTGGGGCCGGTTTTTCTTCCTGTTGTGTGATAGGAATCATTTCCTCTTCAAACTCAATCTGGGCTACCGCCTGGCTTGTATCGATCTTTATATCACGCTCCGTCCATTCGAACGCAACGAATATAAAGGCGAGCACCACCACGTAACCGATCAGCAGCCACTGGGTTTTCTTACCTTCGAGGTCTGCTTTGGGCGATTTTTTTACTTCCATAAAATTAGTATATAAAAATTGGTGTTCTTCTGGTTTTTAAGCTGTTATTGCTTTTGTGGCACAAATATAACGCAGATATTTTAAAAATACAGTATATTTGGCGAAAAAATTTAGATAATACGTTAAAAAAGGGAGTAAACCTGCTGCATAACATAATGAAAAAGATAACAATTGCAATTGATGGCTTTTCCTCGTGCGGGAAAAGCACCATGGCTAAAGATTTAGCCAAAGAAATAGGATACATCTACATCGACAGTGGAGCGATGTATCGTGCCGTTACATTATATAGTATAGAAAATGGCATCTTTCACGGTGATACAATCGATACGGATGAATTAAAACGACGTATCGGCGACATCCACATCTCTTTCCGGATCGATCCGGAGACAGGACGCCCCAACACTTACTTAAATGGAGTGAATGTAGAGAACAAAATCCGCACAATGGAGGTTTCTTCTAAAGTAAGCCCGATCAGTGCACTCGGTTTTGTCCGGGAAGCGATGGTGGCTCAGCAACAGGAAATGGGAAAAGCCAAGGGTATTGTTATGGATGGTCGTGACATCGGGACGACCGTATTCCCGGATGCAGAATTAAAAATATTCGTAACCGCCTCCGCCGAAATTCGTGCCCAACGCCGCTATGACGAACTGAAAGCCAAGGGTCAGGAAACCGGCTTCGAAGAGATACTGGAAAATGTGAAGCAACGTGACCACATCGATCAGACACGTGAAGTCAGCCCATTGAAGAAAGCCGACGATGCTTTGCTATTAGACAACAGCCATCTCACCATCGCCGAGCAAAAAGAGTGGCTGATGGCAGAATATCAGAAAGCGATAAAAGCATAAAAACAAAAGGGTGTAACCATCCGCCTGTTAGGGTGTAGCCATCCTAAAGAAAGGGTGTAGCCATCCGGTCAGTATGGCTACACCCTTTCTTAATCATACATTTGTAATCATTATGGTAAAAGTAGAAATAGATGAAGGTTCCGGTTTTTGCTTTGGAGTGGTCACAGCTATCCACAAAGCCGAAGAGGAACTCGCAAAAGGGGTAACACTCTATTGCCTGGGAGACATTGTACACAACAGCCGTGAAGTGGAACGCCTGAAAGAGATGGGGCTGATTACCATCAATCATGAAGAGTTCAAACAACTCCATAACGCCAAAGTGCTTTTGCGTGCCCATGGCGAACCACCCGAAACCTATATCATTGCCAAAGAAAATAATATCGAAATCATCGATGCCACGTGTCCGGTGGTACTCCGCCTGCAAAAACGAATCAAACAAGAGTATATGCAGGAGGACCTCGACGAAAAACAAATCGTAATTTACGGAAAGAACGGACATGCGGAAGTCTTAGGTTTGGTAGGGCAGACAACCGGCAAAGCTATTGTGATAGAAAAGCTCGACGAGGCTCGCCGGCTGGATTTCAGCAAAAGCATACGCCTGTACTCGCAGACAACCAAATCACTGGATGAATTCTGGGAAATCGTGGAATATATCAAGGAGCACATCTCTCCCGACGTAACTTTTGAGTACTACGATACCATTTGCCGCCAAGTGGCCAACCGTATGCCCAACCTGCGAAAGTTTGCCGCATCACACGATTTGATCTTCTTCGTCAGTGGTAAAAAAAGTTCAAATGGCAAAATGTTATTCGAAGAATGCAAAAAAGTCAACCCGAATTCACATTTGATAGACAGTGCCGACGAAATTGACGACTCTTTACTACCCTGTGTCAATTCTATCGGTGTATGCGGGGCTACATCGACTCCTAAATGGCTGATGGAAGAAATCTCTGAAGCTATAAAGGCACAGATTAAAAGACAATGAATTAACGTTATTTAATCATACAGGGCACTCCTTTTTGTTATCTTTGCAACGTCAATTAAAAAACATGATTGTTATGGGAACAGTTAAGTGTGTTGGTATTTTAACTTCCGGTGGTGATGCACCGGGAATGAACGCTGCTATTCGTGCAGTAACGCGTGCAGCAATCTACAACGGACTGCAAGTAAAAGGTATATATAGAGGATACAGAGGCTTGGTGACAGGAGAGATCAAGGAGTTTAAGAGCCAGAATGTAAGTAACATCATTCAACTGGGAGGAACGATCCTGAAGACAGCACGTTGCAAAGAGTTTACAACTCCCGAAGGACGTAAAATGGCATACGACAATATGGTGAAAGAAGGAATCGATGCCCTTGTAGTGATCGGTGGCGACGGTTCGCTGACCGGAGCACGCATCTTTGCACAAGAGTATGACATTCCATGCATCGGACTTCCGGGAACCATCGACAATGACCTTTACGGCACCGACACGACCATCGGATACGATACGGCGCTGAACACTATTTTGGATGCTGTCGACAAAATCCGTGACACGGCCACTTCTCACGAACGTCTGTTCTTCGTTGAAGTGATGGGACGTGATGCCGGTTTCCTGGCATTGAACGGTGCGATTGCTTCCGGAGCAGAAGCTGCCATCATCCCCGAATTCAGTACAGAAGTCGACCAATTGGAAGAATTTATAAAGAGCGGTTTCCGTAAATCAAAGAACAGCAGTATCGTACTGGTAGCCGAAAGCGAACTCACCGGAGGAGCTATGCATTATGCCGAACGCGTGAAAAACGAATACCCTCAATACGACGTCCGTGTCACCATTTTAGGGCACTTGCAGCGCGGGGGTAGTCCGACGGCACACGACCGTATTTTGGCCAGCCGTCTAGGCGCAGCCGCTATCGACGCTATTATGGAAGATCAACGAAATGTCATGATTGGCATTGAACACGACGAGATTGTATACGTTCCGTTCAGTAAAGCCATCAAGAATGATAAACCTGTCAAGAGAGATCTCGTCAATGTATTGAGAGAACTGTCTATTTGATAGCAGTACAACAGTAATAAGATAAACGGTGGACGGTAAACATACATGTTTATGGTTCACCGTTTATCATTTATCGGCAAGAAGCCCTTTTCCGACAAAATCCGTTCCGTCTCTTCCCATAGCTGTGCCCTTCGGTCAGGACGGGTATATTTTTCCGGTAGAAGACGACAATGATTATTCAAATTAAACGTTGCCGTCCGTCCCTCCACTTCCGCATCGAGCAATAATCCGATTGCAGTAGCTGCTCCCTGGAGGGGAGTACGTATAAAAGGACGGAAAAAAATGTCTGTCAGCGGATCGAACCACTGGTCCATCCGTATGATATTGGTAGACACAATGCCCGGATCGGCCGCATTGACAGTAATCCCGCGTGCCCGAAGACGTTCAGCCAGTTCAATGGTAAAAAGCAACAAAGCAAGCTTGGTATTGCTATAGATAGGAATACGCCAGAAACTTCCCTTTCTCCCCCAAAGAAAAAAATCCGGGAAATCCAGTTTACCGATTGCATAGGTACAAGACACCATATTGACAATGCGGGTTCCCTCTCCCATCAAGGGAAGCAAAAGACGCGTCAAAAGATAAGGACCTACATAATTTACACTGACCGTCCGCTCTAAACCATCTTCCGTAATGTGCAATCCGGTTTCCATGGTCCCGGCGTTATTCATCAACAAAGCGACAGGAGTCTTTTGCCGTAACATCCGGTCGGCAAAAGCCCTCACCGAAGCCAGTGAAGCAAGGTCGATCTGCCATACCTCTATCTTTTCATTTCCCGTTTCTTTCACCAACTCCCGGCATTTGGTTTCAGCTTTTGACGATGAATAGCAGGCCATAATTACATCATACCCCGCACAAGCCACGGCACGGGTAATCTCCGTTCCCATCCCGCCGTCGGCACCGGTAATAACAGCAAGTTTACGTTCCATCATTTATTCTCCAACTGTTCTATTTCTTTTTTCAGGCAAAGAGGAAGTTCTTCTGTCAGATGCTGATGGCAAGCCATTTCGATCGTGTACATCCTCCCAATGCAATAATTACTATGACCGCAATTACAGCGTGCTTTCTCTTCCCGACGCATCCGATTGACAAACCCCGGTTCGTTGAGTAAAGCACGTGCCATCTGCACGGCTTCGAACCCTTCGTTCAGCACTTCATCTATTTTCTCACGGGAAACAAGTCCGCCGACATAGATCAAAGGAATTTTAATTTCCGAACGAAACTTCAGAGCATCTTCCAGAAAATAGGCTTCTTTGAAAGGAACAGTCGGTATCATCATCCTCCCCGCCAATTTGACGCCGAACTTCAACCACCAACAATCCATATAATGTGTCAGGGTCTTGATAGGCATGGCCCCACGCATGACGTACATAGGGCTTTACTGACAAATCCTCCGCTCAAAACCAACGCATGAGCCCCAAAGATTCGAGTCGCCTGGCTACCTCGAGCGTCTCTTCTATTTCCATTCCGCCCCGAAAGCCATCACGCATATTCATCTTCACAAATACTGCCAGATCCTTACCGGCCGCCTTCATCACCTCGTTCATCACCATCGTCATGAAACGCATCCTATTCTCCAACGATCCTCCGTATTCATCTTTCCGGTGATTGGTATAAGGCGACAGAAACTGACTGATCAGATAGCCGTGTCCCGCATGTACCTCGACGGCATCAAAACCGGCTTCGCGAGCCAGGCAGACAGCACTCCCGTAAGCTTTTGCCATCTCCGGCAACTCTTCGCGTTTCATCCCCGCACCCAAGTAGGCGAATAAATATTGAAACCTGACGAAGCAGAAATTGGGGTAACTCCGCAAATACTCTTATGAGACATATTGCCGCAATGCCCTATCTGTATGCTGGCGGCACCTTCGGCATGAATAGCGGCAGTCACTTCACGCAAACCGGGAATAATTTCCGGACGGAGCCACAATTGCCGTGGAAACGACAGTCCGCTGCGTGTTACCGAAGCATAGGCAATGGTAGTCATTCCACGCCTCCGGCCACAGAACGATGGTAATCGAGTAACATGGGGAAGGAGCATTTCCCGGGCACATGCCTTCAAAAGCCGAACGGATGGTACGGTTACGCAAAGTGAGCGGTCCGATGGTAACCGGCGTGAAAAGCTTAGAAGCAGAATGTGTGTTCATAAGTACTGTGTGTTTTAATATAAGAAAGGAAAAATTCGTTTCTTCGATCCGACCTGCGTCCCAAACTCTTCCCGATAGCGATGCCAGATAGCATCTGCTCTCGGAACAAGATTGGCAACAGTCCACCAGGCAAAAATACATCCGGACAAAGACCAAGTGAGAATAGCCCAACCTACCCACTCTACAATTTCACCCAAATAATTGGCAGAGGTCACATACCGATACATGCCTCTTTGAGGAAGGTAATGACGGGTATCTCCGGGAGCACGCAGATGACGGATGACTGAATCCGAATGCCAGTTGATCCCCATTCCGGCAAAAAATAAAAGAGTTCCTATCCAAAAGCAAGGAGTCAGCAACCATCCGGGTGTATAATAGTCCGAGGGAGCAAGATAGAATATCCATTCTCCCTGCATCAGTCCGTTGAGAATATTAAAGATCACTCCCATCAAAAGAATGAGTACCGGCATCTTGCTCTTTCCTTTCATCAGGAAAGGAAAAACAAAAGCCCTTTGGAAGTAATGTAGTTGGAAAAAAAGAAAGAAAGTGAGTTCGACAGGTAAAAAACGTCGGTCGGAATGCCACCACAACCATCCCATAACCAGAAAGACAGGAGCTTCCATCAGAATCCAGGCTATCTTATTATTCACCGAGATTCCCCAGGAACGGCTGCGAAACATGCCATATCCCGCCCTGACAAAATAAAGGGCTATGAATACGACCAAAGCCATCAGGCCCATTACTAAAAGAAGCAGATTAAAGCTTTCTATACTCATATCCAAGATTTTATACAAGGACAAAGTTAAAAGAAAAACTTTAAAGGGACAAATAGTTTACGAAAATAAAGCAAGCGTATCACAAAAGTCTGTTCTACCACAGATTGGCAGACGGTACAAACATAGAACTGACAGATAATCAATCAATGCCGGTGCCGGTCTGTGCAATCTGTAAATCTGTGGTGAACTTCTGACTTCAAGCTTCTCTTTTACCGTTTCTTTAACGGTACATATTGTTCTTCTTCCAACACATTTTTATAAGCCGGACGAATGATACGTTTACCTTCAAAATTCAACTCTTCGTTGCGATGGGCACACCAACCCACGATACGCGCCATGGCAAACAAGGGGGTATAGATTTCCTGCGGCAGGCCAATCATCTCATAAACAAAACCGGAATAAAAATCAACGTTGCTGGATACTGTTTTCCCATTATTCTTAATCTTACCGAAAGTAGCGATAGCACGTTCTTCCAAAAGTTCAAGAAAAGCAAACTCCCGTTCACGACCTTCTCGTGTGCCAAGTCACGTGCAAGTTCCTTCAGCAACACAGCTCGCGGATCGGAAATGGTATATACGGCATGCCCGATGCCATATATCAATCCGGTCTTATTGTAAACCTCCTTATTCAACATACGGGTAAAGTAAGTATCGATTTCGTCTACATTGGTCCAGTCCTGAATATTTTCCTGTAAATGATGGAACATATCGGCTACCTGAATATTGGCTCCTCCGTGAAGCGGGCCTTTCAGCGACCCGATGCCTGCGGCAATGGCCGAGTATGTATCTGTACCGGTAGACGAAGTTACCCGACAGTAAACGTAGAGTTGTTACCTCCTCCGTGCTCTGCCTGAAGCACCAACAAAAGGTCGAGTGTACGCGCATCCAGCTCGGTATAATCGCGTTTCAGCATATAGAGAAAGTTTTCGGCAATCGACAGATTCTCCTGCGGATGACGAATGTGTAACGAACGCCCGAAGGTGGCATGACGCAACATGTTAAAAGCATAAGCAATAATGGTCGGGAATTTCGAGATCAGATCGATGCTCTGACGCATTAGGTTGTCACGTGAAGTATCATCCGGATTAGGATCGAAACGATACATCTCGAGTACGCTGCGCGCTAGAATATTCATAATATTGTTTCCTTCAAGTTCAATGATATTCATCTTGGTCTTCTGCTCCAAAGGCATATTATCATTGATCAGCTCGCGAAACGAAGCCAGTTCTTCCTTATCGGGCAAACTGCCGGATAACAGCAGGTAGGCCACCTCTTCAAATCCGAAACGTTTTTCTTTTAAAATGGCGTGGGCTAAATCTTCCAGGTCATATCCACGGTAAAACAACTTTCCCGGGATCGGCTTCAGACCACCTCCGGGGATTCGTTCGTATCCTACGACATTACCAATCTTGGTCAATCCGACCAATACACCTGTACCGTCTTCATTGCGAAGCCCCCGTTTAACGTCAAATTTTGGAAACAATTCGTTATCAATCCGGGTACAATCCTTCATTGCCTCGGAGAGTTTATAAATCAAATATTCTTTTTTCATGTCCTGAAGGTATTAATTTTTAATTCGGTTAATGATTTCCCGGGTAAATTCCGAAGTAGAGAGCGGCTGGCCTTTGTGCATGAAACGTGCCAGGTCATTAGTGGCTTTCCCCTCGGCAAAACTGGCTTCAAGCGCCTCGACGATAAGATCGGCGGGTTCTTGCCAGCCTATATATTCAAGCATCATAACGGCCGAAAGTATCAGTGAACAGGGATTCACCACATTCTTTCCGGCAATATTGGGGGCTGTCCCATGAGTGGCCTCAAAGATGGCGTGTCCGGAATCATAATTGATATTGGCTCCCGGTGCAATACCAATGCCACCTACCATCGCAGCCAGTTGGTCGGAAATATAGTCTCCGTTCAGATTCAGAGTGGCAATGACCGAATATTCTTCAGGAATCAAAAGAGTGTTCTGCAAAAAGGCATCGGCTATACAGTCTTTGATCACCAGTTTACCTGAGGCAAGAGCATCTGCAAACTCCCGCTCAGCCAATTCGTACCCCCACTTCTTAAAACCTCCTTCTGTGAATTTCATGATATTACCTTTGTGCACCAAGGTGACCGAGGGCAATTCATGCTGCAACGCATAACGGCAGGCAGCGCGTACCAGACGCTCCGTCCCCTCACGCGAAACCGGTTTCACACCAAAAGAAGAGGTTTCGGGGAAACGTACTTTACTGACTCCCATCTCTTCGTGCAAGAACCGGTAGAACTTCTTAGCTTCCGGAGTGCCTGCTTCCCATTCGATACCGGCATAGATATCTTCCGTATTCTCACGAAAGATGTACATATTCACCTTTTCGGGCTCTTTGACCGGAGACACCACTCCGCGGAACCAACGTACCGGACGCAGGCAGACATATAAATCGAGTGTCTGGCGCAAAGCCACGTTCAACGAACGTATTCCTCCTCCTACCGGAGTAGTCAACGGTCCTTTGATGCCTATCAGATACTCCTTGAAAACCTCCATCGTTTCGTCCGGCAACCACGAACCGGTAGCCCGGAAAGCACGTTCACCGGCCAGTACTTCTTTCCATTCGATACGCCGGGCACCACCATACGACATGTCTACCGCCGCATCTACTATCGCCTGCATGGCCGGAGTTATTTCCGCTCCTACTCCATCTCCCGTTATAAAAGGTATTGTCGGTACATCCGGCACTGACAATACTCCATTTTGCTGTTTGGTAATTTTACTCATCTATTTATCTTTTTATATACTCCTCCAATCGTGTTCCGAAGTAAAGGTTCGTTGGTTTAGAACCAACACTCCTTACCTTTTAAACTAAAGACCCGTTGGTTTTAAACCTAAGTCCTATTGATTTTCAAACCTAAAAGCGGGCCGCTGAAAGCCTCCTGAAGGCTATTTTGCATTCAAAGCAGAACCGGCACGGAACCAGCCGATCTGTTGTTCATTGTAAGTATGTTGTACAGCAAACCGTTCTTCCGTACCATCTTCGTGGTGCAATATCACCTCCAGATTGCGTCCGGGTGAAAACTCTTTCAATCCGACTACCGAGATCAAATCGTGCTCACGAATCCGGTCATAATCGGCCTTGTCTGCAAATGTAACAGCCAGCATACCTTGCTTTTTCAGATTAGTCTCATGGATACGAGCAAAACTCTTAGCCAGGATCACCTTTACATGAAGGAAACGCGGTTCCATAGCGGCATGCTCACGACTGGAACCTTCACCGTAATTTTCTTCGGCCACAACGATGGAAGAGATACCGTCCACCTTATACTGTTTAGCCGTACCCGAAACAGTTTCATAGGTATTGGTCAAACGATTCCATACCTTATTCGTTTCGCCATTGAAAGCATTCACCGCTCCCATCAGCATATTATCAGATATATTCTCCAGATGCCCCCGGAACCGAAGCCAGGGACCCGCCATCGAAATATGGTCTGTCGTACACTTACCCTGTGCTTTGATAAGCAGCGGCATATTGAGAAAATCATTGCCATCCCACGCGGGGAAAGGAGTCAACAACTGCAACCGTTGAGAATCGGGAGCCACTCTGATCTCGTTTTTCTCACCGCCGGGAGCCTGATAACCCTGATTACCGGCTACAAATCCGGCTGATGGAAGTTCGTCACCTTGAGGTTCACTGAGTTTCACCTTTTCACCGTCATGATTCACCAAACGGTCTTTCAGCGGATTGAAACAAAGGTCTCCGGCAATAGTCAATGCCAAAACAATTTCAGGAGAAGCCACAAAAGCAAAAGTATTCGGATTACCGTCGGCACGTTTGGCAAAATTACGGTTAAAGGAAGTCACTATCGAATTTTTACGGGTCGGATCGTCCGTATGGCGTTTCCACTGTCCGATACAGGGACCACAGGCATTAGCCATAATCGTAGCTCCCATCTTTTCGAACACATCCATCATGCCGTCACGCTCGGCCGTAGCACGAATCTGTTCGGATCCCGGATTCACAATCAGCGGTGCCGCCACTCCCAGATTCTTTTCATTCACCTGCCGGGCAACAGAAGCGGCACGGCTGATATCCTGATAAGAAGAGTTGGTACAAGATCCTATCAACCCCACTTCCATCTTCCGGGGATAACCGTTTGTTACCACTTTCTCTGCAAACTCTGAAATAGGAGTAGCAGCGTCCGGAGTAAACGGACCATTAATATAAGGTTCCAGTTCGGAAAGGTTTATCTCAATAACCCGGTCATAAAAATCGTCCGGTCGTGCCATCACTTCGTCATCTGCACGCAAGTCGGCAGCTACACTGTCAGCCATCGCAGCTACTTCTTCACGTCCGGTTGCTTTCAGATAAACAGCCATCCGTTCATCATACGGGAATAGTGAAGTGGTTGCCCCCACTTCGGCACCCATATTGCAGATGGTGGCCTTTCCTGTAGCCGATAGCGAAGCTGTACCCGGGCCAAAATATTCGATAATGGCATTCGTCCCACCCTTCACGGTCAAGATGCCCGCCAGTTTCAGTATCACGTCTTTCGGAGCTGTCCATCCGTTCAACTCGCCTGTCAAACGGACTCCAATCAGTTTTGGCATCTTAAGTTCCCACTCCATACCTGTCATTACATCCACAGCATCGGCTCCGCCTACACCGATAGCTACCATTCCGAGACCTCCTGCATTGGGAGTATGTGAGTCTGTACCGACCATCATCCCACCCGGAAAAGCATAATTTTCAAGTACTACCTGGTGAATGATACCCGCCCCGGTTTCCAGAAACCGATGCCATAACGGGAAGAGACATCACGCAGAAAATCGTACACCTCCCGATTGGTTTGTGTAGCAGTTTCAATATCGCGTTCAGCCCCGATAAGCTTGTATCAGGTGGTCGCAATGAACCGTGGAAGGTACTGCCACCGCTTCTTTACCCGCATTCATAAATTGCAACAGAGCCATCTGAGCAGTAGCATCCTGCATAGCAACGCGGTCCGGGCGAAAGTTGACATAGTCTTCACCCCTTTCATAATTTTTAAATCCGCCACATTATACAAATGTGTATACAAAATCTTTTCAGCCAACGTCAAAGGACGTTTCAAGGCTGCACGAACATGCTCCATTTTCCCTTTATAGGAAGCATAGAAGCTCTTCAACATATTCAAATCATATACCATAACAATTTCGGTTTTATCTGTTCTTCTATTTATTATAACCAATAATATGAAAGAAAGGTTTAACAAATTGAAATGTTTATTCCAACCCGGAAACAGAATTGTTATCTTTGCGGGAAATTTTGTGAGAAGCTATAAGTATAGCTGCTACAAATCAGATGCTACAAGCTACAAGTGACTGTGACAGGTTCTGCATAATTTTCGTAATTTGTAGTCATTCCATAACTATAGTTCTTAGCATATAACTTACAGCCAATCAAGATGAATGATAATAAAATAAAGTCTTCTTCTCCACTCAGTGATCTTCAGCATCAGCAACTTTTGCTACGCATGGAATATGAATACGAGAAAGAAGAATTCCGCCGGCAGACAGAGACGATGGGCATTGCACGGAAAGTAAAACGAGGGCTCTGCTGGTATCCGGTCGGGACGGGACGGAGTTTCTACAATTCACTGAACCAATTGGTCATCGAAATAGAAAGGAAAGAAGATAAAGACATCGAACATGTATTCGAATTCGGACGTCCGGTTTGCTTTTCGAACAGGGATATGACGGAAAAATACATTATTTCAATTCCATCTGTACAGTCAGTTATGCCGACGAGGAGCGTATGGTAGTAGCCGTACCCGGTGCCGGATCTCTACTTGAAATACAAGGAGCAGAACGTCTGGGAGTACAACTCTATTTTGATGAAACCTCCTATCATACCATGTTCGAAGCGCTGGAAGATGTGATTCGCGCCAAAGGTAACCGCCTTGCCGAACTACGTGATATATTGCTAAGCAAGCAACCCTCCCGCTGGAGGAAACCTATCCGGTCCGTTTCCCTTGGTTGAACAGCACTCAGGAAGCAGCAGTCAACAAAGTACTTTGCGCCAAAGACGTAGCCATCGTTCACGGTCCTCCGGGGACCGGAAAGACCACCACTCTTGTAGAAGCCATCTACGAGACCCTGCACCGCGAAAATCAAGTCCTGGTCTGTGCACAAAGCAACACGGCCGTCGACTGGATTGCCGAAAGCTGGTGGACCGCGGAGTGCCTGTATTGCGTATCGGCAATCCGAGCCGGGTAAATGACAAGATGCTTTCATTTACTTACGAACGCCGTTTCGAGGGGCATCCGGCCTATACCGAACTCTGGGGAATACGTAAGTCGATCCGGAAATGGGAAACCGGATGCGCAAAAGCAGTTACTCGGAACGGGAAGCTGCACACACCGCATCAATCATCTGAGGGAGCGTGCCACGGAGCTGGAAATACAAATCAATGAAGATCTGTTTTCGGGGCACGGGTCATCGCTTCCACATTGGTCAGCAGTAACCACCGTATCCTGACCGGCCGGCGATTTACCACACTCTTTATCGACGAGGCAGCACAAGCCCTTGAGGCTGCCTGTTGATAGCCATCCGAAAAGCAGACCGCGTCATCTTTGCCGGAGACCATTGTCAGTTGCCTCCCACAATAAAATGCATAGAAGGGCCCGGAACGGTTGGAACAAACATTAATGGAAAAGTAGCAGCCAACAAGCAGGAAACGGTCTCACTCCTGAAAGTTCAGTACCGCATGCATCAGTCTATTATGCAATTCTCCTCCGAATGGTTCTACCAAGGCGAACTACAACGCCCCCGAAGTGACCAACCGGGGATACTCGATCTGGACCTGCCCATGAGTTGGATTGACACCTCCGAAATGGAGTTCCACGAAGAATTTGTAGGAGAAAGCTTCGGCATCAATAAACCGGAAGCAAACTTATTGTTGCAAGAACTTGAAGCATACATCCGCAAAATCGGTGAGAAGCGTGTATTGGAAGAGCGTATAGACTTCGGCCTTATCTCCCTTACAAAGCGCAGGTACAGTATCTGAGAGGAAAACTCAAAGGCTGTTTATTCTTCCGCCCTTCCGTAGCCAGATCACCATCCATACAGTAGATGGTTTTCAGGGACAGGAGCGTGATGTCATTTTCATCAGCCTCGTCCGCGCTAACGAAGATGGACAAATCGGTTTTCTCAATGACTTGCGCCGAATGAACGTAGCCATCACCCGCGCCCGAATGAAACTGGTTATATTAGGAGATGCGGTCACAATGAGCAAGCATGCTTTCTATAAGAAATTGATCGGATATATCCGGCACATCAGCCAAGGACTCTGATGCCGATCTCCTTATTTCAGTCGTAACTTCTGTTTCCATTTAAAACCATAGAACAAGGGGCTGTCGGATTTTCGGACAGCCCCTTGTTCTATAGCATAAAAACGACATCAACTTATTGCTTCAAATACCAATCCTTATCTGTCGTTCCGCCGGATTGTGCCCATGAAGCAAAACGAGGATACGACTTATCAATAGCTTCCTTCTCCGTTGTACTGAATGACTCGACATCAGACAGATGAATGGCAAACGGATAATTCTGATCGGACACATAATAGATGCCTTTATCTTTATCCGACAAATCCTGCTGGGTATTGAACAGATCCATATTTTCTTTAGAGGTTGGTCCGTGATTTACCAAATGCACCTCTGTACGGTTCTTGTCCGTATTCTGATGCAAGAAGATAAAAGGATTGTAGGGTGCCACTCCGAAAGTTTCATGATCGACTGGCTGTTTAAATTTGTTCTGAATCTTAAAAGTAGAAGTCTTAGTGTTCTCTCCCGTCTCTTCAATCGCATTGGCAAACACCGAAATGGTGGCCTGCTCCAAGTCTTTGTCTAATCCTTGTTTGTCCCATCCCGACTTTCCTTCCAATATGCTGCATTCCACATTGCTTCTATCGGTATTCAACTGATAGGCAAAGCCATTCTTAAAGAGAGCTCCGGACCACATTGCCGTAAACGTATCTTCAGCGGAAAGCACCTGATTCTTGGTATTGAACTCTAATATAGAGCTATATTTCACAATTACATCGTTCAAATCGTAATCACCCTTAGAAGGCCAATTGTCTTCAAAAGCCAAAATACCTTTATAAGTCATGCGATAAGCAACCGACGCATCATCCGGATCTATCGGATCTACCGAAGGTACATCCGGAGCAATAGCTTCAATCGGATTAGACCAGATGTTAAACATCACATCATTGTAATCCTGACTGTTCCAATCTTCAAATGATAAAACTATAAAATCATTGATCTTGAATGCAGCCGTATGGGTACGACTATCCGAATTCAAGGCAGTGGTCGAATAAAACATTCCGCCTCCTTTACCAACACTGCCGGTCTTTTCACCCTGTTTCGTAAATGCATTATTACTGATAAACCAACCGATCTTGGTTCCTTTTGGAAAAGTAGTCCCTTGGTCTTCGCCATTTTCATCGATATAATGCAGCTTCACACACTCTCCGCCTTTTATGCCGACTCCGGTTTTCGTATTGGGAAAGACCACATATTTCTTAGCATTCTCTATCTGTTTTTTAGCGCTCCTTCCGGATAACAATAATATCCGAAAGCACTGTACGCAGAACTTGTACCTCCGACAAAACGTACCTTTACTTCGGCTCCCAATTCATCGTTGATGACAATGTCAGCCGATTGCCGATATTCCGGAGGACAAATTCCACCTTCCGGAATTGTTTGATTAATCGTCTGATAAAACGAAGGAGTCAATTCTATTACCCCTTCACTATCCAGATAATTAGGCCGTCCCTTCACGTTCCAACTTCCTAAAGTATAAAATCCTGAGGCACTGTCTGATACTCGCCTTCGGCACGTGTCTGAACAGACTCCTCTGCCGTATCCCAATTTATATCGGCTGTAATCGTATTCCTACAATTTTAGTCTTATACAACATCGGCACTCCGATATAAGAAGTATAGATATAAACCTCCTCCCCATAGGCCGGTACCGTCTCCTTGGCACGATATTTTCCGGTTCCATCAGTCATTCTCGTAACCTTGGGAGTGATATCAGTACGTTTCACCACCTGCCCATCGGCATCTGTCGTCAACGGATTTTCAAAATAGAGTTCAAACAAAACCTGATAATCTTTCACAGGAACATCATACTTTAGATCCAATTGGACATCCTGAGTAGTCGCAAAATCAAAAGAGTTAGGCACTCCTGATGTTTTATCGTCCGGTTTATAATGATCTTTTCATCAATACAACCTGTTACTGCATACCCTAGTAAAAAAGCACCCAGTAATGTAGCCAGCATCCCTTTCATTGTATAAATACGATTTTTCATATTGATAATATTGTTTGTTGTTTGATCAGGGCACAAAGATATATATTTAACTTGATTTATCTATCCAAACAATCTATCTATTTTTCATATTCTACAACATACCATTCTAACAACTCAGACACAAAACACTAATTAAAGCAAAATAAAAGGAGGAAACAGCAGTTTCCTCCTTTTATCATAAGTTGTATAATCTATTCAGATCAATTATTCTCCGGACGAAGTTTACGAACGGTTACAGCTGTCTGCCACATTTCGCTTTCACGCAATGCCTTCAGTTCGGCCTCCAGTTTCTCGCGATAATCCGGTTTTGAATTAGAGTCGATAGAGATCTGTGCCTCGTTACCGGTCTTTACACTATTATATAATTTCTGAACAACGGGTTTAATAGCATCGTGGAACGGGCCCATCCAGTCAAGAGCACCACGCTGAGCCGTAGTCGAGCAATTGGCATACATCCAATCCATACCATTCTTAGCAAACAGCGGCATCAATGACTGAGTTAACTCCTCAACCGTTTCGTTAAATGCCTCAGATGGAGTATGACCGTTCTCACGCAAAACCTCATACTGAGCCAACAGCAAACCTTGTATAGCTCCCATCAGCGAACCACGTTCACCTGTCAGGTCGGAAGTAGCTTCACGGACAAAGTCGTTTCAAACAGATATCCGGAACCTACGCCGATACCCAATGCGATGGTTCTCTCCATAGCTCTGCCGGTAGCATCCTGATAGATGGCATACGAAGAGTTCAGTCCGCGACCTTCAAGGAACATCGTACGGAGTGAAGTACCCGAACCCTTCGGAGCGACCATAATGACATCGATATCTTTCTGTGGAACAACACCGGTGCGATCGCTCCATGTAATTGCGAAACCGTGAGAGAAATAGAGTGCTTTCCCGGCAGTCAGGTAAGGTTTGATAGTAGGCCATACAGACATTACGGCTGCATCTGACAACAGACACATAATAATAGTACCTTTCTCGCATGCCTCTTCGATGCCGAACAGTGTTTCACCGGAACCCAGCCGTCTGCCACTGCTTTTTCATATGTTTTTCCCGGACGCTGACCAACGATTACATTGAAGCCATTATCGCGCAGGTTCAGTGATTGACCCGGTCCCTGCACACCGTAACCGATAACAGCGATTGTTTCATTCTTCAATACCTCACGAGCTTTTCCAAAGGAAATTCTTCACGGGTTACTACATTTTCCGTAACACCGCCAAAATTCAATTGTGCCATTTTTCTTTTTGTTTTAAAAGTCTTGTTCCGTTCGGACGAAAACAAAACCGATTATTAATAATTAAACTTATATTCTTTATCTTACAGTGCAAAACGCCAACCGACATTTAGCTGGACCACACTATTGTTTGCTTTAGGATTAGAGTCGCTTGCCCAAGATTTGTTTACGTTAATCAGTCCGATGTTATAGTTTAGAGATCAGCAGACCACGTTCAAACTGATAACCGGCTCCAAGCCCCACTCCACAATCAAACTTGCGAATCACATTCATGCCTATGACTGTGGTACCATAGTCGGAGGATGATTTGTTCTCTGAGTTCACATTGAAACTGAACTGCCCCTCCAAACACATACAGCCCTTATATATAAATTCTTTCGCATATACCGGAACATTGATATAATCCAGTTTATCCGTATAAGAGACTCCGCCCTTTATATTTGCTTCCTGCATGGAGTAATACACTCCTGTTTCTATTCCAAAGCGTTCGGTCAGCATGACATCACCTCCCAGACCGATATTGAGTCCGGGACGCACTTTAGAATCCACCTCTCCGGTAGTATTTGCCAGATTCAAACCGACCTTCGGAATCAGATGAAACTCCTGTGCATTCATGCAGCAAGCAACACAGAGCAGCAAAAAAAACAATCTTCTTCATTTTAATCACATTTTAAACTACACAAACTTCACTTTTGCCCGGCATACAACTTCACTGCCGTTTTCTTAATCTCGACGTGATATTCATTCTCACTTACTTCCTCTTCAAAAGAAAGCTCGTCGCCATAATAACTTTCTGCCACATAGGCCATTTCAAATCGCTGAATCCGTTTCGATTTATACAAATCGATCGGAAACAAATCGAGGATATGTTCTATATAACGAATGCTGTTCACATGACCATTGATGTCGATATCGCTGTATTTAGCTGTCAACTTAGCACAAGGTTGGTCAGTAGCCACTTTGATACGCGAAGGCTTTTCGATCGGACAAGGTTCGTCACATACATAGTCCACAATACTACCGCCATGCAACGTCAGCAAATCAGCCGGCTTGCGGGTATTTAAATTAATCATGGCCCATACCGAACGGGCATATCCGATCTTCTTCGCCCTTGTCTATAATGGCAAAATTACGATCAGTAAAAGACGATATACATTCTCCACCCATGTCTGTACAGTAAACTCCTCATATTGATAAGGCATCTCTTCCAGATCGATGGCCAGACGAGACAATACCCATGTATAATTGTCCTCATTCAATGTAGCGATTCCAAAGCCGCGTTCACTGGCATGAAAGCCGGCACAGTTCAACAGATGGTTGCCAAGCACCCCATTGTCAAACGTCCGTTGAAGTCTACATGAAAGGCTCCGCAATAAACTTATAACTCCTATCTTCTTATCGTCACTCATTTACTTTTCCTCTTTCTTGCTTAAGTTATATTTGGTCTCACGATCTGCCAGAAACTCGTTCACACGTTCAAAGCAACTGGTAGTGATTGCCACGTCCCGAACGCACAAATTGCAACACACAATTCAATGCACTCAACTCTTCGTAGAGAGAGTAATTTCTTCACTGATTCCATTTTTCTCGACGATGGCAAATACCGGATTCACTTCCACAATCCGTGCATTATAGCGACGAATCACCTTCGAAGCCTCCGGCTGTGACTGAAATTCGGGCATAGACACCTTATAAAGAGCTATTTCATGAAAATAGATTTCATCTTCAGTGAAATAATGTGCCTGAAGCACATCGATCTTCTTCTCAATCTGTTTGACAACCTTCTCTATCGTATCTTTATCGGTCCAAGCCGTAATAGTATATTTATGCACCCCTTGATAGATGAAGCCGAAACATTCAGGCTTTCTATATTAATCTGCCGACGGGTAAATACTGCCGTAACCTGATTCAACAATCCGGCAAAGTTCTCTGAATGAACAATTAATGTATATAATGTCTTATCCATAATTCCTAACTTATTAGCATTCCAACAACATCTGGTTAACTGAACCTCCGGGTCATCGGCAACACATTTCCCTCTTCAATCACACAAGCTTCCAACAGGAACGGACCGTCTGTCGCAATCATCTCGTCAATCGCATCAGCCAGTTCTTCACGGGTAAAGACTCTTTTGGCCGGTATATCATAAGCAGAAGCAATCTTAATATAATCGGATTCAGCATGGGTGTGAACGAGTATTTACGGTTGAAGAACATTGCCTGCCATTGGCGTACATTGCCCAGGAAATTATTGTTTAATACGATAATTTTAACCGGTGCCTTCTGTTCCATAATGGTTCCCAACTCCTGAATGTTCATTTGCAGACCACCGTCACCCATAAATACACAAACCGTACGGTCCGGTCGGCCAAAGGTTGCCGATAGCAGCCGGCAACCCGAATCCCATGGTACCAAGTCCTCCGGAAGTAATCATACTCCGGTCTTTTGAATATTTAAAGTATCGAGCAGACATCATCTGGTTTTGACCGACATCGGTCACCAATATCGCTTCATGATTGGTCGCATCGCTTACCGCACGCACTCCCCCATCGAAAGCGTATCTCCCATCGGATGCAATTCCGGACGGATTACCTTTTCTTCTTCCACCTGTTCATAAGGCAGGAAACTATCCAGCCATTCTTTATGCTCGTTGGGCTGCAGCAATGCCGTAACAGCAGAGAGCGTCTCTTTACAGTTACCCAGAACCGCTACATCCGCATGTACATTCTTATTAATTTCAGCCGGATCGATATCAAAATGAATCACTTTCGCCTGCTTGGCGTACGTAGCCAGGTTTCCGGTCACACGGTCGTCAAAACGCATGCCGACAGCAATCAGGACATCACATTTATTGGTGTTCATATTCGGTCCGAGATTACCGTGCATTCCCAGCATACCTTTGTTCAAAGGATGCTCGGTCGGCAAAGCCGACAGTCCCAACAACGTACATCCGGCGGGCATATCTGCCTTTTCGATGAAAGCACGCAATTCCTGTTGTGCGTTGCCCAGTTCCACACCTTGCCCCACCAATACCAACGGGCGCTCTGCACCGTTAATTAATTCGGCAGCCGCTTTCACGGCCTCCGGGTCAGTCTCGGGTACAGGCACATAACTGCGTATGAAATCGAGTTTCGCAGGCATATATTCGGCTTTCTCCACCTGGGCATTTTTGCAAAGTCGAGCACTACCGGTCCCGGGCGTCCGCTTTTCGCTATATAAAGGCGCGGGCCACCATGGCACATCTTCGGCACGACGGATCTGATAACTCCATTTTGTAATTGGCTGCGTGATGCCTACCAAGTCGACCTCCTGAAAAGCATCTGTCCCCAAAAGCTGTTCCCACCTGTCCGGCAATGACTACAATCGGTGTACTGTCGATCATTGCATCCGCAATACCGGTTATGGTATTGGTAGCACCGGGGCCGCTCGTCACCAGGCAACTCCGACCTCACCCGAAGCACGGGCAAATCCCTGAGCCGCATGTGCCCTTGTTCGTGGCGAACCAAAATATGATTCAAAGTCTCTATGATCGTATAAGGCATCGAATACGGGCATGATAGATCCTCCGGATAACCAAAGATCGTCTTTACACCATGATATTCCAAAGAACGCATTAATGCTTCACCGCCTGAAATTATATCTTTACTCATGTACTAAAATTTACGATTTTACGATTTACAATTTACGATTGAAACAACTCTGTGGTTAATCAATCAGTCTCACCGCTCCTTTATCGGCAGAGCTTACCATGCTGGCATACGCTTTAAGACTTTTAGGCACATAGCGTTCACGAGTGACCGGGTCATCGGACGTGCAGCCAGTTCTTCATCGGTCAGTCGCACGTTGATAGTCCGTTCGGGGATATTGATTTCGATGATATCACCATCCTTAATCTTTCCGATATTACCTCCGGCTGCTGCTTCGGGAGAGATATGCCCGATGCTGAGTCCCGATGTACCTCCGCTGAAACGGCCGTCGGTTATCAGCGCACACTCCTTGCCCAAGTGGCGCGATTTGATATAAGAGGTAGGATAAAGCATTTCCTGCATACCGGGACCTCCCTTCGGACCCTCGTGCGTGATGACGACTACATCTCCACTGACAACTTTTCCTCCGAGTATCCCATTGCAGGCTGCTTCCTGTGAATCGAACACCTTTGCCGGACCGGTAAACTTCCAGATGCTCTCGTCCACTCCGGCCGTTTTCACCACACAACCATCCTGGGCAATATTTCCTTTCAGTACGGCCAGTCCTCCGTCTTTGCTATATGCGTGCTCTATGTCGCGAATACACCCTTCGGCACGGTCCGTATCCAGCTCTTTATAATAGACGTCCTGAGAGCCGAGCACCAGATTGAACTTTCCGGCAGCCGCACTCTTATACTTTTTAATAGCCTCTTCACATACGTTCGGGCTAGTTATATCATATTTATCTATCGCCTCACCCAATGTCATCCCGTCGATACGCACTACAGACGTATCGATCAATCCGGCTTTGGCAAGTTGTCCCATAATCCCCATGATACCTCCGGCACGGTTTACATCCTGAATATGATACTTCTGTGTATTCGGCGCCACCTTACACAAGCATGGGCTCTTGCGTGAAAGCATATCGATATCGTCCATTTTAAAGTCCGCCTCCGCTTCATGGGCTATCGCCAGCAGGTGAAGTACCGTATTGGTAGATCCTCCCATCGCGATGTCCAGCGTCATGGCATTCAGGAATGCCTCACGGGTGGCAATGCTCCGGGGAAGTACGCTTTCATCACCGTCCCGATAATATTTATAGGTATTTTCTACAATCAGTTTCGCAGCATCTTTGAACAATTGGGTACGGTTGGCATGGGTCGCCACAATCGTTCCGTTTCCGGGGAGAGCCAGACCGATCGCTTCGTTCAGGCAGTTCATCGAATTGGCGGTAAACATTCCCGAACAACATCCGCAAGTGGGACAGGCCCGATTCTCGATCTTGGAGACTTCTTCATCACTCACACTTTCGTCGGCCGACTTAATCATCGCATCAATCAGGTCCAAATGCTGTCCATCCAGTTCACCGGCTTCCATCGGACCTCCGGATACAAATACAGTAGGAATATTCAGTCTCATAGCCGCCATCAACATCCCCGGAGTGATTTTGTCACAATTGCTGATACATACCATGGCATCCGCTTTATGGGCATTCACCATATATTCCACACTATCGGCAATGATATCCCGGGAAGGAAGGGAATAAAGCATTCCGTCATGTCCCATGGCAATACCATCATCAATGGCAATCGTATTGAATTCCGCAGCAAAGCATCCCAGCTTCTCAATTTCTTTTTTCACCAGCTGACCTATTTCATGTAGATGTACATGTCCCGGAACAAACTGAGTAAACGAATTGACGATGGCAATGATAGGTTTGCCTAATTGCTCTTTTCATACCATTGGCTGCCCAAAGTGCCGGGCGCCTGCCATGCGGCGACCCTGTGTGCTGAACGAACTGCGTAACTGCTTTTCATTTCAATATTCCTTTTAAGTAAAGAGCCTTCCCACTGTAGTGAGAAAGGCTCTAAATCATATCTTCTATCTGTACGAATACATACATAACCTTTCTCACGCTCTTGATGGAATCACCACGACGCGAATAATATGCAGGACTGCCAGGTTAATTGATGTATGATTATTCATAACTTCTATTTTCTATTCTTTGATTGCTGCAAAGGTAAGTGCTTTTATAAACTCCAAACAAATTGAAGAAAAAATCACCTAAAACAAAATAATTGTAAGCAAAGCCCATCTTTAAATATGTATTTATCATTCAAAATCCTATATTCCCAACTATTTCTTATTATAATGTACTAATTTAAAACGCCGGAATCTCAGTTTGTTTCATCAAAGACGGATTCTTGTAATGGCTGTCACTTAAATACAAGCCGTCTTTACCTATATAGTGCAAGGTAGATATATACGTAAAATCCGGAAAACGAGTCTCCCGATAACATCAAAATCTTCATTCAGAATCATTATAGAGAAAGATTTACGCCCATATTGCCATATATTCAGATAATTTTTCTCCCCGTCCAAATCCGCTTTCAAGTATACAAAACGGTAATAGACTTTCCGATATTTATCATAAATCAGATTTCCGTAACAAGGAATTTCTGAGCTTGCTTTCATCGCCCCATCAAAATCCTGTGGAGGATTCTCCTTGATTGCAGGCTTATCGATATATCGACTCTTTACTTTGATTTTTTCATTTCTCCATCTTGTAGAGAAACTACGTAAATATCTTCATCAAAAAGAGAGATACAAATTGATCCTTGTCATTTAAACAGCAACTATATGAGAGTTCATTACCTAAGGATGGTTTAGTAACATCATCCGAAGACATAATAGGAGGAAACTTAATTGGAAAGGACTGAGCACATTTTTAACCGTATCAACCACGACGTAGACAGGAGATTTTTTCCATCACTTTGTTCCCCTAAACGCATATTGACGGTTTGGGGTATATACATTTTCCCGTTATTAAAGTAAATAGGGCGATATGCAAAGGTTATGGCTCCGAAAGGCAATGAGGTATCCATCATCCGTTTTCTCAGTTATAATCTCACGTTTTTCTTGCCCGACTCTTCCATCACAAACACTTTACTTTGTTACAAACTGGGCAAATATATTTCATCAAAATCAATAATATGATATCCTCCGAACATACCAATACCATTAGCCCCTCTCTATCAAAGATGCTTTTCACAAACTCTCCGACTGCAAATCATAAACACAAATCTCTGGTTCCAATTGATTCTGAAAGTTAGGTATTCATGCCCATCTTTATCAATAAAGGGAATAGAGCCCTTATTTCTAACGTCACATTATCGGCCAATAAATAAACAACAGAATCTTCTGTCAGTTCCAGACCGGCATCCGCAGACTCCTTCTTACCGCCGGAACAGGATATTGCCAAAATAAAAACTCCCAGAATCCCAATTATATTTTTCATGTTTACTATTATTAATCATGTAATCACCTATACCAAAGCCATTATTATTTTCCCTAAATTAAACAATTATTTAACTGAAAATAAAATCAACAGATAAAAAATGCCCTGAGACCATTAATTAATATTTCCAAGAGCAAGACACAATGCATCCTAAACAATTATTTTGCGATAGTTCTCTCAGGAACAAAGCAGAGAAACATCAATCATAAACAGAGAAAGAAGAAAAGAGCGGAAAGAGCAGATTAAGACCGAACCAATAAAACATGGGGATGTTGTGCAGTAAAACATCCCCATGTTATAACACAAAACATCCGGATGTTTTATGCAACAACATCCGGATGTTTTTACGCAAAGAGTCTAAAGTTTCAAAGTAAACAATGGCATATTACTGACGAATAAAACGTATGCTAAATCCGTAACCACGACTATATGTATTCGTAGATTGTGGTACGGATACATTCGAAGGATTGATGGAGAGCGCCCAGCAATTATGCCCATCGACACTGCTAAACCACCAATACCCGACTTCATCTTTTTCCTGGAAAGCAAAAGGTTCATCAGCATTACGCCGTCCACCGGGTTTTCCCACAAACCCGGCAATACTCAATGCCTCGGCCACTTTAGAATCCCCACTCAGGAAATTCCGCAATTTATCCCAATCGCCCAAATGATTCGGTATTTTCCAGCCTTCAGTAACTAAAGACGTAGAACCGGAAAACACACCTGCATTGTACAACAGTCCATATTGATTGCGAATGGTCCGGCTATCTTCCGTAATGCCGGCGGGAAAACCATATACAGCATATCTCGGGTTAGCATCTTTTCTCCATTCCGAAGAAATGACTCCTGCACTGTTTGTTATCGTCCGCAGATTGTCCGCCATCCAATATTGGGTACCGATTTTCATCACCCGATATGAGTTGCCTTCATTATCAGTAGTCAGATAAGGACGGAGTCCGTTTGCCTGACTATCCGAGTAGCCGATATAATCGCCGGTTATAAAACTCACTCCGTCTTCTGTAAACAGGGAGGTGAATGGTTGCGTATTGGTACCCGGCGTATAAACGGTAGTCAGATAGTCTACTTTCCCTCCGTTATCCAATACCATTCCTTCGCCAAACGCTTTGTTATAAACATTATAAGGATAAAAGACCGAGGCACTTTTACCCGATCCAAATGAATAATCGGGAATAAACTCATGACATAGTTCTCCTACTTTCACTCCCTCAACATAAAGTTCATAAACAAACGAACGGGAAGAATCGGGCACTTTAAATTCAAGCAATAAAGTGACTCCGAGCGTTGCCGACAACTTCTTGCCGTCCTTGGCTGTCAATTCAAGAATAGCAGTACCGGACAAGGCTCCATCGGCCGAGCTTTTATCAGGAGCAATCACCGTCATCTCCCCGGTGGTGTCCGACGTATATTGGGCCGTAACTGTCCAACCGACCGGAGCCGTACATACCGGAGCAATACTTTTATTTACGCCACTGCAAGTAAACGTAAAGGTCAGAGACTCACTCCGATGAAAATACGTCACTCCCGAAGCCGCCAATTCTACCTGTGCCCCTCCCCACTCCGGCACTTTAAATATGGTTCCATCAGTCAGATAAAATACAATATAACCGTCTTCACTGACCACCTTCCGGAACATAGGATCACCGGACGCACCTTTCGCTTTCATCGGATTGCCCGCAGCATCTTTCAATTCGACAGGACCGCTCCCATAATCAAGCGTCCAGTATCCTGCCGCATTGACCCCAATGACCGGAACAATACCATCGGTTCCCGAAGCTCTGACCTTTTGCCCGTTGTTGTCCAAAAGAAAAGAAGATGTTCCATCGGCATTCTTGATAGCCCAATACAGATGTCCGTCCGTATCCATTTTCATAGTGACGACAGGAGCTGTCCCATTCTGTCCCTTGTCTCCTTCCGGACCGTCCGTACCGTCTGTTCCATCCTGGCCATCTTTACCATCGGTACCATCCTGACCGTCTTTGCCATCGGTACCGTCCTGACCGTCTTTACCGTCAGTACCATCCTGTCCGTCTTGCCCATCGATACCGTCTTGACCGTCTTTACCGTCGGTACCATCCTGACCGTCTTTGCCATCGGTACCATTCTGACCATTCTGACCATCCTGACCATCTTCTCCTTTTTTACCGTCGTCTCCTTTCTCGCCATTCTTGATGACAATCGTACCACTTTTGAAAAAACTGATGGTATAGCCGCTTCCATCTGCAAGTTCCTTGAAACCGGTAATATAATCACCTGATTCAGAAGAATTAATGATCAGCTTCAAAGCAACGATATCCCTATTCATATTTTTGCACAACTCCTCGATAGAGTTTGCCTGCCCCTCCATTTCCGCGTGATTCTTCAACACCTCGTTCATCTCCTCCTGGCTACAGGCGGTTGCGAAGAACAGACAGAGAAACAATAGTTTGATTATATGATTCATATTCATTAGAGTTAAATTAATAATTTGCATCCCGGACACAACGAATGCTGTTACCTTCACCCGCCAACGCATTGCCAGAAGTCAACAGTTCTACAGAATTAGATTTGTAGGACATCCGGATGCGATAACTCGTTTCCGTCGACCACCATTGCCCTGTTGTTTCCTGGGCTCCGGTACTGCCATTACCGCCATCAACCGTATTAGCAGGCAAAGCCGTAAAACCGGTCAGATTGTTCGCCTCTATTCCCGTATCCTCCAACCAATTTCCAATTCCTTTCCCAACAGCTGTCGACTTCAGTTTACGTGCATCTGCCCCCACAAAGTCTACCAATGCTTGCAGTTCTGCTTTAGAAGGAACATGCCATCCTTGGGGAGCTATATTTCCTTTCATTGCAAACTGATTGTAAAGTACACCGTACAGGTTGCGATATTGCATAGCTCCGGAGCATTGGCATTAACCGCCCGGTCGACCTGACAGGCCGGAAGATCGCCCCGCACTGAATTCCCCAATCCAGAGATGTGGCAAAACCGGTAGGAATAGGAGTACCATCATTAAATTGGGTTGTCTTCAGATTTTCTCCCATCCAGTAGAGACTACCTATTTTTACAACCCGGTAAGCATATCCCTGCACATCGACAGCCAAGGAAGCTTTCAGCCCGCAAACAGTCCCGCTCACCAGTCCGTCTGCCCCATCTGCCGCCATCACATATCGGCTACCGTCTTCCGTAAGTATGGCAGTGGACGACGGATTGCCGGCCACCGGCATATATCCTGTTCCGTCATGCTGTATCGATGCTCCGTTTTCCAAGATCAGTCCGGAACCAAAAGTACGCGAAGCAGCATTATAAGAATAGACTACTGTAGCCCGGTCCGTCGGGAATACGCCGGCACATACTCCCGGCATATTTCTCCTACTTTAACTCCCTCCATCAATACATCATAAACCTGAGAACTATTGAACTTCGGAAGTTCAATACGATAATACAACGTTACCAGGATGTCTGCCGGACAGTATTTCCCAAAGCATCTGTGCCTTCTATCGTTATTCTTTCCGAAGCCGGCAGAGCCGAACCGGCAGCAGGTGCTTTCACAGTCAGCCTCCCTTGCAAAGCTTTCGGCTGATAATTAATCGTAGCATCCCATGTTCCTGCCACTTTACTATCTGTCGGAAACTGCTACAATCAAACGTAACGTCCTGCGTTACTCCACGACGGAAGAAAAGTGGCCCCGTTTCATTGAATATCAATTTACTGTCTCCGGTTTTGGCCACTTTATAGATGCTCCCGTCAGTCATGGTAAACACGACATATTCAGGATTACCGGTATTCACAGAAGCAAAGATGGACGGGCTGCCATCTGTCACCGTAGCCACTATCTTCTCTCCGCTTCCTCCTGTGATCCATTTCGTTACACCTCCGACAGTAACCTGCCAATAGTATTCACCATCGGTATCTTTAGCTATGCCGACAGATGGAGTGACACCATTCACAGGAGTCATGATCACCTTGTTACCTTCTCCATCCGTCAGCCACTCTACCGCTCCGCCACCTATTTGTACAGTCCAGTAATAATTGCCATCCGTATCCCGTTTGGCACAGCAACGGAGTATCTCCTGCAGGACCTTTCACGCCGTCTTTACCGTCGTTACCGTCAACTCCGTCTTTGCCATCCTCACCATTGGCACCGTCCTGTCCGTCACTGCCATTATGCCCATCGGTACCATCAGTTCCGTTCGATCCGTTTTGACCGTCGGCTCCGTTCTGACCGTCAACGCCGTCTTTACCGTCCGTACCATCCGTGCCGTTTGCTCCATCACTGCCATTCTCACCATTGGCACCGTCATTGCCATTTTCTCCTTTATTCCCGTCAGGCCATTCTTTATAAGAATATCTCCTCCTTTATGAAAACAATCAGTGTACCGCTTCCATCGGGCAATTCGGTCACACTCAATGTAATCATGAGTCGGTATCGTATTCACTATCGTGGCAAGCAGCCTCACTTCATTATTGGTATCGGATATCCATTCCCGAGTTTTCCCATCCGTACATTCAGTTCGGCTTCCGGCGCAGGGCTCGTTAATGTCCTCCTGAACACAGCCTCCGCCAACAGAACCGACAAAATGATAAACATATATTTTATATCTCTTCATGATTTCCTGTTTTAAAGATTAATCTTCTTTCAAAAGCCGTACACTGTAGCCTGTCGAATTATTGTCTCCGCTGTTAAACTCGAGTACGGATGAGTTTGCGGACAATCTGAACACAGCACCGACACTCTCAGACTGGCACTGCTCCACCAGATACCGACTTGCTGAAAATCGTTGAACGAAAGACCGTCAGCACCTCTGTATCCTCCTCCGACACCGGAAAAACCTGTGAGATCGGTTCCACCCTGTCAGCCAATGCTCTGTTCCGGACTCTTTCAATAATGTACCGGCATTAGAACCAAAAGCCCGTAATGTGGATACAATATCCGATTCCGTTGGAAGCTTCCATCCGGCAGGCACCACTTTTCTGGCAGCAACTCTATTGTACAAAACTCCATAAGATACCTTATTGGCAAATGCCCTGCTGCTGCAGCATTCTCATAATCGTACACGGCACAGGCACCCGAACCGCTATCATCAAATCCACTCTCTCTCCAGGCACGCCCGACAAGCCGGTGGCAACAGGAGTTCCGTCAGGATAAGTAAGTGTCCGTAAATTCTCCGCTGTCCAGTACTGTTTACCTATTTTCACAATGCGGTAGGCATTGCCATCCGCATCAGTCAGCCTTTCCGCCTGCAGGCCGTCTCCGAAATCCGGTTCACGTCCTTTCAACGAACTGTCGGTATAGAATTCCGATCCATTTTCAGTATAGATATACATAACTGCCGGCCTGTCAGAAACTGAAGCATGATAACCCGTACCGTCGTGCTTCACCGAAGCACCGGTATTCGTGATAAGTCCCGATCCATAAACTCCTCCTGTCAAATAAGGATAGACAACCGTTGCAGACAATCCCAGTTCCCGCTGGTATTCACGACAAAGTTCTCCTACCTTTTGCCCCAAAGACGGATGTTGTACACATAAGAACCTCTAAAATCCGGAAGCATTATCTTATAAAGCATACTCACGGTGAAAGAAGTCCGCGCCGTTTCTTCTGCGGTATTCGTACTTCGCAGTACCACATCTCCTGATAATGCTACGTCCGCTGTTCCCGCCGAAGGGGCCTCAAGAGTCAAAGCTCCGCTTCAAAATCGACTGTCGCTTTCCACCTTCGGAACATCTACCGACAATTGCTCTTTTGAGATACCCTTACAACTGAAAGCAATCGCCTGAGACCCGCCCCGGTTGAAAAACAGTTTACGTCCCTCCGGAACCTCAATAACCGGTCTTCCTATAGGTAATCTGAACCGGGTTGCCCCACCGCTTAAAGTAAATTCCACATAATCCGGCTCCTTCAAGTCCACCTTCTCAAACACGGACACAGCATTTTTGCATTGGCAACTATTTTCTTTCCATCCGCTTCAATCCATGTCTCTGGACCGGTTCCAATCTTTTGCGTCCAGTAATAGTTATCGTCGCCCCGTCGGACGTTTCCCATTGCTTCACTCCCAGTTGAGGGGTTTGTCCATCGTGTACCGTAGAGGTTGCCTTTATTCTGTTTCCATCATTGTCGGCCAGATAATAAGGTTCACCGGAACCTATTTTTATAGTCCAGTAATATTCCGAATCAGCGGGATCCTGCATAATGCCAACCACCGGATTCTGTCCAGGGTCACCTTGCTCCCCTTATTCCCGTTGGTACCGTCGACACCATCTTTGCCATCGGTACCATCCACGCCATCTTTACCATCGGTACCGTTCTCACCATTTGCACCATCTTTACCATCGGTACCGTTCTCACCATCTTTTCCGTCCGTACCGTCGGTACCGTCCACCGTCTTTACCATCCGTACCATCTACGCCATCCTTACCGTCTGTACCGTCTATGCCGTCTTTCCGGCATCTCCATCCGGACCGGTATCTCCTTTCTTCCGTTACGGATAGTAATCGGAGCACTTTTGGAGAAGGTATACCCGCACCATCCGCCAGTTCCTCGATATGAGTAATGTTATCTCCTATCCTGTCGGTATTGACAATCACCTGAAGATTATAAATATCCTCATTCAGTTTTACATAGATCTGTCAATTCCTGCAATTCTTTCCTCTGATCACCCTGTCTGTCAAGTAAATCGTTGAAATCGGACTCTTTACAGCCATGCAGCAAAGGTATCAATAACAACAACAGATATATTTTCTTTCTAATCATAGTTTTCATTTTGGATTTCAACAATAACTCGCCTGGCAAGTACGCTGTAATTATTCGGATCGGAAGTAAGCATATCTATGCACTCTCCTTTCACGGCGATACGTTTGCCATCTATCCCCTTCTTTTCAAGATAGGCTGCCAGTGCTTCGGCACGCTGTAAAGAGATTTTGATTAATATCCGGATTCCCGGTATGGTCGGCATGCCCTGAAGAATAACTTTCAACTCAGGATACTTTTCAGGGTTTGCACGATCGGCATAATTCATTTTGTACAAGGCTACATTCAGATAAAGCCGATCCTCTCTTAAAATAGACCGGAGGCAATTCGTTGAATCAGTATCGGATCAGAACCGGTCTTCTCCTTCACTACCGTGTGCGCCTGTTGCAACTGCATATTTAAAGAAGCAATCTCCGTTTCATCCGCTCCTTCTCTATCAGAATCTTCAACGCAATAAGCAGGGGCAGGCAAGCTGACCGCACGCTCCTCTATATATCTGATCTCCACATCCATGCGCTCGTCTTGAGGCATAGAGAACATTGTCTTCTTTCTTTTTACCCACCTTCCATATCAAAGAGAGTCCGGCACTGGTCATAAAGTGGTCTTTCGACTTAATCAGCGTAGATATACCATCCATCTTATTGTTATTGACCCATATAATTCCCGTACGCAACTGTACATCAAAGCCCGGAAATCTTATAACGCAAAGACACATCTCCCCTATCCGATGTTCCACTTATCCGTCTTTTCCCGATAATGGGCTTTTATCTGCCTTATTTATTAACTCTGTAGAAAATGTTGTGCATAGACGGCAGGACTCAGTAATACCGTCCAGCGACGATTTCCCCGGTTAGGCCAAAGAAATTATTCACATTCAGATTCATCTGCAAAACCAATATTCGTAAAGTGTACTTTCGAAAACACATCCTTAGTACTTCCAGGTATTAAAATCCTGATTCGTATAATAAGTCATCCCGTCGGCATTCATAAGGTAATCACCCGCGTAAGATTTCGCCCCCATTCTGGTATATCCGGTTCGCGCAGATGCCTCTATGCCTATCCACGAATTGACCTGATAACCGGCAAACCCTCAAACTGAGATCCGACATAGTTTTATCCGCCGAGAATGAAGTAAAATCGCCAAACAGGAAAGGGACACCATATTCTGCTCCAAAATACCAATGTGAATACGATTTAAGAGGTTTATCGACCTTAACCGGCGTTTCCGTTTGGGCAAACCGGTACCAAACAGCGGAAAAGAAGGAAAAGGATGGCTCTTCTGCATCCTGTCCCCATACAACAATGATTTTTAACATAAGCTTCAATTTAAAATTATTGTTTGTTTTCAATTTCTTGCGAAGTTCGCAAGGTGTCAGTCCATATTGTGACCTGCAAAATTTATTAAAGTGTGAAGGAGATGAAAATCCGAAGTCATCGATAATCTGGCTAAACTCATCACCATATACGGTAATACGGTAAATGATATGTTGTGATTTCCGATTGAGAGCCAACGGTAGACCGACACTCCGAACTGTTCTTTAAACTTTGCCGAAAATTAGTGACGCCATAGCCTAACAGGCTGGCCAACTCACCCACATTTTTGCACTGAGATAGTTCTCCAGTATCTGTTCTTTAAACCTGGACGACTGTTCCGTCAAGGAACTGAACAAAATGGCGAGTTCCTGCTCATTATAAACAGAATTCAGGATATAGAACAGTTCCCGCTGCTTCGCTATATACAAGGAGAGATCATATAAATTCATCTCCATGTACTGTGCAAGAAGCTGTAAAAATTCAAAGGCTCGGCAAATTTAAGTCCCACATCTTTTGAAACAGAACTATCCGAAATGGCTCCGAAAGGACGGAATGTCAATAAATCATGTACTATTAAATCACCAAATGCAAATAAGATGACCTGTGAGGTCCGAAAGCATCTCGCAGGTATAGTCATCTTCTTTATCCCAGAAAAGATATGCTCTCTGACGGTAGCCAACTCTTGCTGAGCAGAAGAAACTTTCATAGTACCACTCATAATAAAATCAAAACATTGCTATCCAACTTCAATAAGGAGTTCCCTTTTAAGATGATTAAAAGCTAAATCCGGTTTGAAAATCTGATTGGGTAGCAAATCAGAAGTCAAATTTTCAATTAAGGTTTTCATAGGTTGATGTATATTATAAAAAAAAAAATGTACCAATATCTTACATTTAGAAGTACAAAGGAAGGCTTTTAACAGGTCAGTTCGTTTATACATTTTATTTAATTTGTTATATATAATAACAAATGGAAAAACTTTTCAGTTTAACGACATATAGATATACTACTTCTTTCATTTTCGTTATTCATCGCCTATCAGCCAACAGGTATTAATTTCTACTACGAAAGAATAAACTCCCCACCAGTCCATAAATCTCTGACGATTAATTCGTATATTTGTCCCCACGGAAAATCCGAATTTTATTAATAACATTATAAAGAACAGATGGAAACAGCAGAAAACAAGTACATCACTGTAGCACAAACTGTATACAACAGAAGATGGTAAAGAGACTTAGTAGAAGAAACAGCAGCCGAACATCCTTTCCAATTCATTTCAGGTTTGGGCACTACGCTCGAAGCTTTTGAATCACAGATAGTAAACCTTCATAAAGGAGACAAATTTGAATTTACTATTCCTTTTGCCGAAGCTTATGGTGAATATGACGAAGAACATGTAATCGATCTTCCCAAAACATCTTTGAGATTGACGGAAAATTCGATAACGAACATATCTATCCGGGAAACATCATTCCTTTGATGAACTCAGAAGGCCAGCGCCTGAATGGTAGTGTAGTTGGTAAAAGCCGATACGGTAGTGATGGATATGAACCATCCGTTGGCCGGTGAAGATTTGACTTTCGTGGGCGAGGTTACCGAGAGCCGTCCGGCTACAAACGAAGAAATTCAGGAAATGATTAAAATGATGACCGGCGAAGGCGGATGCAGTTGCGGAAGCTGTGGCGACGGTTGCGGTGACGACTGCGGAGACAGTTGTGGAGACAGCTGCGGTTGTGGACATTGCCATTAATCCCGAGCGGTAATTTATAAAACGAAAAACGGTGAACATACTGCAACCACATCGTATGTTCACCGTTTTATATACTAAGGACAGACAATCTATTTCACGATCTTTATCAGGAAAGAATCCTTACTGTATTCTTTGTCATTCAAGTAAAGCCTTTTATGTATTGTAGGGTTCTGTTTCTTCCAGGTGATATATAAGTCGAATTTTACCACATCTTTCGTTCCATCTCCCCAATGAATCGTAAAGGTCTCTCCCTTATATTGATGTTCCGGAGAAAACTCACCAAAGAAAGCACACGCTCTTTCGCTTCACCCAGCACTTCTTTTCTCAATCCCAACGGGCGGGGCATATTAAAGCGGTATCCACAGAATTTTCAATGGAAAGGATTTATCCCCATATTCCACAGTAATCTCATTACCCAATATATTCGACGCAACCTGTGGGTCCAGCAAAGTTATTGCCGGCGGCATCCTTCACAGAAAAATAAATATTATAGTTTATGAAATCCCAAATATAATCTCCCTGGTCCTTCTCTTTATCTTCTTCTCCATAACATCCGGTCAGCAGAAGCGGAAATAATAAAAGCAACCATACAAAATGTTTTTCATATATACAGCATTAATAGTTCGTCACTCCAACAAGATTCTTTATATCAAGAAAATGAAAGAATTAGTCTTTACTGCTTGTCTCTATTTTTTAACATATAGTTTAACATTAGCACCCTTATGTGTCATGATGTCGAGCACCACCCTGTCTGTTTCATTCATACCCTGTGATCAATCCGCGTCAGATTTCGGATGCTTTGATCGACATCCTCGTCAATAATTCCCTCGACCGAAGTAACACAACGATTCTCCATTGCCATTACCGCCGACAACACAGCTGTCGACACTCCTGTCGTCACCTTCAGAGCACAACTGGGTTTAGCTCCGTCACAAATCATTCCGGTCAGATTGGCTATCATGTTTTGAACGGCAAAAGCCACCTGCTTATAAGAGCCTCCCATCAACCAAGTAATGCCACAACTCGACCCGGTTCGCCGCCACTACACAGCCACAGAGGGCGGATAGGCGTCCCAGACTCTGCTTAATATAAATCACAGTCAAATGACTCATCATCAAAGCACGAATTAATTCTTCTTCCGACTTTCCGTTTTCTTCGGCATATACCACTACGGGCAAAGTCGCAGAAATCCCCTGTTACCACTGCCCGAATTACTCATAACAGGAATCATGGCTCCCGCCATACGGGCATCACATGCCGACGTATACGAAGAATAGAATGTGAGAAAACGCTATCCCCATAATTTTATGTTCATAAGTGCCCCGAAGCATCTTACCCAACGCATGTCCGTAATCACCCTGAAAGACTGTTCTGCCGCTTTTTATTAAGCCGTGCCGTCTCAAGAATAAAGCGGATTTCATCCAACGGACAGTCAACGCAAAATCATACACCTTCCGTAAAGTAAGTTCCAGAGTCTCTTCTTCCTCTTCCTCCCCGAAGTCTGCTGTTTATTCAACAGTACTTCATCTCCCTTTGCCACGTAAACAAAGGTGGTATGCCCACCGGAAATGATAGCCGTCGCCTGTTCACCACCGGCTTCGCACGTCACTTCTATATAAAGTTTCTCCGTAATGTCTTCCTTCAACGAAATACAGATACGCTTTTCATCAATCAGTTTCTTTCCCTCTTCTACAGCTCCGAGTACTGTCTTTCAGCACCTCGAGCTGATAATCGGACTTCCCGATCAACGCACCCAAAGCCACAGCGATGGGCAGCCCGATCATTCCCGTACCGGGGATTCCTACTCCCATTGCATTTTCAAGATATTAGCACTCAACAATACCTTTATTTTCTCCGGTTTGGCCCCAAAGTCTCTGTAGCTTTTGCTACACACAATGCAACTGCAATCGGCTCTGTACATCCGATAGCCGGAATCACCTCCCGCTGTATTAAAGCGATTATCTGTTTCTTTCTGATTCAGTCATCTGTCCAAGGTTTATATTTTGCACAAAAGTAGAAAATATACTCTTATAAACCATCCATTTAACCAAAGAATATCCTATCCGGATGAGTGAATGGTTTACACTCTATCCTCTGGTTATTTAATAATTATCATGTATCTTTGCCTCTCAATTACAAATACTTAATAAAAGAGTAATGAATAAAGGATTTATACTAAAAGCCCTGTTTCTGTTATGCTTTCTTTTCTCACAAACAGCCCAAGGACAATCTTTCACTCCCGGAGAGATATGGCCCGATAATCACCAGGTACATATCAATGCGCATGGCGGAGGCATTTTATATGAAAACGGAACCTATTATTGGTTTGGCGAACACAAAACAGAAGGTGAAGCCGGAAATTTAGCCAATGTAGGGGTGCATTGCTACTCGTCCGATGACTTATATCATTGGAAAGACTGTGGTATTGCACTATCAGTGATAGAAAATGATCCCGGACATCCCATTTCTAAAGGGTGTATTCTCGACGTCCTAAAGTTATATACAACCCTCTCACTAAGAAATATGTCATGTGGTTTCATCTTGAACCCAAAGGTGCAGGATATTCGGAGCACTAAGCGGAATTGCCCTTAGCGACCGGGTTACAGGCCCTTACACCTTTCTAAAAGCTGTCCGTCCCAATGCCGGTTCATGGCCCATCAACGTACTGCCCATTCATAAAACCACCCGCAGACCTTCTGCAGAAGAAGAACGTCAATGCACCGGAGGTAGTCTTCCTGCCCATCCGGACAGCCTCAACATATTGGGGCGACATGGAGCAGGGGCAAATGGCGCGTGATATGAATCTGTTTGTCGATGATGACGGTAAAGCTTACCATATCTACTCCTCCGAAGAGAATAGTACGTTGCACATTGCCGAACTGGATCCGACCTATACAGGCTATACAGGCAAATATATCCGGTCTTTATTAACCGGTTCATGGAAGCTCCGGCCATGTTCAAGAAAGATGGTAACTATTACCTTATTATGTCCGGCTGTAGCGGATGGAATCCCAATGCCGCACGCTCTGCCATAGCTTCTTCCATTTGGGGAGAATGGAAAGAGTTAGAAATCCTTGTATAGGTCAGGATGCAGACCTTACTTTTCATTCTCAAAGCACTTATATCCTACCGGTACAAGGTAAGAAAAATCAGTTTATATACATGGGTGACCGCTGGACTCCGCAAAACGCTATTGACGGACGCTACATCTGCTTCCCATTCATTTTGAAGGTCCCAAACCGATTATCGAATGGAAAGATTCATGGACTTTAGACTAAAACATACCATTCTGAACATTATGACCGTTATAAAATGTTGTATTGTAGGCATTCAAATGTATCTTTTCAAAAGAAACTTAACTTTGCAGCCAAGTTTACAAAAATCAACTAAACTAAAAGGATTATTAATCAAAACAGAATCAGAATGAAATTAAAGAATCTGATAGCCTGTTTCTTTCTGGGCTTTATAATGGTTTCTTGCATACAAGACGAAGCACCTAATGCAGAAGCAGACATCATAGCATGCTCTGTACCGGGTGACGTACTCAACCGAGATCCGATAATTGAAAACAATAAGGTTACATTAATCGTAAAAGCAGGAACAGATATAACAGCATTAGCTCCCAAGTTTACCTTAACTCCTGGAGCCTCGATTATCCCTAATAGCGGAACTACATTGATTTCACTACACCTCAATATTATGGAAGTGACTTCTGAGAGACAAAATGGAAGAAAAAATGAAGTAGGAGTAGCGTTCTCTGGTATTACTAACACAACGTACCATTTTGAGAATATAAAATTCGATTCAGAAGGAAATACCATATTTCTATGAAACAGACGCACAAGGAAAAAACAATGACTTGGGCAAAGTGGTAATGCCGGATTCGCTTTCACCGGCGTAAAAGCAACAGCTGAAGAATATCCAACAAGTCAATCAACGAACGGTGTAGAAGGAAAATGCTTAAAATTAACAACTTGTGAAACCGGTTATTGGGGTTCATTGCTTGGAATGCCGATCGCAGCAGGTAACTTATTTTTGGGCAGCTTTGAAGTAAGACCTACCGATATCCTCCGTTCAACCAAATTCGGAACTCCATTTTCCAATATTCCAACTTCAATTACCGGATATTATAAATATAAAGCAGGAAAGTCATTCCAAATAGATGGTAAACCCGTAGATAATAAAAAAGATATCTGTGATATTTATGCTGTATTCTATGAGACAGATGAAAAATTGTCCACACTTGATGGAACCAACATATTGGCAGAGGATAATACTCATATAGTGTCAGTAGCCCGTATTAAAGATGCAAAAGAAACTGATGAATGGATTAAGTTTGACTTACCATTTGAATATCGTACTGGTAAATCAGTAGATATGGAGAAACTCAAAGCGGGAAAATATAATCTAGCGATCGTATTTTCTTCAAGTATACGCGGAGATCATTTTGAAGGTGCTCCAGGAAGTACACTTTACATTGATGAGGTTCTATTAAATTTCACTAACAAGTAAAAACAAGAAAATGAAAAAGTATATACTTATAGGCCTACTCGCTATCATCAGTACAATCACTTCCGTACAAGCTCAGGAAGAAAGGAACCATGGTATTATTTGGTCTGCATTACACGGGCTTGAATATGAAATAAAAGCGGGATTCAATGTGGGAGGAGCCTCTCCACTTCCATTACCAGCCGAAATACGCGCACTCACAGGATATAGTCCAACGATATGCTTTGCCATAGAAGGTAATACCACCAAATGGTTTGGTAAAGATTCTAAATGGGGAATGACTTTAGGGCTACGTCTGGAAACTAAAGGTATGGAAGCCAGAGCACGCGTAAAAAACTATAGTATGGAGATCATAGGGGATGGTGGCGAACGCCTAGCAGGTTACTGGACCGGAAAAGTAAGAACCAAATACCGAGGCTCTTATTTCTCGGTTCCTATAACAGCTGCTTATAAAATAAGCCAACGTGTAAAAATCAATGCAGGTCCTTATGTTTCATTTATGACTAGTGGTGACTTTAACGGTCACGTCAATGATGGTTATCTGCGTAAAGATACTCCCACAGGAGAAAAAGCTGAATTTGAGGGAGATAAAATAGCTCCTTATGATTTTTCTAAGGACCTGAACAATTTCCAATGGGGAGTTCAGGCCGGTGCAGAGTGGAAAGCATTCAAACATTTAAATGTATATGCAGATCTAGTATGGGGCTTGAATGATATCTTCAAAAAGGAATTTAAAACAATTACATTCAACATGTATCCTATTTATTTAAATGTAGGCTTTGGATATGCGTTTTAAAATCTATTTTTTCCAATAGTATTATAATTAAGGGCAACTGATTCAATATGAAAAAGTTGCCTTTTTCACTTCATTTTGAAATCACTTTCATTAAAATCATTTATAGATACAAGAAGAAAATATATTTCAAGACTAAAAGCATGATAAAGATACTAATAGAATCATAGTTATTTAGCAACAAAAGACTGGTCATCCTCCTAGTTCCCCCTCTGTTTTATCAAAACAACCTTATATTACAAAAGAATTACTTGAAAATATAAAATTGAAATTTCTTTAACTCCAATTAAAAAGAGGGTGTCCGAATTTTTTCTGGACACCCTCTTTTTAATTGGAGAGATTTAAAATCCTTTTATTTAGTTCCAATAAAAGTAACCTCTATCTTCTGGAATACGGCCGAAATAGACAAGATAATCTTACAATCATTGTTTATAAGTTTCGAACCCGCATTAAATTTACCACTAAGCGGTAAACCTGCATAAGAAATGGTGCTTAAGATTAATTCACCAGTACTCAAATTTTTAGATGCAGTTATATTAACATCAGCTGTTAAACCGGCATAGCTAAAGTTAGAAATAGTCATTTTAACCGCTGTTCCATCTTCAATAACTTTCACGCTTTGTGGATCTACAACTGTAGGAGTAGCCCCATCAACCGAAACTGTTAATTTTCCGCTATAAGTACTCGTCACACCCGCCGCAAACGTACTAATTGTACATAGTAACATCAATATTGTGAATATTCGTCTCATCTTTTTTAATATTTATTATATCACTCTATTTAGCTTGTAAATCTAATCCCAAATCAAAAGCTTCTGTTGCCTCCCAATTACCACTTATAGCTCCAATCAACATTGACGCCATTGCAGCTTCAGGAGGAAGAATACCACTCTTACTCAACATATCCCATAATATTAAGATATCCGACATTTTCACAGGATCTCCCCAACTATCTACTTCGCCCGTTTCATGTACAGCCATTAATGGTGCAAATGCAGACTTATCTAAATAGATGTAGCTATGTCCATCAGCGACTTTTACATTCAATGGGAATCCATTGTTTACCCAATCTAATAACATTGCAATTGATTCATCGCTAATAGCAATAGATTCAACTTTTAAAAGTTTAGCTAACATTGCCTTAACTGTAGCAGGGTCACCTTTCAATACTTGATCGATAATCCCATCAAGTCCGGCAGCTCCACTTCCCATAGCTTGCGCTACAATTACAGGAATATTAAGTTTCACATACAACTTACCATCTTTTTCAAACCAGTATGCTAGATTCGTAGGAGATTGTAACCATCCTTCAGTTGGAATTAGTTTTTTAGCAACATCTGCAGTAGGAGGCATTAAAGCCCACATCGGTTGGAATTGAATTGCCCCAGAGTTATAAGAAGCCGTTACATTTCCGTCAACGCCAAGAGTAACAGATTGCAATACCTGAGGTAATAATACACCAAAAATTCCTCTAAACATAGCACCATAAGATGTTCCATAATCAGAACTTTCAGTTACGCATACATAATTTACATAACCTGCACCTGCTATTACAGCATTAGGATTAGTATAATCATTATAAGTTAACTCTCCTGTTGTGTACTCAGCTAAACCATAAGTTTTAGCCCAACCTTTTGGATCGTTCATCGTAACTTTCAAAGATAAAGTTAACACCTTGTCTTTACGAGATCCAGTATATTCGACTGAAGCATTAGCCGTTTTAGCTGTTCCGCTAAAACCCTCACCATCTACTTTAACACCAGTTAAAGTTGCTTCTTCTTCTCCAGGAATTACGTTTTTCAAAAGAATAGTGACATTATCACCATTAGTTGCATCAAATACAACCTCTTTACCTGTCAATAAAGTTTCACCATAAGTAAGAACTAAAGTTTCATCCTTATAAGTTCCGATATAAAGACCGGCACCTGTTGCACTAACATTCAAAGTTACTTTACCTTCAGGAGTAATCATACCATCAACTGTAACTTTCAATAATGGAGCCGGTTGAGATGTTTCTCTTGTCACAGGTTTTGTCATGATATCTTTCGTTCCATTGAATTTGAAAGAACCATCCGCCTGTTTTTCCATTGTAACATCAACAGTTATATCACTATAGCCATCAACCACATTTTTAAAACCGACTGTTGCAGATTGAAGACTTGTGGCTTCAAAGTTCACTGTTCCGGTTGTATTCGTCCCATTCAACTGAAAGTCTACATTTTCTGCTTTAATTTCACCTTTAGGAAGTTCCTGCCAGCTGTTATCATCATCGTCACTACAAGCAGTGAACAAGCTCACTGAGCAAATCAGCGCGAAGAGATACAATAAATTTTTCTTCATAAATAATCACGTTTAGTTAGTAATTTTTAATTTTTATTCTAAAACGGAGCAAAGTAACAGCTTTATTTCCATCCAAACAAGGTCTATCTTACGTATTTTATGTTCTAAATTTAAGATTAAGTTGGTTATCGAGCGAAATCGTATTAAAAAAAAATTAATCTATGATTCGAATCGAGCAAATATAATATATCTCCATCATCATCTTTAATAAGATAATGATAGAATTGTTTTCTCCTGCTAATTACTTATATTACACTGATTATACGAAAACAAGGGTAAGAGATCCTATCTATCAAAAAAGATCTCTTACCATTCATCTGCTTTCACACATAATAATATAATTGTATATATGCGTTTTTAATTACTGCTACCGATTATCCTATTTTTTAAGAATCAGTATATTTCGTCCAATACTTTCACCCGAAATGCGGGGTATACCGGGACCGTATGCTCTTGTCTCATAATCTCACCAATCTTTTTGACAATCTCAGGATACTTAGGACTGTGAATGAATTTACACCGGCCAGCTCATGAAGGTCTGCCGTTGCACAAGTAATGCAGAACATACATATCTAATATTCATACAAACTCAATATGAAACAGTCCGGCACTATTTTTCTAATGGTGATATCTTAAAAGTAGTCATCACAAAGCCGTGATCGGAAGGATAAAAGAACTCCTCTCCCATAAATTTCAAAGGCTTGGTCAACTCCTGATTATAAGATTCGGAGGTAATTGCACGAATGGTCTTACCTTGGTAATAGATAAAATCAATACGGTCGGATCGGAGTGGTTTATCTTCATTATCATAGATCCATGTAGTCCCTATATTTTTTTCCGGTTCGGGATGTATTTCGCGGAAGCTGTCTTTGAAACCTGCATTTTGCATCTCTTTAGATACAGTCCACTCCACAACTGCACCACCATGATGATACATGTCTTTCGTTGCATCAGTCCAATCAAGATGGGAATGCACATTGAAATCTCCACCCATAATCATGGGAATACTGTCAGTCTGACGAATCATCGGCTGCAAGACAGAGAGTATGCGGCGTATTTCATTATCCCGGGTACCGGCATCATCCCATGCGAGAATATCTGTTTCCGATTGTTCGGTAGGTACCAAGCGCATATCAGGTAAATAATGCAACCAGGTATCGAATAAACGGACCGGTGTGCCATCCATGTCTATTTCGACTCCTCCAAAATTGAATGTAGAAATGGAGTCAGGGAAAAGATATGTTTTTTTAATCGGATAGCGGCTATAAATACACAGATTGTCTGATAACAATACATAATCATATCCCAAAGAGTCTGCAACCATTGGAGCCGCACCATAAGTCTCAATCATCAAAATAACATCGGCCTGACTCTTTCTCAGAATCCCGATAGTACCTTCACATCCTTTTTCAGGATAATTTTTAGCATGTCCCGCATGCCATACATTCCATGACAAAACTTTTAATTCTTTCTCTTTTGCACATTCTTGCGTACAGGAAGCAAAGCTTATTGCAACAATTGCAACAAAAATATATATAAACTTATTCATACCTATTCTATTATTGAAAATAATACATGGAGATATGACAGAAGTTACCTCCTGTCACACCTCCACAAAAAGAATTAATTATTTAGTAAAAAATGCAGTTGTTACCGGATTGCCCAACCAAGCTTCGTGAGGCTCTACACCCAACAACCAGGCTTCTGTGGCAGGTACGTCAATAACCATCGTGCTTTCAGTAATCTTATAATTCTTTTTCACCCCCTTTCCATAAAAGACAAGTGGAGTCTCCATTTCATTGAGCGTTTTTCCTCCATGATTGGTACCGATACCCCCATGGTCTGCGGTCAAAATAATCACTGTTTCGTCCATCATATCGGCTTCTTCAATAGCTGCTACTATTTCACCTAAATACCCATCCAATTCATCTAACTTTTCATAATACTCTTTAGATTCCCATTTATAGGTATGTCCGGTATGATCAGGATATTCAAATATAACAGCACAATACATCGGCTTTTTCTCTTTCAGATAATTGACGGCGAATTGTGTCGCTCCCTTGGGATGATCTTTTGTCTGTGGAGCATGTACGAAATGATTGATGGCAAGCGAATCGACTAAATACTTCATGCCATCCCATTCGTAAATATAACCGAGTTCCGCTTTAGGATGTGTATCGCGCAACAATCCGTACAGTCCCGGAAAACGGCCATATTGGTTGGTGATAAAAGGAGGAATTTCCGGTGTTTTGCTTCCCCAAGTAGTGTAACCGTGAAGTTCCGGTCCTACTCCGGTAAACATGGAGGCCCAGTTAGGAGCACTCGATGAAGGGAGGATAGAACGGTTATTCAATGTAGAAGCTCCTTCTTTCATCAACCGATTGAAATTGGGCATGGGATGATTACGGATAGCAACAGCACTCAATCCGTCAAAAGCAACCAATACCACATGCTTGGGACGTTGCTTCAAACGTGGGCCGGCCGCGCTTACTTCACTGACAAATAAACCAAGAATCAAGGAAAATATAAATAGTATAGATATCTTTTTCATTTTGTATATACATTTAATTGTGTAACTTAAAATTATAAATATTACCGCCAAAATCGGCAACAAACAGACAGTTACCACTAACTGCCACGCTTGAGAATACAGGTGCTCCCAAAGCCCGCTTACCGCGATAAGCCCCCGTATTCAGGTCAACGGCATGCAAATATCCATCACTGGCGCCAAAGAGAACAGTCGAACCTACAAGGACAGGCGAAACCTCGACCGTACATTCCTGATTATGTGAATACGGAACGGTATAGAAAAGACTTGTCCCGGTACGATAATTCCAGACTTCCTTAAAAGTGAGACGGTCAAAAGCGACCACACCTTTATTGGAAGTAGAAACAATCAGATATTTATCCGTCACAAGCGGAGCGCAAGCCGAATTAAATTCATAAGAAGTTTCTGCCATTTTCAGAATATCTCCCGAACGGGGATTGATTACATACAGATTCTCACATGAAGCTAAATAGAAATTACCATCATAGAAAGTAGCTGATCCGTCTCGAAAACGAATTTTACTATCACACTTCTTCCACAACAAAGCACCATTACTGATGTCATGTCCGAAAAGCCCGTTCCAATGGGCCGATGCAACTAACACTCCCGCACCCACGGTAAAGGTAGAAGTGGTTCCCTCGCCTCCGTCCCAGGCTTTATTCTGCCATAAAATTTTTCCGTCGACAGCCCGCACAGCACAAGTACCTTTTGCATGTCCGGCATATACCACACCATCGGCTACGGCCAATCCTTCATCGAGAAGCGGCAGCAAAGAAACCGGCAATTGCGTTTGCCAGCAAGCTGTTCCTTTTTCAGCATCTATGGCATAAAGCATTCCCGAAGCATCCGAAGCGAATATACGGCCATCTTCATAGGCAATGGTATTCTTTATCGAATTGGAAGTGACAAAGGTCCAGCAAAGATGTCCTGTGGTCGCATCATAGGCTTTTACATAGCATTTCTTCGCTTTGTCATCATCAATGGTTCCGATAAAGACTTTGTTCTGCGCAACAATCGGCGAGCACATGTAAATGTTGCTGCCGACATTCTGAATCCAGTTGGTTTGCAAGGGTAAAGATACACTGTCATTCACCAGTTGGTTGTGTGCGGCATTTCCACGAAGCCCTGCCCAGACATCAGATGTCGCAATGACCGATAACGGCTGCTTAGTTACAGTATAGTCTACTCTCTTCGTCAAACGAGTTCCATCTTCAAACTCGGCAGTCACCAACAGGCGTTGCTTACCGCCGGATACCCGGACCGCCCCGCTCCATCCCCAGTCAGTTTCAGGCATAAGCGTCACAGTCGATACAAGCCTTCCGTTTCGTTCAACAGAAGCTGTCACCTTCTTCGCATCCGATATAGTACGGTAAGCATTGATCCGGACCGTCATTTTTCCGTCAGGAACTGAAACGGTTTCACCTTCCGCCGGATAGGCAGAAGTCAATATTCCGTCTATATAAGTATAACGAGTTGCTGAACTTAATTTACCTTTGGTATCAGCATTGTAAATTCTGAAACAAGAAGTTCCATGGTCTATTCCTCCTTTGTCCGGAGTGGATGAGCAGTAAGTATGAAGTCCTGACTTCAACTGCTTATAATAATGATTGTGCCAGTGTCCGTAAATCATGGCATCCAGATTGTAATCAGCAAAGTCTATCTGTTCGCCATTTTTATCTTTGAAGAGCAAATCGTCTCCCCAAAACCATAAGTCGTGATTAAATAAAACAATTCTTTTCCCTTTATCCGTTTGTGCAAGATCATTCTTCAGCCAACGGATGATGTCGGAACGCCTGTACGAAGGTGCATGATCACCACCCAGCATCGGAGTTACTACATAATGTACATTACCGACATCAAACGAATACCATGAAGGACCAAAATGACTTTGCCACAACTCTTCACCGTATTTTCCGGCACGCAGATCATGATTCCCCACACAATAGTAGGTCGGAATTCCCAAATCTACGGAACGAAGATAACGTCCATGAAAATCCTGATGAGCTTCATAACAAATATCACCGGTATGGATAATAAAAGCAGTCGGATTGGTTTTCACGTACTCTTTCAAGTTATCGATCCAATCACCGTATAGAGAAGTTTCCGTATCTGTAATTTGTACAAACGAATATCCATTCCCGGTATTTACCGAGGTCTTGCAGATACCCAATTCATACTTTTTTCCGGTTCCGTCAAAAGATAGGTAATGGGAGGTTGATGCCTGATACCCATCGGGAACAGTCAAAGTTACAAAACGTGTATCTTTATGTCCCGGAAGTATGAAATGACCATCATCTGTGGTTTTCACCACATTGAGACCATCTTGTACGCAGACTCCTTTTAGCCCCCTCTCTCCCGCATCACAAATGCCATTACCGTTCGCATCGATATAAACTTTTCCTTCTATTTGTGCGAACACAGAGCTACCGACTCCCAGGAATAAAGCAGCCATGCTTATAAATAATTTCAACATATTTATTAATTTATCATATTAATTGCCCTTGTCACTTAACGAAAACAAGAGGGCCCCTTCATTACTGCCGAAGCAGCCCTTCCTGTTTTCTGATTAAGATAAACCTATTCCCAGAATGGATTCTGATAGAGGTTCTCGTTAACAGTTATATCTTTGGTAGCTACCGGATAGTAATAATATTTTGGAGATACAAAAGTATACTTATTATGTTGGGCAACCAAATAGATATAGCCTTTTGTTCCTTCGGTAAGTCCGATGGTATTACCTTCCAAAGCATAAACTGTCAGTTTATACTTTTGCTTGTCTTCTTCGGGAATTTTATCTATATCTGCTTTCTTTTCTACTATAGCGACATCCGGTTGACCGTCACCTGTCACATCATAGTATCCCATCCCCGGAATATAAGCTCCTTCGGGAGCTGCTTCAAACAACTTTCCACATCCCCAACGCATCAAATCGCCATATCTGAACCCTTCGCATGCCAACTCGATTCTCCGTTCACGGCGCACTTCCAAAACAGCACCTTTCTGTGCTGACTGTACATTGGAGTAACGTTCATCCTGTACCGGATCAATATTAGCCAGCCAATCATCCAACGAAGCATCCGGCATGCCTGCACGCTGCCTGATCAGGTTAATTGTCTGGTTGACATCATCTTGTGTGAGTATACCCAGCTCGGCTTTTGCCTCTGCATACATCAACAAAACCTCGGCATAACGGATAATAGGCAAATCTGTATACGATTTTCCCCAGTCAATCTGATCGAATGTCAGCGGACGGAACTTAATCTGAGGATATCCTCCCAAGTTCAATTTCGTACGATGAGGTTCAGTGGTTCCCACATTCAAAACACCCGGTTTCATAAATGTTTGTTCCAGGCGGGGATCTCTGTTTTCAAAGACTTCAAGTACTGTCTTCGTTTTATAGCCTTCCACTTGATGAAAATACTCGGTATGTCCATCCTTAACAACTAAATAATCTTCCATCAGGCTACGGGAAAGACCGGTGTTGTAGTCAAACTGAGCCTGAGCATTGTGCAGACGTCCTAACGCCTTGTCGTAGTCAGCTACCAGAATCATTTCCGGATTCTGTGTAAGATCCGTACTGCAAAAAAGTGACTGATAGGCCGGTAAACCACTCTCTTTGGTTGTAGACAAACTGTAACTTTTTGTGTCCATAATCTTCTGGCATGCCTCTACCGCTATTTTCAAGAATCGGTCGCCGTCATTCAGCTTCAGTTCCGGATGATATTTACGGAACGTTCCTTCATGCAAAGCAATCCGTGCCTGTACAGCCAAAGCCGCATCACGATAAATACGAGTCGTGCTTTTAGTCGTTTTCATATGAGTTACGGCAAAGTCAAGATCTGCCATAATAGAGTCTACCACCAATGCTCGAGGGTCCTGCGGCTTATACAATAAATCAATGTCCGTCGTTTGCAGGTCATGGCTATACCAAGGTACATCCGAATAATCTTTCACCTTTGAATAATAGACCAGTGCACGAAACATACGTGCCAACCCAATATAATGATCAATTTCACCGCGATCTCCTTCTACACGACCTGTCCGAGCCAACATAAAATTGACTGTACGAATGTTGCTCCAGCTCCATTTACCTATATTATCCGCCCGATATTCGCCGCGCATCATTTTATAAATATCGGTATCTTCCGGGTAAAGCATATTGTCGGAAGGAGTATCCGAATAGCTTGCACCGATATAGCCGTACATGCCATTGGTATAAGTCTCCAAATCAGCAGGAGAAGAAAAAAAGACTTTCTCTGTAATACTCGTTTCGGGAAAGCGATCCATAAACCCGTCATTACAACTTGTCATCAGTCCTGCGCCTGTGAAACAGCACGCAGTCAGTAATATATGTTTTATTTTTGAACACATAGTTTATCTAAATTAGAATGTAACATTTAAACCGAATGAATAAGAACGCTGAAGAGGATAGACAATGTCACCTAAGCTCTCCGGATCTACTTTGTAATGCTTGTATAAACCCGAAAATTCACACAAATTATCACCGGAGAAGAAAATGCGCAAGCGCTCAATTCCTATCTTATTCAACAATACCTTAGGAAGTGTATAACCTACTGTGAGGTTTTTCAGACGCATATAAGCTGCATTCTGTAAATATCTGGTCTGTACCACTCCACATTCTCTATCCGTATTTTCCGCCACATAAGCTTTCATACGGGGGAAGTACGCATCCGGATTTTCCTCCGTCCAATGGTCATACATATTACCTTTGGTGATATTGGTCCAAGGCTGTGCATAGATACCCCAGAAATAGAGGTCACCGGTACCCGGATAATAATCCTTCTTACCTACTCCCTGGGCAAACAAGCTGAGATCGAATCCATTCCACTGTGCATTGGCCGATAAACCAAATGTATAACGAGCACGGCTATTACCTATAATTTTATAATCGCCATGGTCTTCCAAAGTCCATGCTCCGTCAGTAATTTTACCATCCTTGTTTTCATCTTTAAACTTCAGGTCACCCGGTGCCAAAGGACGGGTACCCGGATAAGAAGTACACCATGACTGATCGGCATGATTCTTAATGTCTTCTTCGGAAGTAAAGAAACCTAAAGTTTCTACACCCCATATCTCACCAATCTCTTTTCCTACATAATAATCGCCCAGCAATCCCTTGGGATTTTCGTACTTTGTAATATAAGCACGGCTATCCGCCAGATTGAAGTTTACATCATAATAGAACGGTTTTCCGGCCAACTTGAACTGATCTTTCCAACCCACAGTCAATTCCCATCCTTCCGTCTTTAAATCGGCTGCATTCTGTTTGGGCACGTCGGTTCCCAAAACACTTGGAAGCGTAACTCCGGGGGTTAACATATCTTTTGTACGACGTACATATACCTCACCTGTTATGCTTAAACGGTTATCAAAGAAATTGGCATCCAAGGCAAGATTGGTAGTAGTTACCTTTTCCCAGGTTAAGTTACCGGCAACCAATCCGGGAGCTCCCACATATACCGGTTGCTGCTTATCCAGTATCTGACTGATTTTTCCTGATCCCATCGTGGCAAGATATGCATAAGCATCCACATCCTGGTTTCCTAAACTACCATAGGAACCTCTCAACTTCAGAAAACTGACCACTCCGGTCAAAGGCTCAAAGAACTTTTCACGTGAGATGACCCATCCTAAAGAAACAGAAGGATTAAATACAAAACGGTCATTCTTAGGGAAACGTGAAGTACCGTCATAGCGTCCGTTGAATTCAAAAATATATTTGTCGTTATAAATATATCCCAAACGCGCAAAAGCACCTCTCAGAGCCCAGGTCGTTATACTCTGGGACATATTCATATCACCTGTAGCCAGATTAATAGTAGGCAGTGAACTTGAAATCAGTTCTTTACGATTTGCTTTTACGTAATCATATTTATACTCTTCCTGATTGAAACCCACAACAGCAGTGACAGCATGCTTCTTCGCAAATGTTTTTTGGAAGGTACCATATACATCAAATAGAATATGTTTCGTATCGGAGTTACTGCTTGAAGCATCGGATACGGTCGAAATCGGATTAAATGTCAAAACAGGTAATTCCGGTCCGTTACGGTAAGTCACAGGCAAATTATACCAATTACTTCTGGTTTTTGTATTTGAAAAGGCAAATGTTCCTTGTACAAAAAAGACATCTTTGATCACATCTATCTTAGTCGACAAGTTGATATTTGTATTTGTTTTCCAGTCGGTAGCACGACCACCTTCGGCCAATGCTCCCAATGTACCGACACTGGCATCTGTCCAAGTTCCATCAGGATTCTTAACCATATCCATCGGATTCTTACGATACATCTGTTTATAAGTGTTGGTCATGGCATTCGCATAATCATAATCGGAAGTCGTCAGGCTGACATTACTGTTCAAGCTCCACCAGTCTGTCAGTTTAAACTGTAATTTGGTACGCAGGTTATATCGGTTATAAATGTCATTACCATACTTAAACATACCGTTCTGCCGATTGTATCCTCCCGAAAAGTAATAGGAAATACGATCTGTTTTTCCGGAAATATCAATGTTGTGGATAGTTGAAAAACCTACATCGTTGTAAGCCTCGTCAACCCAGTTTGTCCGACCAAAGTAAGTATAAGATCCATCCGGATTCAAGAAATAAGGAGAAGTAGAAGGATCCTCAGAACATTTCTTCGCATAGGCCAGTTGCTCCTCGTTATAAAGATTATACCATGGATATGCCATCGTATTTCGAGTGGTTGCCACCAGATAAGGATCTGTTATAATTTCCGGCATGCGGGTATTGGTACGTAATACAAAATTGTTGTTATAATTGACGGTAAGTTTTTCATTGCTACCATCCTTGGTTGTCACCAGAATAACACCAAACGCAGCACGTGAACCATATATAGCAGATGACGCAGCATCCTTCAATACAGAAATATTTGCTATATCAACAGGATTCATACGATTCAGTTGATCACTGGTAGAGACCACACCGTCGATGACAACCAACGGAGAACCTCCATTCAATGAGGTGGTACCACGAATATTATAAGAAGGAGAATCATCTGCTTCACCATCACCGACCGATACATTGAGGTTGGCAACAGCACCTTGCAGCGCTTGTCCCATATTCAATACCGGACGGTCCTCGATCGCTTTGGTAGAAACAGTTGCTACCGAACCCGAAAGATTAACTTTCTTCTGAACAGCATAGCCAACTACCACGACTTCATCCAGCGCTTTACTGTTTTCTTCCAATACAATGTCTATCACTGATTTATCACCTACTTTTACAGTCTGGGCGATATAGCCGACGTATGAAAACTTAAGTGACTTACCTGCCGGAACCTTCAACGAATATTTCCCATCGATATTAGTGATAACACCGGTAGTAGTTCCCAATACCGTTACATTTACACCTATCAACGTTTCGCCTCGTGTGTCTGTAACCGTACCGGTTATCTCTTTCGTTTTCGCAGTATTATCATTTGGGGTATTTTGTTTCTCCGTACCGGGAACCAAAATAATCTTTCTATTCTCCACTACACATTTGCAGTCCGGAAGAATTTTGGATAAAATCACATCAATACGTTCGTTATTGGCTTGTACCGTAACTTTACGGTTCATGTCAATTTCGGCATCATTGTAGAAGAAAGTGTATTCACTCTTCGATTCGATCGATTTAAGCACTTGCTTTAGGGGAACTTGTTTCACATGAAGATTAATGCGGGTTTGCTGAGCATAAACTCCCTGAAAAACAAATAGAAACAAAATAAAAGACATTAGTCTAACTAAACGAATGTTTCTTTCTGTTAAGAAAAAGCTTAAAAAGCTTCTCCATTTAAATTTATTCATATCTTTGTAAAAGATTTAAAGTAAATAATTGCGCCTCCTGCAAGAGACGTGATTAAAAAAACTCAGAGATAGGTAAGTGCTGCAACATTTACCTATTTTTTTGCTTGGATGTGTGTTTCTACATATTTTGGGTCAGTAGATTTTTAGTGGGGATATGCATATAAGTTCGCAATGCGGAATAAGAAAAACTTCTTGTCAACAACTCCCCTGAGATTCGCTCTAAAGAGTTTGATTTTAGCATTGAATGATTCAGCAAGTGCATTTGAGGAACGGTTGTTGTAGAAGTTGAGTATCTCATCATAATGCTCATAGAAGGTGGCTGCGATGACATTAAAGGAGCGGAATCCCGCTTCTTCGACTTTGTTGTACCAGCGTGCCATGGACAGGCGTGCGGCATCCTTGATTGTGTTTTTGGCAAAGATCATCCGCAGGGAATGGCACAGTCCGTATGCCGTTTTGATGTCCGGGTATTCTTCAAACAGTATCGCAGCCCTTTGCTTTTGCCTGTCGGTCCATTTGTCGGCAGACTTGAACAGGAGATAACGCGAGCGTATAAGCAGTTCCTTGCGGGTGTCTCCATTGGGATAGCGGTACGGGATATACTCCTTACCGTTTTGTCTGGCTTCCTCCATCTCATCATTAGCCTGCTGCATGGCATCCCAACGGTGTTTGATGCGCAGCTCCTGTACGGCATCACAAGCCAGTTTCTGGATATGGAAGCGGTCGATGACCCGGCTGGCTTTAGGGAATGCCGTACGCACGATCTTGCGCATGGAGTCCGACAAGTCAAGCGTGACCTCCTCGACAGCATTGCGATGCTCCTCGTCAATCCGTTGCAGGACAGCGATTACGTCCTCCGCTTTTGTACCTGCAACGACGGCAACCAAGGATTGCTCCCGCGTGCGGACCTCACGGTTGGTTACAAACGTGTACAGCTCACCATTGGATAGCGAGGATTCGTCGATAGCCAGACAAGGGCCGATATTCTCCGGGAACAGCAGCCATTTATCTGCATGTTCCAACTGCTCCCACTGCCGGAAACCGCTCAGCACTTCCTTGTATTGCTTCTCAAACGTATGCCCGTCGATGTGATAGAACTCCTCAAGCGTATGGCAGGTCACGGGGGACGTCTCCATACGTTTCTTTTAAAAAAGCTCCAAATTCCTTGGAGTAACGAGTCCCTTTGGCTACAATGTCAAGGTCTATCGGGATGCTGAAACTCTTGCCCGTGCGCGTGTCTGTCCACCGCCTGCGACGGATCTTCAGAATCACTTTGTGGTCACGTATCGGGAAATCCGTCACGCTTACCGCTTCCATAAAACCTTTGGATTCAAAGTGTACGTCCTTGCTTAGCTCCGGATGCATCTTCTCGTCCAGACTGATGTGGATTTCCGTAGAAGTCTGCGATATACCGACTATGGAGAAGTAATCCAATATCTGTGTGGGCAGTACAATACTGGCCAACATGCTCAAATAATCGTTTTCCATGCTGTAAAGTAAAGAACTATTCAATTAGATTACAAATTTATCCCCACTAAAAATCTACTGACCCCAAACGTGTGCAGACTGCCGCATAGCCGGAGAAAAGGGCATTGCCTCACGCCTAAACGATGTTTAGACAGATGAAGCAATGCCCCTTTCTTTTGCGCCTATGCCAAGAGGTGCTTTTACGGGTTTTCAAATGATTTTTCTTTTTTCGCTGTCCCTTTTGCCGGAAGCGGAAAGTGAATGCAGAGTGTGTCAGCCTGCCCCATGAATGAAGCAGACGGACACACACAGCCGGGCAAACCGGGAAGAATGATTGTTGTCGCCCGGCTGGACAAGTCCTGTCGGATCGGAAACATTCATACTTCCTTTGTTGTGGTTTGCCCTTTTCACGCTCCGGTGATGTCTTTTCCCTTTTGGTTATTCCTTTTTTACGGATTTTCTCCTGAAGTTTTTTCTACCCAATCTGCCTCTGTTTTCGTTTACCTCCATTTTCGCGCCTTTCAGTGAGCCGCATCAGTCAGTCATTTTCGTTCTGGGCGCAAAGGTAATTCCGGGATTGGACGGGAAAGCAAGGTCAAGCCTCCTGTTTTCGGTAAAAATCTCCAGCCCTGCGGGTAGTATTTTGACCGAAAAACCTTGCATTCCCTAATCCCTACCTTTTCAAGCACCCGAAACGAAAACGACCGATGCGACAGAAAGACGCATAAAAAAAATGTCGGATAAACGAGAGGCAGATAAGATAGTTTGAAACTCAACTCCCTCAGCTCTTGAATCCGCATAAAAAAACAAAAAATCAAAAAACAACGGATATGAGAACAGCGATAGCAACAAAATTCGTGGCATGGGAAGTACCAAGTTTGGAGAACCTGCAAGACTGCAAGGTGTACGGACTTCGTAGCAAACTCAACAACGGAGAAAAATTGAGCCGAGAGGAAAAGGACTGGCTTACACGCAACGTGAATAGCAATTCCTATTTCAATAGCGCAGTACCCCTGCAAGGTTGGAAGTTTGACTTCTCCGACATTCTCCGAACCTACATCGTGAAGCAGTACGGACATTGGGCGGAATACAAGGCTACCGACAAGACCGCACTCCGCAGTTTCCTTTACGGCAGGATTGACAGCATCGTGGAACTTAACAAGTAAATACGGCTATGACAGCAACGGCAAATTTCAGACAAGTGGCGCAATACATCGGGTTGGCGATATGCGGCTTGATGATGCGCACCGCCTTCGGGGTGTTCGGCATCCTTTGGGGCATCATCAGAGAGATTGTAAACGGAGTGTTTCGAGTGGCGATAGGTGTAATCGTGGCTATCCTTTCCACCATTGCCTTCTTCGGCTTCATTCTTTGGTTATTCACCCTTTAACCCTTACCGATATGGCAAAAAGAAACAGCAAGACGGCAGCGCAGCAGTGCAGATATTACGAGGTGGACAACATCTTCGTGTATATGGTGGAAACGTACATCAACGGCAACATATCCGTGTTCCGTGAACTCTACCACGAACTGAACAAGGACGCACGGAGGGACTTCATGGACTTCCTTCTCAGCGAGGTAGAGCCGACCTATTGGAGAGAGATACTGAAACAGACAATCTAAAAACGACAGCGATATGAAAGGAACAGACCATTTCAAGAGAACGATACAGATGTATCTGGAACAGCGGGCGGAAGAGGATGCGCTCTTTGCGAAGAACTACCGCAACCCTGCCAAGAACATAGACGATTGCGTGACCTATATTCTGAACTACGTGAAGAAAAGCGGTTGCAACGGCTTCACGGACGGAGAGATATTCGGGCAAGCCGTCCACTACTATGACGAGAACGAGATAGAGGTGGGCAAGCCGATGAACTGCCAAGTGGCGGTGAACCACGTTGTGGAGCTCACGGCGGAGGAAAAGGCGGAAGCACGTCAGAACGCTGTCCGCAAATACCAAGAGGAAGAACTCCGCAAGTTGCAGAACCGCCACAAGCCGAGAACCGCCAATAAAGCGAGCGCACAAGAAGTACAACAACCCAACCTATTCAATTTCTGATTATGAAACCGAGAACACGCATACAGCAGGAAGTCGCACGTTTGAGCAAGCGACTACCGATATTGACCGAAGAACAAAGGGCATACGCTTTCCGTCATTGCTTCAAGCATTACGCGGTCAAGAGGGCAAACGGCACGAACATCTGCACCGAGTGCGGACATTCGTGGAAAAGCGACCACGACCTTGCCGACACCGTTTGCGGATGCACCTGCCCCCGTTGCGGTATGGAGTTGGAAGCGTTGCGCACCCGAAAGAGCGTTTTCAGCGATATGGAGTATTTCTCCATCGTCACCACCTGCAAGCAGTACCAAGTGATACGCTTCTTTTCCGTCAATTCCCGATACAAGGCAGGACAGCCTGCCGAGTATTCCATCTTTGAGGTAGTGCAGAGGTGGATTGCCCCCGACGGCAGGACAACGACCGTTGCCCGACTGCGTGGAATGTCGATGTTATATTATGACCAGTGGTCGGAATACAGCGATATGGAGGTACGCAAGAACCAAGAAATTCGGGCATACGACATCACTCCGAGATGCACCTACCCCCGACAGCGTTTCATACCCGAAGTGAAGCGAAACGGCTTCAAGGGCGAATACCACAATATCCTGCCTTACGACCTTTTCAAAGGCATTCTTTCCGACAGCCGTGCGGAAACGCTGTTGAAGGCTGGGCAATATCAGATGTTGCGCTACTACCTGCACCACTCTTTCAATATCGGGGAGTATTGGGCGTCAATCAAGATATGTATCCGCAACGGCTACACCATCACAGACGGCTCTGTGTGGCGTGACACGATAGACCTCCTGCGACACTTCGGCAAGGACACGAACAGCCCGAAGTACGTCTGCCCCTCAAGACCTCAAAGCCGAACACGACAGGTTGGTGGCAAGACGCAACCGCCAAAGGGAACGTGAACGGACTGAACGGCAACGGCAGAAAGCGGTTGAGGACGAGAAACAATATCTGAAAGCCAAAGGCATATTCTTCGGACTTGTCTTTTCCGACAGCCTTATCTGCGTTAAAGTCATAGAGAGCGTGGAGGAAATGATAGAGGAAGGACGGATGATGCACCATTGCGTGGGCGGCTACCACAATCGGGAAAATTCCCTTATCCTTTCAGCGACCATTGACGGCAAGCGCATAGAAACGGTGGAAGTGTCCTTGAAAACCTTTGAGGTGGTGCAGTGTCGTGGCTTATGCAACGAGAACACAGAATACCACGAGCGCATCATAGACCTTGTGAACAAGAACGCCAATCTTATCCGTGAGCGGCTGAAAGCGGCATAGCATCAACCCTAAAACAACATTGATATGGAAGTAAGAATTGAAAGCATGATTTGTGTGTGGGACGATAAAATCCCTGCATTGTTCCTTGAATTTGTAAACCTCCTCACTCTCACAACGAGTGAGGGGGAATTGAGAAAGAGCGTAAAGGCGTTTGCCGAGAAGCACGAACTTGACAAGTTCTTCCTTTACGGCTTCGGCTCACACCATTTCTATCTGCATCAACGCTACACGAGCAATCCCGAAATGGTGATGAAGAACAGAGTTCTGTCAGTACATTTTTAACCATCTAAAAAGCAACATTATGGCAACACGAATGACCATCAACGGAGTAAGCACCTGCACGGAAGCAGGTGCGGAGAAATACGAGCGTTTCCAATCGGGTATAGGCAGACGCAAGCGGACACTTGTGCAGTATGACTACCGCCACACGGACGGAGAATTGTTCGCTTGTGTCAAACCCACATTGGACGAGTGCCGAACCGCAAGGAACAAGTGGCTGAACGCAAAGCAGGGAAAGGAGGACAACCGATGAACACGACCTATCAGACGCTGATAGTCAAGTTCAGCGAATCTATCACGGCATTGGACGGCATCTTTGACGATGCCGGAGCGTGGGGAACGAACACCCTCAAAGGGTGGATAGATGATTACGAAAGCACACGCTTCACAGCCATCGACAGCCATACGGCAGTCATCACGAGCGAGTACAACACGGAATGTGTCACCGAAAGAGTGGCTGAAACGGCAGACACCCATTGCCGAGATGCGAGAATTTTGAACAAGTTGGCGGTGTCCGCACCGCCAACACTTAAAAACTCTAAAAACAAAGGATATGATAGCAAAGACGATATTACAGCAGATAGGCGGAAAACGCTTTACCGCCATGACGGGAAGCCGTGACTTCATAGATATGGGCAACGGCTTACGGATGAGCCTTGCAAGGAACAAGACAAGCGCAAACCGCCTTGACATCATCTATGATGCGGAAACAGACCTCTACAATATGCGCTTCTACAGCAAGACATTCAGCAAAAAGACATTCGAGTGCAGGACGAAAGACATTGCCGTACACGAGGGAGTTTATTTTGATATGCTGGAAGAAATATTCACGATGGTGACAGGACTTTACACACGCTTTTGAGTGGCGGGCAAAGTCACTACTTCTTTCAGTGAGCATGATGGCGGACAAAGAAAGTAGCAAAGAAACCTTTGTCCAATCTGCGATACCATTCACAAAAAACAAGTTTTAATCATGGAAACAATCAGACAGAACGGAAAAATCATCTTGCACGGCAACGACGGCATAAGCATAAAGATGATTTTCAGAAACCTTACGGGAAAGAATTTTCAAGGTAAGGAGTATGCGGACTATATTCGCCACATCGCAATCAACAGCATGGGATTTACGTCCGGCAGCATCGAGCATTGCAGGGACGGTGGCGTGATAGACACGGGAACAATCCCGAATGTATGAAATGTAAAAGCAGAAAATCCGATGAAGCCCCAACTTCATCGGATTTTCGTTTATGTATGGCAGGCTCTAATCTAAACCTTTTGCCTCCCGTTCTTCATCTCTTTCTTGCGCATACTTCATTCCATAAAACGACTCCGCATCCATTTCTTCCATTAGATTGCTTTCAATCCATTCAGGTAAAAATTTTGCCGCATCTGGGGTTAGCCTTAAAGCATTATTCGTTGGTTCATACACAATCATGGTATCTTCACTACCATTTGCTGGTTCAACTCTGAATAAAGAACTTGATTCTGTATTACCAACAGATGCTTGGTAAAATTCGTATATCTCATGATAATTCATATCAATCGAATCAACGAAGCCTTGAAAATCTTTTGTTACGTTTGAATATGACATAAGTTGAGTTATAAATGTTTTTTCTTAACATAAGCAAAGGACGTGCCAAGTTGAATATGGCACGTCTTTTGTCAGTTTTGTCAGTCCTTTTATGGAATATACAGTAGCGCAAACTCCGCCTTTCTCCGTTTGAGCAGCATGGCGTGGCGTTTCCCTTTGTAGTTGCAGAAGGCTATATACTCACGGTAGATGTTCCTGTCGCCAGTTTCCAGCTTCTTGATTAAGGTGCTTTTGGGGATTGTCTTGCTGCCTAAGAGCTTCGCCGGTCCCACATTGTAAGCTAACGTGCCAAGCAAAGTCGAATCAACTCCGAATTTACGGAACATGGCGACAAATTTGCGCAGGTCTTTCCTCAAAAGTTCATCCGCATCCCGTTTTGTCATGGTTCGTGCCGAATACTTCTCGTTTGGCAAAAGTTTGTGACCCCAACCCACGTATGGGTGGTGTTTTTCTGAGTGCCAGCCTTCAAAGTAGCGGCAGCATAAAAAAGCACGTTCCATAAGTGGCAGTCGGTAGATTGCCGCCTGCCCGTCCGCTCCCTCTTGGCGGCTGATCTGTGCGGACACAGAACAGACCGCCAGAAGCGAACAGAGCATTGTCATGAATATACGCATCATCTTCATACACGTTTGAAACCTCCGATGGGAATGGCGGTAAAGCCGTCATCTTTCACGTTCCGGTTGTTGAAGTCAAATTCCAACTCGTAGGAATTTTTGAAATTGTCCTCCACCACCACGATGAAATTATGTGCCTCGTCACCCTCCGCCGTATAGTACAGGCGGAACTTCCCGTTCTCCAGCAGGTAGCGGTCGTTGGGCAGGAAGGTGATGCCGTTATCCATTTTCAACTTTCCTTCCCCCTCAAACTGAAAGTAGCGGATGGTGTAGAGCGTGTTGGCGAAATTGCCCTCCTTTTTCAACTCGCAGCGGATTTCCACCGTCTGCCCCTTCGTCATCTTGTTCGGCACGGGCATTGTTTCCACCGTGAACGGATAGGATTGTTGGATGTCCATGTCGTCGTCGCACGATACGAGGGTGAATGACACGGCGGCTATCAGGCATAACGCCACCGCCTTGAAGATGTTTGTTCTCTTGTTTCTGTTGTTCAGTATGTTCATTTTTCTTCGATTTTTAGATGGTTGTTTTTCTGTTTTTTGTTGTCTGTTGCAGATACTCGTTCAAGTCCTTGCAACCGTCATAGAGTGCGGAACGGTCGGCGACACGCGCCCCATACCGTTTGGCAAGAGCGTCAAGCGTCCGCCGTCCGGCTTCGTCACGGTCGAGGAAGCATCCGATGCGCCCGTAGCCGTTCAGCAATCCCGCCGCCTTCTCCACATTGGCGACGGAGTTCAGCACAAGGCAGTCAGCGTTACCGGTTACACCAAGCGTCACGGCGGAGAGAAAGTCCATGAAGCCCTCGAACACGAGGCACTCGTCAGCCAAGATGTCATTCGCCTTTACCAGCGATACGGACTTCGGCGGTATGCACCCCTTGAAAAAGCGGCTTCGGACTTCATAGCCACCTGTCATGTTCGGGAAACCGACGGCAAAATACCGTTTTCCACGAACGCCGTAGTTCAGACGGCAACAGTGGCGGGATGCTACTCCGATTGGTATGCCCCGTTCCGCCAGATACTCCGTCAGCGGTGAGCGGAGCAGCAGAGCGACCTCCACATCCTCAAAGACGGGTTCGGTCGGCTTAGGGAGATAGGCGGGCTTTTCCCATCCGGTCACCGTCATGTTGGCGGTTTCCGCTATGAACTTCGCCTGTGCCATGAAATCGTCGCTTTGGACAAGCTCCCCGGCAAGCGTGAAGATGTCGCCGCCTTTGCCCAGCCCGAAATCGTACCAGAGCTGTTTCGCCACGTTCACACGGAAAGAGGGTGTGCGCTCGCCCCTGTACGGGGCGATATACCACAGCTCGTTTCCGCTCCTTCTGACAGGCTCATGCCCCAACCGTGCAAGAAAATCCGCAAGCGGCATCCTTCTGACTGCATCTATTTCCGTCCGTTCCATACCCGTGTCAGTTGATGATGAACTTCACGCCGACCCCGAACTGCGTGTGAAACTTCCGTGTGTCGCCACCCCACAGGCAACGCTCACGCAGATTGGCAAGCAGGGCGATACGGTCTGCCACGTAGCACTCCACATCGAGCGTCAGCGCACCGCCGTAGATGAAGGCGTCCCGGTCGTGCAACGTGGAGCCGTCAAACAGCACCTTCTTTCCCCAATTCACCGATTCATATCCGGCAAGAGCCGAAGCCCCGGCATAGACGAACACGATTTTTCGGGCGTCCGACAGTATCTTGAAGTAATAGCCACCCTCCGCCGTGAACTGCGCCACGGGTATCTTGGTGTCCTTGTAGGGGTTGTTCTTCAGGAGATATTCGCCACCGAACACCCACTTGTTCCCTTTCTTCGTGTAAGTGGAGAGAGCAGCCCCGAAGCTGTACCCGCCGTCCTTGCCGCCGGGATGAAAGCCGTCCGCCATATTCGCCCTCACCTCAATGCCCAGCATCTTCGGCAGGCATCGCTGGGCGTGCGCCTGCCCCGTGAAAAGGGCAAGCGACGCGATGATTATTGCGATGTACTTTCTCATGGCTTATCGCACTTGAAGTTCATTGATGGTATTGGCACGCACCAAATCCTCGTTCTCAATCACGAAGGATTGGTGACGGCCGCCGTTCTTCTCGTTAAGTTCCACAATAAGGCACTTGTCATCGGGGATGGTGAACTTCGCCATCGTGAAGACCGTGCGCTCGCTCTTCCTGCCCGGCACGAGGGTGACGTAGTTCTGCGCACGGAGCGGCACAATTTGCTCCTGCACGGCGGTACGCTTTGCCACCTTCTTATCGACAATCTTCCATGTGATGTAGTCCACGTCGAAAGGCACGTTGCTCTGGTTCCTGATTTCCGTGTGGAAGTATAGCAAGCCGTTGTGCGTGTAGATGCCTTTCAGAAGATATTGGATGCCGAAACGTTTGCAGCCGATATGCTTCACCTCCCGTTTGTTCTGTTTGTGGATGGACTTCATGATAAGGCGCACCAGCATCGGGCTTTCACTTCCCAGCTCTTTCAGGTAGATCTCCTGCGCGTTGTTCGGACGGTTCACCGCCTCGCCGTCGTGGATGAAGTCGCGCATCTCCACGTTGAGCAGCAGCGGTTCGGCGGCGTACTTCACGTTGAAGGTGTAGAAACTGCCGTCCTCCGTGATGACGGACATATTCGTTTCGTTGGAAAAATTCCTCACGGTAGCCTTCACACGGATGACGTTTCCGCTCCGTCTGCTTTCCCGGCAATCC